>OBLN01000557.1_pt1 | contig 13374 bp, 16 predicted proteins | sample 1519301 | NCBI WGS metagenome assembly OBLN01 (sample SAMEA2452533, study PRJEB22499) | sediment metagenome | reverse complement strand
CCTGTTGAGTACAGAATGAACCTTATTCAACAGGTTCAGGTAAACCCCAAGGTGGGATTAACGTTTGCAGCGGCTCTTAGGTCTATCTTAAGACAGGATCCTGATAAGATCATGATCGGTGAGATTCGTGACTCAGAGACTCTGGAGATAGCTATTAAAGCTGCTCTTACGGGACACTTGGTAATATCGACGCTCCACACAAACGACTCCATAAGCGCTATTACACGTATGGTGGATATGGGCGTGCCCTCTTATCTCATCAGTGGTTCTTTGGTTGCGATACAGGCTCAAAGACTTGTAAGAAAGATATGTAAAAACTGTAAAACGGAGGAGAGGATCTCAGCGGCAACCATAGAGGAGATAAGCCATCTGGTACCTGAAAATGCCAAATTTTATACGGGAGCCGGCTGTAAAGAGTGTAACGGAACAGGATACATGGGAAGAGAGATGATCTGTGAAGTTTTGGTTGTTAACGAAAAAATGACATCTCTAATTGCAAAAGGTGCATCACTTGAGGCTTTACATGCTCAGGCAGTTGAAGACGGTTTTGTCGGATTGTTTGAAAACGGTGTGAATAAGGCTTTAGAAGGTGTTACAAGTTTAGAAGAAATTTTAAGGGTGGCAAAATAATGAAATACTATGTAGCAACTATCCTTTCAAAGGGTAAAAAAGAGCAGATTGGACTGTATGCCGAAAGCAGAAAGCATGCTAACGAGCTTACAAAACTCAAGCATTCCGGAATTATCATTAAGATCACAGAGGAAGCTGAGCCGCTCGAAGCTCAGTTTAAAAGATTCAAAGCTAATCTACTTAGCAATGTTAAAAAAAGAAAGATAAAGCCCGACTCTCTGATAGCTGCTATTAGGCAGTTGGCAGTTATGACAAATGCCGGGATCTCTATCTATGATTCACTAAGCGAGATAGCAAAATCTACACAAGAAGAGAATCTAAAACTCGTCTTCGGTAAACTGGCAGAAGACATAAATTCAGGACACTCTCTCTCAAAATCTATGGAGAACTTCCGTTTTGAACTTGGCAATCTTACAATCGCCATGGTCCAGCTTGGAGAGAAAACAGGTAATCTGGATGATGCCCTCTACTCTTTGGCCGACATGCTTGAAGAGATAAGAGCTAATATCACTAAATTTAAAAAAGCAATGGCTTACCCGAGAAACGTTATGATCGCAATGGCTATCGCTTTTACAATTCTAATATCTTATGTTGTTCCTAATTTTAAAGAGATGTTTGAAAAATTAAATGCTGAACTGCCACTTCCTACATTGATCTTGTTAAAGTTGGAATATCTCTTTAATAATTATGGTCTTTATGTGTTAGCTTCTTTGATCATAGCTTTTGCAATATTTAAGTATCTCATCAATAACTATAAAGATATCAGATTTGGCTGGCACCAGTTTCTTTTAAAAACATACATAATAAAAGACATAGTCATGTATGCGACACTGAGCCGTTTTACGCTTGTTTTCTCAGAGCTTATCCGTGCAGGTATTCCTATTGCGGAAGCACTTGATACATCCATATCCATGATCGATAATCTGCCTCTAAAAGCGAAACTTTTATCAGTCAGATCCTCTGTTGAAAAAGGCGCTTCTTTAAATGAAGGTTTGGAGGATACAAAACTCTTTGAGAACATGATCATCCAGATGATCAGTGCCGGCGAGGATAGCGGTACGCTTGACACCATGATAAAAAAGGTGGCAGAGTACTATAAAATGAGATTTGATGCGATAATAGACGGGCTAAATGAGGCGATTGAGCCTATTATGCTCTTTATTATTGCTGCAATGGTTCTTCTTCTTGCTCTTGGTATATTCTTGCCAATGTGGGATATGGGTAATGCGGTACAGGGAAGAGGATAGAAAAAAGATATAGGAGTTCTCCTATATCTTAGCGCCTTTATGCCAAATTCGTAAATACTTTTTGGACATCCTCGTCATCTTCTAGTCTATCTAATATTTTATCTATATCTGCTTGCTGTGCTTCTGTTATCGTAATAGGTGCGTTTGCCATTCTCTCCAGATTTGCTTTTGTGATCTCTATGCCCATATCTTCTAATGCGCTGTTTAATGCGCCAAAGCTTGTATAGTCACCCGTGAGTATCACAACTCCGTCCTCTTCTTCTATATCTTCGAGGCCTGCATCTATCAACTCCAGCTCAAGCTCCTCTAAATCCATACCATCCTTTAAAGGAAATTCAAAGAGAGCTTTTCTGTCGAACATAAACTCCAAAGAGCCCTTTGTAAGCATCTCGCCGCCATGCTTTGTAAGTATATTTTTTACATTAGCTACTGTTCTTGTATTATTGTCGGTCATACACTCTATAAAAAGCTGTACGCCATGTGGAGCTTTTCCTTCAAAACTAACTTCCATCATGCTTGCCGTATCTTTTGCGGTTGCTCTTTTTATAGCCGCTTCAATATTGTCTTTTGGCATATTTTCAGCTTTCGCGTTCAAGATAGCCGTACGCAGTCTTGGATTCATATCAGGATCAGTTCCGCCCTCTTTTGCGGCCATAGTAATAATTTTTCCAAGTTTAGGAAACAGTTTTGACATTGCCCCCCATCTTTTTAGCTTTGATGCTTTTCTGTACTCAAAGGCTCTTCCCATAGATATATCCTCATTTTAGTATTCTCTGTTTATTATGCTTATGCAAAATTAAAATCGTATTATACCAAATCTGCGCTCTCAAATAGAGTTTTGCGTAGCCATTAATAACTCTATTTGGTATAATATCGCATTAGATTATTCAAGGTATTTAAATGCAGCTTGCCTCTAAGATCAAACACTATCTATTCAATGCTTTTCGCGAACTCTTCGTATACAATCACAGCTCTCTTGAGTTTCGTGCCAAACTCTTTGCTCTAATTCTAAGTGCAAATGAAAATATAAAAGCAGACGACTTCTTAATTATTAAAAAGATCGGTATGAATATATATAAAAATGATGATGAAAGAGCAAATCTTCTTATGCTAAATACCAAAGAGCTTGTAAAAAAAGTAAAAGAAAACAATGGGCTTGATATTGATACGCTCGTCTCAAATATTCAAAAAGAGCTAAAACTCATGCCAAGATATGCCAAAAAAATAGATATTGACTCGCTCAAGGAGCTTCTTTTGCTCTCGCACGACAGAGATACAATCTCATATCAAGAGAATATGATAGAGTTCTTGCAAAAAACAAAAGAGGAGACTCTTCATGAGAGAAGATCACAAATCGAAAAAGATGAAGAGAAGATAGAGTCTAAATATTAAACCTCTCTTTATCAAAAAAGGTCTCTACTGAGATATTTTTAAATGCGGCGTTCAAACTTGTAAAGAGTGATGGAAACTCCTTCTCCATTTTAGAGAGCATCTCTTTTGTGTTTGCTCTTGCATAAGGCATCTTGACATCAAATCTCATTGCCGGACAAGCTTCATCGCCAATGGTAGGAATACCATTATCAAGAGCAAAAGCCGCAAGCTGGCGCTCTCTCATCTGGATCAAAGGACGTATGACAATCAATCCGTTATCCGCTCTGTATTTCGGTGCAAGAGAGCGAAGTTGCCCGTTATAGATAAAGTTCATAAAGAAGCTCTCCGCTGCATCATCCATATGATGGCCCAATGCAACTTTATTACAGCCGTGCTGCTGTGCTGCGCTGTAGAGCGAGCCCCTTCTCATACGTGAAAAAAAGCTGCAAAATGATGAGTTTTTTCTTATTTTTTCTTCTGCAAGCTCATATATCTGTGTGTCGTGAATTGCATGCGGTATCTCATACTCTTTGCAATGCTCGATCAATTTATCAAAATTTTCTCCCATCCCGTATGAAACAGTCACTGCTACAAACTCAAACTTAAAAGGCGCGCGGCGCTGCTGCTCTTTTAGCGCGTGAACCATTGTAAGAGAATCTTTTCCACCGCTTAGACCTACTAAGATCTTATCGCCCTCTTCTATCAAACCGAACTCGGCATTTGTCTTTCCGAGCTTAGACATGATTTTTTTAGATATTTTTATCGACAACTTTGTCCACCATTTTCATAACAAACTCAGCGCTCTCTTTAGCACTGGTCTCTAAAAATTCGTCAAAACTAAAGCTAGCATCCATATCAGCCGCATCACTGATCGCACGAAGTATAAAGAACGGCACGTTTAATGCACTGCAAACCACAGCAACACTCCCGCCCTCCATCTCAAGCGCATCCGCACCGAACGTAGAACCTATCCAGTTCTTTCTCTCTTCGTTTGCCACAAACTGATCGCCTGTCGCAATAATTCCCTCTTGTACTTTCTTGCCCATGCTTGCAGCAACATCTTTACTCATCTCAATCATATCTTTATCGGCCTCCACAAAGACCGCTCCTTCGGGAACATAGCCAAAAGGGTGACCAAATGCGGTAATATCCAGATCATGCTGGGAGAGCTTTGTAGCAACTATCAGATCACCTACCTTTAATGTAGGGGATATTGCTCCCGCAACCCCTGAAAACAGAAGTTTGGTTGCTCCAAAATGCTCGATCATAGTCGTAGCCGTAAGAGTAGAGAATACCTTGCCTATCTTCGAGTAGGCAATTACCAGTTCAACTCCTCTATAGTTTGCCTCGTAATATCTGTTTTGGGCATACTCTACCGTTTTATACGAGCCGACTTTTTCGAGTATCGGAGCAACCTCTTCTGGCATTGCCCCCATTATTGCTATTTTCATAAACTCCCCTATATTTTAAATGTTTTTACTTCTTTTTTGTAACGCGGCAACTTGTGTAATATTTCTGCATTTTCATCAACTATACAGCTTCCGCCCCAAAAACCAAGCCCATCCTCAAAACCAACCCTGTTTACAAAGATAAGTTTAGCTCTGCACTCCGCGGCAACTGTTCTGATTATCTCGTACCACTTATCTTCTATATCCAGTCCCCTGTCACTAAAACCTCTTGCAGGAGATGCAACAAGTGCCACTATATAATCCGGGTTCTCTGCCATCAGCTTTTCATGAACATCCTTATGCCAAAGATCTTCACACACAACCATTGAGACTTTTCCAAACTGTGTTGAAAAACTCTCAAAAAGAGTTCCGGCTTTAAAATATCTAGCCTCTTCAAACATCCCGTAGTTTGGAAGATGCACTTTATAGTGTTTAGAGAGAAGCCTCCCATTTGAAAAATAGAGTGCCGTATTTCTAAAGCTCTCTTTGTCTCTTATAGCAGCACCAACAACTATATCCGTCTTAAGGCTCAGCTCTTTTAAGAGATCAAGCTCATCAATCTCCCACGCATCTTCATAGAGCTTATCTTGAAGTAGATAGCCGTTTAAAGACAACTCACCAAATACAATTAAATCACTATCATCTTTATGGGTATCAATGATGGATGCAACTTCCTCTAAGTTTGAGCGATTAAGTCTTGGCGATGTCTGAGCTAATGTTATTCTCATCTTAGTTGCAAATTTTCTCAATGACTTCTTGTAGTGATTTCATATCTGAGACATTGTAAGTCTCTAGATTTGGAGCGATTCTTTTGTTCAAACCTTTTAAAGTTGCTCCGTTTCCAAACTCGATCGCAATATCTACCTTGTCTGCTATTGCCAATATAGACTGTTTGTATTTAACAGGTTTTATAAGCTGTTCTGTTAAAAGCTCTACTGCTTCATTTTTAGTCGCATATCCCCCAGTAGTCACATTTGAGATAACAGGTGCTTCAAAACTATCCTCGATCATCCCCTCCATCAAACTCTTAAGCGGGATCTGAGCAGGTGAAAGCAGCTCACAGTGGCTCGCTACAGACATATTTAAAAGAAGTGCTCTTTTTGCACCCGCATCTTTAAAAGTCTGTTCCAAAGATTCCAGATCACTTTTCATTCCTGCAACAACAAGCTGCCCGTCCTGATTATAGTTTGCCGGCCAAACTTTTTTCCCCTGACTTTGTGCATCGGCACATATCTTCTCAACACTCTCATCATCAAGACCCATAACCACCATCATGCCTGCCTCTATATCGGTGCAAGCATCCTGCATAAGCTGTCCGCGTCTGTGAACAAGTTCTACCGCGTCGGTATAATCTATCGCACCGCTGGCACACAGAGCTGAAAACTCACCCAATGAGTGCCCCAAGAAAAGTTCAGCTTTTATATTTGGGCACTTCTCCTTAAAAAGACGATATGCTACCATTTGAACCAAAAGAATTGCAGGCTGTGTATATGCAGTCTGATTCAACAGGTCGTGTTCAGCGAAAATCAACTCTTCAAATTTAAGCCCTGCTCCTTTTCCTGCCTCTTCAAACATCTCACGTGCGACTTCCGAATTATCGTAAAAATCCTTTCCCATCCCTGTAGCCTGAGAACCCTGTCCTGCAAAAATCATCGCTATTTTTTTCATTTTATCCCTTTTTCTAAGTAGTTTATATTGTCAGCCATCTTTTTTCTAAGAGTATTTCTGTTTAATCCAAGTTTGTCTGCAAGCTGGAGCTGAGATCTGAATCTCTTAAGTCCCGCCCTGATAATTGGAACCTCATAAAGATGTAAAAACTTTTTATAGTCATTATTGGAACCTAGACGTTCAACTAAATAGTTTTGAACTATCTCCATTATCTCATCCTCTTGAATATCCTGCAGAAGATAATTTATCATAACCTGTCTTCTTAGAGAGTTTGAGTTTTGGCTCAAATCAGGCTTGAAAGATTTTACTTTAAACTCATCTTTTGAACAAAAGAGCAGAGACGCTTCTTTGATGAATTTTTCTATTAACGCATCAACATCTTCCGGTCTCTCTCTAAGCGGAGGTATCTCGAACTTAACACTGAAAAATTTATCTGCATCTTTATTATAATATGAACTTTTGGCAGTTGCCACCACTCTTATGTTCTTAGCGCTTAAAGCGTCTAGTACTTTTTTTATATTCGGTGAGTTTTCTATATTCGTGATAATCACGCTCTTTATGCTCTCAAGAGCAGCTAAAAGCTCATCATAATTCGATGCATCAAAAATAGGAGCATCAGGAAGTATGTAGTGAGCCAAACTTCTCTTGCCCACCCCGACCTCTCCTGTTATGAGAGCGTTTACGTTTAGTGATTTTAAGAGAGTGGCTGTTTTAAATGCTTGTGCCGAAGATGGACATGCAGTTATATAACTAGCATCCACAACCAGTGCCGCCACCTGTGCCACAGCAGTCGTCGTGCTGGTTCTCTACAGGAATACCACTCATGATCTCATCAGCAGAAGCTTCTCTGATATTGTTTATAGATACTACGAAAGCCAAATCTTTGCCAGCCAATGGATGGTTAAAGTCAATAATAACACTCTCATCGCCTATCTCTTTAACAGTGACCTGAACAGTGCCGCCATCTTCGCCTTGACCATAAAGAGTCATTCCCTCTTCTAGATCAATGCCCGAGAATTGATCTTTAGGAACCTCTTGAATAGCCTCAGAGTTATACTCGCCGTATGCATCTTTTGCCTTTACTGTTACTTCAGCCTTTTGACCTATGCTCATATCTGCTATAGCATTCTCAAGCCCTGGAATGATCTGACCTTTTCCAAACATAAATACAAGCGGCTCGCCGCCAATGTTGCTATCTACGACTTTTTCTCCGTCATTGACTTCATACTCTATCGATACGATTTGATTTGTCTCTATTGCCATTTTATATGCCTTTTATTTTTTGTGATTTTATCATAATTACAGTAATTACTAAATCTATTACTGTTGGATCTTGCTTAGTCTGCTTTTAGCAGTTTTTGCAGAGTCGCTGTTTGGAAATTGTGAAATTACGGCATCATAAAAAGTTGCCGCATTTTTTTTATCACCTGTCTCATCCATTGAGATTGCAGTATGCAACATCAAAAGAGGCATATAATCAGCCTTTGAGTAGAGTGATGCGCTTTTTTTAAAGTATGCTATTGCCTCAGCATAATTTTTTCTGTAATATTCTATCTCTCCAACCATATAGTGGGAACGAGCAGGTTTATAGTTTTTGTCAATTAAATACTTATAATATTTGATCGATTCGCTATAGCTCTTTTTGTCATAAAGGTCTTTTGCCTTTGTTTCAACTTCTCCATTGCTCATTCCATCGTAAGTGGACTGTTTTGGAGCTTGTTTCCCTTTTGCTTTTAGCTCTTTTGCTACCAGATCTTTAAAGTTGTTGACATCGTTTACGAGTGAGTTAAACTCACTTTTTGTAACGTATGACTCGTTGATAGAGTCGACGATCTTAGAAATCTCGATGATCAATTGATTAATCTTCTCTATCTCTTTAGTATTTACAACTATAGAGTTCGTATTATCCTCTATAGCTTTAGATACTCTTTTCTCATACTCAACACCGCTTTGATCTTTAGCCATACTCTCATCAACTAAAGATTTGATCTTTAGTCTGTTTTCATGCGACGATGTGCTAATGCTCTCGATGATGCTCTGCAGCCCGTCGACTCTCTGTCTGAGAGACTCTACTTCATTTGCCTGATTATTGCTTTTTACGACAACTTTATTGAGATTTTTTTTAGTCTCAAGTAAAACAGCCTCTGTCGAGGTTAAGCCGTATGGATTGGGATTATTTAGATCTCCTGCGCCAAACGCTGAAGGTTCGGCGCTCAAGAGATAACAAGGGAGGGTAACTGCCAGAAAGGCAATTGATTTAACTATGTTCATATAGTGTTATGGTAGAAGTTTAAAGTCAACTCTACGATTTTTAGCCCAGCACTCTTTAGTCTTATCGTTACAAACCGGATTGCTCTCGCCAAAACTTACCATTGTTATACGGCTTTCATCAACACCCTCTGCAACAAGAGCTTTTTTAACTGTGTTAGATCTTTTTAATCCAAGAGCAAAGTTATACTCATCACTTCCCCACTCATCACAATTGCCTTCTAGTTTAATAGAAAAATCTTTTGCCTGATTCTTTGCAATAGTTGCGTCTGTCGAAAGATTGCCTTGCATATCGTTTCTTATGTTAAACTTGTCAAAATCAAAATAGATAGTCAACAACTCTTTCTCTATTCTCATCATTGCCTGACCATCTGTCTCTTGTGAAGCGCCGTCACTCATAACCGATGCTTCGCTAGAAGATACAGTCTCTGTTTGAACAGGAGCAACTTCTTGAGCTGAAGGGTCTTGTACAACTTCTTGAGCACTACTGTCAACCGCTGACTCATCAATCTTTGGATCCTTATCACCACATCCGCTTAACATTAAAAGTGCCGCTATAGCACTAGAGATTAAAATGCTTTTCATCTTTTTCTACCTTCAATTTTAGTTGTTGTGATTGTACCAAAATAAAATTAATATATTTTTATAATCACAATTTTACCAATCCATAGATTGGACTTTTCCGTACTTTAGAGGAAAGAGATAATTTTTGTTATGGTTTAATCTAATTATACCTATAGAGCTTTGAGCCTTATAGTTTTTAATAAAGATTATCGCATCACCGTCCACGGAAAACCTAGGAAACTCATTCACACCGACTGCTGTCAATCTTCTTATAAAATCAGTCTCCATGGAGATCAGATGAAGATTAAAGGTGTTATCGCCGAAAGATTCGGAACTCTCTCTTGCCTTATAGACTATATATTGACCAAAGACACTACAAGCAGCATTGCTTTTGCCGTAGTAGACCATCTGCTCAACACTTCCTGTATTCAAGTTCTTTGAAAAGATATTCGGATATCCTAAACGGTCCGAGACAAACACTATGCTATCGTTGCCAAGAAACTGAGCGCCTACGTCAATACCGCCAAAAGTGGTCAGTTTTTTCATGCCTTTGGTTCTTACATCATATAGAAATATATCCGGCTGGCCCTGCGGCGCCATCGTCAAAAGAAGCTTGCTTCCGTCATCACTTACATCAGAACATATCATCATACCATCAGAAGATTTTATGACCCTGCTCTGACCTGTTTTAATATCCACATACTTCAGCGTAGGCACCTTCTCGTCTAAAGAGCTGTAATAAAATGCGCTCTGCTCTTTATTCGCCCACTTTGGAAATATATTAAAGCCGCCTTTAACAACAACATGCTGATATGTAAGGGTATAATCTGCGATCACCAGCTCGCTTTTTTGAGCGTCTACCATTCTTGAGAAGATAACTTTTCTCTTCATCCACTCAACTGGCGCTTCACCCATAAACTTATTTATATCATACGCGATGGTGTGAGAGACAAACATATATACGTTAGTGTTGCCGACTTTATAGTTTTTGTTAAATATTACTTTGTCTTGTCTTATCAACTTAAGCTCTAGATTAAGTGCGCGGCTGTCATCTTCGCTCAACTTGTATCTTAGCACGTAGTTCATATCTTTATTCTCTACCAATACAGTACTTGCGTCATAACTTACTTTACGATGATATCTATCTACATTGAATATAGAGAGAACGTTTAAATCAGCTACCAAAGATTTAAAAAATCTGTTTCTAAAAGTCTCATCATAACTAACAGATGAATCCTCAATTGCCAGGGATGGAAGTGAATCAACCTTTTTTATGACCTCTATAGTGGCATCGCTTGCAAACATAAAGGTGAGTGTAATAAAAAATGAAATCAAAAATCTCAAACATTACTCCTTGGAAATTAGTGTTATTTTATATCTTCCCGAACTATTGTCAGGGTTTTTTGGAAAAAGTATACTGCTGAGCCTCTCTTTTATCTTATCGCACTCTCTGTTTAGAGCTTCATTGTCCGAATAGGCAAGAATTCTAAAATCTATTACCTTACCCATTGCACTAAGCTCTATAACAGCAGTTACTGCGTTGCCTTGTGAGTTTTTCGGAGGATAAAACTGCTCATATACCAAAGCTTGAATTTTAGCCAAATATTCATTAACCTCTGTTGCCGTCGAGCTCTTTGAACTCTCATCATCTGTTTTTGGCGTATCCAAGCTCTGGATTTTCTGAGAGATGGATTCGGCTCTGTTTGCATCTGCTTTTTGGATCTTTCTTTGGATCTCGTCTAAAACCCTCTTGTCGGTTTGCGGTTTTTTGACCTCTTGTGTTTTTTTGATATCCTGTGTCCAAACATCGCTAAATAGTTCTTCAACACTTCTTACTTTTTTTTGCACCTCTTTTGTCGTCTCTGGTTTTGACTCCTCTTTTATAACAGGCTCTATCTCCTGCTCTTTTTTTACAGGAGCCTCTTTAGTTTTTTTGGCACTGGATTCTATCTTGGGAACATCCATAGATATGGATATATAGTTCTCTTTTTTCATAGCAAAGCTCTTTATCTCTTTTGATGAAGTTATAAATAGCAAAAAGAGGATAGAGAAAAATAGAAAGAGAGAGAGCGATATAGCACCGCTAACATAGAAGTAGGAGTTTTTATTATCCATTAGTAGCTAATGATACCTCTGTAAAACCGGCTTGTTTGACAGCAGCCAGAACAGACATAACAACACCGTAGTCCAAACTTTTATCAGCACTGATAAGCACCGTTGCCTTTAAGTCAAGCTTCTTTGAGTATAGAAAAAAATTATCCAAAAATGCATTTAGCTGGTAATTGTCTTTATTGACTTTTAGATTCAAATCTTTATCTATCGTAATATGAACAGGTGGTATTTTAGAGAGTGATTTTGTTTTTGAGCTCTGAGGAAGATTAATCTTCTCCTCATAGATCATATTTGGCGCTATAACCATCATAATAGCCAATAGAACCAACATTACATCCACTAACGGCGTAATATTTAGTTCAGGTTTTTCATCCCAGTTATAAGCCATTTTTACACTTTTCTAGCTATTATTGCATCGCTTTGCATCTCTATAAAGCTAATTAGCTCAAATGATTTTCTCTTCAGTATCTGATGGTACGTATATGCAAATATTGCAACGAAAATACCCGCTGCTGTTGCAACCAGTGCATCAGAGACTCCGCTTGCAATAACGGACATTCCCCCGCTGCTCTGCCCTATATGAGTAAATGTATCCAATATTGAGACAACGGTACCGAATAGTCCGATAAAAGGTGTTGCAGAAGCAAATACCGACAATACAGAAAGACCCTTAGTTGCATCTTTCGTTGCTGCTGATGCGGCAAGTGTTAAAATATCTCTTGAACTGTTTGAGCTTGTTTTTAAAAAATTGCTTAAAAAAGATTGTGTATCTACAGTTGTTGCACCCATTAGAAGAGACTCTAAGGAGCGACTCTCAATTTCATGCCAACTGTTTAGAGAAAAATATCGGTAGAAGAACACCCAGTTGAGCACTATAAAGTATAGTGCCAAGATCGCCAAGACAGCGAGTGTTACAGGGTGGCTTTTTATATAAAAATCAATTATTTCGTTAATCATAATCTAGAGTAAATTTTGCGCTGCAGACTCAAGCCTTGCAGTAACGGTAGCAATTGCAGGATTGTTATCCTTAATAGATTCAATAAGTTCCTTAGCATCTTCAAGCGCTTTAGAAACAGCACTCTCTGTCTCTCCGCGAATTGCTACGGCACCCTCGACCAAAACAATAACTTTTTCCTCATCAACTTGAACTACGCCCCAATTAATAAGAATTGATTCGACTGATTTATCCTCTTTCTCTATATCGATCACACCCGCTTCAAGCAGTGTGGTCAAACAAGAGTGTTGTGCTAGAACTCCAAACTCGCCCTCTTCACCGGGAAGAGTCACGCTAACAGCTTCATCGTTGTAGATAACGCCGTTAGGAGTCAGGATTTCAAGTTTAAACTTATCCATGTCAGTCCTTTATGAATTACTTCATTTTTTCAGCTTTTTCAATCGCCTCATCTATACCACCAACCATGTAGAAAGAACCTTCCGGCATGTGGTCACATTCACCACTAAGAATCATTTTAAATCCTTTAATAGTGTCATCTAAAGAAACATATTTACCCGGAGAACCTGTAAATACTTCAGCAACGAAGAACGGTTGTGACAAGAACTTCTCGATCTTACGAGCACGTTCAACAACATTTTTATCATCTTCGCTAAGTTCATCCATACCAAGAATCGCAATAATATCTTGCAAATCTTTATATTTCTGAAGTGTCTGCTGTACACCGCGAGCTACACTGTAGTGCTCTTCACCTAAGATTTGCGGATCAAGCAATCTTGAAGATGAATCCAGTGGATCAACCGCAGGGTAGATACCTTTTTCAGCAATTTTACGGTTAAGAACCGTTGTCGCATCCAAGTGAGCAAAAACCGAAGCCGGAGCCGGGTCGGTCAAGTCATCCGCAGGAACGTAAACAGCTTGAACAGATGTGATCGAACCGTTCTTAGTAGATGTAATACGATCTTGAAGGGCACCCATCTCACGAGCCAATGTCGGTTGGTAACCAACAGCTGATGGAATACGACCAAGAAGAGCAGACATCTCTGAACCAGACTGTGCAAAACGGAAGATGTTGTCGATGAACATCAATACGTCAAGACCTTTTTCATCTCTG
>OBLN01000556.1_pt1 | contig 13384 bp, 12 predicted proteins | sample 1519301 | NCBI WGS metagenome assembly OBLN01 (sample SAMEA2452533, study PRJEB22499) | sediment metagenome | reverse complement strand
TTTTCCGAATATTGGCATTGCATTTGCTTTAGTCCAATCAGGACCGACTTCAGGCCGACTGCCTGGAATTGAAATCCAAGTCAAGGGGGGGACCATGTTTGATCCGAGGATTGTGGTGACCGCCAGTTGCGGCGTCTGCGGAACCTGCGGCGCGTGCTCACTTTGCCCGGGAGGGATCATTCCCACTTCCGTAGCCGCGACCTGTGCGGACTGCCTGCTTTTTCTGCTGCCGAAATAAGCGGGCCGGGGGGGCGCCTGCCGGCGCCCCCCTGTCACTTCAAGGAGGGAGAGTATGTTGAATCGATATCCAGTTCTGCGAAATGATGTGCGCTTGCGCCATCATGGCGAGAGTTCCCGCGTGTCTTCCCGCGGGGGAAGGTTCCGCGCGTTCACCGTGAACCGTGATGCGGGAGAGTTGCTCAACCGTTGCTGCGGCCGGGATTGTTTAGAGAGCATTGTGCATGATTTGCTGGGGAAAACTCCGGAGATCCGCTCGGTCGACAACATTCTGAATTTTGTTGAGCAACTCGACCGTATGGATGTGTTGGAATGCATGCCGGCGCCCGGGCCGGCCAGTCCGGATATCGGCGGGTCCGCGGAGAAAATTTTTCCCCAGGTCGTCAGCCTGGAATTGACCGAGCAGTGCAATTTCCATTGCCGCTATTGTTATCAGAACGCCTCCAGCCGGAAAAGCGGGTTTTTACAGGATCCCATGGAGATCCTGGCCTATTTCCTTGAAAGAAACGCGGTCGGGATTGAATTAACCGGGGGTGAGCCTCTACTGCATCCCCGCTTCAATGAAATCACGGCCTTCATCATGGAGAATTATGAATTACTGGGATTGATTACCAACGGCAGCCTCTTGCGGGAAAGCCATCTGGAACGGATTGCCGGCGGCCCCTGCATGTCCGCGGTCCAGGTTTGCCTGGATGGTCATACAGCGGAGATGGTTGAGGCCACGACAGGGGTGACCGGCAGCTTCGAAATGGAAGTGAACGCCATTCGCCGCGTCAAGGACTTCGGCATTGTACTGCGCGTGGGCATGGTCGTTGATTCGCCGGAAAAAATCGATGCCATGGAACCGACATTGTTACTGGCCATGGACCTGGGAGCCGATTCTTTTATCGCTCACCCCAGCATCGACTTCGGTCGGGGGATCCACACCGTCAAGGCATTCAGCCCGGTGGACCATCAACGCCTGAATGAGCGCATGACGGATTTGCGCTCGCGATATGCCGGTTTTTTTGCGCGTGAGATGGAACTCTCCGGAGGAGATTTTGCGACCATGTTCAATTGCGGCGGCGGTCACCGCGCCGTGACGGTCGATTGCCGGGGGCGGGTGAAACCCTGTCCCATGATTCCCGCTGAGGAATTGTGCCTGGGTTATTGGAGAGACATGGAAAGCGCTGCATGCCAGCGGAAAGCGCGTGCCTATCATCACCTGCCGGGCCCCAAGCAGGAGGTATGCGGGGATTGTCCACATCTTTCCTATTGCATGAATTGTATTGTCCGCGCGTTGCGGGCCGGACGCGCCAGGGAGGATTGCCGATGGAAAGTCGAAAACCGGAAATGGATTCAGACCATCCTGCAGCCATACGCATAGAGAACCTGGGCAAAAAAATAGCCGGAAAACAGGTATTGCAGGATATCACCCTGTCGGTGCCGAAAGGCAGGGCTATGGCCATATGCGGGCCGAACGGAGCGGGGAAAACCACGCTGATCCGCGTTCTACTGGGCTTGCTTGCAGCGGATCGGGGGCGGGTACAGGTGAACGCGCCGCTCGAAAGATGTGCGTTTGTGTTTCATTCCTCCTGCCTCTTTGCTGATTTGACGCTGAGACAGAATTGCCGTTTTTTTCTTTCCTCGAAAAAGCAAGCGGCAAGGGATCGTGAATTGAATGAATTGCAGGCGGAATTCGGCCTGGGCAGCCACCGCGATGCCCGTGTGGGAACATTTTCCCGCGGGCTGATGCAGAAAGCCGACCTGGTTCGCGCCCTTTTGGAAAAACCGGATATTCTTTTCCTGGATGAACCGACCGCAAACCTGGATCCTTTGGGAAAGGTCGATGTGAGAAAAATATTGCGGCGGCGCGTGGAATCGGGAATGACCTTGTTGCTGACCAGCCATCTATTGGGAGAAGTGGAAAAACTGGCAGATCGAGTCTGCATTCTGCAGCATGGCAGAGTGATCTGGGAGGGAGACCCGAGCCGGGATCTGCGGGGGGGCGACCTCGAGTCCAGATTCATTGAATTGGTCGGTGCTTCAAAGGAGGACGAACATGAATAAACGCATGTTTCGCTTCAGACACATTCTGGTCAAGGACTTGCGCAGCACCGGGAACCGGTGGTTCATGCTTCTGGGAATCTATGGCATGTATTTCCTGCTGGCCTGGTTCGCCCTGCGTCAGGTCGAATCCGGACTGGCGGCTTTTAATTCGCTGCGAAACCTGTTCTGGCCCGCATTCCTGATCCAGACAGCCGTTGTGATCACTGTCATGCTGATGCCCCCGTATGTGTACAGCGAATCCATGCAGGACAAACAGGAAACCTATTTCGCATACGGTTATTCGATAATCGATATCGTGCTGGGAAAGTCGGTGATGATCACGCTGGCGGCGTTGCTGCCGGCATCGCTGTTTTCGCTGATCTGTTTCCCCGGTTTGCGGCCGCAGGGAGCGTGGCCGGTGCTTCAATTCTTTGCCGTCGGTGCAGCCGTTTTCGGTCTGGTCGGCCTGACGGTTTTCCTGGTCTGGTTCTCGCGCGTGGGACGGTTCACGGTTGCGCTGCTGATCATTTTGATGGTGGCTTCCTGCTCGCGTTTCCAATCTTTCCGCGTGCTGCGGGAAGGAATTTCCGCGGGCGGATTGACGTTGTTGCTGAGCCTCTCCGGGGTCATCACGTTCGCAGTCTTTGTTTTGCTGGCGCGCCTGGGGGACCACGAAAAATCCATTCTACGGCGGTGATCGCATGTCGCTGATGGCCACGCTCTTTCCAGAGAAATGGGCCGGCCTGCTGCGGATTTACCGCCTGTGGCTGGAGGATCACCTGAAGCGGCCGATCCCTGCGGATTGGGTCGGGAGGTTGATGGATGCGGACGCGCGCCTGGCCGCCAGCGCTTTCCGGAATCCGGTGTATCGATGCGTCGAAATCGGTTGCGGCGCGGCCATACCGGCGATTGTTGCCGCCCGCCTGGGCGCAAAGGAAGTCATCGCTTTTGATGTATCCGCGGAAATGGTCCGACTGGCCCGCAGAATGGCCATTTACGCCGGGGCGGAAGTACATCCGCTGTGTCGTGATTTTGATGATTTTCAATTACCCGGTGGAACGGAGTGGATGTGGATCGCCGTAAAACCCAGGGATAACGCGGCGCGGGGGAACCTGCTCGAACGGATCCTGGAAAAGGGGATCCGGATGAAGACCAGCCTGGCGCTGGTGCCGGCGTTCGGGCCGGAAGCTGGAATACTGGATTACCGGAGCGGCTGCGACCAGGCCGTAAACCGTTTGCGATCCTGTGGCTACACGGTGCGTGTCGAGCGCCTGGCCGCTGATTTTCCCCTGCGGGGAATCGTGGCGCAGCCGCTCGCAGCGGGCGGCGGGGAAAGCAGGCAAAGCCGCCCGGGAGAAACCCCGGGCGGCCTCATGAGGACGCCTAGAAGCCTTTCAGCCAGGTGCCCAAAAACAGCAGCAGCCAGGCCACGTGTTTACATGCAAACAGATGCGGAAAAAAAAGTCAAATTTTTTTAAAAATCCGCCGGATTGTCCGAAGCGGGCAAAAAGCCGGGCGCATGTTTTTCCAGATGACAAGCGCGCGCTTGGCATGCATAATAGGAAGGGGTATACCCGAAAACATATTGAACCGGAGAGATCCGGTCGGGAGAGTCATATCGCCGCCTCAGGGTTAAAAAAATCACCGACCGCGGATTGGAGCGTGTACATGTTGCGCTGTGACGGCAAATTCCTCTACACCGGCATCACATGCGATGTGGCACGACGCCTGGCGGAGCATGCCGCGGGATCGCCCCGGGGAGCCCGCTTCACCCGCGGATTCACATGCCTGGAACTGGTCTACAAGGCTTGCCTGGGAGAGCGCTCACTGGCATTGCAGGCTGAAGCCCGCATCAAGCAGATGCCGCGCCGGCGCAAGGAGGAGTTGGTACGCAAAAGCCCTTCCGTGACTGAATTACTGGAATTGCTTCAACTGGAAAGCGGCAACGGAAACAATTCCTGAATTTGCGGGAACAGGAGCGCTTCAGGCGGTTTCGATCCGGAATTGCGGTGGAGTTTCCAGGTGTTTTTTGACGGCGCACAACCCGGCGGCCTGCACGATCGCCTTGCGGTAGCGTTCCGGAAAACCCTCAGGCAGATGGATGGTGAGCGTCACCTGGTCCAGGCGGCCGGTTTGTGGATTCCACTTGTGGTGCTGGATGATTTCCAGGCCTTCGGTTTCCAGGTCGCGCTGACGCAGGAACTGCAGTACGTAGATACCGGCGCAGGTGCCCAGCGAGGCCAGGAACAAGTCAAAGGGGGCGGGAGCGGAGCCTTCGCCGCCGCCGCCGAGCGGTTGATCCGTGGCAATGGAAAATCCGTTGTATTCGGCGGTGACGCGCTTGCCGCCGGGGAAGTGGATGCGCATGTCCATGATGATTTCTCCTGTTGGTTTTAAGTTAAATTATAACATAAGGAAGGGTTGCCGGCAAGCGGTTGGAGTTTGCTTTGGTGCAATCGGGTACGCGGGTCTGCTATAATCGTGGTAATGACTTCCGAGCGAGTTAGTACAAGATGAGCAATCTGGATGAAAAGAGCATCGTAGTCGCCGGCCTGGAATTTTTTGACGCCGATCTGCTGGGCTCGTTGTCGCAGCAGCATCGCCTGATCCTGGTGGACCGTGATCCGCAGCGCCTGGAAGACGCGCAACGGGAACTGCCGGAAATCCGCACCGTGCGCGGGGACATTACCAGCCGTCTGACCTGGAAAGAACTGGACGCGGATTCCGTGAAACACGTGATATCAACCATTCCATCGCCGGAAGTCAACCTGGAGATGCTGCGCTTGTTGCGTGATGATTGCAACAGCGCCGTACCCGTCATGATCCTGGTATTGCGACAGGAGCATGTGGAGAAATACCGGGGCAAGGATGTGATGGTGATCAATCCCCTGGAGTTGGGGATGCAATACATCCTGAGGCGACTGGATAAGCATGTGTTTCGTGCCGCCCATATCGGCCTGGGTACGGGTGAACTGGTGGAAGTGTGTGTGCGCGCGCGCTCACACCTGGTGCAGCGTCGCCTGAGCAGCCTGAGGCCGACCCAATGGCGCATTGCCGCCCTGTACCGGGACGGACGCCTGATCCTGCCCACGGGAAATTGCCGCCTGCAAATGGAAGACCGTGTCATCCTGGTGGGGGAACCCACGGTCCTGGAAAGCGTGGCTTCGCTTCTGACCCAGGGTACGCCGCAGTTTCCCCGGCAGTACGGCCGCCACATTATCTCTCCGCTGGAGGAAGGCCTGTCGCCCCATCTTGAAGAATTGCTGTACTGGCACGAGCATACGCATTCGCTGCGTATCCGGATGTATCCCATCAATCAGCATCTGGATTCCGGGCTGGTGGAGCAGGTAAAAAAGATGAGCGGTGACCTGGAAATCGGCCCGGTAAAGAACGATTTCCGCGAAGTCCTCGCAGAAACGGAAGAAATGGGCCTGCTGGTCGTTCCCCCGGCAAGCCGGTTTTCCCTGCGCCTGCGCCGGGCGTATCGTGAATGCCCCCGCCCGATGCTGGTTCCCCGGGGCGGCGCCCCCTACCAGAAGATCCTGGTTTCACTCAACGGTCCAGACCCCGCGCTCGCGCTGGAGAGCGGTTCCGAGTTGTCCCGGCTGATGTCACTTCCCTTCAGCGCCGTTTTTGTTACGTTGCCGCGTGAATTGCGTGGCCGGGATGAAAGCGATGCCTTGAAATTGCGTTCGGAGTTGATCTCGGATTTTGAATCCTTGACGCGTAAGCGCATTGAAATAGAGACATTGGAGGGGAATCCGGTCAAGGTGACCTGTCGCCGCCTGGCGGAAGAACGCCGGACTCTGTTGATTATCGTGGGTGACCGCAATCGCCCGCACAGCCTGATGCAGCCCAATGTTCCCTACCTGATCGCAGCGCGGGTCCGGGCGTCCACGCTGATCATTCCCGTGGAGGAGCCTGAGAGTGAGTGAAGCCGAAGCCCTGCTGCTGCTTCTGGTTTCGCTGGGAGCCGCAATTGTTCCTTTCATCAGCCGCAAACTGCACATGCCGACCGCGGTCCTGGAGATCGCTTATGGGCTGTTGCTGGGCGCGATTGCCGGCGCGGCTCCCGGGAACACGGTCATCCTGGACTTTCTGGCCGACCTTGGATTCATCATCCTGATGTATCTGGCCGGGCTGGAAATCAACTTTGAGAAACTGAAGGAGATCTCCGGACGGGACATCCTGCTGGGTATCGGCATGTTCCTGATCATGATTGCGCTTTCATTGTGGCTGGCACTGAACCTGGGGCAAGCCCCGATGTTTTCGCTGGTCTATTTTGTCACCGCGGTGGGGTTGCTTTTTCCTGTTCTTCGCGAAATGAAACTGCTCAGCCGTGACCTGGGGCAGCGCTACCTGGTAATGGGGAGTATCGGTGAACTGTTAAGCCTGGCGGCTTTTACCGTTTTCGCCATCCACCAGCGTTCCGGTTGGTCCGTGGAATCCTTTCTTCATCTTGGCGAGATTTTCCTGTTTGTCGTCCTGGCCACCCTGGTTCACCGGGCGGTCAAGTTGTTCACCTGGTGGTTCCCTTCGCTGGCCGCAATGTTCACCGATAAACACGACCTGGCCGAGCGCGGCATCCGCAACAGCCTGGTCAACCTCTTCGTATTTGTCGCCCTGGCCAGCCTGCTGCATCTCGAGCCGATTATCGGCGCATTTATCGGTGGGGCCGTATTCGCGCTGGTTTTCAAGCAACGGCACCGGGTGATGGAAAAGATCGGCGGTATGGCATACGGTTTTTTTATTCCCTTGTTTTTCATTCACGTGGGGTTGCGCTTCGACCCCGGCGAGCTGGTCGACCCGGCGGTGCTGCGATTAATGGGGTTGATCATACTGGTCATGCTCGGGGTCCGCATGATCGGCATGCTGCCCATGTTGTTTTCCAGCATGTCGGTTCGTGCCCTGCTGGGTTTGCCGGTTGCCCTTGCGTTTCCGCTGACCCTGCTCGTGGCGGTGGCCGCATTCGGACTGGAATCCGGTACTCTCACCAGGCAGCAATCGACCGCGGCGGTATTGACGGCGATGGTTACCGCGGTGCTCTTCCCATTGCTGCTGCGCTTGTTGCTGCTTCCCTGGCAGCGGCGCGAAGCGGTGGAGAGCCGGTTGCTGGAAAAAGAATGACGCATTCAATGGAGAGCCAGTCATGCTGGATTTTTCCTCGGCGGTAGCGCGAACTCCCGGTAATTCGTTATGCCGCGCCATTTCCGATGGTGAGCTCGGTTCACCGGATCCCGAGCGTGCCCGAATCCAGCACGTGGCATACGTGGATGCCCTGGAAGAGGCGGGACTGGCGGTTACGCTGTTGCCTCCGCTGGAAGCGTTTCCGGACAGTGTGTTTGTGGAAGATACCGCGGTGTTGTTGGATGAAGCCGTGGTATTGTGCCATCCCGGTGCCGGTTCCCGGCGGGGAGAAGTCGGTGCCATGCAACGCGACCTGAGGGCGTTGGATTTTGAAATGGAAGCGATTCGTCCCCCGGGTACCCTCGACGGAGGCGATGTATTGCGCGTGGGGCGCCGGTTTTTTGTCGGCATCAGCAAACGCACGAATCAGAAAGGCTTTCAACAGTTTTCCACCATCGTGTTCCGGTATGGCTTTTCCGCCGTTGCCGTGCCGGTCCAGGCTGGCCTGCATTTAAAGAGCCATGTATCACTGGTGGACCGCAATACCTTGCTGCTGACTCCGGGCATGGCACAGGAAACCGCCTTTTCGGGATTCTGCCACCTTGTGCTGCCGCAGAGCGAAGCATATGCGGCCAATTGCCTGGCATTGAACGGGGTGGTCCTGGTCGCGGCCGGTTTCCCCGCGACCCGGGAAATGCTCAGCCGCGCGGGTTTGCATGTGCGCGAACTCGATGTTTCCGAGTTCCGTCGCGCCGATGGCGGACTGAGTTGCCTGTCACTGAGGTTCTGAATTTAAGTGAAAAGTGAAAAGTGAAAAGTGAAAAGTGAAAAGTGAAAAGTGGAAAGTGGAAAGTAGGGGCAGGCCCCCGTGCCTGCCCCGGGACAGAGGCTAATGGCGAGGGCAATAGGAATAAGGCACGGGAATCACTTAAATTTTTTGTTCATTATTCTTTATTCCGACGGGCTTCCCGCCCTATGCCCCTCGCCAGGAACTGGAACTATCCGCCCTGACTATCCAGCTCTCCAGAAATGACGCTTGCGCGGCAAGCAAATGACTGAATGGCACGAGCGTAGCGAGTTAATGACAGGTTTATCCCAATGACTCGAACGATTCGGTTTGGGTCATTTGAATTTGGATTATTTGAATTTGTTTGGGATTTCGAATTTGGGATACGCGTCCCTGAAGTTTCCTTGCCTTCCTGTCACCTTCTTTCCAACTAACCAACTCTCCAACTCCCCAACTTTCCAACTCTCCAACTTTCCAACTCTCCAACTTTCCAACTCTCCAACTCTCCAACTTTCTTTACGCCCAGGGCTTCCAATGACGGGCCAGGCCGCCGCGGCCGGTTTCGCGGTATTCCGACTGCATGGCGCGGCCGGTTTCCATCATGACCTGGACCACCTGGTCAAAGCTGATATGATGAGTGCCGTCGGAAAAATAAGCGAAAACCGCGCTTTCGCGCGCGGTATCCGCGGCAAAGGCGTTGCGTTCAATGCAGGGAATCTGCACATACCCTTCCACTGGGTCGCAGGTGAGGCCCAGGTAATGTTCAAAGCCCATTTCCGCCGCATATTCCACCTGGCGGGGGGATCCGCCCAACAAGTACGTCATGGCCGCGGCAGACATGGCGCAGGCGGTGCCGATCTCTCCCTGGCACCCGACTTCGGCGCCGGAAATGGAGCCGTTGGTTTTGACCAGGTTGCCGACCAGCCCGGCGATCGCCAGCGCGCGGAGGATCCGTTCCCGCGGCGGGCGCCTGTGTTCCTGAACATAGACCAGGATCGCGGGCAGGACACCCGAAGCCCCGCAGGTTGGAGCCGTAACCACTGGACCGCCGGCGGCGTTTTCTTCCGCGACGGCCAGGGCGTAGGAAAATACCGTGCCCTTGCTTTTCAAGTCACCGGTACTGCTCTGAGCGCGGGTGAAATAGGCCGCGGCTTTGCGTGGAAGCTGCAGGGGACCGGGCAGGGAGCCTTCGTGGCACAATCCCGCCAATACGGCCTCGGTCATGCGCGTGCGGATCTCTTCCAGAAAGCCGGGGAAATCCTGGTCTTCGTGGGCGAAAACGTATTCCCAGAGATGCGCTCCACGCAGGCGGCACCAGTCGAGGATACCGTCCATAGTGGATACCGGGTAGATATCATTGCTGACATCGACCGGTCCGCCGTCGTCTTCCAGGTCACCGCCGCCGACGCTGAATACGGTCCATGCCGAGGAGTCGGGCTCCGGGGGATCGACTACCTGGAACCGCATACCGTTCGGGTGGGCGGGAAGGACCTCTTCAGGCTTCCATGCGATGTCCACGGGATGGGGAGAAAACTCTTTTTTCAAGACGATGTCGGTTCCGTGGCCCTTGCCGGTTGCGGCGAGGCTGCCGAAAAGCGTCACGCGAAATGCCCGCGCCTGGGGGTTGCGGGAAAGGAAAATGCGTGCGGCTCGTCCCGGTCCGATCGTATGGCTTGAAGAAGGACCGTATCCCGGTTTGAATATCTCGCGAATGGAACGCATGCGCCCTGACCTCAGGCCATTTCCAGCAATTTTTCCACCAGGCGATCGATTCCCACGGCCACTTCGGATATGCGTTGGCCCAGCATGTATGCGGGGGTGGAAACGATGCGCAGGCGCTCGTCGATCACCACGTCGCCGACCTGGGCGGCGACATGGACAGCGCCCGTTTTTTCAACAGCCGTCGCCGTATCGGCATCGGTGCCAATGGTCAGGCGGGGATGCAGACCTTGACTACCGGCCACACGGGCCAGCAACGCTGGCGCGATGCAGATAAATCCCATGGCTTTGCCGGCATCCAGGGCCGAGCGGATAAAACGCTCCACCGCGGGCTGGACGTCGCAGTCGGGGCCCTTCACGGCGAAATCGCAGAGATTCTTGGCCACGCCGAATCCTCCGGGAAACACAACCGCGTCGAATTCCGCGATATCCGCCTGCGCCAGGTCGGAAATCTTGCCCCGGGCGATACGCGCGGCTTCAATCAGCACATTGCGCCGACCTTCCACAGCCTGGCCGCTCAGGTGGTTGACCACGTGCATCTGCGGCATATCCGGAGCCAGGACGGCGATTTCGGCATCCCGCCGATCCAGGGCCAGCAAGGTCAGTACGGCTTCGTGGATTTCCGCCCCGTCAAGCACACCACATCCGGAAAGCACGACCGCTACTTTTTTCATAACCACCTCCTCGACGCAAAGGCAAACACCATTGCGATAATCAATCTACCATATAACGCGGTCCGGGCCAATCCGGAAGCGGCGCGGACGCACAAGTAAACGATGATTTGAGGGTGAAGGGAAACCGGGGAATGAAAGAACCGGCCGACCGCCCCGTTGCGGGGCGGTCGGCCGTTATGCTGCCGGGAAAAGCTTTACCGGTTTAGAAGATGTACCGGAAGCCCAGCAGGAAGAGGTGGTAATCTTTGAGTTTCAGGCTGTCATGCATGGGCATCTGGAATTCCAGGAAGATCGATCCACGTGAATTGAACTTGCGGATCACTTCAATGCCGGTCTGGAGTACCAGGTTCAGCCCGGATGTCCAGTCGGGTTTCTCATCGAATTCGTAATCCTTGATGGTGCTGGTATAGGCCAGGCCGCCGCCGAGGAAGAACTTGTTGATCTTCGCGTTAAGCACCACATCGCCCATGAAAAATGACTTAAAGGGTTCGCCCGTCAAAGCGATGCCGGGGCCGGCGCTGACGATCAGGTCCAGGGCGTCGGGGATCAGCATGTACAGGAAACCGAAACGGGCGAAAAGGTAGCCGCTGTAGGTGCCGCGGGCCAGGCCCGGGCCGCCTTCCACCAGGGCGTAGAAACGTTTCTCGATTTCTACCGTGGATTCACAATTGTCGGCGAAATCGCCCAGGTCATCCGTCACTTTGGCCGTGACGTTGAAGCGGCCGGATTTCTTGAATACTTTTTCTACCGTGAAGGGTGCTGCGGTCGCCGGAATTGTTTCCAGGACTTCGCCGTCTTTGTTTTTGACGATGAATTCCGCTCCGGTCACTTCGCCATCCGGATCGCTGGATCCGGAAGCATCCAGGGTAAAGGGCTTGCCGATATAGCCGCGCTGAGGGCTGATCTTCAGGTCACAGACGGGCGGGAAATTGACGTGAACACTGGCGGAGCAGGCGGCGCCTTCTTCACCGTTCACGTTCAAGGGGACACCCTCTACGGTGTAATCGCCGGATTTCTCCAGATTCACCGCCCAGGTCGGGTTGTCAGGGGTCATTTCACCTTCCGCTGCCACGCTGCCGTCCGCGGCCAGTACGCGCACCTTCAGTTTGTCCACGCACTTCGATGCGCAGGCGCTCGTCGATCACCACGTCGCCGACCTGGGCGGCGACATGGACAGCGCCCGTTTTTTCAACAGCCGTCGCCGTATCGGCATCGGTGCCAATGGTCAGGCGGGGATGCAGACCTTGACTACCGGCCACACGGGCCAGCAACGCTGGCGCGATGCAGATAAATCCCATGGCTTTGCCGGCATCCAGGGCCGAGCGGATAAAACGCTCCACCGCGGGCTGGACGTCGCAGTCGGGGCCCTTCACGGCGAAATCGCAGAGATTCTTGGCCACGCCGAATCCTCCGGGAAACACAACCGCGTCGAATTCCGCGATATCCGCCTGCGCCAGGTCGGAAATCTTGCCCCGGGCGATACGCGCGGCTTCAATCAGCACATTGCGCCGACCTTCCACAGCCTGGCCGCTCAGGTGGTTGACCACGTGCATCTGCGGCATATCCGGAGCCAGGACGGCGATTTCGGCATCCCGCCGATCCAGGGCCAGCAAGGTCAGTACGGCTTCGTGGATTTCCGCCCCGTCAAGCACACCACATCCGGAAAGCACGACCGCTACTTTTTTCATAACCACCTCCTCGACGCAAAGGCAAACACCATTGCGATAATCAATCTACCATATAACGCGGTCCGGGCCAATCCGGAAGCGGCGCGGACGCACAAGTAAACGATGATTTGAGGGTGAAGGGAAACCGGGGAATGAAAGAACCGGCCGACCGCCCCGTTGCGGGGCGGTCGGCCGTTATGCTGCCGGGAAAAGCTTTACCGGTTTAGAAGATGTACCGGAAGCCCAGCAGGAAGAGGTGGTAATCTTTGAGTTTCAGGCTGTCATGCATGGGCATCTGGAATTCCAGGAAGATCGATCCACGTGAATTGAACTTGCGGATCACTTCAATGCCGGTCTGGAGTACCAGGTTCAGCCCGGATGTCCAGTCGGGTTTCTCATCGAATTCGTAATCCTTGATGGTGCTGGTATAGGCCAGGCCGCCGCCGAGGAAGAACTTGTTGATCTTCGCGTTAAGCACCACATCGCCCATGAAAAATGACTTAAAGGGTTCGCCCGTCAAAGCGATGCCGGGGCCGGCGCTGACGATCAGGTCCAGGGCGTCGGGGATCAGCATGTACAGGAAACCGAAACGGGCGAAAAGGTAGCCGCTGTAGGTGCCGCGGGCCAGGCCCGGGCCGCCTTCCACCAGGGCGTAGAAACGTTTCTCGATTTCTACCGTGGATTCACAATTGTCGGCGAAATCGCCCAGGTCATCCGTCACTTTGGCCGTGACGTTGAAGCGGCCGGATTTCTTGAATACTTTTTCTACCGTGAAGGGTGCTGCGGTCGCCGGAATTGTTTCCAGGACTTCGCCGTCTTTGTTTTTGACGATGAATTCCGCTCCGGTCACTTCGCCATCCGGATCGCTGGATCCGGAAGCATCCAGGGTAAAGGGCTTGCCGATATAGCCGCGCTGAGGGCTGATCTTCAGGTCACAGACGGGCGGGAAATTGACGTGAACACTGGCGGAGCAGGCGGCGCCTTCTTCACCGTTCACGTTCAAGGGGACACCCTCTACGGTGTAATCGCCGGATTTCTCCAGATTCACCGCCCAGGTCGGGTTGTCAGGGGTCATTTCACCTTCCGCTGCCACGCTGCCGTCCGCGGCCAGTACGCGCACCTTCAGTTTGTCCACGCACTTCGAT
>OBLN01000554.1_pt1 | contig 13408 bp, 18 predicted proteins | sample 1519301 | NCBI WGS metagenome assembly OBLN01 (sample SAMEA2452533, study PRJEB22499) | sediment metagenome | reverse complement strand
CGGCAGTCATTGCTCGGGGATATAATAAGATCGTCCGTGAATGAACTCATACCATTATCCTTGGTGCTGCCTGTGTCACGATTCCGTCTTCTGTCTCAACTTGGTAAACCGGCCAATCATAAGCTACCATCACCAATGCATAAAGGCTGAACTCGTGCGCTATTGCAAGGGCCGCAATGCAGAATAGCGCGATGGCTATACACACTATCCCAACAAACAGGTATTTTTTACTCAACGATCCTCCAATCATCCGCAAGCATATCTGTTTGGCTCGCAAGCCATGGGCAGCGTGCGCCAGGTGTATTTTTCGCGTTGTCTGGATAGTTGATGTAAATATACGGCAGCGTCATCTTGCTGTGTGCGTCAGGAACTTGCAGTTCAAGCCATAACCCAACTCCGTTCCACCCGGAGCGTGCAACCTTTTTCCCCTTTCGCAAGGCTTCGATAGCAAGCCCAAAATTCATGCCGTCAGCCAGCCGATAAGCCTTTTCAAAGGCATAATCAGGACTCCATGAAACATAGCCGTCCTCATATTCGACTTTGTATCCGGGCCTTGTTTCAGCTGGTGTAGGGTTGCCCTTTTCTTCAAGGTAAGAATTTTCATCCATCTCAACTGCCTTAATAATCTTGGTTCCAATGTACGTTTTCATCTTTTTAATTCCTTAAATTTAGGTTATTGAAATATTCCTGCTTTCTGAGTCCATGTTTCAATCCCATCGGTGACGGTGTAGCTCGGATTCTCAAGAGGACGCTCAACGATCTCTGTTGTCTCAACGCCATCCGCTACGACCGTGATTTGAACCTGCTCAACGTCATCGCTGTGCCAATCGCAAAGCATATCCGGCGGGTCGATGTAAGCCGGAAGCAACGCCGCTTGCTCGTCGGTCATCATAATCCGCATGACAAGCCCGGTTGTTGTCTGCATCGGCGGCGTACAGCAAATGCCCACAGTTAACTCGACCTGATCGGCATCTTCCCTGATTTCAAAGCCTAAGCCTTTGAGAACGGCAAGGAGGGCCTCAAACGATTGAGCCCTGAGTACGGCTTGTTTCATCTCCTACCTCCATCGCCTGGAGTAACCTCAACCCCGGTTCCAGGCTTAATGCTGATCACTACAGGCTTTGCCGCTGTCCGTGCGATCAGGCCAGGACTACCGAGTGGGTAGGTAGGGTCACGCGGGACAAAGCCATCTTTAGTTTCAATCATGCGATAGGTCTTGTTCTTCACAGCTGTGTACTTACCAGCGGCTCCGGTGACTTCTATGCGCTTGGCTATGTTTTTGGCTGTTTTCATTTAGGCACCTGCCTTGGCAATCAGCCACGCCTGAAGCCCTGCGGCTGACAGGTTCGTGGGGATTCGGAGGATGCGGGTCATGGGGAAGGTGGCGTAAGAATATAACAGGCTCAGTCTCGAGCCAACATTAAAAGTAGATGCTAAAGCGGCGTTGGCCATTCCTCCGGCATCAGTTTTTACCCTCCATGCAGACCATGATGACCCGTCAGACCCGTCAAAACTCCTAAAAGATATTCCCATACCAACTATAGACGATTGATATATAATATACTGAAATAATGTCCCGCTTGAATGCGTGTAAAGTAGTCGGGGAAGTGTATTATTGACGCCACCTATTATCTTAATGAAATAGAACTCTTCTGCACTACACGATACACTAACTCTGTTAACGTTATCAACAGCACTGCTCAAATACGCGCACGTCTGCCCCTCCGCCCCAGGAATCACCGTCTGTATCACCGCAAAGTCATTCGGATGCGCCAGCAGCCAACTCGGCGTCGCAAAGGTCACGTTGTCGGCCGGGCGAGTGACGGTTGTTAAATCGTCCTCTCCTGGCTTCGGCATGATTGGAGATGTTAGGAATGGGGATTCGACCAGTTCGGGCATGATGCAACGAACAGTAGCAGGAGCACCCGAACTGTTGTAAACCAACACTTTCTTAACAACACTTGCTGGGGTTTCATTTTCTTGTTCTACTTTAACGTATGCTGCACTGTTAACAACAGGTCTTATGGAGGTACCTAACCCTACCTCAACAGGTCCACCACTTGTTACTCTTATATGTAGTGAACAACTATGTTTATTCATGTTTCCGCAGGCACCGTCAAACTCTACGTATCCAGACGGGATTACTAACTCATACACTTTGCCGCTTGTGCATATGCCGTCTAAACCTGCCGCCGTAAGCGCTGCGCTATCGTCTATTATAGATATTATCGCATCCGGACTTCCGACTATGAGTATCCCACTCGTATCCACCGGATTCACCTTCCGACACGTCACTTTGTTCGTCGCCGCCGGTTCGACCAGAACACCGGGATACGTCACGTCGTACTGATCCACCGAGCCTTGAGGCGTGCGAATGGTGTTGTCTACGGTGAAGAGCGGGGTACCGTCGGTGTCGGTGGTTTTCCAGACACCTCCGTCCAGCCGCAGACCCGGCATCGCTGGCGTGTTGGCAGGGCTTTGAACGAGCGTCCCATCGTAGTCCTCTACCCACTTCGTGCCCGAGTCGGCTACGATTGGAAGGTTAAAGCCGTTCGTGGCGTAGAGGTCGTAAACGTCATAAGCCCTCCGACCACCCGGCCGAACACCAGCTGCCCCAACCAGCCTTCCAGTTACCTTCCCACTTACAGCGCCCATTTTAGTAAGTCACTTTCGCCGTGAGTGCAGCTACATTCGCAACAATCTTGTAGCCGGTAATGGGTGCGTACACAGCGGCCGGCGCTGCTCCAACACTCGCCACCCCTGACACCCAGCCACTTGCGTCCGTATCCAGCAATGTCCACGCCGAGGACGCAGACACAACCCTGTCGTTCGTAGTATAAACAGTACCAGTACCACCAACGCCCGGAATTAACTGGAAGGTGAACGGTGGTTTCCTGTAAGCAGGAATAGGCCTGATAACGCTTCCATCTATCGCCAAGGAAAATTCTGCCGTAATCATCTTTTACGCCCTCCAGTAATTCTTCGTTTTATGCTGCCTTCGCCGCCCGACGTAAGCATGAAACTCCATAATCCCACTATGCTTATTATCCCGACTAAACGATTGCCAGAAGTGGCCCTGACTATTCACCTTCTTCCCTTCAACATCATCTTCTATCTCGTCAAAAAGCATCCAGGCCGCGCCATTTACCAGCAACTTCCTCTGCAGAGCTTCCGGAATATCCACCGGCTCGTCATCTTCATCGACGAGCGCGGTGGTATTCCGGTAGTAAACAAGCGTAAGCGTTTCCACTACCGCAGGAATCTTCTGATACCAAAGAGTACTCCCTTCAAGTGCAACAGCCTCGACGCTTCCCACCTCTGCCAACCCCGGGTATTTAGCCATCAGTGTTTCCAGGTCAGGAAGTATTTTGATAGGTTCTCCCGAACTATCCATTACCCTATTCAATTTACCTGAAAAACCACCTGATAGCTCTGAAAGGCTCACGTAAGCTGTACTGAGCGTTGTGTCCACGGTATCCAGCATTTTCAAACTCCGCAGAGAAACTTCCTCAACAGCCAACTGCATCGCCTTATTTATAAACCCATCAACAACAGCGCCGACATAACTTTCATCCTGCACTATCCGTTCCACTTCGTCCCTGATATCAGAAAGCTTCATTTTATCACTCCGTAGATAAGTCAGAAGTTGACTTATCTATTTAGAACGGCAAATAGGAAACAAGGGCGTAGACTCTCGCGGCCCCGGCCGTGATTGCTTCACTGGACGCAAGCGTCGCTGTGATGCAAGGGACAGTCGTGTCGGCGGGTACGATCAGCGCCGGTGCGACGATGGTCCCCGCTGCTTTGGCCGTGACAAAGTCTCCGTCGGCGGGGTGGTAAAAGCCGATGGTGCCGCTTGTGATACTGCCGGTGGGGATATAGTCGTCCACGTCCACGATGGTAGCGTTACCGCCGGTGGTTACTGCGTTGGTCGCCAGGGTGTGTGCACCAATATTCAGGGTGATGGTGCCGCCGGCGAAGGCTGTGATGATCTGAATGCAGATTTCATGCACGATCACATTCTTGCGGCCGCGGGCAGCAGGGAAGGAAAAAAGAATAGCAGCTTTGTCGTCGCATTCTTTGCCAAAGCTCGCAGACTCCAGCCAAAACGGGTTCGCGTGGACGCTGTGTCGTTCGTCAGTGCGCCGAAAATCAATACAGGCGATGTCGGTCATTTTATAACTCCTTTAAAGTTTTTCAAAACTGTTTATAATTTAGTGAAGGACAGAGAATTCAGCGAAGACAATGATCTTGCCGGCTGTCCATGCGTCGGCCGCAGTGATTGTGATAGAGCCAGACGCCGCGTTGAACCATTTTCCTCTGAACGGCATGGTTCCGCCGTCAGCAGATTTCACACCTGTATCCAAGCCAATCGCGTCGGCAGTCTCAAAGAAGAAGTTAGTGTCTGCCGTTTCGCCGTTGCCCTCGAAGCCAAGGGTGTTGTTAACTGTAGTGCCGGTGACTACGGTGTCAGTGAGAACCCAGACATTCCGGACAAAAGCAAATTTTGGAATTCGGATCACTCCGTAAGTTCCCGCCACGAGCGGAGCGATAATGTGCTTGCTCCGAACGAGGCGGAAGTTATCGGAGCCTCCGCCGGGCAAATAGAAATCAGCCATTGGAATTGCTCCTTTCTTAGCTCAGCGGGTTGGCCCAGTAGGACAGCGTGATCTTTCCATAGTCGAACCCTTCAAAGCGGGTGTTCTTCACGCCGAAGATGCCTCCGCCACGTACCATCATGAAGCGATCCGCATCCTTCGTATAAGGGTGAAATGACATGACAGTGCTCTTTGAATCACCAGCGCCGCCCCACGCCCAGCACGCTGCCTGCGCGCCGAGCAGCACCCCGCGGTAAACGCCAGTAGTGGTACTGCCGGAGTATGGCTGCACAAGCGGAACGCGCTCCGATTTGGAAACCAGCAGACCATTGTACTCAATTTCCACCTCAGGCATAGCGAGCTTCTGTGCACTGCGCAAGAGGTCGCCCCACTGCCCCACGTTCGTGTTCTGGCGGAGCGAATCGAACCCGTAGGTGTCCAAAATCACCCTGTAATAATTCTTGCCCTTCAGTTTGATGGGCCGGATCTTGTAGTGGTTCGCGCCCAACTTGTTCATCACTTCTGCCCGCTGTTTCGCGCGGTCCAAGAAGCTCAGGTCGATGACGTCGGCGCTGGTCATGCTCGCTTCCGCTACGTCATTCACGTTCAGCGTGTGGTTAGTGTCGGCAGCTTCGATCGTATTGGCGAAGTACGCCGACCGGATTTTGTAGTTGGTATTGGACGTCAGAGTGTTGATCAGCAGCTCGCTGAGCTTGTCAGCCCACCAATCCTGCAGGGCGGCCTTGCCTTCAGACATCAGGTCATACGGGATTCGCTGCTCTTCCATCTTCCCGCCTGTATCAACCGCGTGGTTCAGCTCGTCGATAGTAACGTTGAAGTTCGCAAAGCGCAATTCCTCTTCGTTCCCTTCGATCTCAGCGTTGCCGACAACACCCTCGCCTGTCAGGGGTTTCCTGATTCCAAATGTGATGGTATCTCCCTCGCCTTTTCCCAGCTCCGTCCGCATTTGCACAGGAGAATCGGCGCCGGTCCCTATCAGGTAATTGAACTCCACTTCCGGCAGCATGACCCGGAAGAGATCTTTCGCCCATTTTTTTCTGGTAAGCGGGTCGTTTGTCAGAAACTGAGTTTTCGGTAAATCACTCATTTACTTTCCCTTTCTACTGTAGTTCATTCCGCAGCCACTTGTCGATTATGTCCTGCGGAACTTTGTTCAGTTCGATTTCGTCCATTGCATCCAGCTTCGCGGCTGTCCAGCCCGCCCCGCTATCAGGCGTTCCAGAGCCAATGTCAGCAAGCGAGGACGGTACGGCCTGCGGAACCTTCGGCTTCGCTGCCGGCGCCGGTGCAGCGGGCGGCTTCTGTTTAAAATGCTGGTGATACTTCTTAATCGTCTCGTACATATACTTGTAGGGATTCGGGAGTTTCCACACTGCCACCTGCGTTTCCAGCAAAGCTTCCTCGTAAGGAATCTTCATCTCCCGCGCCCTCGCAGTAGCAATCGCCTCAAACAGGTCGTCGAAGTAAGGCTTCTGTAGAACCTCGGCAGCGTCCGGGTACTTCGGATTCTCCGCCATGACTTCATACAGCGTTTCGAGAATGTCGCCTTTCTTCGTGTTGATCTCCGTGAGCTCGTTCTTCAATTCAATGAATCTGGGGGTTACGGCAGCATCCGCCTTCGCGGGATCTTGCTGCTGCAATGGAATCTTCACCTCGTTTCCGTTTTCGTCGTAGAGGATGCGGTAGTCCTTGCCAGCTTCGCCAACCGCCGGGGCTTCTGCCGTCCGCTTACTCACAGTCGTCTCAAGCATCTCCAGCTTGCTCCGAAGCTCCGCATTCTCCATCCTCTGCGCCCGCAGATACGCCTTCATTTGGTCGAACGCTGACGGCTCAGCTACTTCTGCATCCGCCGGTTCAGCCGCATCATCTCCCGGAGTAGCCTCTGCAGGCGGTGTTTCTCCCGGAGGAGTTTCCGCTGCAGGCAGCGTTGCTTCCGCCGCAGGTGCCACAGGCGCCGCTTCGTCAACAGCTCCATCCATCGCGTCAATCGCTTCAACTGTCATTCCGCTCATTTCTTTTCTCCTTTTCCAGTAGTTTGCCGAGACTTAGCAACCTCCCGCTTGACCTCAACGTCAGCGGCTTTGATGCCAGCTTCAGCCTTTTTAATTTCAACCTCTTCCTCTTTAACAACCACCTCACGCTCCTTCAGCGTAAGCTCCTTAGCCTTGTACTGCATCTCAAACTCTTTAGCCTTCTGCTCAACAGCCGCCGCCTCCTGCGACGCAGCAAGTTGCTGTTCATACGACTGCCGCACGCGCGTCTTCGCTGTGTACGGGATGTCGCTGTACTCAAGAACCAGATCGGGCGGAATTGCACCAGGGTTATTGTGGCCGAAATCGGACAGGATCTGTGCAATAGCCCTGCGCATCGTGGCAGTATGCACTGTTTCATCCAGTACGAGATCGAATTCCGCTGCCGTAATGTCATTCCAGCCTTCGACCTGCGGGTTCACCTGCGAGTTGATTTCCATCAACTGCCTTCCCTGTTCCCCATTAATCCTAATGACAGTCGGTTCCGAAACGTATTGCTGAACAAGCCCAAGTAGGATCTCCGCACCCAGTAATCTTGAATGCCGAAAGTTCTCAAAAATGATGAAAAGAACTGCAATCCCAGTTTCCTGCCTCGCACGAACAGAAACCCCCGGTTCCCTCGAAGTAGTCTGCACACCCATCAACTCATTCTGAATACCAGAAGTGTCCTTCATCCCTTGCTGACAGATCGCGTCAAACTGGGCGTAGATGGGGGAGATCTGCGGTTGCTGCTCGAACTTGTATTTATCAATCCCTCCTGGCCTCAACTCCAGATGGAACGTGGGGTCGGAGCTTCTCTCTTCGTACTCCTCAATATTCAGAATACTCCCGGATTCGTGTACCAGCAAGCCTTTGGGGAGGGTCTGCAATAAATGAAGAAGCTGCCGTCGCATTGTATTCACGCTGCGTTGTGGGTCTTTCATCTGGTTTACAACACCAAACCACCTGTTCTCATCAACATCCAGATACGCACCATAAAGCACAATTGGAAAGCGTTTCAGCTTTTTATAAGGCGATGGCCCTCCCTCAATCTCAATCGTGTCTGTAAAGATGACGTAGTGAATTTCTTCAACCCATGTCTCATACCCTTCTGGCTGCGGCACCTGGACAGTCTGTCCCTGCACATTAATCCCTGCCTCAAGCTCTCGACTAAACTGCGCGAATTCCTTCCTCGTCAGCGCCTCTTCTTTCCCCGTAAGAGGGTTCACAAACCAAATCTTCTTCACGTACTTCTTATACCAGCACTCGATAAAACGGAACTTCTCCTGCGCCTCATCAAAAAAGCTCAAGCCGTCCACGGCTGCCCCACTTCCACCGCGAATCTGATCAGTGGGAATGTTCGGCCAAAACCGCTTAACCTCATCCTCCGTCAGCCACTTTTGAATAAACACATAGCGGGCATCGCTGAGGTCGTACTCCACCGAATCCGGATCCACAAAAACATCACTTCCCTGCAGCCTTTTCGTCCTGATCGTGGGATTAAAAGGATTCTCATTCGTCACCCAAAAATACTGGTAGCTCCTTCCACTCTGCACCATGTGCATGAAGCAGTCAGATTCTACCTTCTGTATCTTCAGCTTCCGCCTAAAGTGCTGCATCGTCCCGGTGATCAGCTCCGCCAGCGGCTCATCCTCCACCCCCACCGGAATAGCATCCACGTCCCACTTCGTCTGCCCCACGATCCCACACAGCATATCCACCTTCGGCTTTATCTCATTATGCACCGAAGTAGGCCTCCGCTGTTCCTGCAGCAGTGCCACAACTTCCGCAGTATCCTGCTTTCCAGCATAAAACTGGTAGTCTTCTCGCGCCTCCCGCCTCCAGCTCGCCTCCGCCGAACAGGTCTCCACATCCCTAAGCCAGTCCAAGAACTTGGTGTCCAGCAGCTTAACCTTCCCCTGGCTAACCTTCAGCGCGTCACCCGCAAATTGTCTCTGTGCTAAACCCATATCTCTCTCCAATTCAGAATAGATGTGTCACAAACTGACACATCTATTTATGCGGTCATGTAGCTGTTTGGTCCGCGGTAGCCCCTGAAGCGGGGCTTCTTTCGCTTCTTGCCGTTTTTGCCGTCTGTGCTCCAGATGCGATAGGCGATGTTGTGGAAGTACTCACTTAGGCAAAGAGCGTCAGCGATGTTGGGTGAGGCATATCCCCTAAGTTTCATTTCTTTTTTCCCCTCGACTTTAATACCGCCCTGGGCGTTGAAGTCGTAGGTGGGGATAGAGAGTTCGTTAGCTAATTCGTGCCCGATATTAATATCAGTACCACCAATTGAAACTGTGAGATCGGGGAAGGAGTATTGTCCACGCATGCACTTATCTCTAACAGAACACCATAGCTCGGAACGTAGATTACTGAACTTTTTAATATCGGAAGAACTGCTTGCAACGTTTACTCCAAATGTCCGAAGGTGGCCGTGTTTGATAAGCCAGTCAACAACTCCCGCGCCAACCCCTATTTCGTCGATGGCTATTCCATCTGCGTCCATTTCTTCATATGTCTCTTTGACGAAAGAGGCGAGGGAAATGGTGTTGATTGAATGGTAGGTGTCCCACGGACTTATTCGCAGCCCCTTGCGCGGGAGCAGTACGGACTTGTCTTCCCCATACCTGGCAACGTCGAGGGACAGAAATGTTGGCTCGTCCTCTGCTACTTCAAATTCGTTTCCGACGCACTGAAGCGCCCAACTAAGCGGGATAAGAGTTCGCTCAGACTCCAACGGCGGTTCCCCAGCAACGCGGATTCTAAAGATATTTGAATCCTCTCCGTATTTGTCTCGGAAATACTGAATGGTACTTGGCTGTACGTTTGTTGACTCCCGGCTGTCCCAGTGGAGTTTTGTCCACTGTTTGCTGATTTTGGGGTGGAAATGACTGTCATAGAAGTACCCGCTGTTTTTAGTCATATTCCCTATCATCAGAACATGGTTGTCCTCCTGGGTCATAGCGCCTTCGAGAGGGACAAATACTGGATCGGGAACGCCAGATGCTTCGTCGATTACAATAAGGAGGTGATCGCCGTGGAAGCCAGCGAGGGTTTCTGCCTGCTCCTCCGCGCTGGATTTTGCTGAAGTCGAGACGGCCCTGATCCACCATTCCTTCGGAGCGTGTTTGTGGAAGATTTTGTCTTTTTGAACTACGAGATCTTCGTAGAAGATGGAGCGACGGCCCCATTTTGAAAGCTCGGACCAGAGGATGTCAGCGAGCTGCCGGGCGGTCGGCGCTGTACAGACGATTTTAGCGTACGGGCGGGTCATGAAGAAGTTGAGGATGCACCAGCTGGCGGAGGTATCCTTGCCCGTCCCGTGGCCAGAGCGAATCGTGATCCGCTTGTGCTCCGGTTTTCCGAATACTGAAAGCAACTGGATCTGCTGTTTGGAAGGGCCGGGTTCTACCCCAGGGTTCGGGCTCTTCATCTGAATAGTATCATTCACGAATATGAGCGCAGACTTCTTCCAGTCGCGGATCTTGTTTAGGATTACTGGGCTAAAAGTATTTGTCAAAATAATCAGCCATTTCTTTCAGCGTTTTCGGTCCAAAGGCTTTGTTCTTTGTTAAGGCCTCTGGCCCAAGTGTTTGCAACTTTTTAATATAATGTTGCTTCTTTATTGACGCTCCAGATATTGCGTCGTCAATCACGTTCGGCGACATATTAGACAAATAAACAAACATATTGGCTAATACGTCATGCACAGATTCCTGTGCCGCAACTTGCTCACCAAACGACAACTCGTGTAGCGGCGTTCCAGTAGCCTTCTCAAACTCAGAAGCGCTCGCGTACTTTTTCGCCGGCGCAGCTGATTTCGTGAGGGGACCACTTTCGACGGCATCGTCTGAGCCAACAGGCTTGCCTGTCGTTAAGGCGTCCCAATCGTCAGCGTTATCCCACTTCGGCTTTGGAACTTCGGGCGGTTTATACCCTGGCTTGTACTTCTTCGCGCTGTCGGGAAAAAGGGAGTCAAGATCAATATCTTTGTACAGCACACCAAGCGCGCCTTGCCTGTAGCCAAGCATATCCCCAGCTGTTTTCTTGTCCCAGTCCTCTTGCCGCTTACTGTGCAAACCGACCATAGCTTTTTTGGTTTTAGCCGCCTCTAAATACTGCCGACTTCCCTCCTCTAACAGCGCGTGATACTCCTTCTCGGGAATTAGCTTCACAAGCTTTTTCATCACCTCTTCCGGAGGTGACTTCTGCGTTGCAATAAACGGCGCAATGCTGTCTGTTTCACTAAGAATAGCCAAAAATTCTTCTGGCTTTTTCTTGTAAATATAGTCTGTAATAACTTTGTCAGTTACGCGATCGCGGGGCTTAGATCCCCAAAGCCTCCCAACATCTGGAGAGTTATAAGGAAATTCGTCTATGTGCATAACGTCTTCCCCACGAAACATTTGCAGCTCGCGCTCTTTGTTGTATCTGTGAGGAGAATGCAGCACACCCTTATAACCTTTTTCTATCAACTTCTCAGTATTTATTCTGTTAAACTCGTCAGGCATTATATTACCACGAAGATCCCTATACGTAAAAGGTCTGTCTCCTGGATGAGCGATTCTTCCCATGTCAAATAGTGTCTTTACGGTATCAGCGTAAGCTTCCTTCAGCACTTTTTGGTGTTCAGGATTTACTGCATTAAGGATAACATCCTCCGGCCTACCACCGTATAGCGGAAGAACGCGGGAGATTTTGTCTCCCCTACGCGAAAAGCCTCTTGCTATTTGCGGATCAGTTGACATCGAAACGCCACGAGCTGGCTCACCAGCATTATTTTTGTATCCGGCCTCTCCGAAGTTTCTCACTGACGTGTGAGCATACTGCATTGTTGGCATACCAGCAAATGTCTCAGTGCCGTGATTAAAAACAGGCTCACCGCTGGACGTAGTAAACACCTTACCTTCCTGAATATGCGGTTCCGGAATAGTCTTTTGCCCACGATAAAGCGGCTGTCTTAAAACCTCCCCAAAGACATCTCCAGGATCAGGCTTTCCCCACTTACTCCTCTCTGCCTTCATCAACTTCCGCAGATGCTTCGCAACCGCTTCAGGCTGCCGAATGACACCAGCAACGCCAGGGCCGCTTGGTCCAGCAAGAATCCCCGGCCAAGCCATCGTATCCGCAAACGCAGAAAGATCATCGCTTGTATACTGCACGTCCCTGCCAGCCGCCGCATCCACCAGCTTCCCACCAATACGCTTCATCCCCTCAAATGTAGGCTTAATAAAATTCTCGTACGGAAGCGCAGCAATTTCCAACGCCTCCTGACTGATAAAAGGGACAGCGCTCGGCCTTTCATACTGACTTGGCCTCGGAATATTAGCTCTGATCTTATCCATAGATATGTCAGTTTCTGACCTAACTATTTACGGGTGATAGCCAAAATTATTGAAAAGCAGACGGCATAAAGTGCTGCTACTTTCAGCCACAAATAAAAGTAATTGTCTGCAAACTCAACAGCAGAAAACGAAACGTCTGGGGTCATCGCTTTAATTTCTCCATCTCGTTTTTAAACTCGTTAGCGATTTCCGGGCCGTTCTCCTCCACAACACCAAGAGCGCCTTCTAAGAGTTCCAGAAAGAAATCGTCAATCAGCCCTTCACTTTCCTTCACCCTCGCGCGAAGTTCAGCAAACGTCATTGAGCGCGTAGCGTTTTTGAGCAACTTCGACAGCATATTTGTCAGAACAGTTATCAAAACATTTACAAGGATTTTCTGCATTATTTTGCTCCTGTTGTAACCACCTGATCAACCATTGACTTGTACTGAACGTAGGCGACAACTACCGCAACAAGCAGCCCGCCCATTGTCGTCAGGCATGTCGCAAAGATCAGCCATTCAAAGCGGGAGACCTTATCCCTTGGGCACGTGGCTGTCATGCTAACGCAGTTCTTTTCAATTGCGCCTACGCGGTCGTCTATTATTCTGCATCGCTCTACATGTTTTGTCTCTAAGGCCCTGATGTCCTGCTCAAGTTCGCCGATGCGCTCTTTTCCAACCTTATCCAGATCTCTTATTTTTTCTGAAATAGTTTCAAGGCATGTTGTCATCCGCTCAATGGTGTTGAATCGCTTTTCCAACTTATCTTCAATCTTATCCAGCCTTTTGCGTAGGCCGTAACCGAACATGTCAGTCTCCTCAGACTTCCGGAAGGCTGAATTTAATTTCTTCATCAGAGCCATCCGCGGAATCCTCAGAGTACACCGCATTAACAGCGTTCTCCTCTTCTTCCAGCTTGATCAAGTATCCGACCAGCCCCTTAATTTCCGAGGGCTTTCCTTGGTCAACCAGCTCCGTCTTCTTTAATATCTCAAACGATTTTGTCAGCTCCATTAGCCCCGCGCACGCTATCTTCTCTTCCGAAATGTTCTCCAGAATTTTATGCTGCAGCTGTGTGAGGTGAATGTTCTGCAGCTTTCTGTATTCCAGAATTGTCGCTTGAGATTTCTGCAGGTCGATTATTCGCTTTTCAATCGACCAAACACCTACGCCGAGAACAGACGACATCTCGCTGCGGGTGTAGCCCTTTTCCACCAAATCCAGAATAACCTCCGCAGGGATCTCCTGCGCTTTTGTCTTCGTTCCCATTTTCTCTCCTCCTCCTTTACCTATATTACTCTCCGCAAAAAGTCAGAATGAATCCCCTCTATCGGGCTGGGGAGGTAAGGCCAGCCGTCAAGAGGGGCACTGAAAGGAGAAATGGAACGGAGAGCGAAATCTTCCGGGGGGGTGATCTTAGCCGGAATTGTAATCACTATACCACAAAGA
>OBLN01000553.1_pt1 | contig 13417 bp, 12 predicted proteins | sample 1519301 | NCBI WGS metagenome assembly OBLN01 (sample SAMEA2452533, study PRJEB22499) | sediment metagenome | reverse complement strand
ACAGAGCGGATAAGGGTGAACATGGAAAACAGCAGATGGAAGACCCAGAAGTCAGAAGCAGTGGTCACTATAAGTGCAGGAATAGCCCTTATCTGCCCCGAGGGAATGGAAAGCGCCGCAGACGTTTTCCACAAAGCACGAGAAGCGATGTTCACAGCAAAATCCCACGGCAGAAACCGCATAGCAATGTACGGGGATGCTGACTGCTAACTTATTATGCAGTTCTTCATAAAATGGCGTATCCTTTTAAAATCAGGGATATATTCAGCAACATATGCCCAGAATTCAGCACTGTGATTGGGGTGTCTCAGATGTGCCAGTTCATGCACGCAAACATAATCTGCACACTCCGGCGGAAGCTTGGCAAGTTCATAATTAAGGGAAATATTTCCGCCTGTGGTACAGCTCCCCCACCGGCTGCCTGTCTTGCGGAAAGTTACTTTACGGTATATAAGCCCCATTTCGGAAGAGCGTTTCTCAAGCAGAGGAGTAATAATCTCCTCCGCTTTTCTTTTCCAGAAAAGCTCAAGTGCCCTGAAAAAATACTCCTCTTTAAAAAGGTAAGGATTTATTTCCGCCTTTATGCGCCCCTCCGCCAGCCAGAGTTCAGCCCTGCCTAAGCCTGCAAGCGTACTGCGGATTATCTCCAGCGGATATTTTTCACCGAATAAAGGAACGGGGAATCCATCCTTAAAACAAACAGTGTCAAACCTTTCCCGCTTGACCGACATCCGGCGGAAAATCCATTCCGCCTTTTTATTAAGCACGGAGATAATAGTTTCTTCCGGCACAGCAGGTGCTTTGACCGTAACCACACCTTCGGCATCCACGGATATGTATATATTCTTAAGCCCTGCCTTCACTGTGTGGCGGTACAAAACCTCACGCCCGCAGGGAAGCAGAGCAGTTTTTACTCCATCTTTCATGAAGCGGATAATAACCCGCAAAACATCGGATTACAATCATTCATTAAGCGGATCTTCCCCTTCATGCCAAGAAGCGAGATAGCGTTCATACAAATGAAAATCCTCACCCTTATGCTCCGTAAATGTCACATACATATTATCAAAGGGGATAAAAAACAGGCTGTTAAGAATATCCATAAAACCAAGGGCAAGTTTACGCCTCTGGTTCACTGTGCGCCCTTCTCTTATGTCCGCATTGACAAGCGCCACACCCTCCTTATTATTTTTCACCCTGCCAATGAAAAGGTTGTAGGTGTCATACTCCCGGATGCTTATGCCGATGTGGTCAGTGCCTGTGTCCATAACAAGTGAAAAAAGCTCTTTGACCCTCTCGGCGAGAGCTTTTTTCTCGTCGTCGCTTATTTTCCTGTTAATTTCGAACTGTAAGTGTGGCATATGCGCCTCCTTTATAGTATTAATTATATAATCAAATAATGTATTCGCCAGTTGAAATGAGGCAGGAAAAGTTATGGAAATTGTCAGAGCAGAAACATCCGATATACCTGAACTATGTGGTCTTTTGTCTTACCTTTTTGAGCAGGAAGAAGAATTTACTCCTGATACTCAGGCTCAGGAGAGAGGGCTGAAAATGATAATAGAATCGCCCGAAACCGGCGACATATTAATAATGAGAGACAACGGACAGACCATAGGAATGGTCAACCTGCTTTATACCGTAAGCACGGCACTAGGCGGCAAAGTCGCAGTGCTTGAGGACATGGTGGTTACGCCGGAGAACAGGAACGGCGGAACAGGAAGCTGGCTGCTGAAAGCAGCAGTGCAGCACGCAAAAAAGCAGGGCTGCATGCGGATAACGCTGCTCACCGATGCAGTGAATGAAAAGGCGCAGAGGTTTTACGCACGGCACGGCTTTTCACCCTCGCCGATGGTTCCCATGCGCCTTATGCTCTGATTACTTCTCAAAAAGTTTCAGGTACTCCCCGTAGCCTTCCTTAACAAGATCTTCCTTGGGGATAAAGCGTAAAGCAGCAGAGTTCATGCAGTACCTCATGCCCGTGGGAGCAGGACCGTCTTCAAATACATGCCCAAGGTGAGAATCACCGTATTTGCTGCGAACTTCTGTCCTTGCCTGAAACAGGCTCTTGTCAACACGGGTGACTATATTATCCTGCTCAATGGGCTTGGTGAAGCTGGGCCATCCTGTGCCGGAATCATACTTATCTTTTGACGAAAAAAGGGGCTCACCGGATACAACATCAACATAAATACCTTCACGCTTGTTATCCCATGTTTCTCCGGTGAAGGCTCTTTCGGTTCCTTCATGCTGTGTAACTTTATACTGCATGGGGCTTAGACTGCTCTTAAGCTTATCATCGGAAGGCTTTTTGAAATTTTTCCAGTCCCTTTTTGGTGAAGCCTGTTCTTTCCCCCATGTTTTTTCGATATAACCTGCCCTGCCGGAGCCAACTTTATATCTGTTATAGTGGGCAGCGTTCTTTTTATAATAATCCTGATGATACTCCTCGGCTTTGTAAAACTTTACGGCGGGAAGAATCAGCGTTGCAATGGGCTCCTTGAATTTGCCGGAATTTGCGAGGGCAAGTTTTGAGATCTCCGCTTCATCTTTCTGCATGTTTGAATGGTAGAAGATTGCTGTTTTATACTGCGTTCCTTTGTCCGCAAACTGACCGCCTCTGTCTATGGGGTCAATATTTCTCCAGAAAACTTCAAGCAGTTCCCTATATGATATTACAGAAGGATCAAAAGTTATCTGTACTGCTTCGTAATGCCCTGTGTAGCCTGCGCTCACATCCTCATAGCTGGGATTTTCAACCCTTCCGCCTGTATATCCGGCTATGACATCTTTCACGCCGTCAAGCTTTTCAAAGGGAGGCTCCATGCACCAGAAGCATCCGCCCGCAAATGTTGCCGTTTCGTATTTTTCAGCACTCATAGATTCACCTGTCAGTATAAGAATAAGTAATGCCGGAATGAGAAAAAGCTTTTTCATACAACCTCCGTTAAAGGGGTATAAATAAATATATGGTTAGTTATGATGTAATGAAAGGGGATTGATGAATAAGTTCGGCACACTGTGCAGAGAGCGGTTAAGCCGGACCACTGAGCGTGAGTCCGGCGGTATATGAGATTAAAATGTCCCGTAACTGTGCAGTCCGGAAAGGAGCAGGTTTACGCCGACATAAGTAAAAATAGTGCTTAAGAAGCCGATTACAGCAATAACAGTTACTCTGCGCCCCTGCCAACCCTTAACGTATCTTCCGTGGAGGTAAAAGGCGTAAATCAGCCATGTGATGAGCGACCATGTTTCTTTCGGATCCCATGACCAGTAATGCCCCCAAGCCTTATCCGCCCATATTGCACCGAATATCAGCCCGCCTACAGTAAACACAGGGAACCCAACGGAAACGGCCTTATATGTAAGTTCCTCAAGAAGCTCAGAGGTCAGCCCCAGTTTTTCAGCCAGAGATGATAAAATATTTCCGAAATACCAGAAAAAAAGCCACACAGTGAGAAAACCCACAATGATTATAGCCACATCCGAACTGTCTGCCCTTCTGAACAGATCAGAAAACGGTTTGGACATCCCTTCCCTGTTGCCGGAGGAAATTTTAAGGAGCATATCGGCCATCATTCCCCCCATTGTGAAAATGAAAAGGGATAATGTACCTGTCCAAAAAATATAAACACCTGAACTTTTGCGTCTGTCGCTCATGGCAAGATGCAGAATCGCTGCTATGAACGAAACAGCAAATGCAGCATAAGCTATAAAGCTCAGTGAAGCATGAGCAAGCAGCCAGTTACTTTTCAGTGCCGGCAGAATGGGCTGAATATCTTTTGACATTCCTGTTGTGTCGATAAACGCCACCGCCATTCCTGCAAGCATAGCCGCAAGCGCCCCGAATGCCTTTGTTTTATAGTAATACTCAACAAGAATATTGCCCAGTATAAGACACCAGGCAAAGAAAACCAGAGACTCATAGAGATTTGTTATCGGGATGGACTGAAAAAAGCCCAGATTATATAACTGAGAAAAAGCGAACCAACGGATCACAAACGCTCCGGTGTGGCACGCAAAACTTATTACGGCAACAGAAGACGCAACCTTGCCCACTATATCTTTTCCGGTAACAAAATAAGCTATATAAATAACCATTGCGAGCAGATAGCCGAGACCTGCCGCCGCAAAAAGCGGTGATGAACTCATTATTTCCCCCCCTTTCGTTCTTCAATAGATGCCGAAAGGTTCTTAAACATTTTTTCGGCTTCCCTGCGTGCAGTCACCCTGCCTTTATCTTTATTATAGAAAAAGCGAACGGAAACAGTGCCGTTTGTTTCTTTTACAACTACCCAGACTCTTCTGTGAGAAGTGTAGAAAGCCACGATGACGCCTATGGAAATGATTATAAAGCCTATGTATATAACCGGCAGTCCCGGATCGATCCTGGCGGAGAGAACGGAATACTCCGCTCCCCAGACATCGTTAAAAGTAATATGGAGATTGCTGAAATCGCCGGATGCCGGATCTTTCATAAATATCCACTCACTTACGGAATCGCCTTCTTCGTTTATAAAAATAATATTCAGCGCAGGGTTGAGAAGCTGGGTGCTGAAGTTGATAAGATTCCCGTCACTGTCCTGACCGAGCGCAGGGGCAAAGTCATTCAGCTTCGCTTTAAGCTTCAGTTCCGGAATATCGAACTCCTGTCCGAGAATCATGGAATATTCTGAGCTGATACCTGAAATCAGAGAATCGACAGTAAATTTAAAAATGACATCCTTATTAGGAAAAACTCCGTAGCTTGACTGATAAAATGTTATGCCCTCAAACTTTACGGGGCTGTTTACTGAAACATAAGCATCTGTTGTTACATTATCTTTTATAAAGTGTATTTTGGAGCGGAAAGAACTCTGTTTGGGAGAATTTTCGTAAAATTCAGTTTCAAAATTTTCAAGATAAATGTTGAAAGGGAGGGTAATATCTTTTCCTTTACCTATGGTGACAACATTCTCCATCTTCCCTTCCAGAACAGCGATATTGCCGTTATAGCCGAAAATACCGCCTATAAATCCTCCCGCAATAAGGATAACAAGACCGAGATGAGTTATAAAAGCGCCGGATTTGCCGTATCTGCCTTTTTCAGCAGCTAAAACATCGCCCTCTTTTGTCTTATTCCAACGGGAGAAAACCTTGTCAAAAGTTTTCAGAACATCTTCGGAAGAGACTTTAAACTCTTTTTCCTCAAAGAAATATGGCTTAAAAACATCCTTATCGGTGCTTATTTTTCCGGTGAGCTTCTTCCACGTGGAAGGAAGCTTCTCAACGGAGCAGAAAATGAGGTTCAACGCCAAAAGCAGAAGGATGAAGTTAAACCAGTATGTATGATAAAGGTCAGTAAAACCTGTTTTATCCAGAAATGACCAGACAGCGGGTGCGGCGTCTCCGAAAATCTCTGCAAGCCTCTGCGTGGTTTCCTCTTCAGGTGCATGCTGTCTGATGAATGTACCTATTGAAGATACGAAAATGATGACTGCGAAAATAACGAGTGCGAACCTGAGTGAACCCATGGCTCTTAAGATTTTTTTTATCATAATTAAAATTCCCGTTTATAAAATAAATTACTGATTCTTTGTCTGAGCGATTTTGTTTTAAAAGAATCCGGTAATATATATAAACCCTTTAGACCGATTGAAACAGTTTTTTTTTGTAAAAAAGAATCGGGGGCACTATGCCCCCGATTACATGTTTTGTCAGTTTTCTTTAATTATTTCGCTGAAGCCTGAGCTTTTTTCATTTCAGCTATGGCATCGTTAATCATTTTGATTCCGAGCTGAGATTCATCAACAGACTTGGTGAGAGATTCTCTCGCCATTTCAGGGTTGTGGAAACCGTCAGAGTTTTCAGCTACCCAGTATTCCCAAAGGATATGGGCTTTAAGCTGCTGCTGCTGAGCCTGTTTAATGATATCTTCGCTGATGCCTTTGTCTTTGCCTTCAACTATTTTGTCGATAAGCTGAGACAGCCAGAATTCAGCTTTTCTCATTTTGCCTTTAGTGTAAGCCTTTACAGAGTCAATAGAGTAGATTGCATCTTTCTCTGTCCAGTTAGGGTGGCATCCGCTGGAAAGGCATGATTCTTTAATATGCTCTCTGGGTGTCACTGCGAAGTGAGAAGTAAAGGTTTTGCCTGTCTTCTTATCTTTAATCTTCGGAGTGTGGCATCCGTCGCAGCTTACGCCTGCTTTAGCGTGTTTAGAGTTGTAGTGTGTTTCAGCTTCGGGGTGCTGTGCTTTCCAAAGAGGTGCGCCGCTGAAAGCGTTTTTAAAGTCTATGAAGCCTATTTCGTTTACATAGTGGTCATAGAGCTGAAGCACGTCTTTGAAGGGGAAATGGTTAGTTCTGTTGTCGTCAAAAGTAACTTTTCCGCCGGTTTTAAGATCAGTACCGGGGTTGCAGTTATATTCAACGTGGCACTGACCGCACTGAAGCGTAGCATCATATTTTTCAAGCAGAGCGATCTTTCTTGTGTAGCCCCTCATACCCATATCGATAACTTCGATTTTGGTTCTGTTGGGATCTTTATGCCACAGAGTGTCCGCTTCGGGTCTTGTAAGAGCCTGAATAAGAGCATCTCTCACGATTCTGGGTTTAGCAGCGTGAGGATCATGGCATGTGTAGCAGTTAAGGCTATGCTGAAGTTTTTTGCTCTGGATCATAGCTGTGGGGTTGCTTTTTCTTGAGAAAGGCGCACCGACGTTAGGATCACCAAGGTAAGCCCAGTCAAGGATATGGTCCTGAGTTTTACACTGGAAGCATACGGGGTTTACCGCAGCGGCAGTCTGTCTCATGAAAGGTTTGTGATCGCTTGATTCGGGGTGAGTATCAACGATGCTGTCCCAAAGTTTGCCGGGTTTTTCGTTAACATACATCCATCCGTTTTTAGGCTGGAATCTTCCGCCCGCTGCACGGTCAACTATAACCTGATCAAGCAGCATGTAGCCGTGGCTTCTTGTAAGAGCATGCTCTTTTGTGAAGCCGTGGGGAGCCATAAGCTTGTCCCAGAAGGGGTTGGGCGCTCTGTTAGTGAGCTGAGACTTTTCATCTCTTGCGGGTCTGTGTTTGTTGACCTCAAGAAAACTTCCGTGCTGTTCTTTGTGGCATGCTCCGCAGGCATCCCATGAAGTGAAAACCTCGGGACGTTTTGAGGAATCAGCAAGGTGAGCATCAAGCCCGCCGTGACAGCTGATACAGTTAACGTCTTTGTGCTTTCCGGACTGGTGAAGCCCCTGAACCACGTCATGACATTCATAACAGGTTTTAGGGTCGACTTTTTTGACTTTCTGAGCAGCCTCAGCGGACTGAGCTGATACGAGAAGCATAAGTCCTGCGAGAGCGCCGAGAATAAAAGCGCACTTTTTAAACATGTAAACCTCCTGAAGAATTAACAAATGTTTATGCGTTGTCTAACTATACCTGTAAATTCGTAAATGAGGCGTTAAGGTTCTTAAAAAGCCTGTAAAGATTGTAAACACAAAGACAAGAAAATCCCCTTTATACCCCTGATTCAGCAGGCGTTTTTAAGGACTTCGGAGAGGGTGAACCGTCGTAAGAAAAAGACTGGAAGATAAGAGCAGCAAGTATAATTACTCCTCCGGTAAACGTAGATAACCCCGGCATTTCAGCATATATAAGCCATATCATCAATGGTGCAAGGAATGTTCTTGACAGGGAAAACAGGCTTATTTCCATTGCGGTTATGTATCTTGCTGCGGTGGACATGAACACTCGCCCCACGGGAGCTGATAAAAGCCCCATCGCCGCCATAACAAGCCAAGTACGCATGTTAAGCTCTGACGGTTCAGCAGCATAAAAACTGATTCCCGCAATTGAAAACCCTCCGAGAGCTATAACCATTGTTCTGCTGATATGCGGATACTTGCGCCAGATAACATAATTCAGAGCTGAAAACGATGCGCACACTATTGCCATCACATTACCGAACATTCCGCCTGTTCCTAATGAATCCGCTGTTATCACAAAAATACCGCCCATGGCCGCCGCCATGGAAATAAGCATTCTGGGAGAGGCTTTTTCTTTAAGAAGTATGCGGCTGTAAATTGCAGCAAAAACAGGTGAAACGCTCATAATAAGCACTGCATTTGCAACAAGAGTATGTTTAACAGCAAGAACAAGGGTTGTTCCGCTTCCTCCCATAACCAGTCCTGAAATAATTATTGGCAAACCGCCGCTGAAAACAGCGCCTTTTATTCCTCCTTTCTCTTTAGCCTGTGTGAGAACAGACATGGAAAAGAATGTAAACAACCCGAACAGAAATGCTGTATCCCAGCCGGACGCTCCGGACATCCTTATAAAAACCGGATCAAGACTCATAAGCAAAATACCGGTCAATACAAAAAAAAGTCCTTTTTTCTTATCTGACATCAATCACCTTCTTAAATCATACTCTATAGTATGATTATATAATACTTGACAGTATGATTTGCAAGGAATAAAAATAAGCAATGAGCAGATCAGTTGAAAAATACATGGAAAAACAGCACCTGATACTGGATTGCGCCCGTAACCTTTTTCTTGATAAAGGGTACAGAACCACCAGTATGGACAGTGTGGCGGAAGCTGCCGGAGTCACGAAACAGACTGTCTACAGGTACTATCCGTCCAAGAAGGATCTTTTTGCCGCCGTTCTGGAGGCTATGGGAAAAAACAAAAGGGTTTATGAGTTCGGAGGCGGCGATCTGCGTGACGAGCTGGAGAAATATGCCGTTTTCTTCCTGACACAGCACTTGACGCCGGAACGTATCGGGCTTTACCGCCTTGTGGTTGCAGAATCAGTTCATGAGAAGGAACTTGGGAGCATATTCTTCACCAACGCCCAGTCGGTTAGGCAGAATAATCTGGCGGAATATCTTGAAAATAAGCTTTCCAGCGGGGACAGTGAAAAACTTGCGGGAATCTTCGGTTCGATGCTTCTCCACATGCGTTCAGGCGTTCTTCTCGGCACAACAGCCATACCTTCACAGCAGGAAATTGAGGATTTCTGCCGTTTTAGTGTCAACGTGTTTCTAAACGGCTGTCTGTAGCGGCAGCTTTGCCGGCAAGCGCACCTGTACTCCAGCACATCTGAAGATTATATCCGCCCGTGGGAGCATCCAGATTCAGGATTTCCCCTGCGAAATAAAGGTTATCTATTATTTTTGATCTCATGGTTTTAGGGTCAACCTCTTTCAGGTTTACCCCGCCTGCTGTCACTGTGGCTTTATTGAAATCGTGAAAAGAATCTATAACAGTTTCAAGCTCTTTCAGCATACCCACAAGCACCTTTCTGTGCGCTTTTGAAACCTTCGCTCCGTGTATTTCACCATCCAGAGCGGAAAGCTTCATCACAACTGCCAGCATCTTAGGGGGCAGAACAGAACCCAGAACGGTCTTCATCATCTTTTTATCATTGGCAGCAAAAAGCTCCCCAAGGCGCTTGTCAAGCTCCTCACGGGATTCATCAGGAAACATATCCAGCAGAAGGCGCATTCCATGTTCCTGCCCTGAAATGCTCCTGCTTATGTTGTAAACGGCGGGTCCGGTCATACCGTCCTTTGTGAAAAGAAGATCACCTCTCTCTTCAGCCGTTTTTTTCCCTGAATATGCGCTGATGGAAACATCACGCAGACTTAAGCCTTCAAGATCAGCTATCCAGCGTTCTTTTAACTTCACAGGAGTAAGTACAGGGCGCAGCGGAGCCAAGGAGTGTCCGCACTTTTCCGCCCACTTATACCCGTCACCTTTTGAGCCTGTTGCGGGGTAGCTCAGACCGCCTGTTGCAACTATCACTCTTTTTGCACGTATTATATTGTTTTCAAGGACTATCCCGGTTATGAGTCCGTCCTTAATCTCAAGGCGTCTGACTTCGGCATCTGTCCATATTTTAACGCCGTTAAAGCGGACAAAGGTAGTGAGTGCTGCAAGTACCGTTTTTGCGTCATCAGTATCCGGAAAGACTCTGCCCGCATCCTCTGTGACGCACTTTACACCCAGATCACCAAAAAACTTCAGTGTATCCGCAGGGGAAAAAGAGCTGAAAGCACTGTAGAGAAAGCGTCCTTCACGCCCGAATACTTCTGCAAGCCGTTTTATATCAGGTTCATTATTGGTAATATTACAGCGTCCGCCTCCGGTTATCAGAAGCTTTCGCCCCAGAGAAGCACCTCTTTCAAGAAGCACTGTTTCAGCGCCTTTTTCAGCGGCAAAACCAGCCGCAATAAGCCCTGCGGCTCCGCCGCCTATAACGGCTATGTCAAAAATTCTTTCAGTCATTCATCTTCCGTACAGCCAAGGCAGATCCTTTCATCCGAAGCTTCCAGATCTGCTCTCATGGATTCCCTTATATAATCCATACCGTTATAGAACCCTTTCATCATTACGGAAAGAAGAAAACGTCCCTTAGGTGTAATAACTGCGTGACCGTTTTTGCTCCCGATAACGCCTACAGCTTTTAGAGCATTGTATTCAAAAAACGGTTTGTAGGACGGTTCTCCCCGCAGACCGAACATTTCCACCATCATCCTGTACTGCTTGACGGAGTAAGACCCGAACCTTGTGCTTTTAACCACGGATGCCATACCAGCCGCTACACGGTCCGCATACTCCTTTAATGAAAATGAGTTGGCGTAAAGAGTACCGTTCAGAAAACTGAATGCACCGGAACCAAGCCCCACGTATTCACTGTGGTCAACCACATATTCATCTATAAATTCCTTCTGTTTCAATGCAAAAGCCCAAGATGTGCGCTGGATGTAAGGTTCGTTCATGTTTTTCATGATAAGCGAAAAAAGCTTCGCCTCATTCTCATTGGTGGACTTTCCGATCTGCTCTTTCAGTTTTTTTCCCACAAAAGGTGCATACATAAGCGGATAAAAAGTTGCCTGCTGCGGTTTCAGCTCACGAACCTTTTTTATGTCATCAAGGAGTTCACCCTCTGTCTGTCCGGGGAAGTTATACATCAGATCCACGTTGACGATAGGGAAGTGCTGCAGGATCGCCTTAACCTTTTCAAACTGTTCTGCACCTGTGCCGAACTTCTTTCTTCTGCCTATATTTTCCAGATATTTATCATTGAAAGTCTGTATACCAACAGAAAGACGGTCTATGCGCCCTTCTGTGTATCTCAGACTTTCCGGATCTATATGGTTAGGATCGCTCTCGCATGAGACTTCTGTTATGCCGAAAAGCTCCCTCGCCAGATCTATGGTTTTCGCAAGTTCATCAGGAAGAATAGAGGTTGTGCCTCCGCCGAAATAGACAGAATTAAAGCTGTAGCCCAGCCTTGCTGTCATCCTCATTTCATCACGCAGAAGGCTGAAATAACGCCTTGCTGTCTCCTCATGAAACTTGAATCTGTGAAATGAACAGTAGGGGCAAAGAGTAAGACAAAAAGGCACATGCAGATAAAGAAGATAGTTTTTATTTCTGTCCGCAGGCGGAAGAACTGTTGCGCTTTCGTCAGAAAAACGGAGATAATATCTAACAGCCGCTTTCATTATAAGCCTTGCGGCTTTTGAGGAAAAGTCCCATCTGATCCCGTTCCGCCCTTCTGTTCCGTTTTCGGACGAGCGGGAGAATGAGCTTTCCCTAGGGAATCCCGACAAAATACACCCCCACAAATAAATAGTGCCGTCCGACCAAGACGGCGTCAGTACCATTAACAGTTATACATGTTTAAAGAACATTTCGTAAAGAGTAAGCATTATCTCCACTAAGATTAATATAACAATATACCACTCGACCCTGAGAGAATGAGCATTGTGCTGAAGTCCGAGCTGTTTCTCCGTGGTGTCTGTCACCAGCTTAAGTTTCCTTTCCAGAGCCTTGCTGCGCTCTATTATCTCGTACTCGTCCTCAAGTTTGAGATAAAGCCTTTCCAGTTCGGGATGCTCCCAGAGGATTTCGGGCTTCTCATTCACCTCAACACCGCCTACCATTGTGTGCTGAATAAGCAGCGCAGAACCGATAGTGCTGACAAGCTCCCTGTAGGTGCGTGTTTTGCCCATACCGGACTTAAGGCGCATGGCAAGCGGCTCTATCTGTTGAAAAACCTCGGACATCGCAGCCTCATACCTGCCAAGCATAACGCTTTTTGCCAGTATATCCGCCATGGTAAGCACATGCTGGCGGGTAAGCTCGGTCACACGTACGTAGTCACCCTCAAACTTATCCTCATTTGAATCAGTCTGGATGAACAGGCTTTCAGATTCCACCGAAGGATTGGGCTCATCAATAAACGGCTCAAGTTCCGAGAGAATATCGTTTTTTTCTTTGTCACTCAGCCCCACAGTGACAACAACGCCGAAACGGAATATAACCACCCACTGATCCTCTCCCAGACGGAAGCTCAACGGAAGATGAGAGGTCCGTTCGCCGATTTCGATTCCTTTTGTGCGTATTTTTTCGCTGACGGACATTGCCGTCATTATGAGTTGCATTTTTTCACCTGCCGATATAAAAACTACTTATATTATAGAATTATAGAACTTTCCCATAAACTAATCATCAGAATTTAACCGTTTTTACAAAAATAAAACAAATACCGACATATAACAGGTGGCGAATGCGGAAATTCCTTACTCCTCCCGAAATTACCCAGACCATGCTCGAAGCATCCGCATCAAAATGCGCCATGCCCGCTGGAAAAGTGTTTGTACTTGCCCTTCTGGCGGGAGCATACATCGGCTTTGCCGCTCATCTGGCAACTATGGTAACAACCGGCAGTTCGGAGTGGATAGGGGTTCAGCGTTTTCTTACGGGAGCTGTTTTCTCATTCGGTCTCATGCTTGCCGTGATACCCGGTTCGGAACTCTGGACAGGCAACACAATGATGATAGCCGGAGTCATGGACAGGCGTATCACCTTCGGCGCCATGATGCGGAACTGGGTTATTGTGTACATAGGCAATCTGATCGGCGCTGTCCTTCTTGCTGCGCTGATTGTCAAAGGAACGGGGCTCACTGACGGACAGTTCGGAGCAACGGCAATCAAAATAGCCTACGCCAAAACCAACGAATCTGTTTACGGAATTCAGCATCAGTATGCTTACTTCTTTAGGGGACTTCTCTGCAACTGGCTTGTGTGTCTTGCAATTCTCATTGCCTTAAGCGCACAGGACATAGCAGGCAAAATACTCGGAATCTTCTTTCCCATCATGGCATTCGTCGCCAGCGGGTTTGAACACTCAGTGGCGAATATGTACTTTATCCCTGCGGGCATATTTGCTTCCTCATTCCCCGCAGCAGTATCCGCCAGTGGAATCGACCCCGCTTCACTCACAGCCCTTAACTGGGGCAGCATGTTCACCGGAAATATCATAGCCGTAACCCTCGGAAATCTTGTGGGCGGTGGGATTTTCACAGCGTGCGCCATGCTTTTCATATACGGCGGGAAAAAGCAGGAAAACGGCATCAAAT
>OBLN01000551.1_pt1 | contig 13445 bp, 13 predicted proteins | sample 1519301 | NCBI WGS metagenome assembly OBLN01 (sample SAMEA2452533, study PRJEB22499) | sediment metagenome | reverse complement strand
AAGCCCTTGCCGAGGTGATCCGGGAGTATTTTCTGGTTTGCCACCGCATGTCCGATCACATTCTTCTCATCTATCAGGAGACCCAGTCCCTTCCACCCCAATGGCGGAAAAAGGTACTGGAAAACGAAATTCGAATCACCGGGATATTCGTCAAGGTCTTGGCCCGCCTGATCGAAGCCGGCCATTTCAGACAGCTCAACGACCGCTCAATTGAGCTGGTCGCCCACAACATTTCAGTCTTGGGACATATGTGGACCTTTCGACGGTGGTTTTTGGCACGACACTACAGTATCGAAGATTATATCGAGTTCCAGACAGACTTTATCCTGGGAATATCTACAGGTCAGTAAACGAGAGGCGATCGATGGCCGACAAAAGGGTTGTCGATCAATGCCGGAGGTTTCGTGTTTCAGGCGTTCGGTCGGCAGTAACCCTGTCGTTGAGCCGGCGCCGGAGACCGGTTACCCGAAACCGAACACCTACCATAATCAAGGAGAGGCAAATGAACATGGAAGTTCAACCTTACAAACCCAGGCATCACGTCCGGGTCGTTACGGCGACCTCCCTTTTTGACGGTCATGATGCATCCATCAATATTTTTCGCAGAATACTGCAGAGCACTGGCGCGGAAGTCATCCACCTCGGCCACAACCGTTCCGTGCAGGAGATCGTAGATGCTGCGGTGGAGGAAGATGTTCAAGGTATCGCCGTATCGAGTTATCAAGGCGGGCATGTGGAATTCTTCAAGTACATGATTGACCTGTTGAATGATCGGGGTGCCGGGCATATCAAAGTGTTCGGCGGCGGCGGCGGCGTCATCGTACCCGATGAGATTCGGGAACTCGAAAGCTACGGCGTTACCAAGATCTACTCGCCCGAGGACGGTGCACGCATGGGACTGCAGGGCATTATTAACCATATGATAGAATCCATGGATTACCCCGTGTACGACGAAATGCCCGTGGACCTGTCGGATCTGAATACCGAAAACAAGCTCAAGGTGGCCCGAATGATTTCCATTGTCGAGGAGACCGCCGTCCGAAACAATGGAAACCTTGCCAAGCTCAGGTCCGACATCGAAAAAATGATTGGGGACCGAAAAGTACCCGTGATCGGTATCACCGGCACCGGCGGCGCCGGCAAATCATCCCTGACCGACGAGTTGATAGTACGGATTCTCCACGATATCGGCGAGATCCATGTGGCGATCATCAGTTCGGATCCCTCCCGGCGCAAGACCGGCGGCGCTTTGTTGGGAGACCGCATCCGTATGAACGCCATCAACAGCCCTCGGGTGTATATGCGTTCAGTGGCGACTCGCCAATCCAATTCCGAGATACCCGAGTTTTTAGGCGATGCCGTTAACGTGATCAAGGCCGCAGGGTTCGATCTCGTCATTGTGGAAACCGCCGGTATCGGCCAGGGGGATTCCAAAATAAGCGATCTCGTCGACGTTTCGGTTTATGTTATGACCAGTGAATTCGGTGCCGCCTCTCAATTGGAAAAGATCGACATGCTCGATTATGCCGACCTGGTGGTGGTCAATAAATTTGAAAAGCGCGGCGGAGAAGATGCTGTTCGGGACGTGCGAAAGCAAGTCCAGCGAAACCGGCAAGCCTGGAGCGTGAAACCGGAGGATTTGCCCGTTTTCGGCACCATCGCCTCCAAATTCAACGACGACGGCGTTACAGCATTTTACCATGCACTGATTGATGCCGTTGAAGAGAAAACCGGTGTCGGTTTTGAAACCTGTCTGCCCCGGCCGGAGGCCAAGACATCGAGCTCCAAAACCATCATCATCCCACCGGAGCGGACCCGCTACCTGTCAGAAATCGCCGAAGCCATCCGAGACTATCACAAAAAAACCGAACGGCAAGCTCAGGCGGTTCGGAAGTCATGGCACCTCAAGGAGGCCATGGCCGCCCTGGGCGGTGGGCTCGAAGGGGATGCGCCGACCCTTCTGAACCGCTTTCGCAAGGAGTTGGCGGCGGCCGAAGCCGCCCTGGAAAACGAGACCCGGGACCTTCTCGCCCAATGGAAGCGTTTCAAGGAGAGTTACACTCAGGACGAGTTGGTGTATACGGTTCGGGACAGGGAAATCCGGGTTCCTCTTTATACCGAGTCCCTATGCCATAAGAAAATTCCGAAGGTGGCTCTGCCGGGCTATACCGACCCCGGGGAGATCTATCGATGGATGCGACGTGAAAACCTGCCCGGCTATTTTCCGTATACTGCAGGGGTGTTCCCCCTTAAGCGCGTGGGGGAAGATCCGACCCGGATGTTCGCCGGTGAGGGGGATCCGGCCCGAACCAACCGCCGCTTCAAACTGCTATCCGGCGAATATGAGGCCAAGCGCCTTTCCACGGCCTTCGATTCCGTAACGCTTTATGGTTACGATCCGGATCGACGTCCGGATATCTATGGCAAGGTCGGGAACTCGGGCGTCAGCATCTGCACCCTGGATGACGTTAAGGTCCTTTACGACGGATTCGAGCTCTGTGCGCCGAACACCTCCGTATCGATGACCATCAACGGCCCGGCGCCGATCATGCTTGCCATGTTCCTCAATACGGCGATTGACCAGCAGGTTGACGCCTTCAAGGCAAAACACGGTCGAGAGCCGTTTTCCGAGGAGTACGAGGAGATTCGTTCCATGGTTCTGTCCAATGTTCGAGGGACGGTTCAGGCGGATATCCTTAAGGAGGACCAGGGCCAGAACACCTGCATTTTCTCCATCGAATTCGCCCTGAAGATGATGGGGGATATCCAGGAGTTCTTCATGCAAAACAATGTCCGGAATTTCTATTCCGTTTCAATTTCCGGTTACCACATCGCCGAGGCGGGAGCCAACCCCATTTCACAGCTGACATTCACCCTTGCCAACGGATTTACGTATGTGGAGTACTACCTGTCCCGAGGCATGGATCTGGATAGTTTTGGCCCCAACCTCTCGTTTTTCTTTTCAAACGGGATGGAGCCCGAATACACGGTGATCGGCCGGGTAGCCCGAAGGATATGGGCGGTTGCCATGAGGGAAAAATACGGTGCCTCGGAGAGATCCCAGAAGCTGAAATATCATATCCAAACCTCAGGCCGTTCGCTTCATAGTCAGGACATTCAGTTCAATGACATCCGAACGACGCTTCAGGCTCTCTGTGCTATCTACGACAATTGCAACAGCCTCCATACCAATGCTTTCGATGAGGCCATTACCACGCCCAGCACCGAGTCGGTCCGTCGCGCCCTGGCGATTCAGCTGATTATCAACCGGGAATGGGGGCTTGCCAAAAACGAGAATCCGCTTCAGGGAAGCTTTATTGTCGAGGCACTGACGGATTTGGTGGAAGAGGCCGTACTGGCGGAGTTCGACCGGATAACAGCACGGGGCGGCGTACTGGGGGCCATGGAAACCGGATATCAGCGAAGCAAGATCCAGGAGGAATCCATCTACTATGAGACCCTCAAGCACACGGGAGAGATGCCTATCATCGGCGTCAACACGTTCAGGGATCCGCACGCCGACAACCAGGACCTGGTCGAAGGGGGCGGTTGTCTCGAACTGGCACGGGCAACACCCGAGGAGAAAGAATCTCAACTGCAACGCCTTTCGGAATTTCAAAAAGCCCACGAGACGGAAGCGCCTGGTGCTTTGAAGCGACTTCAAGAGGCGGCGTTGTCCGGCCAAAACGTTTTTGCCGAGATGATGAACGCGGTCCGGTGCTGTTCCCTGGGGCAGATCACACAAGCCCTTTACGATGTCGGTGGGAAATACAGACGGAATATGTAACACCGGGCCGGCAAGGATTTTTTCGCCGGCTATCGGGACGGGGTCTACGATAGCCGGCCCACAGGACAGGAATACCAAACCAGGGAGTAGATATGAGAGAAGCGGTAATTGTGAGTGCGGTGAGAACCCCCTTAGGCGCCTTCAATGGCGCCCTCGGCAACATCGGCGCCACGGATCTGGGCGGGATGGTCATCGCCGAGGCCGTCAAGCGAGCTGGAATCGCCAAGGAGGCGGTGGACGAGGTGTTGATGGGACAGGTTTTGCCTTGCGGATATGGACAGAATCCCGCCAAACAGGCGGCGGTCAAGGCCGGTCTGCCGTGGGAGGCCGAATGCATCACTGTAAACAAGGTGTGCGGTTCGGCTCTCAAAACCGTCATGTTGGCTGCTCAGGCTGTCCAGGTTGGGGATGCGGATATCGTCGTGGCCGGCGGCATGGAAAATATGAGCCTGGCACCCTATTATCTTGAAAAGGCCCGCTTCGGCTACCGGATGGGACCTGGAAAACTTCAGGATTCCATGATTCATGACGGCCTGTGGGACATCGTCAATGATTTTCACATGGGGATGTCCAATGAACTCTGCTCCGAAAAATACGGTGTGACTCGAGAAGATCAGGATCGGTATGCCGCGGAGTCCTACCGTCGTGCCGTAGCCGCCATCTCCTCCGGACGCTTTAAGGATGAGATTCTTCCGGTGGAGATTCCCCAACGGAAAGGCGCACCGAAGATTTTCGATCAGGATGAATGTGCCCGAGAGACGTCCTACGAGGCCCTTTCCCGAATGAGCGGCGCCTTCAAAAAAGGCGGGCTCGGCACTGCCGGAAACGCCTCTATCATCAGCGACGGTGCGGCGGCCGTGGTCGTCATGGCGAGGGAAAAGGCCGAGACCCTGGGGTGTCGTGTTCTGGCGACCATCGGTGCTCAGGCATCCTACGGCATCGATATGAAGTATGTCCTCGTGGCTCCCATATGGGCCATCCCCAAGTGCCTCGCGAAAGAAGGCATCTCCATGGATGAGGTTGATCTTTTCGAGATTAACGAGGCCTTCAGCGGATCCAGTGTGGCCATCCTGAAAGAACTCAAGATAGATGCCGCCAAGGTCAACGTAAACGGTGGCGCGGTGGCCCTGGGACATCCCATTGGCGCCAGCGGTTGCCGGGTGCTCGTGACCCTGCTTTACGAAATGGCCCGGCAGGACAAGAAAATCGGGCTGGCATCCCTCTGTCTGGGCGGCGGAGAAGCCGTAGCCATGATTGTAAAGCGATAGTCGTGGTAATGTGGGACGATTTTAAATCAATTCCATTGGAAGAAGGGACATAACATAATGGAGATCAAAACATTTGGCGTCGTCGGCGCCGGACAGATGGGAAACGGTATTGCCCAAGTGGCGGCCATGAGCGGCCTCAACGTCATCATGAATGATATCAAGGAGGAATTCGTTCAGAGAGGACTGGCCAACATTACAAAATTGCTCGGGAAAAGCGTCGAAAAAGGGAAAATGGATGCAGCGGAAAAGGACGCCGTGATTGCCCGCATCCGCACCAGCGTATCCCTGAAGGACATGGCCGACGCAGACTTTGTCGTGGAGGCAGCCACTGAAAACGAAACTCTTAAGTTCAATATTTTTAAAGAGTTGGATGACGTCTGCAAACCGCATGTGATTCTTTCGAGCAACACCTCATCCATTCCTATTGGGCGAATCGCCGCCCAGACCCGTCGGCCGGACAAGGTCATCGGTATGCACTTCATGAATCCCGTTCCCGTGATGCGTTTGGTGGAGGTGATCCGAGGGCTCGCCACATCGGAGGAAACCTTCAAGACCACCTGGGATCTTTCGGTTAAATTCGGCAAAACGCCTGCGGAGGCCAATGACTTTCCCGGCTTTATCGCCAATCGGATCCTCCTGCCGATGATCAACGAGGCGGTTTATTGCCTCTATCACCATGTCGGCACGCCCGAAGCCATCGATACGGTCATGAAACTCGGGATGAATCATCCGATGGGACCTTTGGCTCTGGCCGACTTGATCGGACTGGATACCTGCCTGGCCATCATGGAGACCCTTTACAACGGTTTCAAGGATTCGAAATACCGTCCCTGTCCGCTGCTTCGAAAATATGTCGAGGCGGGGTGGTTGGGTCGGAAGACCGGTCGAGGATTTTACGTCTATGAATAGACGTGCGGTCTGATGCTTTTTGTCTTGAAGCGGATGTCTCAACACAAGACAATTCCGGTTGGGGGCATGGGGCTATCGGATCCGACAAGGAGAACGGTGAACGGTTTGCCGGCTCACCTTGCAGGGGCAGGGTATCGACCTGCCCCTGCGTCATTCAAAAACAAGGAGATAGTGGAGATAATAATGACGTCACAATTGATGCCGATCGGAAAAAAAATCAGGCAGGCAAGGCTCGATAAGGGGTTTACGCTCGACCGCATTGCCAACGAGACAGGTTATTCCATCGATTACCTGAAACGCATCGAAGCGGGAGAGGAGATGCCGCCCGTGGGTGCACTGCTCCAGCTTGCCCGGGCGCTGCAGATCGACTCGGGATTTTTTCTGAGAGAGCAGGAAGCCAGCATGAAGGATCGGGTCAGGGAATACACAAAGCGCACTGACGACTATGCCTACGAGACATTGACGCCTGGGGCCGAAAACAAACATTTGAAGGCATTCCGGGTGACCATTGATCCTATGGAGGAGCATACCGGCGTGGGATACCAGCATGAAGGTGAGGAATTTAATTATGTGCTGAAGGGAAAGGTTCAGGTCATGGTGGGCGACCATATCAACACCTTGAACCAGGGAGACTATCTTCACTTCAATTCCGCCATCAAACACCAGTTGAAGAATATCGGCCAGGAGACGGCGGAATTATTGGTGATCATTTATACCCCATGAACGGCTGTCGGCAATCACAGAGACATATGGCGCAAAAGGCACTGACTTAAAGAAAATGGGAAACCGGAGAGTGATGTATGGCTTTTTTTAAACTGACAGACGAGCAATTGATGATTCAAAGCATGGTTCGGGAGTTTTCGCGGAAAGTTGTCGCAGCGACGGCGGCCGAACGTGATAAATCCAAGGAATTTCCCGCGGAGAACCTGAAGCAGATGGGCGAGCTTGGTCTCATGGGAATGATGGTCCCCGTGGAATACGGCGGCGAAGGGGCAGACACCATCAGCTACGTTCTTGCTCTTTCCGAAATCGCCTATTCTTGCGCCTCCACGGCGGTCGTCATGTCCGTTCACAACTCCATTGTGTGTGAGAGCATTCTTAATTTTGGCTCGGAAGCACAGAAAAAGCGATTTTTGCCGCGCATGACGGATGCCGAAATTATCGGCGCTTTTGCACTGACCGAACCTCATGCCGGTTCCGATCCAGTCTCTCAGTTGACTACAGCCGTCAAGGACGGGGATCATTATGTCATCAACGGCACTAAACGCTTCATTACAACGGGGAAGAACTGTGGGTTGGTGATCGTCACGGCCAAAACGGATGAGGCGGAAAAACACAGAGGCATCAGTGCGTTTATCGTTGAAAAGGGAACTCCCGGACTGATCGTTGGAAATGTTGAGGACAAGATGGGACTGCGGGCCTCTGATACCACGGACCTCATCTTCGAGGATTGTCGCGTTCCGGCGGAGAACCTCCTGGGACGGGAAGGCGATGGATTCAAAATCGCCATGAAAGGGTTGGACGGCGGGCGGATCGGCATCGCAGCCCAGTCCGTCGGCGTGGCTCAGGCCGCCCTGGACAACGCTGTCAAATATGCCAAGGGAAGGGATCAGTTCGGCCAGAAGATTTCAAAATTCCAAGGCATTCGGTGGTATATCGCCGACATGGCTACGGAAATCGAAGCCGCCCGCCAGTTGATGTTTTCTGCTGCTGCGATGAAGGATCGCGGTGAAAAATATACCCAGCAGGCCTCCATGGCCAAGCTGTTCGCTTCGGAGATGGTCAATCGCATTACGGGAAAATGTCTCCAGATTCATGGTGGTTACGGCTTTACCAAGGATTACGTCATTGAGCGCCTATACAGGGATGCCCGCGTATTCACGATCTATGAGGGAACTTCGGAGATCCAGCGGGTTGTAATATCGAACAATATACTGAAAGACAAGAGAAAACATTGATTCTTTCGCGCATCTCATCCACCCGTGAAGAGGGGATGGGGTCGATATCGCCCACCCCTCTCTCCCGATAATGTTGGAGGCGTTCATGACCATCCGGATGATTGCGGAAGAGCTTTATCGCCTCATCAAGAACGTGGAAGAACTGGAACGGGCTCTCCGGAATGCACCCTTGGAGAAGCGGGCGGAGATAGAGGATCGACTTCGTAAAGCGAGAGCCGAGCGAAATCGCCTTCGGGCGATTCTTGAAAATAAAAAAAAAGGGTGAGGCCTCTTTAGCGGTTTGCACGATGTGTATCTCCACGAAAATTTCCACTGCGTGTCAAATAAATATTTGACAAACGATCGCCTTTGGACTATCAAGGCAGAAATCGTCGAGATCATCGTTGCCGCTGGTGCTGATGGTCTGTATCAACATTCCGACCATTTACACGTGTTGAAGGTGATGTAAATATGCGCAACGCATGACCATCCCCGTTCAAGAGGAAGCGTTTGCCTCAGTTTTCCTTCGTTTTATCAAATGGTAAGTGATAGAACATCCAAAGCCAAATTTTTCAATGAAGATTCCTGGAGTGATTCCCGCATAAATGAAACCGCCGTCTACGGGCTGGACCGTCCTGCCGGATATATGCCTATATGTACCACCTGCCCCTTTATTGTAATGTTGCATTCTCCCTGATGATTGTATCGATAAATCGATTTATCGTGGTCTGATTTGTATGGTGTTGCAGCGTATTCAAAAGAAAGAATTGAGGAACGAATGGATATTGTGAAACGAACTGAAATTGAAGAAAAACTGCGGAAGCTGATTGAAGACGAGTTAAAGAAAGACGATGCCCGGAAAATTTCGGCACCCAAGGTGCCGTGCAACGTCATTCGTCGAAGAAAGGGAGAAAAGGATAAACGGATCTACGCTTTGAATTAGGAGGTTCTTCGAGCGAAAGCCTCTTATGTCCATATGGACCGCTCCAGAATCATCCGTTTTCCGGGAACGGTTCAGCTATCAGGGGATTCATAATCATGGAGGTAGACTTATGGCAAACGGCGTCGTGAAATGGTTCAATGATAAAAAAGGCTACGGCTTTATCGAGAAGGACGAGGGGGGCGACGTCTTCGTTCACTACTCTGCGATCAACATGGGCGGCTACAAATCCTTGAATGAAGGAGATCGGGTTTCCTTTGAGATTGAAAACGGCGATAAAGGGCCTGCGGCAGCAAATGTCGTCAAGATATAGCCATCCATAACCATATCCGTTTATCAGGCATCCCGGCTTCCTCGCTTGGATGCCTTTTTTGTTTTTTCTCACAACTGTGCCGTTATCAAGGAGATCACCCGTGTTGAATTTTCGCTTAAGCGAGGAACAGGAAAGGCTGAGACAATCGGCGAGGCGTTTTTCTCTGGAGGAAGTGCTGCCGGTTGCATGGCATTACGACGAAAAGGACGGCATCCCCATCGATGTCCTTAAAAAGGCCTTTGAACGGGGAATCATGAATACCGACATCCCGCGGGAATATGGCGGAAAGGGACTGGGTCTCATTGAAGCAGCCCTGATTACCGAGGAGATCGCGGCAGCCTGCCCGGGGGTGGCAACCTCTCTTTTTGACAATTCCTTGGGCATGGAACCCTTATTCCTATCGAAAAATGAAAAGGTGAAGGCAAAGTATCTTCCCAGGATTGCAAATGAGTTCAAACTGATATGCTTCGCCACATCTGAGCCGACCATGGGGAGTGACGTGTCGGGAATCCGGTGTCGCGCCCAAAAAGACGGGGAAGACTACATCTTGAATGGAACGAAGTATTGGATTACCAACGGCGGTGTCGCCGACTATATGACCATCTTCGCTACCGTGGACCCCAAACGCAAGCACGACGGTATCTGTGCCTTTGTCGTCGAGAAAGAATGGGCGGGGGTTTCCGTCGGACGCCCGATCCCCAAGATGGGCCAGCGGTGTTCGAACACCACCGCGCTGAATCTGAAGGCGGTTCGGGTGCCGAAGGAAAACGTCATTGCCGAGCCGGGTGAAGGATTTACTCTGGCGATGAAGACATTTTCAAGAACCCGCCCCATCATTGGTGCTTTCGCAGTCGGAGCCGCTCGATCATGTATGGAATTTGCCATTGACTACGTCAAGGGGAGAAAGGCGTTCGGCGTACCGATTGGCGATTTTCAGTCGCTTCAGTTCAAAATAGCGGAGATGTACCAGAAGATCGAAACGTCGCGGCTTCTGGTCTGGAAATCGGCCTGGGAGGCTGACAACGGGATGGATCCGACCCTATCCGCCTCCATCGCCAAATTTTACGCCACAGAGTCAGCCCTCGATGTGGCTAACGAGGCGCTCCAGGTCTTTGGCGGATACGGTTATACGCAAATGTTTCCCATCGAAAAGTTTCTTCGGGATATCCGATTGTACCGGATTTACGAGGGCACGAGCGAAGTACAGCGAACGATCGTGGCCGGCCATGCCATGAAGGTTTATTCACCGGTCATGCCCCTACTTGAGGATCTGCCCGTTATGCGGGCGAAAACGCCTTTCCAGGCCGAGGTCGAAGGCCAGGGGATCTGGCGTTGCCGGATGTGCGGTTATGTTCATTATGGGGATAAGCCGCCTCAGGAGTGTCCCTACTGTTTTTTTCCGGAAACGGCATTCAAGCCCTATTCCCCCAAAGGGCTGAACCGTCGGAAGGATTCCGAATCCGAAGACGCCGGATCGTTGCCTCAGTGACACCGCACGCGGAACCTTCCGAATTCGGTCCGCCTCGCCAATTTCCGTCGAGCCGCCTTGATTTTTGAGGTAATCGTCTTAAAATTAAGGCTAAACCTCAAAACAAAGGAGGTCTGTATGGACTGCCGTTATCATTACGAAAAATTCAGCAGCGGAAGCGATGAGTTCGAGACGGAATTCACGCAGTACCTGAACCGGAAGCGCTCGGAGAATTGGTGCGTGCAATCCTGTGCTTACAGCCGGGATTCCGAAAACAGCACCATGCATGCCGATTGTATCTTTACCGGGGGATCCACTGCCGGACAGTCGATAATATCCTGATCAACAACTTTGACAAAGGCCGCACCCATACAGTGCGGCCTTCAGCGTCATTGGAGGAGCGAAAAACGATGGGGAACCAGATACGGACGACCATACTTTTGGGGGTCATGACGGCCTTTTTGGTGGGAATCGGGGGGCTGATCGGCGGTCGAGGCGGCATGATAACGGCCCTGATTCTGGCAGCCGGCATGAATTTTTTCAGTTACTGGTTTTCCGACCGGATCGTTCTGGGCATGTACCGGGCCAGGGAGATCACCCCGGGGGAAGCTCCGGAGCTTTACGATATCGTGCGGATCCTGGCCGAACGGGCGGGATTGCCTATGCCCCGTATCTACGTTATCCCGGCGGAGGCGCCAAACGCCTTCGCAACAGGCCGGAATCCCGATAACGCAGTGGTAGCGGTGACCGAGGGGCTCATTCACCTCATGGATCGAGAAGAGATCATGGGGGTCCTCGCCCATGAACTGGGTCATGTTCGGAACAGGGACATCCTCATCGGATCCATTGCGGCGACCATGGCCGGTGCTGTGATGCTGCTGGCCGACATGGCCCGATGGTCTGCCGTTTTCGGCGGGTTCAGAGACAACGAAAAGGGCGGCGGTCTTGGCGGCGTCGGCTTGATCGTGATGTCGATTCTGGCACCCGTTGCGGCCCTCCTCATTCAGATGGGGATCAGCCGGTCCCGGGAATATCTGGCGGATGAAACCGCAGCGCAACTGGTCGGCAGCCCTGACGGCCTGAGCCGGGCACTGGAGAAACTGGGCGCTTATGCCGGGCAACTGCCCATGCCTGCACGGCCCGAAACCGCACACATGTTCATTGTCAATCCGCTTTCGGGACGTGGCTTGATGCACTTGTTTTCCACCCATCCACCTCTGGCGGATCGAATTGCAAGGCTTCGAAAGCGATCGGTTGGGGGCAACGGAAAACGCGGCACCGTGAAGGAGCCTGAAAACATATGGGAGCGCCTTTCGGGTTGATTCGGCTTTGTGACGGAATCGGCCGGCATGGTGGAAAGGACGTCACGGATTTTGAGACTGATGAGATTCGAAAATACCGCAGGCTTGACCCAAAACAACGGCGTTGGCTTTCGGGTCCGGGGCCCTCGAAATGAAGCTGATGACCGCGATCCCGGCTGCACCGGTATCGAGACAGGCGCGGGTGTTGTGAGCGGTGATGCCCCCAATGGCTACTACAGGGAGAGGAGCGGCATCGACGATGGCCTTGAGCCCTGAAAGCCCTTTGACCGCCTTGGCATCGGTTTTGGTGCCGGTGGGAAAGATCGGGCCGGTGCCGATGTAATCGCATGACGACAGGTCGGTGTTACGCAGCTCATCGAGATTTGAGACGGAGACACCGATAATGGCCTCCCCGCCCAACCGTTGGCGCGCGACAGTGGGGGATATATCCTCCTGGCCGACGTGAATACCGTCGGCCCCCACGCGTTCGGCCAAGCCTATGTCGTCGTTGATGACTAATGGGATGCCCCACTCGCTGCAGAGCCATCGGATTTGAAGGATTTCGGGCAAAAAAGCGTCGGAAAATGACTTGTTGCGGTATTGGATCATCGTTGCCCCTGCACCAAGAGCGATCCGGGTCTGTTGTATGGGGGGACAGCTCGGTGCGTTGTCGTCCGTAATGAAGTAGAAACGCAACATTTTCCTAAGTGGGCGACACTTCATTTATCTACCGTTCCGTAAAAATTTCCGAGAAATTTCAGACAGTGCCGCTCCAGCTGTATCCGAGACCATTCTGCTCTCTATGCCAGTGCCGAAGCAAGCGAGTGTCTGGAATATACATAAAGAATATATCTTGTTGTGGCTAAAAAAACAAGCCGTTATGCAATTGCCGGAACAAACCGGCAAAAGTGATAGCATCTCCTGAGCGGCCCAATTCCAAAAAAGAATGAAATTCACAGAGGGGCCGTCGGCGCCGCTTCTCTGCCGTCATTTTCCGTAACGGCGATTTTTTTTATGAAAATACGTTTGTCCCCCTTTTTGCTGGTGATAATCGGCCCTGACGCCTGGATGCATTTCCCCACCATGTTCAGAAAAAATTCGCTGTTTTCAATGCTGTAAGTCTCTTCGTTTGTGGTCTGGATCTCCATCTCAAGGACAATGCCCTCATCGTCCCACGCACAGGGGATCAATATGCCTTCTACCGTATGTGTTTCTCTTCTATTTTTGTTCTTCATCATCAACCCTTTTTATCATTGCAGCGTTGGTTTCAAGCCGAATCGAATCCTTAAAAAGGGCACAGCAAATAATATGCCGACAAATTAAATCAAAAGTCAAAAAGAGATTTAAGTGAAACAAATCTTATAAAAAGATTCTGCCCATGATCCGATTCATCCCCGTTTTGAAGCCCCGTCTGAAGGCGCCTGAATTTGATGGTGTTACAGGAACCCGGAATTCCGAATTGCCATGGCATGTGAACTGGAAGTTCCGGTCTCCAAGGCCTGTGAGATCATCGAATCAGATG
>OBLN01000550.1_pt1 | contig 13482 bp, 11 predicted proteins | sample 1519301 | NCBI WGS metagenome assembly OBLN01 (sample SAMEA2452533, study PRJEB22499) | sediment metagenome | reverse complement strand
TTTAAAGTACAAAACAAAAATAAGGGTCTATTTTCCTGAGAGCAGAGATGTAGAGAGACTCTACCACAAGCAGGGAGCCAACGGGTTTTACGACTCCGTAGAGAATAGAAAAGAGTGCTGCTATGTAAGAAAGATAGCACCTCTTAAAAGAGCCCTCAGCGGAGTTGAGGTCTGGATCACCGGTCTTAGAGCCGAACAGAGCCCGACACGTGAAGAGATGCAGATGTTGGAATGGGATGAGAGCAACGGCGTAATAAAACTAAACCCGCTTATTTCGTGGAGCGAGAGCGATGTTTGGAGTTACATCAAAGAAAACGGTGTGCCGTATAATGCCCTGCATAACGAGGGATACCCAAGCATAGGTTGTGAGCCTTGCAGTAGAGCCGTAGAGAGCGGCGCAGATATACGAAGCGGCAGATGGTGGTGGGAAAACCCGGAACATAAAGAGTGCGGATTGCACATAAAGGATACAAATTGATAGATACAAAGAGATTGACGCATTTAAAACAGCTAGAAGCTGAATCGATCCATATACTAAGAGAGGTGGTTGCGGAGTTTGACAATCCCGTAATGATGTACTCTGTGGGCAAAGATTCGGCGGTAATGTTACATCTTGCACTAAAGGCCTTTTTTCCTGCAAAACTGCCGTTTCCGCTTCTGCATGTAGATACCAGATGGAAGTTTAGAGAGATGATTGAGTTTCGTGACAAAAGAGCCAAAGAGGAGGGGTTTGAGCTTTTAGTTCATACCAACCCTGAGGGCATAGAGATGGATATAAACCCGTTTGTTCACGGTTCGGCTGTTCACACCGACATAATGAAGACACAGGGGCTTAAACAGGCACTTAACAAATATAAGTTTGACGCTGTCTTTGGCGGAGCAAGACGCGATGAAGAGAAATCCAGAGCAAAAGAGAGGATCTACTCTTTTAGAGATAAAAACCATAGATGGGACCCTAAAAACCAGAGGCCCGAGCTGTGGAATATCTATAACTCGCGTGTTCACAAGGGAGAGAGCATAAGGGTTTTTCCCCTTTCAAACTGGACGGAGCTTGATATCTGGCAGTATATCTACCTGGAGCATATCCCGATTGTTCCGCTCTACTTTGCCAAAAAAAGACCTGTTGTTCAAAAAGACGGAATCAAGATAATGGTCGATGATGAGAGAATGCCGATTGAAGAGGGTGAAGAGATAAAAGAGGAGATGGTGCGCTTTAGAACTTTGGGGTGTTATCCGCTTACGGGCGCGGTTGAATCAAGCGCAACGACACTGGGCGAGATCATTCAGGAGATGCTTTTAACTAAGACAAGTGAGAGACAGGGGCGTGTTATCGATAACGATTCGGCAGGTTCTATGGAGAAGAAAAAAATAGAGGGGTATTTTTAAGATGTCGGTATTAGAGACAAAAATAGCAACGGATATTGAGAGTTATCTAAAAGAGCATGAGAATAAACAACTGCTCAGATTTATTACATGCGGAAGCGTGGATGACGGCAAAAGCACTCTTATCGGGAGACTTTTGCATGACTCAAAGATGATCTTTGAAGATCAGCTCTCAGCCATAAAAAAAGATAGCAAAAAGAGCGGAACGACGGAGGGGGAGTTTGATCTCTCGCTTCTGGTTGACGGTCTGCAGAGCGAGAGGGAGCAGGGTATAACAATCGATGTTGCCTACAGATATTTTACGACGGACAAGCGAAAGTTTATCATAGCAGACACTCCCGGGCATGAGCAGTACACAAGGAATATGGCAACGGGTGCGAGTACGGCGGATCTGGCGATAATCCTCATCGATGCAAGATACGGTATCCAGACTCAGACAAAGAGACACTCTTTTATAGCAAAACTGCTTGGGATCAAGCATATCGTAGTTGCCGTAAATAAGATGGATCTGATGGATTTTTCCGAGGATGTTTATGAAGGTATTAAAAAAGAGTATTTGGCATTTGCAAAGGAGATAGAGTTAAGCGAAGATATTACGCTTATTCCGTTATCTGCCCTAAACGGGGATAATGTAGTCGATATAAGCCAAAAAACTCCGTGGTACAAAGGCGAGACGCTTCTGCATCTTTTGGAGAATATAGAGATAGCAAACGACAGGGATCTGATTCATTTCAGGATGCCGGTGCAGTATGTAAACAGACCGAATCTGGACTTTAGAGGATACTGCGGGACGATCTCTTCTGGTGTTATAAAGGTAGGAGAGAGCATTACCGTTTTGCCGTCAGGCAAGTCTTCAAAAGTAAAAGAGATAGTTACTTATAACGGTAATCTGGAGTATGCCTACGTGCAGCAGGCAGTAACCGTTACGCTTGAAGATGAGATAGATATCAGTCGCGGAGATATTATTGTAAAGAGCGACGAACAGCCGGACAGTGCCGATGCTTTTGATGTAAATATCGTCTGGATGAGCGAAGAGCCGCTGCTTAAACATAAGCAGTATTTTATAAAAAGGGCTTCTTCCGTGGTTGTGGGGAGCGTTGAGAGCTTTTACTATAAAACGGATGTAAACACGCAGGAGCATCAGAGTGCAAATACGTTAAATCTTAATGAGATAGGGCACGCAAAGCTCTCTCTTGAGAGCCATCTGGCGTATGACCCATACATTAAAAATAAGGCAATGGGGAGCTTTATAATCATAGACAGAGTTACAAACAACACTGTTGGGGCCGGGATGATCGTTCAAAAATCGCAAACCGATTTAAAAGCAAAAGCTCATGAATATTCAGAGTTTGAGGTAGAGCTAAACGCACTTGTAAGGAAACATTTTCCGCACTGGGAAGCAAAAGAGATTTTTTAGGAAAAGAGTATGTCAAAAGAGACAAAAGCACAAAGAGTTGAACGTATAAAAAGAGAAAAAGACGGTTTGGACGTTTTAGAGGATATCTACCGCTATGCAAAGAGCGGCGAGGAGATCGACCCCGAAGATATAGACAGATTTAAATGGTACGGGCTATACACGCAAAATAGAAATCTTCAAGATGAAAATGACGGCACGCTCTATTTTATGCTTCGTGTTAAGCTTGTTGGCGGCAGGATGGATTTAAATCAGCTTGAAGCGGCTCTAGAGGTCTCAAAGAGGTATGCAAGAGGCACTGCGGACTTTACGACAAGGCAGGATCTGCAGTTTCACTTTATCAAAGTAAAGGATCTGCCTGCAATTTTTTCATGTTTGAGCGAGGCTGGTTTAACTACCGCTTTTGCGGCCGGAGATACTGCGAGAAATGTGGTTACATGCCCCGTCAGCGATGTCGATAGAGAGAGGATATATGACGTAGAAGAGATAACAAAAGAGCTAAACGGCTACTTTGATGCAAACAGAGAGATATCGAACCTGCCGCGAAAATACAAGGTCGGTATCAGCGGCTGTTCAAAGCATTGCACATCACACGAGATACAGGATCTGAGTTTTAACGCAAAAAAAGACAAAGACGGCAGAGTACTCTTTGATGTAAGTGTAGGCGGAGGTTTGGCATCAAACAAGCGAACAGCTTCTTATATCGGCACCGCTCAGCCGCATCAGGTTTTAGCGGTTGCCAAAGCGGTTACTGAGATTTACAGAGACTACGGTAACAGGGAGAATAGAAACAGAGCAAGACTCGGGCATCTGCTCGACACTCTGGGGGTTGAACAATTTATCGAGATATTGCATTCAAAAGTAGATTTCAGACTTCAACTGGATGACGTGCAAAAATATACTCCTTATGCAAAAAGAGAGCATTTCGGAATACACAAGAGTATAAAAGAGGGAAGAAGCTATATCGGTTGTGCAATAAATGGTGGAAAAATCGGAGCAAACGGGTTGAGCGGGCTTATAAAGATAGCTAAAAAATACGGTATTACAAGTATAAGAGCGACAACGGCGCAGAATTTTGTCATTACAGATCTGCCCAGCGAAAATGCCGTCTTTGTGGTAGAGGAGTTAAAAGAGATAGGCATTGACGCAGAGCCGTCACCATTTAAGGCAAGAACACTCTCCTGTACGGGGATAAATTTTTGTAAATTTGCCGTCTCCGAGACAAAAGATTTGGCAGCAAAACTGGTGGAACATCTTGAGCGTAAATTTCCGCTCTTTGAAGAGAGGCTCTCTTTTAGCGTTAACGGATGTCCAAACTCATGCGCACATCCACACATAGTAGATATTGGACTTCTTGGTTGTAAAGTAAAACGCGGCGCTGAGAGCGTTCCAGGGTTTGAACTTATTCTGGGGGGAAATCTGGAGGGAGAGCAGAGCAGTTTTGGCAGAAAAACGGGGATAAGATTTGCGGCAGACGATACGTTCGTGGTTGTTGAGAGCATACTTGAGAGTTATCAGGCAAGCCACTATAAAAACTTTTATGATTATGCTTACGGAATAATTTATGAGTAAAGATATATTCAGACCGCTTCTTACGGGAGATAAAAAAGGTCTTAAAGATGAGATAAAGAAGAATATCATAGGGGTTCATAAAAAGTACTATTTTGATTATACCGCTTCGGGGTTGGCATATAAAGCTATAGAGTCTCGTATGGCGGAGGTGCTTAGAAGTTATGCAAATACGCACTCAAAAGAGGCATCAATGGCAGCAAAAACAGATCTTTTGTACAGAGAAGCACGCAGACATCTAAAAAGCTCTTTAAAACTTGAACCGGATTTTGCGATACTGCCTTCAGGCTGCGGAGCAACGGCGGCAATAAAAAGGTTTCAGGAGATACTAGGGATATATATCCCCCCTGCAACTCGCAAAAGATTCAAGATTGAAAGCTGTGGCGGATCACGCCCTTTGGTAATAGTAGGACCGTATGAGCACCACTCAAACGAGGTGAGTTATCGCGAAGCTTTATGCGACATAGTCCGCATCGGATTGGACGATAATGGAGTGGTCGATACAGGGCAGCTTGAGGATGTTTTAAAAAAAAACAGAGATAGAGAGAAGATAGGGGCTTTTTGCATCGCTTCAAATGTAACGGGCATTATCACCCCTTACGAAAAGATATCCACTCTCTTGCGCAAATACGGCGCTCTTGTCTGTTTTGACGGTGCCGCATCATCTCCGTATATGAATGTTCCCTCCACATTTTATGACGTGATGTTCCTCTCTCCGCATAAACTAATAGGAGGTCCGGGCTCGTGTGGACTTTTGGCTATAAGAAAATCTCTGATAGATGAGAGTATCGCTCCCTCCTTTGCAGGCGGAGGAACGGTAGAATATGTTGATAGAACTTCTCATAAGTTCATTGATGAAAAGGAGCCAAGAGAGGATGCGGGAACATCTCCGATTTTGCAGCTTATCCGCGCCGCACTTGCATATCAGCTTCGCAACGAGATCGGGTTTACATGGATAAAAGAGGAGAAAAACAGACTTCTAAAGCATCTCATAGATGGTCTGTTAAAAATTCCCGACTGCACTATTTACGGAAATATGAGCGAGGAGAATATAGGGATAGTCTCTTTTAATATAGCGGGGGTAGACCCGTATAGTCTATGTTCAAGTATGTCAAGCAAAAACGGTCTGCAGACACGTGCAGGCTGCTCATGCGCGGGACCGTACGGACATGATCTCTTGGGGCTGGATGATGAACATGATCTAGAAGAAAAACCGGGATGGCTCCGTATAAGTATCCACTTTTCCCAAGAGATAAGCGACATTGACTATCTTCTTGCGGCACTGAGTAAAACCGTCTGTGAGATTAAGAGCTATTGAATATTTGCAATAGTACAATTTAGCAACAGCTTATATCAAGGGCGCAAAATGGTTTATGAATTGTCAAACCCCGTTACAAAAACATTGATTATGCATCTAAGAGACCAGAGCAGTGATGCGCTTCGCTTTAGACATACGGTCGGCGAGCTAACAAAGCAGTTGATGTACGAGGCGTTAAAAGAGCCTGTTTTTACTCAAAAGAGCATAACGACATGGCGCGGCAAAGAGAGTTATAATGTTATAGATGAGGACAACATTGTGGTCGCAACCGTTCTGCGGGCAGGTATGCCGATGCTTGATAGTGCAGTAGATCTTCTGCCGGGTGTCTCTGCAGGATTTTTGGCGATGAAGAGGGATGAGAGTACTCACAAAAGCGTTCTTTACTATGACAGGCTTCCGGATTGCAAGGACAAAACGGTTATATTGGTCGATCCGATGGTAGCTACAGGAGGCTCTATGATGGATGCTATAGAGCTGATAAAGGGCAGGGAGCCACTAAAGATAATCACGCTAAATATAATAGGTTCGCCTGAGGGCTTGGAGAAAGTAAGCAAGGCGTATCCTGAAGTAGATATCTACATAGCGCAGATAGACGAGAGGCTTAACAGCGACAAGTTCATCATTCCGGGGCTTGGAGATGCGGGTGACCGCTCTTACAATACAGTAAAACAGTAGATGATCATAGACCTAAGAGGCAAAACCTCGAACGAGATACTGGAGTGCTTTGAAGCTCTGCAAGTAGATGGCGGCGAAGTCGTTGAAGTGGAGATTTTAGAGTCAGATATAGAGAGTATCGGATATAAGTCTTTTGTCGATCTCTCACAGCTATGTTTTATGAGACTTCTCACTCCCATAAAAAAAGATAAGACGACTACTCTTTTAAGATTTCAAAAGCTGCATCGAAGTAGCTCGTTTCATAACTCAGATGATGAAAGCAGTGAAAAATACGGTACAAAAAGCGACTTTTTTACTATCGACAAAACAAAAGAGTTCAGTTTTTTGTACCACTATAAAAAAGCGCTTGAGTTTGTCGGTGTAAAAAGCAAAAAGAGGGTTTTAAATCTGGGCGTAAACCGTGGGGATGAGTTTGATGTTATAAAAAATATGCTTACGGATGAGGAGTTTAGTGCTGACGAGTTTGTCGGCATTGACTACTCTGCCTCGGCGATCGAGTATGCAAAAAAAGAGTTTTCGCAACATGAAAATGTCGAGTTTTTTTGTCATGACATCAACGCCCTTAGTGAGCTGGATTTAGGAAGATTCGATCTTATTATCTCCATCGGAACGCTTCAAAGTTCAAACATCGCCTTTAACGCTACTTTTATGTCCATATACCAAAACTACTTGGCAGAGGGCGGTTCAATCATGCTTGGTTTTCCAAACTGCAGATGGATAGATGGCGAGATGATCTACGGCGCAAAAGCTCCTAACTACAGCTTCAGTGAGCTCGGTCTTGTTCTAAAAGATATACACTTCTGCAAAAAGTATCTACAGCAAAAAAAGTACAGAGTAGTGGTAACGGGGAAGGATTACCTCTTTTTAAGTGCGAGGAAGATCGCACATATCAAAACTTGATCGATAGGTAAAAGCTTATATCAAACCTGCGGTCATCTGAGAGATAGTTATTCTTTTTATAGATGACGTATGGAGGTTTTGTGGTTGTTTCGTATTCGCTTTTTGGAAGCCACTCATGGTATACCCACTGGATAAACTTCAGCATATCTCCCTGTTCTCCTTTAAGGTCAAACTTCGCATAGATCCCGTCCGAGATATTAAATTTTGGCAGTCTGTCACTTTTGATCTTTGTCCCTTTTTCCACTGCTATACAAGCTACGTATTGGCACTCCCCAAGCGGTGTTATCGTCGGGTTGTCATGAAAAAGCGCGATCTGTCTGCACTCTGATATATCATTGCTGAAAATCCAGGTCTGAAGTTTTTGCCAAGTAGAGCCTATCTGTGCGTTATAGCCGCTGTGTCTTATATAGTAGCTCTCAATAAGTGGCATTTTGACCACGGTAGGTTCAAGGTGCTCAAAGCTCGCCGTCGATCTTCTGGCTTTTTGCGACTGTTCTATGATGTTTTGTGAGAATTTTTTATATCCACCTCTCTTCCACTCCTTTGGTGTCATTCCGAAGCGTTCTTTAAAGACACGCAAAAACGATGATTGCGAACTGTAACCGCAGATAAGGGCTATGTCGTTTATGGTAGAGTATTTATTTGTAAGCAGAAGATTGGAAGCTTTTTGCAATCTGATAGATTTAATGCTCTCATAGATGTTTTTTCCAAATATATTTTTAAAGATCCTGTGCATATGAAACTTGGAGATGTTCAGGTCGTCGCTTAACTCATCCATATCGATATTTGTCTCTATATGTGTATATATATAGTACATTATTGCGTTGGCGATCTGCACTCTTTTTTGAAGTGTATCTTTTTTCATAAGAATTATTATAGCAAAAGAGAGTCGTTTTAATAGCAATTATAAAATATTTTTTTAGCAATAACAGATACTTTTATAAGCATAAAAAGTGAAGAATTTATTTTTTCAAGAGGATAAAATTGTGTTCAAATTTATTCACAAGGTCTAAGGGATGAGAAAGATTTCTAAGGTATTGGTAGCAAACAGAGGCGAGATTGCTCTAAGGATAATAAGGGCCTGCAAAGAGCTCGACATTAAGAGCGTTGCTATTTTTTCGGAGGCAGACGTTGAGGGGATCTGGGTAAAAAAAGCAGACGAGTGCTATCCGATAACCGGCGATGTGCTTGAAGCTTATCTGAACTATGAGAGGATCATCTCTTTAGCACTCAAAGCAGGATGTGACGCTATCCATCCGGGCTACGGTTTTTTATCGGAAAATGCGGAGTTTGCTCAGGCATGCCAAGACAAAGGGGTGATCTTTATCGGTCCTAAGCCAGAGCATATTTCATTATTCGGCGATAAAATGGCTTCAAAGGTTGCTATGCGCAAAATAGGCGTACCCGTGCTTGAAGGAACAGATGAACCGATAGTGGATAAAGTACAGGGCGCTAAAATAGCCGCAGAGATCGGTTTTCCGGTAATCATCAAGGCGGCTTTTGGCGGCGGCGGAAGAGGTATGAGAATAGTAAAGAGCGCAAAGCTATTTAATGAGATGTTCGACTCCGCTACGAACGAAGCTAAAAAATATTTTGGTAAAGGGGAGGTGTTTATAGAAAAGTACGTTGAGAATCCAAGACATATCGAGATACAGATAGTAGCAGACAAGTACGGCAATGTCGTACATCTTGGAGAGAGGGATTGTTCCATTCAGCGCAGACATCAAAAAGTCATAGAGATAGCACCGTCGCCAATGCTGAATCCAAAAGCAAGAAAAGAGCTCTACAGGATATCTACCAAAGCGATGTTAAAGTTGGGATATGAGAGCGTGGGGACTGTAGAGTATCTGCTCGATAAGGATGATAACATCTACTTTATAGAGATGAATACGAGAGTTCAGGTTGAGCACCCAGTAACGGAGATCATCTCGGGAGTGGACATAATACAGAGGATGATAGAGATAGCAGAGGGAGATAAGCTAAAATATCTTCAAGAGGAGATCAATTTCCGCGGATATGCAATCGAGTTCAGGGTAAACGCCGAGAACCCTCAAAACAACTTTATGCCCTCAATAGGCACGGTTACGAACTATATAACCCCGGGCGGTCCGGGAGTAAGGCTTGATTCAAGCGTCTATAGCGGATATGCTATCCCGCCTTACTATGACTCAATGGTCGGTAAGCTCATTGTCTGGGCACTTGACTGGGAAGGTGCGGTAAAAAAAGCCTCCAGAGCGTTAGATGAGTTTTACATTGAGGGCGTTATAACGAATCTCTCTCTTCACAGAGAGATAGTAAAGGATCAGGATTTTATGCAGGGAAATTTCGATACGAGCTACCTTGATAAAAAAATGGAACTCTTTAATCTAAAGGCTACAAAATCTATAGCCCAAGAGGAAAAAAAGAGCTCTTTCATAGCAAATCTTATAAACAAGATCAAAGAACATAAGCTTATAGTAAGACACTAATATCGGGAAAATACAGGTTTTAAAGAGACAGGGAGGTTTCTTTTATTTAGATACAATTTTATTTTAGAACTCAAAAGGTTGGCAGATGACTCACGACAACATAATTGAAGGAAACGAGCTCTTTCGTAAAAGTTACTTCAAGGCTCATGAAAAGGAGCTTTTGGAACTTGCTACAAAAGGGCAGACGCCAAAAGCCCTATATATAGGCTGTTCAGATTCGAGAGTCGTGCCCGACTTGATGACAAACAGCGCGCCCGGTGATCTTTTTGTCGTGAGAAACATAGGCAATTTTGTCGCACCCTATAAACCTGATGAGGATTTTCACTCTACCGCATCGGCTATCGAGTATGCCGTGAGCGTTCTTAAAGTCAAAAACATCATAGTGTGCGGACACACAAAGTGCGGGGCAATAGAGGCTATACACACTAAGAGCTGCAGTGATGACCCGGAACTTGTCCATACAAAAACATGGCTGACCCTTGGCGAGAGCGCGAAGTCTCAAGCGATCTTGGCACTTGGAATTAATGCCGATAGAGAGAAGCTTTTGCGCCTTACCGAAAAGCTATCCGTTATCTCCCAGCTTGAAAACCTATTAACATACCCTTCTGTCAAAAAAAGGGTCGATAGCGATGAGGTCTCAATTCACGGATGGGTTTACGATATAGAGAGCGGAGAGATAGAGTACTATGACCCTGAGATATCGCAGTTTCTGCCGCTTAGTGCTCTTAAAAAAGAGAGCTAGAGCAGGTACTTCTTTATCCAGACACTAAGTACGTAAAGCCCCCAGACATGCTGTTTGAAACTGCCTCTTGAGGCTTTTTGGATATACTCCTCGATAGCATCTTTTTTAAAAATCCCACTCTTGTCGTTCACTTCTCTGATAAGCTCTATCTTTTTGCTCTCTACCAAATACTCCATATATGGGTTAGAGAAACCTTTTTTTCTGCGTGAGAGAATTTTTTCGCCAAGATATGGCTTTGCGATAGATTTAAGAAGCGACTTAGTGGTGCTATCTTCGTAACGCAGCTTTGGATCGATCGAGAATAGAGCGGATGCAAACTTATGGTCTAAAAAAGGGGTGCGCGATTCGATGGAGTGCGCCATGCTTACACGGTCAAGTTTACTCAAAAAGTGCTCGGCTTGAAAAAGATGCAGGTCAATATAGCTATACCAGATGCTCTCATCACGGTGTTGTGACTTCTCAAATCTCTCTCTATAGCTCTCTATGTATTTGAGTGATTCGTTGTCTCTTACATTTCTTCTTAGAAGCATATTTTTCTGCAGGTCCGTAAAGCTCTCTCCTGTTGTACGAAACAGAAGCGTGTCGTCAAAAACCCTCTTATATCTCTCCCACTCCCTGTTCATCGAGAAGTTGGAATGAAAATAGTTGCTGAGCCAGTTTCTGTTTTTAATTTTTGTAAGTGACTGCACATCCAAAAATTCAAAATATTGTCTATATCCCAAAAAGAGCTCATCGCTCCCCTCTCCGCTTAAAACCACCTTGTAGCCATCTTTTTTAATACGTTCAAAGAGCAGGTAGAGCGGGATCGCCGCTGGATCGTTCAGAGGCTCGTCAAGCGCATCGAGAGTTTTGTCAAGTGCATCGATAAAATCGTTTTGTGAGATCTCTACCTCCTGATTTGAGACACCCAAAAACTCCGCGCTCTCTTTTGCGTTTTGTCTCTCGTCATATTTTGAGAAATTTTTGTAGCCCAGCGTATAGGTCTGCAGATTTGTACCGTTCTTTAAAGCAAGTGCGTTTATAAGAGCGCTGTCGATCCCGCCTGAGAGCAGCGAAGCCATTGGAACATCTGCGCTAAGTCTTATATTTATAGACTCTTCAAGCAGCTTCTCCAACACAGAGACTGCCTCATCTCTGTCCGTTATGAGGTTTGGCTTATTTTCAAGCAGCTCAAAGTAGCGTTTTATTTCGACCTTTTTATCTCTAAAAGTAAGGTACTCTCCCGCCGCCAATTTTTTGATGTTTTTAAAGAAGGTAAATGGCGGAGTGGGAGCCAAAAATGAGAGGTAGCTAAGAAGTGCATCCTCATCCATCTCAACTTTTTGTAAAAAGGGCAGAAGCGCTTTTATCTCGGATGCGAATATAAAAGATTTTCCATGCAGGTAAAAGAGCGGTTTTTTGCCGAGTCTGTCGCGAAAAAGGTAGAGTGTCTCATCATCAAGCAGTGCGATTGCAAACATTCCCCGCAGATGGGAGACAAAATCAACACCCCATTTCAGATATGCGGCTATGATGACCTCGCCCTCACTTTGAGATTTAAAGGCAAACTCATCTTTTAGCTCATCTCTAAGCTCTTTGAAGTTGTATATCTCTCCGTTAAATGAGAGCAGAATCTTATCATGCGAGAGCGGCTGGTTTGAACGTGAATGTGTGTCGATTATGCCAAGACGCTGATGCGCAAAAAAGAGCTCTTCTCTCTCTACTATCCCGCAAAAGTCGGGTCCTCTGTGAGTGAGTCTGCCAAGAGCGGCTTTGGCGACGGTAGCGTCATACTCTCCTAAGATACCAAAAACAGCACACATCAGATAGCCTCTTTTAGAAAAAGAACGGTTATATCGTCTTGCATATAATCATCTCTAAAAATCACTTTTTTAACTCCAAGATGTTCTGCCATCTGCTCTATCTGCGCGGTTGTGATGTAGTTGTAAGTCTCGCTTTTCTTCTCGCCGTGAAGTACGTTAAATACAAAACCGACTCTGCAGGCGTTAAAACAGTTTTGCACAAAGAGATGCGTCTCAAACTCCTCCAAAACATTCATCGCGCCGCTGCAGACATAATAATCTGCCGCAGGGAGAGACTCTTTGCAGATGTCTGCTATGAGTATCTCACACCCTGTCCTTTCGCTTGCGATGGAGTACATATCAGCAAGAGAGTCTATGCCTATATACTCCCTTGGAGCTCTTTTTTTCTTTTGCATATAGAGATACAAGTCTCCAAAACCGCAGCCTGCATCGGCGATGCTGTAGGAATTTATATCGTTTGGCAACATCTCTAGGATAATATCAAACCTGATCTTTTGAGACTCTTTAGAGTGCCAGTTTACACCTTTTGCGGTAATTCCGTACTTGTCTATGGCTGATGAGTAGAATTTTTGGCTGTCAACGCGGGGCATGGCTTTTCCGTAATATAGTTTTAGAATTATAGTATAAAAAATATTTAGATTGTTTTTTAATTATGTTAGAATGTTGACAATATGTTATAAGGAATTATTATGAGTCACATGTACAATCTTGCGATTATAGGTGCAGGTCCCGCGGGAATTGCAACGGCGGTTGAGAGCTATCTCTTGGGCATAAGAGACATCATTTTGCTTGAAAAGGATGAGAACCACAACTCCACCATACGCAAATATTACAAAGATAACAAAAGGGTAGACAAGGATTGGAAGGGTCAAAAAGTGGAGCTTGACGGAAGGATCTACTTTGTGGACGGTACAAAAGAGACAACTCTTGATTTTTTTGACGAGATATTGGTTAACCACTCTGTCGAACTTAAAACCCATACGGAAGTTCAAAAGATAGAAAAAAGAGATGGTTACTTTGAGGTTTTCATCGCAGGCGGCAGCATAACGGCAAAGTATGTAGTTGTAACGATAGGCAGAATGGGAAAACCAAATAAGCCGGACTATAAGATACCGCCGGAGATAAAAAGTAGAGTAGGATTCACTCTTGATGGCTGTGTTGGCGGCGAGAAGGTGTTGGTTGTCGGCGGCGGTGACAGCGCGATTGAGTAC
>OBLN01000549.1_pt1 | contig 13503 bp, 12 predicted proteins | sample 1519301 | NCBI WGS metagenome assembly OBLN01 (sample SAMEA2452533, study PRJEB22499) | sediment metagenome | reverse complement strand
TTCTGAAATTGGTTCAAACCAGCTTGCTAAAGCAGGTTCAGTATGGAAAAACTTTATGTATGAAGAACCCGCAGCTTGGGCTCACAACAGTAAGTTTGCCAGACAGCTTATGTATGATGCAATTGATGATCTTGGCGGAGACCTCACAGGCCTCACTCGCCCTAACTAAGACTGCATCATAAGTACAAAACCAAATTAAATTAAAGCGGAGCTTCGGCTCCGCTTTTTTTTGTCCCACGGATGGGACAACACCGTGTGCAGCGAAGGCGAATCTTATTCTTTTAATATGAGAAAAATATCGGCGAAGAAAGTGCCTGAATTGAGAAAGTTTGAAAATCTAGACGTTGTTGTGCGCTCTGTTATAAGCCTTGATGTAAGAAGCAAGCCGCTTGTCAAAATCATTAATGTGCGCCACGTACCACACCTGACACAATCTCGCCAATTTATCGTGTAGTTCGTCCGATGCACCGTTGTCTATAAGTTCTTTATATATTTCCACAAGTCTTTCGGTAAGCTCACGGTGTGATCTTCTGTGTTCCTTTTGCCGTGTGTACCCAATTTCAGTCATTATATCGTCTTCGGTTTTGAAATGAGTTTTGACGTATTCAACAAGATAGTTGAGCGTATCAATTAATTCCTGATGAGTCGAATTACATTCAGTGCATTCAAAGTATCTGTTCATTCTGCTGAACAGTTCTTTATGCTGGGAATCAAGGAGTTCATTGTTAGTCTGTATGTAGCTTGTCCATTCAATACGCATGTCATAACCTCTAAGATAACATATGGTTATAAGAGGTTAAAATCAATTATATTCATTCTTGACGTATCTGATATTTTTCTTTTTTTTGTCTGATGAGGTATTAAACATGAAATTAATCGGGTTGACAGGAATACCGTTAATCAGAACCTCATAATGTACATGCGGACCGGTGCTGTGCCCGGTTGAACCTACAAGTGCAATTCTTTCTCCACGCTGCACAACCTGACCTTCATCAACAGTCAGTCTGCTGTTATGTCCGTATCTTGTGACAAATCCGTAACCGTGGTCAATGGTAACAAGGTAGCCGTAGCCGTATTTATAACCGGAGAAAATCACAATCCCTTTTGCGGTTGCACGCACAGGAGAGCCGAATGGAGATGCAATATCTATTCCTTCGTGAAATACAAGCCTTCCTGTAAACGGAGAAAAACGGTAATCAAATTTGCTTGAGATCCAGCCTTCAGCAGGTGAGCCCGACGGTGTTGACTGTAAAAGAAACTCCTGTTCTTCTATCAGGTTAGCCAGTCCGTTTATGCTTGATATACGGGTATCAAGCTCTTTTCGCAGAAAGTCCGTCATATGATTCAGTGCATTATTCTGATAAATATCATCCGCAATTTCATATGGCTGAGAGCTTTCGATCCCCCCCTCCGGCTGAGGGTCAGAAACCTGCAGCCCAGCGAGAGAAGCAGTGCCAAGCAGTCTTCCCTGCGTGGAGTCAAGAGCCGATGATTTTTGCTGAAGTTCAGCAATCACTGGTTCATACTTTTTTATCTGTTTCGTCAGTCGGTCGTTTTCTTTTTTCCACTGGAGAAAGTGTGACCTGTCCACGGTGAAGTCAAATAAAACTGTAAAAACGGCTGCCGAAGCTGCAACAAAAATAACTGCCCCAATAATACAGACTTTTAACATACGTCCGGTAAATGAAAAACTCTTTACCGGTTCATTGCTGTCAGGGCTCAAAATAATAACGGTTTTCTTATTTCCCACAAAATCACCTTCCGGTGTAATCACTTATTAAATAATCGTCACATTTGCAGAAAATATTAGAATTCCTAAAAGATACAAGCTATTATTTATACTTAAATAAAAAAAGCGGGGTTTTTATGCGGCATAAACTCATTTTTCTGCTGGCTGCTGTACTCATATTCGGTTGCAGCACCCGGAAAGAGGCTGACAAAACAGAAGAGGTTAATATGAAAAACACAAAAGTATTATTCAGTACAAATCTTGGAGATTTCGAGGTTGAGCTTTTTGACAAGGAATCGCCTGAAACGGTAAAAAACTTTCTTTCCTATGTTGAATCAGGGTTTTACGAAGGTACTGTTTTCCACAGAGTTATTCCCGGATTCATGGCTCAGGGCGGAGGATATACCGAAGACCTTGAGGATAAGGACGGCGGTGAACCTATCAGAAATGAGGCATCAAATGGTTTAAAAAACGAGCGTGGAACAATCGCAATGGCAAGAACAAATAATCCTCATTCGGCCACGTCACAGTTTTTTATAAACTATGTTGACAACTATTTCCTTGACTATGTATCTGAAACTCCTCAGGGCTGGGGTTATGCAGTATTCGGCAAGGTGACAAAAGGTATGGAAGTCGTGGACGAAATGGCTAAAATACCCACCGGAAGCAGCGGATATTTCGGTAGCGATGTCCCGCAGAAGCCAATTGTTATAAAATCAGTAAAAATTATAAAAAAATAACTGCATATGCTCTTTTCCGTTCTTGACGGAGAAGAGCATTTTTATTTAAATTTGTTAATATTTTAAGCTCTTATTAAGTCGTAATTTTTATCATGTGATGAGCATTCTCTAGATATTTCTATGGACAAATAGCGGATCATAATATAAAAAATAATATTGAACAGCTTATCAGGTAGTATTTTTTTTCTTTTAGAAATATCGAAATTAAGCTAAAAGTTATTTGTTCTCAGTGTTTTACAAGAACAGGCTGTTGCAGGCTTTTAAAAAAGTATTGTGAAGAACTAAAGAATTATTATTTTTAGTTGAAATATATTTGTAATTGAAGACATAATTAGTTTGAATATAAAAGCCGGTTACAGCTGACTGAAAGGTAGAGGAGCAGTAATATGAATTTTGAAGAATCACTCAGGTCGAAAAACCTCAAGGTTACACCTCAGAGGATGCTTCTGCTCAGTGAGATCAGAGGTAAAGGGCATGTATGCATTGACGAGCTTCATAAGCTTGTGAAGGCTGTTTCCCCTTCCGTTTCTCTGGCAACTATATATAAAAATGTTAATCTTCTTGTTGAGGAAGGTCTCCTGAAAGAGATACCTATTGAAGGTGCGAAGCCTGTTTATGAAATCAATATTGGCGACCACGTTCATTATGTATGCTCAAAATGCGGTTACGTGGAAGATCTTGAAACTGATCCTTATGAGCTTAAAAAGTTTTTCTATGAAAAATACGGAAAATATGTGGATTCTGTCGGTGTTATGATCAAAGGCACATGCAGAAACTGCTCCGGAATGAACTCTTAAAATAAAGAAGGGAACCTTTCGGTTCCCTGTCTTTTCGGGAGGTTGTTTTCTGCTTCTCGTATTGATATGAACACCTGCCCGAAGAATAGTTCATAAAATTTCCGTTATTGTAATTATAATTAATTTCTCTGTGTTGGTCTCTGCGGTGCGTTTTTGCACCGCCGCAGTTCTTTCAGTTCCCGTTGAAAAGATATTTTTCCAATACACTGAATATGTCAGTGGTTATCTGATCAGGGGTAAGAGTTTCTTTTATAGCCTTAAGAGGCTGTCCCGTAAGAATATTTCTATTATTCAGATCAACGGGAAAGGGTTCAACTTCCTGGCCGTTTTCATCAATAATCACAAGTATTTTGGGCTTCGTTGAGCTTCCTCTTGAAACCTCATAGACTATGCCGACTTCGTTTGTCTCAAGCCGGAGGATTGTGCCGACCGGATATACGCCAAGAAGGCTTACAAAAAATTTGACCAGAGTTTCATTGAAGTGCTTGCCTGACCATCCGAATATCATTTTGATTGCCTGAACGGGCGAACGTCCTTTGCTGTAGGGACGGTCTGACGTGATTGTGTCGTAAGTATCTGCTATAGAAATAATTTTGGCATTTTTTGTTATTTGTCTTTCAAGAAGACCTTCGGGGTATCCTGTACCGTTGGCTTTTTCATGATGCTGTAATACCGCCTGAAGGACTGTTTCGTTAAGTCCGCCGCATTGTTTTAGCATTTCAAAGCCCTTTTCAGAATGGCTCATCAGGGTTTTGAATTCGGAATCGGAAAGGGATGAGGACTCCCTGTAAACATATTCAGGCAAGGTAAGCATGCCCACATCATGCAGGAGACCGGCGAGACCGAGGTTCTCAAGCTCATATGTGGGCAAACCGAGTCTTCTGCCTAAAGCTATTGAAAGAATACTTACATTGATTGCATGGTTTACTTCGCATTCGAGTGTTTCTTTTACCAGAAGCATATTCATAAATACTTCATTTTTATACAGGCATGTGCTGACAAATTCGTCCGCAACTGATTTTGCTGTATCAAGATCCGGTTTATCACCGGCTATGATTCTGTCAAAGATGGATTTAACATTATTGCGGGCACGTTGGCGGATCTTCCGTGCGAACATGAGGTTATTTCCCGGAGAAAAAACTCCCGGACGCATATTCTCATCATCAGTCGGTTCGTCTTCAGGTTTTCTGCATGGTGGGCGCAGAGAATCTTTTTTCGCCAATCCGAAGTTTTCAAATGGAAACAGGGTCTGTTTCGTTTCTTCATCTGCAAGATAAACATGAACGACACCCTGTTCTCTCAGATTATCAATGAAATCTAAATTTGTGATCACTTGCCCGTAGTGGGGAAAGTGTACACCCTGTTTGTCCAGTCTGGAGATTATCATTCCTTTCTGAATTTCGGATAAAGGAATTTTTTTCACTTAGTCACCCGTATGAGAGCCTCTGTTTTCTCCTGCTTCAGATTAAACCTGACTTGATGGCGTAGTTCACCAAAGCGGTGGAGTTGGAGAGCTTAAGCTTTTGCAGCATTTTGTTTCTGTGCGTATCCACAGTATTTTTACTTATTTGAAGCTGCTTTGCAATCTCTTTACTTGTTTTTCCGCCTGCAATGTGACGAAGAATTTCGTATTCCCGCACTGTGAGCAGAAGAACAGTCTTCGGCCATGGTTTCATGCGCTTTCTGGGTTTAACACCTTTCAGTGCTTCGGTGAATGAGTGTACGTCATTTTCAATGTAGAGAAAATTGATTATACCGTATTTTTTGAAATAGTATTTCTGGAATGGATTGCTTTTAGAGGTGAGGAGCATAACAGTTACAGAATTTTCCTCATCCAGAAAAGGGCGTATACAGTCCTCATCAAAGTTGCTTGAAAAGATATCAAAAATAACAAAATCAGGCTTAAATGTGTTTTCGGTATTTGCCAGTTTTTCCTTTTCATCGTAACGCAGCGTGAGGCATTTATTCCCCTGAATAGTCAGTATTTCGTTTATCCATTCGAGATGAATGGTGTTGTTGCTGATAACAAGATAGTTTTTCATCCTAACCTCAGTCCGGTAATGCTTAGAGTGTCTTAAAAAATCACTATAAATATGGTTTATCATGTGGGCGTGAAAATATCGTGAAGGAAAATCAGACTGATTACGGATAAAAGATTAGAATGGCTAGTATTTAGAAATTAATGAAGTAACCCAGACCTTTAGCGCTTTTAATGCTGTCATTTCCTACTTTCTTGCGAAGGAATTTAATGTGGCTGCGGAGTGTTTCTTTTGACATGTATTCGTTGCGCCAGATTTCTGTTTCAAATTTTTCGTAGCGGACTATTCTCCCTCTGTTTTCTATGAGGATTTCGAGTATCCGTGATTCTATATTGGTGAGGGCAATTTCCCCGTTAACTGATGTAATGTTTTTCAGAGGGATGTTATAGACAAGTCCGTTTTCAAAGCAAATCTGCTCGGGGTTTCTGTCCTCTATTTCACGGACACATTTGTAAAGCGCTCCCTTCAGATTCTCAAGCATTACAGGCTTAACCAGATAACGGCTTATATCAAGTTCAATTGCCTGTAAGGTGTACTGTTCATCTGTGTATGCTGTTGTCATAAGGATACGTATATCTTTGTCTACATTGCGTATTTTCTTAATAAGCTGCAATCCGTCAATATACGGCATTTTTATATCGGCTATGAGGATGTCCGGCTTTTTTTCTGAATAAAGGCTGAATGCCTCGTTGCCGTCAGCCGCACAGCGGAGGGGACCGCAAAGCTTTCTGAGTATCATCTCATAGCTTTTGCGTATCCCTTCATCATCCTCTGCGTAAAGAACAGAATGTTTTTTGAGTTTATTATCAAGCTCATTCATATTACAGCTATCACTTTTTAGGCTTAATCCTTACGTAGTCTGCCAGTATTTCCGCATGATCAAACGCCAGATCCGCGGGCAGGGCGTCAAGAGAATAAAACTGTGCTGCTTTGGCATCGTCTCCTGCAACCGGTTCACTGTCTGATTCGGTGTAATAAACAGCGGAAGCCACATGCCCCCGTTTGTCCCTTGATGGGTCGGAGTATATGCCGAGGAGGCTTATATCAGAGGCTTTTATTCCTGTCTCTTCCTGAAGCTCTCGCAAGGCGGCGTCTTCAATTTTTTCTCCGTACTCCACAAAGCCGCCGGGAATTGCCCACCCTTTCGGTTCGTACTTTCTTTCGACAAGAAGTACGGAGTTTCCGTTTCTGACTATGACATCCGCAGCAACACGGGGGGTATATACAAAAGTCTTGCCGTATTTAAACTTGAGTGACTTGTAAACTGTTTCGCAGTACGGAGCGCTTTTACCCGCTGCTTCCAGACGGCTTATAACAGGCATAAGTATGCCGTCAATCTCCGGCGTCCTGTTTTTCTGTATATCTATCAGCATACTTGTTTTGTAGTCGTCAAGGTTATCATTATGGGCGATCAGAGGCATCCATTCGGATTCAGGGATTATGACTCCCTCTGTCTCTGCTGCTGCCAGAGTTTCCTTAACCATCTTCACCATCATGTCAAAAACTTCGGGGTCTTTTGCCATCTTCCCGCATCTGCTTTCCAGAAGGGCTGAAAGAGGGTTGTAGGCTATGTTCCAGACAAGTTTTTTCCAGAGAATATATTTGATGTTTTCAGCAGCGTTATATTTAAGCCCCGATTCAGCAAGGATAGCCTCAAAATCAGCTTCTTTTGATTTGCTTTCTTCGCTGAATGCACCGAAAGTTATTGTTCCGAATGCTGAATGTTTAAGCACTCCCGGTGATTCTATCCATACTCCGATGTAAAGGCTGGCTGCAAGCACACGATCCTTACCGAAATATTTTTCAAGAACTGCCGGGTTTTCCACACCATTTTGAAAGGAAATGGCGTATCCGTCTTTTTTCAGGTGCTTAACAGCGCCGGCGCAGACTGTTTCTGTGTCCTGTGATTTAACAGCGAATATTATTATATCATATTCGCCGGTAAGTTCTCCCGCAGCCTTCACCGGAACAGTAAAATCTCCGTGGATTCTGCTCTTAAAGCTGAGGACACCTGTTTCCTGCATAGCTTTCAGGTGCGTTCCCCTTGCGATAAGTTCTGTATTTATGCCTGCTTTTATAAAAAATGCACCATAATAGCAGCCGATAGCACCGGCTCCCACTATGGCAATGCGTTTATTTGAAAGTGATTTGTCCATCCTTTAAAACCGCCTTGAGATTTTTGCGTTTTTTGTATCTGCCCGATATGAGTATGTCGGACAGATTATCCTCAACATGTGTCTGGAGCAGACGCTTGATGGGTCTTGCGCCGTAGTTGAAGTTATAGTCCTGTTCAAGGAGAAACTCCTTAACTTCCTCATTGAGGGCGACAGTTTTCTCATGTTTTTCAAGCCTCTGATTGATTTCCTCAACCTGAAGATCGATGATTTTGAAAAGCTCTTCTTTCCCAAGTGGTTTGAACACAATGTGATTGTCCACCCTGTTGAGAAATTCCGGTGAGAAGCGATCTCTCAGCTCACGGAAAGCGTTTGATTTAAATTTGCCGTAATCTATCTCAAAGCTCACTTTATCTTCAGATGTGCTGAAGCCCATTGAGCGTGAATCCAGCGTAAGCTTTGTGCCGAGGTTGGATGTCATGATGATTACGGTATTCTTAAAATTCACCATGTGCCCGAAGCTGTCATGTATATGCCCTTCATCCAGAATCTGAAGAAGGATATTCATTACCTCCGGGTGTGCCTTTTCTATTTCATCAAAAAGCACCACGGAGTAAGGTTTTCTGCGTACTTGTTCGGTGAGCTTGCCCCCCTCTTCGTATCCCACATATCCGGGAGGGGCGCCCACAAGACGGGAGACGTTGAACTTTTCCATAAATTCGCTCATATCAATCCGTATGAGTGAGCCTGCCGAACCGAAAACTATCTCTGCCAGACGTTTTGCAACTTCTGTTTTGCCCACGCCTGTGGGACCCAGAAATATAAAAGAACCGAGAGGACGGTCGGGATTATTGAGCCCTGCGAAACTGCGCTTTATGGAGCGTGCGAGGGCATCAACTGCCTCATCCTGACCTATAACAAATTTCTTTATGTCTTTTCCGACGTTTGCGATGCGCTCCATCTGGTCTTCCCTAAGCTTCTGGACTGGGATTCCGGTCATCATCGCAACAACTTCGGACACCTTGTCTTTGTCCAGTGAGGGCCAGTTGAGGTCAAGCTCCTGAGTCCATTCACCCATGAGATTGCGGAGTTTACCGCCGAGACGGTCAATATCTTTGGTAACTTTCTCCACAGAGTCAAAGTCATTGTCGGCTATGAGTCTGTTGCGCTTATCCATGGCAGCGTCAAGCTTGTTTTTTACTTCCTTGAGGTTATCAGGGAGGATATTAACGCTGAGTTTCAGCTTTGAGCATGCTTCATCTATTACGTCTATACTTTTGTCCGGCTGAAATTTATCTGTGACGTATCTGTCTGTCAGGTAAACTGTTTCTTTGAGTACATCATCGGGTATATAGACCTTGTGGAAGTCTTCATAATATTTCCTTATTCCGCCGAGGATCTCAATGGTCTCATCTGAGTTGGGCGGATTTACGGATATGGTCTGAAAGCGTCTGTTCAGAGCGCCGTCTTTTTCAAAATGTTTGCGGTATTCAGTGAGGGTTGTAGCACCGATACACTGGAAAGAACCTCTTGCGAGAGCCGGTTTAAGCATATTTGAGGCATCGATTGAGCCTTCCGCCGCACCTGCGCCGACTATGGTATGTATCTCATCAATGAAGACGATGATATTTGTAGCCTGTTCTATCTCTTTGATCAGGTTTTTCATTCTTTCTTCAAACTGACCTCTGTACTTTGTGCCTGCGACAAGGCTGCCCAGTTCCAGAGATATCAGGCGCTTATTCTTAAGAAATTCCGGTATTCCGGAGGAGACCATTTCTCTGGCAAGTCCTTCAACAATGGCAGTTTTACCCACACCGGGCTCACCTATGATTACGGCATTGTTCTTTATTCTTCTGCATAGGATCTGGATCAGCCTTTCTATTTCTCCGCTTCTTCCTATTACGGGGTCAAGTTTGCCTTCCTTGGCAAGCTCAGTGAGATCCCGCCCGAATTCGTCCAGAGTGGGGGTTGCAACTGATGTTCCTTGGGTTTTTGTGGAGGAGAGGGCACGTATTTCCTCTCGTACCGGGGCAAGCTCGAAGCCCAGCTTGCTAAGGAGCATGTAGGCCTTGCCTCTGCGCTCACGGAGCAGACCCAGAAGTATGTGTTCGGTGTTGATATATTTGCTTTCAAGCAGGCGTGCTTCCTCAACAGCCGCTTCAAGCACAGTTTTACCCATAGGGCTGAACGGCAGGCTGCCTTTTATCATCAGGTTTCTGCCCTGAACGCTCATTTTTTTAATGTCATTTATCAGGACATTCGTATCCAGCCCCCGCTTATTGAAGATATCAGCGGCGACTCCGGTTTTCTCCCTAAGGAGTCCCATAAGGATATGTTCAGTATCTATCGATATCTGGAGGAGCTTTTCGGCAGCTTCTCTGGAGTAGAGTATCACCCGCCTTGCTCTGTCAGTGAAGAGATCAAACATGTGTTTCTGCCCCCTTTGTTTAAATGTATGTTTATAATTATATGGTCTTTAAACACTTCTTTTCAATACTAATATGGTTCGGATGTTATTTGGGAGCAAAAAAGTCCGTTGACAAATATTCAGGTGAAAGCATAATAAGCCATTAGTAATAACGGGGTGCATCTATGGGAAAGGCAAACCTTTTTTCACTCATGCTCGTTGCGGGAGACAGACCCGGTATCGTGGCTGATGTAACAAAAGTTCTCCTTGAGAATAATTTTAATATCGAAGATTCAAGCTCCACACTGCTTCAGGGTTTTTTTGCTGCTATTTTTATAGTGAGCCACGAGGAACCCATGGGCGAATGTGAAGTTAAAGAGCTTTTTGAAGGGCTTCTGGAGAAAAAAGGCGTTTCCGTGAAGGTTCAGAGCATGACAGAAACAGAGCAGGCGCCTGCCGGAGATCATTACATTATTTCTGTTTACGGCTCCGACAAGCCGGGAATAGTTCATAAAGTGGCTTCGTACCTTTCTGAAACAGGTATAAATATCATTGACCTCCAGACCAAAGTTGCGGGAAAGGAAAAAAAACCGATTTATATAATGGTTCTGGAAGTTGTTCTGCCGGAATATTTCCCCGACAAAACATGGACCGACAGACTGAAGGAAATTTCCAAAGAGCTTGGAACAGACATTCACGTCAGACAGATTGAAACATACGAGTTGTAATATATGGCAGTCAGAGAAGTTCTGGTTTACCCTGATCCGGTTCTGAAAGAGATTTCAGAGGATGTGACGGAGCTGAACGATAAGATTAAACAGGTTATAGAAGACCTGAAAGATACAATGGATTCGTCCTCGCATTCAGTGGGGATAGCGGCGCCTCAGATAGGCGAACTTTACAGGATAATAGCAATAGATCCGGGTAAGAACCCCAAGTGTGAGCAGAACCACGGCAAACAGGTGCTTATCAATCCGGTGATCCTGAAATGGGAAGGAATAACCCCTTTCAGGGAAGGGTGTATGAGCGTGCCGGATTACACAGGCAACGTTAACAGGGCAAGGAAAATTCTTGTGCAGTATCATGATGAAAATCTGGAAGAGAAAGTGATTGAGACCGAAGGTTTCGAGGCGATCCTCATTCAGCATGAGTCCGACCATCTTGACGGCGTTCTCTTCATTGACCGTGTGATCTCACGAAGAACAGACCTGTTCAGACGAAAAAAATACAAATAAGAACGGCAGGTTCACTCTGCCGTGAGCATGTACATAAAAAAACCGCCCCGGGGTTGCCCGGGGCATTCCGCACTACTTTTTCATTATTTCCTTCAGTCTGCTGATAAATGCGTCTATGTCTTTTTTGTCGGTGGCAAAGTTGGTCATGAGGCGTATTTCGTTTATTTTCTCATTCCAGATGTAAAAGCCGAACTCGTTTATGATTTCATCAATCGCCTTACGTGGAATCTGTACGAAAACTGCATTGACCTCCGGTGTGCTGCTGAGTTTTACTCCTTCGATGCTCTCAAGCTCCCTGCCCAGATACGCCGCCATGCTGTTGGCGTGGCTTGCCGCACGAAACCAGAGATCATCCTCAAACATTCTTTTAAACTGTGCCGCCACAAAGCGAAACTTGGAAAGAAGCTGCATGGACTGCTTGCGTATATATTTGAAATCTTTGGCTAATTGTTTATTGAAGAACACTGCTGCCTCGCCGAACATCATTCCTGCTTTTGTTCCTCCGAGGCTGAGAATATCAACACCCAGCTCACCGGTGATCTGACCTATAGTTTTGTTCATGGCGCATGCAGCATTGATTATTCTTGCGCCGTCCATGTGCAGATACATACCGTTCTCATGGGTTATACGTGCTATTTCTTTTACTTCATCAACCGTATATAAGCTGCCTGCTTCTGTTGCCTGCGATATAGAAACCATAGCCGGTTGGACATTATGCTCAAAACCCATACAGTGGGCGTATCTGGTTATGTCATCAGGAGTCAGTTTCCCGTTATAAGACGGAACAGTGAGAAGTTTGCACGAGGTGAATCTCTCCGGAGCGCCGCATTCGTCAACATTGATGTGAGCCGTGTCAGCGCATATTACTCCCTGAAACGGTTTAAGAGCAGAGGCGATAAGTGCAACATTTGTACCTGTTCCTGTTAGCATGAAGTTAACTTCTGCATCTCCAAGGTGTTTTCTGAGGATTTCTTTTGCCTCTTCTGTTGTCTGATCATGACCATAAGGTCGTGAAAACCCATTGTTTTCAGATATTAGCGAGTTCATTATCTCCGGAAGCACTCCTGCGCAGTTATCACTGAAAAAACCTGAATACATTATATAACTCCTTATTAAAGATGATATTTTATTGTTTTAGAAAATAACATGTCAACCTGTATTTTTTATCTGTTATCCTACTTTATTGGTATTTTCGATCTGTCTTTACAATATTTCCTTGCATAAATAGTTAAATTGGATCACTATATCCCTATGGAACTATAACCATTATTGATAGACACAATGCATAGCCAGGGTGGCAGATGAAAACAAATTTCAGTTCCGGATTGACTGATTTCGGTATTCTTACTGATTCCGACAGCATCGTGATTGTAACTGATAAAAACAGATGTTTCCTTTATGTCAACAAGGAAGCAGAGAAATTTTTATCTGTCTACGGAAGTGAGTTTTGTGGCAGATTCTCTTCAGATATTTCCGACTCCCTCTCACCTTCATATGTTTCCACCAGAAGCATAACTCTTTCCGACACAGAGAACAATAGCCGTACATTCCGTTTTACCAGAATACCTATGAATAAAGAGGAAGGAAAGTTTCTGTGTGTGGGGTCAGATATCACCGAAAGCATTGAGGAAGAATACGGTTCTGCTGAACTTCCTGATATTCTGGAAACCGTGACAGAGCATCTCCCTTCCGGTGTTGTTATACTTGACACCGAACTCAAAATAAAGTTTGCCAATTCCTCCGCCATTGAAATGCTTATGCTTAACGACCGCAGTAACTGGTTTAACAGGTGCATAAAGGAGTTCTTTGCCGGTAAGCTTGTGGGGGATAACTGCATTCTTTATGATTACCATTGCCCGTTTGACTCGCTGTTGGAAGACGGCAAAGCTTTTTACGGTGAGCTTTTCTGCTCATGGAAGAGCGACGGAGTCGGCTATATCAACATCAGCGCATCCCTCAGCAGAGACGCCACAGGCAAGGTGACAGGCATAGTCTGCACCCTTGAGGACTGCACCGAGATTACAAAAACCCGCAGTCTTCTGGAAAAAAGTGAGACCAAGTACCGGATTCTCACTGAGTTTTCTCCTATGGGGATAATCGTTCATGAAAATATGGACATTACTTACATCAACCCTGCCGGAGCAGAAATTCTGGGTTATGAAAAACCGGAGGAAGTGCTAGGGCTCAGTATACTGTCATTTGTTCCTGAAGAGGAGAGAGACAGTGTTGCGGAGTTTGCCAGAGAAATGATTAGTAAAGGCAAGCCCGTTGTTGGTTTTGAAAGATCATTGATAGACGGCAAAGGCAGACAGATAACAGTAAAAATGTCCAGCCAGCCTTATGAAACCGGCGGCAGTATGGCGATTCAGAGTGTTTTCAGGGATATTTCCGAAGAAAAAAAGCGCTCTGAAGAGATAATGAAGCTTTCTCTTGTTGTGGAGC
>OBLN01000547.1_pt1 | contig 13517 bp, 15 predicted proteins | sample 1519301 | NCBI WGS metagenome assembly OBLN01 (sample SAMEA2452533, study PRJEB22499) | sediment metagenome | reverse complement strand
TGCCAAGAAAAACAAACTAAACTATACAAGCTAAGTCAAATTCCATATATACCGAATAAATCTCGGTGGGTTACACCAAATACAAATAATGTATTCGAGTTTGATGGGGTTTCTTATATAATCAACAAAGACAACAAGAATTACAAGTGCGATGCTCAAAACACTTCCAAGATGGATCGTGTATTTTGTGCATACATTAATGACGGCATTGAATTTTACGATATGAACATTGATAAAATTGATGCCCAGCTTCTACAATAAAGTGAGTGGTGGCACACTCCCAACTTTGAGGGATTGGGGCGATTTTGTGAGTAATGGCGATACTTTGAATAGTATCATGCAAAAGGGTTATAAAATTGTATTCAGAAAACAATATATGGTGGTACTCCACAAGGATGCTGACTATATAGTGTGGAATACAGAATTAGACTTTGATTGTGGGCATAGTCATTTGAAGTCATTAAAAATGGCACAACAACTTTGCAGAAATGTTGTTTGTGAGAAAATGCCCAAAACCAAAAACATTTATCTATTGCATAGTCACATCAGAACTTTACCTGATTGTGACTACAAAGATAAAATTGAAGATTTGATACAAGTAAAGCAAGATAAAATGCGTGGGAATAATTATTATTTCAACGTAAACAAAGGCTGTCAATAGCTTATTTGGGAGGACGAGCATTGATATATAAACGTTTAAAAAATGAATCATATGACGCATGGGTAAAACGACTAACATCTGATTATCGCTCATATGGTTTGACGAAATCTGAAGTATACAAGATACTGTTCGACATGGAATTATCCGAGAACGAATCCAGAAAAAGATTATACGGTGTTAATGACTACATTGAAAATAAAGATGATTCAATTAACGCAAATCATACAATAGCATCTAAAATTGAAACCAGTCTAAATGCTGATGGTTCGCAGACAGATGAACGTGTGGTTGAAGCAATTAGCGAATCTCAAATGAAAGATACAAGTTATTTGCTTGAAGCACATGGGTATGATCCGAATTTTTGGGAGATTAGTTCTGCAAGAAGTTCTATGTGGGAACAAGGTGTTGATAGAACACTATATGCAAGCAAGATTACAGTAAAGCCGAAATTTAATCCTTTGACGCAAGAAAATATTGATGAAATATTTGCAAATCTCAATATTCCGATTTCGGTAGAGTCAAAGAGACAAACAGAAGGCGATTTAATGTTGATTGTCAATCTTCGTGATGTTCACCTTGGCAAACTTAGTTGGATTGGTGAAACAGGCGAAAATTATGACCATAAAATTGCTGTTGAAAGAGTTCTTGGCGTAATTGCTGAACTCAAAGATAGAATCAAAGGACAAAAGTTTGAGAATGTGGTTCTTTGTATGTCCGATGATTTCTTTCACTTTGATGATATTGATGGTTCTACAACCAAGGGAACAAAAGTTGATACCGATTTACGGTGGTCAAAGCTTTTTGTCAAAGGTGTTGAACTTACAATAAGAGTTATAGAAGAATTAAAAGAAATAGCACCAGTTGAATATGTTTATGTTCCAGGAAATCACGATTTTCAAGTATCTTTTTATGCTGCGTATGCATTACACCAACATTATATGCAAAATGAAAATGTTACGATTGATATATCGCCACGAACTAGAAAATATGTTCGATATGGTAATTCTTTGATTGGATTTGCACATGGCAACGAAGAAAAGAATAGAATTGAACATTTGATGCAAACAGAAGCAAGAGAACATTGGGGAGAAACAATGTTCCACCACTGGATGCTAGGACACAAACATAGTCAACAAGTAAAAGAAGTCGGTGGAGTTATAATTAGTCACATTCCATCTACTTGTGGAACTGATTCTTGGCATGCTAAATCTGGATTTGTTGGTTCAATAGCAATGAGTCAATGCTTCGTATGGCATAAAAAATACGGAAAACAAATAACACATGACATACCAATAGTATAGTCGGAAGCGAATACAGCTTATAAGGAACAACCTCTTTTGGGGTTGTTTTTTATATATAAAAAAGCAGGCTGTTTTCCTCCCGGCAGTCTGCTATTTTTCTTGGGAGGGATGAAATGGCAAAAAATACAGTTTATTATCAATGTAATTCTCAAATAGATGAAAATTGTAAAAAAGCCGATGGAAAGAGAATTACTAAATTCTTTTATACGAGCCAAAGACCACAATTTAGTGCAACAGGGTATATTCCCATTTGCCGAGAATGTTTATTCAGGATGATGGACTACTATCCTGAACGTGGTGATGAATTAACTTTAAATCAATTAATTCATGGTCTTTCAATTATAGATAGACCATATGTTGAATCTTCTTGGGTTATTGCCCTTGGTTCTAATCGTGAGAGATTCGGAACATATTTGGCTAAATTAAACTTATCTAAAGGAACAAAAGATTCTGGATTTATTGATAGCGACATTGAATTTGTCATTGGTGATCCAGACAGTCAATTTACAGATCAAGAATTGGCTTTTAAAAACGAAGATTATGTGAGCAAATATGGTGCTGACGCAGTTAAGCGTTGGGGAACAAAGTTTGATGATAAAGACTTTGAGTTTCTTGAAGAATATTATCAGAAAATGAAAGAAGCAAACCACATTATTTATCCACAACAACTTAGTTTGCTTGAACAAATTTGTGTAACAACTCTTGGAATTAATAAAGCGTCTTCTAGAATTGATACAAAGGATGGCGTTGCAATATATAAAGATTTGAACGCAAATTTAAGCAAATTGCTTACTGACTCTGGGTTGAGACCGATTGATAAAAAGTCGGCTGCCGATATGGAGGGAATAAATTCATTCTCACAAATATCATCTTTTGTTGAAAAACATGGTTTTATAAAACCAGAAGACCCAGAAGTAAATATGGATATATACGATGAGGAAATTAAAATATTGGAAAATTTCTATCTTCAGTTGATGAATAAACCAACCATGGATAAGCCAATAAAAGATTTGGGTGAATCTGATGGCGAGTTATAGGAATTTTCGTAGACCAGATAAAAAGTATAATTCATATAATCCTATAAATAATATTGATGAAGATTATAAATTTAAAACATTAGAAGACTTAGAACCAGAGTGGCGAAAATATCTTGAATATTGGAAATCATATCCTGATAAATTTATAGATTTCATTTCAAATGAAGCAACTGTAATTAAGTTATTTGGATATCAAAGAGTATTTTTAAGATTGATGTTTCGCAAACAGTATTTATTTATAAGTGCTGCTCGTGGTATTTCTAAGTCATATACTGAAATACTTGGATTTTATTTGAAGTGCATGTTCTTTCCTGGTTTTGAAGCAGTTATTACTGCTGCACTAAAAGAACAGGCTGCTAAAATTTCAAAACAGAATATAGAAAAAATATGGGAACATTTTCCAATATTAAAAAGCGAACTTAAAACTTGGAACTTTGCCAAAGATATGACTCAATTAAAATTTAGAAACGGTTCAAGTTTAAGGGTTGTCCAAATGGCGGACGCAGACCGCGGCGGGCGTAGACAAAAATGCGCCATCTATTTTTTATAGATGAAAATATTTCTAATTGCTGGAAACTCCTTAGAGCCGAACATACTACAACGTAGTTGGAAACGACAAGCGTGAATGTTTGAAAAATGTTCGGATTGGACAATCAGCATCCAAGCACCTTAACTGGTGAAGGTTCAACGACTATCCCGACAGGGAGTACAGTGCAAGCCTATGGCACTGGAAATGGAATAATACAAATTATTAATTTGTATGTGATATAGTCTAATCTATATGGAAACATATAGCAGTTCTTAACAGAACGGTATGGGCTTTGCGAACCCATGCGAATATAAATGAGTATGAGTACAGGGGTAGAAGAATTAGTTCACCCTAAATTTGACATTGACAAATTAAATAAAATCGTAATTCCAATGATGGCTAATGCCAGACCATCACAATTTGGAGGAAAAGTAGATCCGTCAGAGATTCATCGTTCGGTAATTTATGCAACATCTGCTGGACAAAGACAATCGGCTGCGTTCCAACAAATGCAAACAATTGGAAAGCGTATGGCAAATGGTGAGAGTGCATTTTTGATTGGTGCAGATTATACTTTGGGTAGTCTTTATGGACACCTTGAAGCAGAGTTTATTAATCAACAAAGAGAAGAATTTTCAGTATTTGACTTTCAAAGAGAATATGAGAATATTTGGACTGGAAGTTCTGATAGAGCTTTGGTAGATATTGAAATAGTAAACGAAGCAAGAGCAATAGAAGAAGCCGAAGACAGCAATATTGATCCAAATGCCGAATATGTATTAGCATATGACGTTGCAAGATCAGCAACATCAACAGCTTTATCTGCATTGAGTGTAATCAAGATAAAGAAAAAGAATGATTGGGAATACACAAAACAGTTGGTTAATCTTTATTCCGACAAAGGAGAACACTTCCTTGAACAAGCACTTTTTCTGAAAAAGATGGTCGCAAAATATAATGCAAAAGTATTGATTATTGACGGCAATGGTCTTGGAAAAGGTGTTGTAGATTATCTAGTAACGGATATTGATAAAAATCCTGTGTATGAAGTTGTAAATGATTCATCTTTTGATAAATACAAAACGCCAACTTCAATTCCAATGGTTTTTATAATATCAACTAATAAAAAGGAGTTTAGAAATGCTGATATATACGACAATTTTACTTCACAAATGAACAATAAAAAAGTTAAATTGTTGGAACATTCGCAAATTGCTAAATTAAAATTAATTGACAAACGTGGCATGAACTCTGAAAAATTAGCACAAGCACTTAGACCTTATATTATGGTTGACTTGCTTTGTGATGAAATTTCAAACCTTGAATATAAATCTGGAAACAGTGGAACTGATATAGAATTAATTTCAAGAGAAATGCCAAAAGATAAATTCAGTTCATTCATTTATGGGCTTTATTGGATTTATTTAGAAGAACAAAAGAATAAATTAAAAAATAAAGAAAAGTTTGGGTGGAAAGACTTCATGCTTTTCTGATGAGAAGGGGGTGCGAGGTTGGCAGATAGAGAAGTGAAAGATGCTAAAAATACTTATTATTTCGGTATATCACCACACGTTTCTACAAAGTCTATTTATGATTGGTATTGGAGTTCGTCTGAAGTTTCTAAAACAGCAATAGAGGCAGCGTTGCGTGATCCATATTCGGGATATGATGTACTGAGAAAGTTTTCTGAAAGGATTGCCGGAATCAGTACGTTTTATAATAACTATCTTGAGTATCTTTCCAATATGCTTACATTTGACTACTTCTTGTATCCGACAAAAGATGGCGTAGATTATAAAGAATATAATCGACTCGCAAAAATGGTTGCTAAGTTTGATGTGAAATCATTTCCAACAATTGCTTTGTACGACACATTAAAGTACGGCGAAAGTTATTGGTATCCAATTACATCTTCACAAGCCGAGGGTGGAAATAAAACTATGTACCAAAAGATACCAGCCTCATATTGTAGAGTTTACGAAAAAGATAATTATGGTGTTTATAGATATCAAATTGACGTAAGTAGAATTAATGAACAGGATATGCCATATATGCCATCAGAAATTATATCTGCTAAAATTGTTCTTGATTCGGCAAATGGCAAAAATGATACTTGGTATACGGTGCGTAATGGATTTGCTTTGTTGGCACATTTAGAAAATGTTTCACACGATTATCCGTATCTTTCTCATATTTTTCCAGATTTGCTTTCTTATGAAGAAAACAAAGATTATTATGATGAGTTTATGAAGGAAGACGCAGTTAAAATGGTTCATAATAAAGTTCCTTTGAATAAAGAAAACAATGAACCTTTGATGGATTTCAAAACAATTCGTACTTACCATGAGGAAACTAAAAAACATGTTCCTAAAAACGTATCTGTTGCAACAAATCCATTTGAAGCAACGGCATTGACATTTGATAAAAATTCACAAATTCAATCAAATATTGTTGAACAATCTAAAGTAAATATTGAGAATGGTTCTGGAATTAATGGGTTTATATTTAATTCAGATAGAACTACTGCACAAATACTTGAGAAAAGTATGCAGAAAGATGCAAACAATATGCTTAGATTCCTTCCAGAATTTGCAAACATCTTTAATTGGTTGCTTAGAAGTTCTGGATGTAAAATATCTTTTGTTGATTCCACAAAATTCAACAAAAACAGCAAAATTGATAGTTATGGCAAGAATCTAAACAATGGCGGATCACGATTGCAATATGTCGCTTATACAGGATTAGAACCATATGAGTTCTTGCAATTGGCTGACATTGAGAAATCAATTGATGTGGATAGCTTATTGCCACCGAAAGCCATGTCTGCTCAATTATCTGGAAGTGCCGATGAAGAGGTTGGTGCTCCGGTTCTTGATGACGAGAATTTAACTGATGATGGTGAAAATTCTCGTGAAAAGGCTTAACTTGGGGAGGTGAAGCCATGAAACAATTTTTAGTATGTAAAGATGAAGATACTAAAAATAAACTATTGGAAAATGGTTTCAAATTGCTGAAGGAAGAAGATAATGTATTTATTTTTCTAAACAACAAAAATAAACAGAATTTTGATTTCAGCAAATTAGAAATTACAGAAACTAATAGATTGAACTTTTAAAGAAAGGGGGAGATGGTTTGTCAAAAGACGTTAAAGCGTTAAGAGTAGATACCAAACTTAATTTTATTAAAGATTCTGAATTTCAGCATCCTGAAATTACTAAAGCAGAGTGTTTAGTTGCTTATCATGGCGAAAATCGTAATGGTAGTTTTATTTCAAGAGAGACATTTGAAAAAGATACTGTAATGAACTCTTTGAAAGGAATACCTGTCGTTGGAGAATATTGGGAAAAATCCGATAACTTCAAGGGGCATGGTGGCAAATTAGAAATATCTGATGATGGTATTGAATATGTAATGACAACCAAACCTTATGGTGCTGTTGTTGATCCCAATCCACGTTGGGTAGAGATAACAGAAGAAGACGGTACGGTACATGAATATTTAGCAGTTGATGTATATTTATGGACTGGTCGTTATGAAGAATTGAATGTGGTGGCAGAAAATGGTGCTAATCAATCCATGGAAATAATTGTCAAAGATGGCGAATACTCAGAAGAAAAAGATGTTTATGACATTAAAGACTTCTTTTATTCCGCACTTTGTATTCTTGGAAAAGATGAAAGAAATCCAGAATTTGATTATGAACCATGTTTTGAAAGTGCTGGAATTACTACTTACAATCTTGACAAAGAAGGTGTTGAGCAACTTAATGAATTTATGAAGTTGTTGAAAGAATTTACTTTGCAAGAAAAGACTGAAGAAGTTGTCGAAGAGGAAGATTTTGTAAAAGACAAAGAAAAAGACGATGAGTATGTCGAGGATGAAGAAGAAGTTGTTGAGGATGAAGAAACTGACGAAGAAGAAGTTGTAGAAGAAGATATGCAACTTGAAAATCCGATTGTTGAAACTGAAACAGTTGAATCTGAAGAATTTGAACTTACTTACAATGATAAAAGGGAACTTTTATTGGTCGCTTTGAGGAAAGTTTATAGCAACGCTTGGTTAATGGATATGTCTGATGAATTTGTTTATTATGAGAGATATGATGTTGAAGCTGAAGCTTATAAGAATTTCAAACAATCTTATACAATGTCTGAAGACGGCGAAATTTCATTTGGTGAAGACAAAGTAGAAGTATTCCACGCATGGTTGACAGCAGAAGAAAAAGCAAGTTTTGAAATTAAAGATGATAAAATCGAACAACTTCAAAACGAACTTAATGAACTTAGTGAATATAAACTTCAGAAAGAACACGACGAATACATTAAATCTGTTGCAGATGTGTTTGAACAATTCGACAATAATGTATTGCTTGTTGAATCTGAAGATTATTCTAAAATCAAAAAAGATGCAGTTGAGCAAAAACTTGATTGCGAAATTATTAAAAAAGAAGTCTTTGCACTTCTTGGTGTATTGACATTCAATACGCAAGATTCAGAAAATGGTGTTAAAGTATTCACCAACAAAAATACTGAGAAAAAAGAAAAGTTTGCTGAGTACAAGCATTTTGCTGACTTAGCCAAACAATACAAAATTTAGGAGGAAATTTTAAATGTCTGGAAAAAATATTATGGCAAATGTATCTATGGGTGCAACCTACTATGCTATAGATTGTGCTTCTGTACTTGAGCAAGGTTATATCGGGGTTCTTGGACAACCTGATTCTGATGGTGTTCGTCCTGTAACTGCTCCTGCTGCTATTACTGATTTGGGTCTTGTTGTTCATGTTAGCGTTCCTATGGAATATGAAGCCGACAAAGCACAAGCTGATTTTAGTTTGGCAATTGGTGAAGTTGGTCGAGCAATCGTTCCGTATAAAGGAATGGAATTGGTTATCCCTGATGCAAACATCTTGAACGCTACGGTTAAGGGTCAATTCGTTATCCCTGATGCTGGAGAATTTAAAATGGAAGCAGTTGCTGCTTTGGGTGGAACTGAATCCTTGGCATTTGTTGTAGACGACAAAATTACCGACTATGGCGTTGCTATGTCTGTTTTGCGTTGCATCAAAGCGTAGTTTAACTAAAAAATATTAGGAGGAAATTTTAATGTCTATAAAACTAACTGAAAAAGGTAAATTGTCTTTGGCTGCTTTCTCTAATGAGGGAGACACCAATGACATGATTCGTGGTCTTATTATTGATTCTTGTGGTGGAGAATGGAACTATTACAAGTTTAAAGAAAACCAATATAAAGTATTTGCAGTTCTTGCTGAATTGATGCCTGCTTCTATGCAAGCAACTATCGGTGGGGCTTTTGATAGCTTTGCAAACTTTAAAGACACTGCAATGGGAGATGAAAATGCTTTTGTTGTTCCTGACAACAAATTGTTCAAAGTTCTTACTGTTGCTCGTGGAATGGTTGCCGAAAGACAACGAATTGATAACAAAGTCATTTCCGTTCCTACGGATATGAAAATGATTAACGTTTATACTGAACTTGATGAGTTCTTGGCTGGAAAAGTTGATTGGGCTGCTATGAACGCAAGAATCATGGCATCTTTCGCAAATCATGTTGGAGATATGATCTACACTGCTATTACTGGTGCATATTCTGGTTTGGTTGCTGGCGTTAAGCACACCGGTGCTTTTGATGCTGACAAATTGATGGAACTGGTTGAGCAAGTTCAAGCTTATTCTGGCGTTTCTGATGTTGCCGTATTGGGTAGCAAGAGAAGTCTTCGACAAGTTGTTGATATTGCTGGATATTCTGACGCTGAAAAAGAAAGATTTAATAACTTCGGATACTATGGAACTTTCTCTGGCGTAGACTTGCTTGAAATTCCGCAAGCGTTCAAAAATGGAACAAGTTCTTTGATTGTTTCCAATACTGAACTTTACATTGTTCCTATGGGTGGAAAAATTGTAAATGTCGCATTTGAGGGAACTCCGTTTGTTGGAATGACCGATGCTTTGGATAGAAATGACTTGCAACCGCAAATCATGTATGGTCGAAGAATTGGTGTTGCAGCTATGACCGCTCCTGACGGACAATTCGGAATTTATAACATCACAGCGTAATAAAATAATAAAAATGATTTAAAGAGTGTCTTGGTGGCACTCTTTTTCTTTTTAAATCTGGGAGGAATTTAAAAAATGGCAGGAAGACCTAGTACAAAAAAAACTGAAGAAGAATTAGTTAAAACGGACAGCGTTGCCGAAACTGAAAATTTGCTAAAAGAAATTGAAGCCCTTAAAAAAGAATTGGCTAAAAAAGAAGAAGAAAAACAGATTGTGGTTGAAAAACAAAAACCTTCAAAAAACAAGATTCCAGACGATACTGAAATAGAAATCGAATCTGGTCTTGACAGTTCTCTGTCATTCTTTGATGAAAAAGGTAGAATTTTTTATACGGCAGAGTTTGATGGACTTGGAAACACTGATGTAATTTCTTTTGCCGATCTTAAAAAAATGCGTTCAACTTCTGGTAAAAGTAAATATCTTACAAGAGGATTCCTTATTGTAAAAGGCGATGCCGATGGACAATTTGATTTTGAGCAAATTATAAAAGAGTTGCGATTGACAAATTATTACACTGGCAAATTACATCTTGGCAATATGGAAGAAGTTATGCTAAAAGGTAAAGCAAAAGACTTTATTGATGGAATCAATGAAATCAAAGAAAAGAAAAGCGAAATGCTTTATGTAATGGTAGATAGATTCAAACATCTTTATGACGCTGGATTGATTAAAGATGTTGATAAAGTTAATCATATGAAGTATATTGTAAAAAAAGAAAACGGTAGCGTAGACTTGTTTGACTAATAAGGAGGTGACGGCTATTGTCTACCCCTTTTATTAACATTTTTCAAAACTTTCTTGCATTAGTTGATGACGGTAGTATATGTCGTGGATTGACTGATGAAGAAATTACGGTACGATTATGGAAGTATCTTGAAAATGGATATTCCGTTTGGTTTAAAGTTTGTCAACACGATTTAACAGATAACATTATGTATGATTACTATACACAATCTCACACTTTTGTTGGCACTGGCGATACATTTATTTTATCGCAATATCCAGATAATCCTAATGAGGATGCTATAGAGATGGTATTTACGGTCAATGGTGTTGATGTAGATTATTCATTTGACGAACTTACGCTTGAATTTACAACTACTACAACGTTGCAAGTTGGTGATGAAATTGTTTTTGGATATAAGTTTAGTGGTCAATTTAATGACGATCTAACAATTGAAGAACAATGGATACTTGCTCATGCAATGGTTCTTAGTTGGACAAGTGAAAAAGTTAGAGAAGAAAACGCTCTTAAAAATGTAATGACGACAAAAGACTATGTTAAATATTCTCCTGCGAATATGCTAAATTCACTACTTGAAATGAGAAGGAAAAGTTGGGTTGAATTAAACGGCATGGTTATTAACTATAGTTTTAATGGATTTAACGGATTTGATGAATAAAAGTAGGAGGTAATGGAATGAAGAAAATTACCCAGAAATGGTTTTCTGGCGATCATCCAGTAAATGCAGATTATGCTTCGGTTTCCATTGGGGCAGGCGATAATGGTGTAGTGACCGTTACCGCAACAACTTTGGGAACAGAAGAAAACTCGTATACTATTGAAGTGGTTGAAGGTGTTGGTTCTGACGTAGATTTGAGTGCAACCTTTGAAGATGGTGCCATTATTGTAACCCTCGGAACTGATGTTGCAGAGGCACTTGACGATACTAAAAATACGGCAACTTTGATTGCAAATGCCATCGAAGATTTGGATGGTGTGAGTGCAGAGGCAAGTGGAACTGGTGCAACACCTTTTCAAGCAGCTGTTGCGGAAAAATCTTTTACTGGTGGCTCTTATGCTACGGTAACACATGAACCTGCATATATAATTCTTGAAGATGGTGGAACATTCACTATTTATGGCACTGAGTATCCAGTTGGTAAATACGACACCGATAAGTGGAAAACAGGAACTATCACAACTCTATAATTTATAAGGAGGGTATGAATTGGGTACTTATGACTTGTACCGGAAGATTGTAGATTGTAGCAAAAGTCCTTCCGAGAATATACGAGAAGATATGAAGCAAGAATTAAGAGACACCTTCTTTGAAAACCCTTCATACCACAAAATTAGAATAAATGAAGAAGATAGTGATAGTCACGCTCATATCTTATATGACAGAAAGTTAGACTATAACGGTGATCCGAACGTTCAATTTATTATTATGCATCCAGATTATGGAATTAATACTGGTGATTATGTGTATGTTTATGATTGGGAAAATTATTGGATTACCCCAAACAAAGAAGGGAATCAAGACGTTTATGATAAAGCGATTATAGTTGCTTGTGGTGCAACTTGGAAATGGAAAGACGAGAGTAACAATATTCACGAATATCCATGTGCTTTATATGACCAATTTAGTACGACAACAGGTTCTTTGTTTAAGAAAAACATAACTATTCCTACCGGAAATATGGTTGCATTTGTTCAGTATAATGAGTATACATCTAATATTGATTTATATCAACGCATGTTATTTAAAAAACAAGCATGGATGATAAACAAGATACAAGACATGCAACAAGATGGAATGATATTGTTTTTCTTAAACAAAGATTTAATACAGCCGGATGATGATTTTGTAAACATGATAGCAAGTTCTACTAAATATTCTTATAATTTAGAAATTGACCAAGCAAGCTTTGAACAATCAGTTGGTTATACAACACAGTTGACCTCAACTCTTACATTGAACGGTGTTCTATCCAATAAAGAAATTAATTGGAAAACTTCTAATGCGTTTGCAACAATTGATAATGATGGTAATTTAGAATTACTTTCTGATGGCTCGGTTATCATCACAGCTTATTTGGCTGAAAATGAAGATATTTTTGATACTATAACAATAGATGTAACGAGCGTTCCTAGTTCGGTTGAATATGTGATAAGTCCAGAAGATTTGTCAATTAAAATCGGCAGAACAAAATCGTTTACTTTGTATAAGTATGAAAATAATATTCAACAAGCAACACAATTTACAATTTCTGTAATCGGAACAGACGTTTCGGATAAAGATTATTCTATTAATGTAATTGATGGAAATAATTTCTCAATTGAATGTATCAATTCAAATCCAAATCCTTTGATTTTACGATTCACGAATACGCTTGACGCACTTGATTATGTTGATTATGAATTTAGTCTTGTGACTCTATGGTAGGGGAGGTATCATATGGGATATTACAAAGAACTTAACAATATTACTTTTAATATTGTTAATAAGATTTTACAAAATGAAACTATTTGCAAGCTTTTGTATTATAATGACAAAAACCCTTTGTCACAACCATCATTTGATACCGACATTTTATTATTTGACTCGGTTAATCCGTCATTCAAAAAGCCCGATCCAGAAACAGACAAGAGAGCAATAATCAATGTATATCTTTACGATACAATTCCGCCATATAATGGGAAAGGACACAGACAAGAACGTTTTTACATAGACGTTATTTGCCATCTTGAAGCACAACTAATTGATGGTGGTTTGCGTCAATACTTTATTATGGAAGAAATTGATAAAATGTTCAACAACGTAAGGATTGATGGTGTGTCGGATCAAAAAATTGTAGATAAGGGTGCTCAAGTCATTAGACCATCGGAATGGCATATTGGCTATACGATGAAATATGAAATGAGCAATGACTCAAATGTCTGCAAAAATAGATAAGCTTTCGCTTTTAAGTGGTGACGATATTTTTATAACCGAACTGCTTAAAGTGAAACATCCAACAGTTCGTGAAATCAAAGAGGAAGGATATAATAATTATAGTACATACATATTTCTTTTGGCACAAAATCCCGAAGATAGATTGGTTCAATTAGATGAGATGGGCATTAATGCCCTAGATTATGATAATTGGGAAATATTCAATATGTTTTATATGATTATGCCGGAAGTT
>OBLN01000546.1_pt1 | contig 13525 bp, 12 predicted proteins | sample 1519301 | NCBI WGS metagenome assembly OBLN01 (sample SAMEA2452533, study PRJEB22499) | sediment metagenome | reverse complement strand
GGGCAGCACCTCCCCCACCGGGCTACCCATTGCCGTGGCGGTTGGAACGGTCTGCATCGCCAGCGGAGCGGGCAGTTGCAGGTACCAGCGCGACGGATGGGGAACATGGAAGCGCCAGCCGTCCTCTTCATAGGTGCGGTTGAGCTCTGCGGCGAGGCGCTCCGCCTCACTCTGGCTGATATGCAGTGTCTGGTAGGCCGAGAGGTAGAGCTGGTCGCGGTCGGCCACCAGGTGCACCGGGTCGGCACGCAGCCACCAGCCATCGCTGCTGTCGAGGCCGTCGCCCAGCGCGGAGAGCGAGGCGAGGGCCAGGGTTTGCGCGCCGCCAGCGAGTCCGAACAGGCCACAGAGCACGCGGTAGTAATCGCTTTCGAGGGGGCTGCGCTCCCCCTTGCTCAGGAGTTGCTGCAACGCCGGCAGCGACGGCCAAGCGCCGTCGGTGGGCTGCAGGCTATCGATGAGCAGGGTGAGGGTGGGAGGAGTCATGTTCGTTCACATCGCTGCAGGAGCGGCATCCATGCCGCGACAAAGGAGCCTGCACCGCTCCATCGCGGCAAGATGCCGCTCCTACAAGCAAGGGCCCGGCGGGCACGGCCCTCCCTATAGGTCGTTGCGGGCAATTGCGGCGGTCGCTAGCGCAGGCTCTCGACGCGAATGCGGGTGACCTGGCCGAAGATGCTGTCCATCTCCTCGAAGCGGTCCAGCGCCCGCTGCATCTGCTTCTCCTTGACCACGCGGGTGAGGAAGATGATGTTGACCAGGCTCTCGCCCTGCGGCGGCTCGCGCTGGATCACCGCCTCGATGCTGATCTCCAGCTCGGCGAGGATGGCGGTCAACTCAGCCAGCACGCCGGGGCGGTCCACCACCTGCATACGCAGGTAGAAGGCGGTCTCCACCTCGTCCATCGGCAGCAGATGGAACTTCTCCAGCTGGTCCGGCTGGAAGGCCAGGTGCGGTACCCGCGACTGCGGCTCGCAGGCCAGCGAGCGCACCACATCCACCAGATCCGCCACCACCGCCGAGGCGGTGGGCTCATCGCCGGCACCGGCGCCGTAGTAGAGGGTCGGCCCCACCGCATCGCCCTGAACCAGCACGGCGTTCATCACCCCATCGACATTGGCCAGCAGACGGCTCTCCGGGATCAGGGTGGGGTGCACCCGCAGCTCGATGCCGGTGGGGGTGCGACGGGCGATCCCCAGGTGCTTGATGCGGTAGCCCAGCTCCTCGGCCAGGGTGACATCCTCGCGGGTCACCTGGGTGATCCCCTCGGTGTGCACCGCCTCGAAGTTGAGCGGCATGCCGAAGGCGATGGAGGCGAGGATGGTCAGCTTGTGCGCCGCGTCGATCCCCTCCACATCGAAGGTGGGATCGGCCTCGGCGTAGCCCAGACGCTGCGCCTCGGCGAGTACGTCGGCAAAGTCACGCCCCTCCTCCCGCATGGCGGTGAGGATGAAGTTGCCGGTGCCGTTGATGATGCCGGCCAGCCACTCGATGTTGTTGGCCGCCAGACCCTCGCGGATCGACTTGATGATCGGGATGCCGCCGGCGACGGCTGCCTCGAAGGCAACCATGACGTCGTTATCCTGCGCGGCGGCGAAGATCTCGTTTCCGTGTTTGGCGATCAGTGCCTTGTTGGCGGTGACCACGTGCTTGCCGTTTTTGATCGCCCGCATGACCATCTCATGGGCAAGGGTGTCGCCGCCGATGAGCTCCAGCACCACCTCCACATCGGGGTTGTCCACCACCTCGGCCGGGTCGGTGGTGAGCTGGATATTCTCGGTATCGCAGATCCGCTGCTTGGTCAGGTCGCGGGCGGAGGCCTGCACGATCTCGATGCCGCGACCGGCGCGACGGGCGATCTCCTCGGCATTGCGCTGCAAAACATTGACGGTACCGCCACCGACGGTGCCCAGGCCCAGCAAACCAACTTTCACAGGATCCATGACTGTCCTTTCTTAATCTGAATTCAAAAAATCTGTTTGCCACAGAGGGCACAGGGGCTGAGGCTCAAAACTGACTTTTACCTCTGTGCTCTCCGTGCCCTCTGTGGCTAAAAAACCTAACCATGCCGCTTGCGGTAGTGGTGCAGGAAGCGCTCGATACGTGTCATCGCCTCGGTCAGGTCGTCGCCATTGGGCAGGAAGACCATACGGAAGTGGTCCGGCTCGGTCCAGTTAAAACCGGTCCCCTGCACCACCAGCACCTTCTCGTCCTTCAGCAATTCCAGGGCGAAGGCCTGATCGTCGGCAATAGGATACATCTTCGGATCCAGACGGGGAAACAGGTAGAGCGCCGCCTGAGGCTTGACGCAGCTGACACCGGGCATGGCATTGATCATCTCCCAGGCCAGATCGCGCTGCCGTCGCAGCCGCCCGCCCTCCGCCACCAGGTCATTAATACTCTGGTAACCCCCTAGCGCGGTCTGGATGGCAAACTGCCCCGGCACATTGGAGCAGAGCCGCATCGAGGAGAGAATATTCAGACCCTCGATATAGTCACGGGCGTGGCTCTGCTCACCGGAGACGACCATCCAGCCGGCGCGATAGCCACAGGCACGATAGTTCTTCGACAGACCGTTGAAGGTGACGAACAGCACGTCATCCGCCAACGAGGCGATGGAGGTGTGGCTGAGTCCGTCGTAGAGCATCTTGTCGTAGATCTCATCGGCATAGATGATGAGCTGATGCTGGCGTGCCAGCTCGATGATCTCCAGCAGCAGATCATCCGGATAGAGCGCCCCGGTGGGGTTGTTCGGGTTGATAATGACGATAGCGCGGGTGTTTTTGCTGATCTTGCTGCGGATATCATCGATGTCAGGCAGCCAGCCGGCACCCTCATCGCAGATATAATGGCGCGGTCGGCCGCCGCCGAGGCTGACCGCAGCGGTCCACAGCGGATAATCGGGCGCCGGTACCAGCACCTCATCACCGTCATCGAGCAGCGCCTGCATCGCCAGCACGATAAGCTCGGAGACGCCGTTGCCAATATAGATATCGTCCATGCCGACACCGGGGATACGCTTCGCCTGGGTGTAGTGCATAATCGCCTTGCGCGCGGCAAACAGGCCCTTGGAGTCGGAGTAGCCGGAGGAGTGCGGCAGGTTCTGGATCACATCCTGCTGGATCTCCTCGGGCGCATCGAAGCCAAACGGCGCCAGGTTGCCCAGATTGAGCTTGATGATACGGTGCCCCTCCTCTTCCATCAGGCGGGCATGGGTCATCACCGGCCCGCGGATGTCGTAACAGACGTTGGCCAGCTTGGAAGATTTCTGTATCGGGCGCATGGGGGGTTGGAGCGTCTCCGTCGTGTCAGTGATATCGGGGGCTGAAGCGGTCAAAGCAGGCCATCCTTGCGGAACATGTCGCGAATACCGCGAATCGCCTGGCGGGTACGGTGCTCATTCTCGATAAGGCCGAAGCGGACGTGATCATCGCCGTATTCGCCGAAGCCGATCCCTGGAGAGACAGCGACCTTCGCCTCCTGCAGCAGCTTTTTGGAGAATTCCAGCGAGCCAAGGTGGCGGTAGGCCTCGGGGATCGGCGCCCAGACAAACATGGTCGCCTTCGGTTTCTCCACGGCCCAGCCGATACCATTGAGGCCGTCACACAGCACATCACGACGACTCTGGTACATCTGGCGGATCTCGGCGACACAATCCTGCGGCCCTTCCAGCGCGGCGATGGCCGCCACCTGGATGGGGGTGAACATGCCATAATCGAGGTAGGATTTCATCCGCGCCAGGGCGCCCACCAGGGTGGGGTTGCCGACCATAAAACCGACCCGCCAGCCTGGCATGTTGTAGCTCTTGGAGAGGGAGTAGAACTCTACCGCCACCTCTTTGGCACCGGGCACCTGCATGATGGAGGGGGCCTTGTAGCCGTCGAAGACGATCTCGGCGTAGGCGATATCGTGAATCACCCAGATCTGGTGTTCACGGGCGATCGCCACCACCCGCTCGAAAAACTCCAACTCCACGCACTGGGCGGTGGGGTTACCGGGGAAATTGAGCACCAGGAATTTCGGCTTCGGCCAAGAATCGCGGATTGCCTTCTCCAGCTCGGCAAAGAAATCCTTACCCTCCACCAGCGGTACATGGCGGATATCGGCGCCGGAGATGACAAAGCCGTAGGGGTGGATCGGGTAGGCCGGATTGGGCACCAGCACCGCATCGCCGGGGCCGGTGGTGGCCAGCGCCAGGTGGGCCAGCCCCTCCTTCGAGCCGATGGTGACGATCGCCTCGCTCTCGGGGTCCAGTTCCACCGCATAATTGTCGCGATACCAGTTGCAGATCGCCCGCCGCAGCCGCGGGATACCGCGTGACATGGAGTAGCGGTGGGTATCCGGGCGCTGCGCCGCCTCGGTCAGCTTGTCGACGATATGCTTCGGCGTCGGCTGATCCGGATTGCCCATGCCGAAATCGATGATATCCTCACCGCGGGCACGGGCTTTCGCCTTCAGCTCATTGACGATGGCGAAGACATAGGGCGGCAAGCGCTTGATTCTCTGGAACTCTTCTATCAAGGTGGCGGTATCCGAAGTTCTGAACCAGGGCCGGAGGGAGAGCTACCCGAAACGGCGAAATGAAAGCTGCTAACATTACTGGGGCCATAATTCCCTGTCAATCGGCCGGACACAGATAAGCCACTATTCTTACGGGAAAAATCTCATGAAATTCACCCGCGAACAGTCCGAGGGTCTCTACACCGTTCACGCCTTCCAGACAGGGAGTGTGGTGCTGAACTCGCCCCACTCCTCCGATGAACGTGACGAGGAGGGCCGGATTGCACTGAGCCGAAGCTTCATCCTCAGCCCGAAACGGCTGCTCCCTGACTGGGAGCCCCTCGCACTGGAACAGATTGGGACGGGGGATTTACAGCAGATAGACGCGCTGCGACCCGAGCTGCTCCTGCTCGGCACCGGCGAGACCTTGCGCTTCCCGGGCGAGAAGCTGCTGGAGGCACTCATCGGCCTGGGTATCGGTTATGAGATCATGGACAGCGCCGCCGCCTGCCGCACCTACAACATCCTCGCCGGCGAGGGACGCGAGGTCGTCGCCGCGATTATTATCGGGAGCTGAAAACCTCAACGCAAAGATGCTAAGGCCGCAAAGGGGTGAAAGGATAATGCAGCAAATGCGGCAAGTTTAAGTAACCCCTGAACAGCAATTAATGCCTTTGCGTTCTTTGCGCCTTCGCGTTAAAGGTTTTTAGTTACAAAGCATCGCCACCGTAGCCCTGGCCCTCGAGGATCTCACGCAACCGTTTCAGCGCCTCGATCTGGATTTGGCGTACCCGTTCGCGGGTGACCCCAATCTCCGCGCCCACCTCTTCAAGGGTCGAAACATCGTAGCCGTGCAGGCCGAAGCGCCGCTCGACCACCTCGCGCTGCTTGTCGCTCAGTTTGTTGAGCCAGAGGTCGATGTTATTGCGGATGTCCTCATCCTGCAGCAGGTCTGAGGGGTCGATATTGTTTTCATCGGGGATGGCATCGAGCAGGGACTTGTCCGCATCGCGCCCCAGCGGCACATCCACCGAGGTGACCCGCTCATTCAGCCCCATCATTCTCTTCACATCCTCGATAGGCTTGTCGAGCAGTTCGGCGATCTCTTCCGGCATGGGTTCGTGATCCAGGCTTTGCGCCAGGTGGCGTGCGGCGCGCTGGTAGACGTTGATCTCCTTGACCACATGGATCGGCAGGCGGATGGTGCGTGTCTGGTTCATGATCGCCCGCTCGATGGTCTGGCGGATCCACCAGGTGGCGTAGGTGGAGAAGCGGAAGCCTCGTTCGGGGTCGAACTTTTCCACCGCGCGGATGAGCCCCAGGTTGCCCTCCTCGATGAGATCCAGCAGTGCCAGACCACGATTAAGGTAGCGCCGGGCAATCTTGACCACCAGGCGCAGATTGCTCTCAATCATGCGCTTGCGCCCGCTCTCATCGCCCTTTTGCGCCAGCCGGGAGAAGTAGACCTCCTCCTCGGCGGTGAGAAGCGGTGAGAAACCGATTTCGCTCAAATAGAGCCGAGTCGCATCCAGTTGCCCATCGGGGATGGCGCCAGCCTCAAAGGCCTGTTTCTCCGGCTCCGCACTCTCCTCATCCATGTCGCTCTCCACCTCATCAGCCGCATTGTGCAGTTCATCCGCTTCATCGTGAACCGCAATATCCTTGTCGTCCGGCATATTGTTTCTGGCCATTCTCAATTTCCCTCATGAGCCCTGCTTTGGCAAATAGTTCATCGGATCCACCGGTTTACCATCACGGCGGATCTCAAAATGGAGCACGGCATCACCCTTGCCCCGGCCTCCCATCTCCGCAATCTTCTCTCCCTGCCTGACTGTACTCCCCTCTTTTACCAGCAACCGTTTGTTGTGACCGTACGCACTCAGGTAAGTTTCCGAGTGCTTGATGATGACAAGATTACCGTAGCCAATAAGCCCGTTGCCGCTATAGACCACTGTGCCGGCAGCGGCAGCATTGACGCTTTGGCCCTCTTTGCCGCCAATATCAACACCCTTTTTTCCCTTGGCAGGAGAGAATGCGGTGGCAACGTTTCCCTCAGTCGGCCATATCCAGCTTATCTTCCCGTGGTGGAGACGTTGCGGATTATTTTCAAGCTTTTTCTGTGTGATCGCAGTCGTATTATTTGACATCGACCTGGCGGGCGTTGTGGCAGTGGCCGCAGAAGGGGGTGGTGTCCTAGCGACTGTGGCCGCAGGCGCATCACCGCCGCCACTACGCGCCACCTGCTGCGGAGGGGCACCACTGCGCGGTTTTTGCTGATAAGGGGGGATAATGAAAAGGCGCTGTCCCGGATAGATGGTATAGGGAGGGGGGATGTTGTTCCATCCGGCCACCGTGCGAGGGTTGTAGCCGTAGCGCCAGGCAATGGAGTAGAGCGTATCGCCGTCCTTCACCCGGTAATCGATCATCTGGCTGCGTGAGCCCACCGGTTGCATCTGGCCACAACCAACGAGCAGCCCCGCCAGCAGCAGGGCGAGAACGCGGCAGCCGACTGTCCGGTTAAGCATGTCCACCGTTGTTAACAACAAAATAGATAACAATCACCAGCAATATAAGCACCCAGCCAATGCGATCAATATAGGCGCGAAGTGTCTGCTCCATCCGCGCCCCGCCCCAGCGCATCAGCCCGGCAACGAGGTAGAAGCGCGCACCGCGACCAATCGCCGAAGCCAGCACAAAGGGGAAAAAGGCCATACTGACCACGCCCGCACTGATAGTAAAGATCTTGTAGGGGATCGGCGAAAAACCGGCCAGCAGGATCGCCCAGAAACCCCAGGTATCAAACCACAGCCCTGCCCGCTGATAGGCCTTCCAGTACCCGACCTGGTGGAGCCAGGGCTCAACCAGGTCAAAGGCGAACAGACCGATAACATAACCCAACATCCCGCCCAATACCGAGGTTGCGGTGGTCAGCAGCGCAAAGTGCCATGCCTTGTGCGGCTGCGCCAGCGCCATCGGCGCCAGCATCACATCCGGCGGGATGGGGAAGAATGAGGACTCGGCAAAACTCAGCCCGCCCAGATAGTAGGGTGCATGGCGGTGACGTGACCAGCCGAGAACCAGGTCGTAAAGTTTGGAGAAAAACTTCATGAATATCCTTAACGGTCGGCGCCGGAGAGCATCGGCACGAAACTTACCGCCTCCAGCACCTCTTCATTATATTGACTGCCCTCACGGGTGACCCTGATGAGCCGCTGCCCCCCCTCCCCGCCGACGGGGATGATAAGGCAGCCACCATCGGCCAGCTGCTGCAGCAGCGACTCGGGCAGCTCGGGCGGTGCCGCCGCCACCAGAATGGCATCGAAGGGGGCCTGCGCCTTCCAGCCGGCAAAACCGTCGCCGTGACGCAGGCGCACATGGCTGAGTTTGACCTGGCTGAGGTTACGCCGCGCTTTCTCATATAGGGCGGCGATGCGCTCGATGCTGAACACCTCCAGGCCTAGGCTGGCCAGAACTGCCGTCTGATAGCCACAGCCGGTACCTACTTCGAGCACCTTGCGCGGCCGACACTGCATCACCACCTCGGTCATGCGCGCCACCACGTAGGGCTGGGAGATGGTCTGGCCGCAGCCGATGGGCAATGCCGTGTCCTCGTAGGCACGGGAGGAGAGCGCCTCATCGACAAACAGATGGCGTGGCACGCTGCGCATGCTCTCCAGCACCCGCTGATCGGTAATACCGCGCTCCAAAAGGCGCTGCACCAGCCGCTCCCGGGTGCGCTGCGAGGTCATGCCAATGCCCTGAAACTGCTGTGACTGCATCATCTCAGGCCACCCCGTCCAGCCAGCCGGCCAGATTTTCCAGCAGGTTGTGTCGCGTCAGATCCACCTGCAGCGGAGTGACCGACACCCGGTGCTGGCGGATGGCATGAAAGTCGGTCCCCGGCCCCGCATCCTGCTCTACCCCGGCCGGACCAATCCAGTATATGGGACGGCCGCGCGGGTCATTATCCTTGATCACCGCCTCGGCCTTGTGACGGTGCCCAAGGCGGGTCACCTCGAAGCCCTGCAGCTTCTCCCAGGGCATGTCCGGCACATTGACGTTGAGAATGGTATCGGAGGGCAAGGGGTGCTCCTCCAGTCGCTGCAGCAGGCGGATAGCCACCCGCGCCGCAGTGTCATAGTGGCTGAAACGGTGGCCCGAGAGAGCACAGAGGGAGACCGCTATCGCCGGCAGGCCGAGAAAGCGCCCCTCCATCGCCGCCGCCACCGTCCCCGAGTAGAGCACATCGTCCCCCAGGTTCGCCCCGGCGTTGATGCCGGAGACCACCATGTCGGGCTCGAAATCCAGCATCCCGGTGATCGCCAGGTGGACACAGTCGGTGGGAGTGCCGTCCACACGGAAGAAACCGTTGGGGGTTTGCTGCGCCCGTAGCGGTACATCGAGGGTCAGGGAGTTACTCGCCCCGCTGCGGTCCCGCTCCGGCGCCACCACCGTGATATCGGCAACGCGAGCAAGGTGTTCGGCCAGGCAGTTGATCCCGGGGGCCAGATAGCCATCATCGTTACTTATCAGTATTTTCATTATCTTCGTTTACATGGCCTGCCGGCTCATGCTGGCCAGGCGTGTGCGACTCATGGCACAACTATACCAGCGTCGGCACATCGGCATGAAGTCAAAAATGGTATGGTAAACTCCTGCGAGGATACGGGATAACGGCAGATAAGGCGATGAGCAGACAGCGCGAACCCAGCGACGAGGAGAAGGCCCTGTTTCGGTCCGCAGTGGCCGATGCCCAGCCGCTGCCCCAAAAGCGCGTCCTGCTGCGCCAGCAGCCTCCCCCTCCCCACCCCAAACAGCGGGAGGAGGACGAGGCGCGCGTGCTCGACGATATGCTCTCGGAGTATATCGACCCCTCCGAGCTGGAGACCGGCGAGGAGCTCTTCTACTGCCGCCCCGGCCTGCAGCACAACGTGTTGCGCAAGCTGCGCCGCGGCCACTATGCGGTCGAGGGGGAGCTTGACCTGCACGGCATGCGTGTCGCCGAGGCCCGCCAGGCCCTCTCCACCTTCCTGCACAATGCCCTGACCCTGCAGCTCAAGACCGTGCGCATCATCCACGGCAAGGGCAACGGCTCGCGCAATAAACAGCCGGTGCTCAAGGGCAAGGTGAACAACTGGCTGCGCCAGCGCATCGAGGTGCTGGCCTTCTGCTCCGCCCGCCCGGTGGACGGCGGCACCGGCGCGGTCTATGTCCTGCTGCGCCTCGCGCGCAACTAAGCAGGGCAAGCGCCGTTCAACGCGATCGCACGGCTCTCCCCAGCGGCGGTGACAACCCCTGCCGGGATAACGTCAGCACACGCTGCCTGCCGGCTACCGCAGGCGGTGCGACAGCAGCATCTTGCGCAGGGCCTGCAGATCGACATCACGCCTGCCGCCATAACTGGCCGCAGCCAAGTCACCCATAGTTTCTGCCGTCAGGCTACCGCCATGGCGCTGCCACCAGTGCATCAGGGTGATATTCCCGGAACTGCCATCGGCTGCGGCGTAACGACGCAACGCCGCACGTATCGCCGCGGTATCCTCAGCATGGCTCAGCGCTGTCAGCGCGGCGCGGCGCTCGCGATGGCAACGCCACAGCGCCACACCGCGTCGCCACAGCCGTGGCACGCTCCACAGCAGCACACCCAACAGTAAAGCCGCCAGCAGCAGACGTGCTGCCATACCCAGCGAGAGCGGGCGTGGTGGCCGGTGGACCGCTCGTTCCAACCGTCCGCTTTGCGGATCGAAGTAGTCCAGCGCCAGCTCCGGCAATGCCACTCTCCCGTCGCTCCGGGGATGAAAGGGGACCCGGTAATCGAACCGGGCATGGATTCCACTGCTATCAGCTGCGATGGAAGACTCCCGCCGCGGCGGTAAGAGACGCACATCGTCAGTTGAACCTAGCAGGGGTTGCAGCGGCGGCAACCAGTGCGGCGGCACGGCTTCCGCCCGCAGGGCGATGTGCCAGAAGCCCAGTTGCCGGGGAGCCAACAGCCCCCGTGGTTCCAGGTATGACTCAATACTCACTGCGCCGACCGGCAGAGTCGGCGGCACGTAAGGCGGCAGGGGCCTCACCTCAAGCTCGAGCGCCGGCAGGGGAAAACGCTTGCGGGTGCCGCCATCCAGGCGGTAGTTGACCAGTGGCAGACTTGGCACATGCGAACCGGGGGTAAGGGAGAACAGTGCCAGGCCGCTACGCAGCCGGGTGCGCTCGCCTTGCGTCGTTTCTATCCGTTCACGTTCGCTGCTCAGGGGGAGCACCTCAAAACCGGGCAGTAGTGGCGCTTCGATCTCCAGGCTGGCGAGGGGGTCGGGAGTGATCACCTCCAGCGACACCAGCACCTGCTCACGCACCCAGGGGCGGGTCGTGGATATCGCCGGGGTCACCCTCAACTCCTCGCCCTGCGACAGCGCCGGACTTACCTCGACCGTGATCGCCTCACTGCGGCTGTCGGCAAGTACCAGTGCCGGTATCGTAAATGTGCCACTACGCCGCGGATAGAGAGTAAAATCGAGACGGTAATGAGTTACGTCGGACTCGCTGTCCGCCGGTGCTGTTTCCATTACCCCGCTCTGCACGGCAAACTCCCGTGACAGCGGCTGCAGCTGCTCACTGTCCGGGGCACGCCCGGTGCCATGGGCATGGAGTACGCCGTGCAGTGGCTGTCCCAGCTCCACTGATGTCTGCTCCAACTCCAGCCAGAGGCGAGCCTCGTCCGCCAGCACACTAAGCGGCAAGCCGCAGAGCAGCCACAAGAGCAGCCACAACAGCCCTCTTACCATGGTGCAACCCCTGGCAGTTCACGGGGTTGCTGCAGTGGTGCCGGGAAGCCCTCTTCAATCTCGAATAGTCGCTTCCATACCCTTTCCGGCTCCTCCTCCAGCCCCTGCATCCGCAGTCGCGCCTGCGCCAGATCCTGCAGCCAGTCGATGGAGGGAGCAGCGGCACGCTCGGCGCTTGCCTGGGTCACCTGCGCCACCCCCATGGCAATCAGGGCTTCGGTTTCATCACTATCCGGCAACGGCGGCAATGGAACCTCCACCTGCGCCTCACTGTCGGCGATACTGACCGAACTGTTCTTGCCAAACTCCACTCCCTCGCCAGCCCGAGCACTGCGCGGACCGCGGCCGGCGCGTTCGGCGCTGCCCTCCTCCCCTTGCAGGCGATGCTCCACCGCCTGCTCAAGCGCCTTGCTCAACGCCAGATTATGCTGCGCCGCGGCATCCTCTGTGCGGTAGAGCATCACATCGGCGAACACCTGGCTTGCCGCGGTATAGTCGCCTTGGCGAAACAGACTGTTGCCGAGGTTATAGAGCGCATCGGCACGTTCGCTGTCGCTACCGGCCGCCAGTACTGCCCGGCTGAACTGTGTCACCGCCTCGGCAAAGTTTTTCGCCCGATACGCACTGGCCCCCTCGCCCATACGGCCGCTATAGCCGTCGATTCTGGCAAAATGGGCCCCCGCCTCGGCATACTCTCCCGCCTGCCAGGCCTGCATCGCTGCACGCTGCGCCTCCCCGGCCAGCACCTCGCCCGGTGACTGCAACAGCCCTATGCCCAGGCACAGCAGCCCCAGTGTGCTACTGCCGCCACGGCGGAGACCAGCGGGCGTGGCGGCAACGAATAGCAGCAAAATCGCAGGCAAAAGCAGCCACGGATAGTGTTCGCGCCACTGCTTAAGCAAGTCCGCCTCTCCCCTGCTGTTAGCGGCCTGGGCGATGCCGCGCTGATAGAGCACCTGCCAATCGCTGTCATCATCACTCAACTGGCGATAGCTACCTCCCCCCAGACGTGCCAACGACTGCAGGCGTGCCTCATCCAGCCGCGATACCAGCGCTTGCCCCTCATCCATCAGCCATCCCCCCTGCAGCAGCGGGATCGCCTCTCCCGAGGTCGTACCGATGCCGAGCACATGCAGGGCGATGCCGTCAGCGGCAAGCTCGCGGGCCGCCTGTTGCAGTCCACCGTCATCGTCATGCAGCTCACCATCACTCAGCAGCACCACCGCCGCCGCGGTCTCACCGGCCAACTCTCTGCCGGCCAGAGTCAGCGCCTGCGCCGCCGCGCTGCCGCGCGTGGGTAAAACCAGATCGTCGAGGGTCTCGAGATAGAAACGCAGCGCCGCCGCATCATCGGTCGGTGGTACATAGAGATGGGCACGGCCGGCGAAGATCACGATCCCCAGCCGTACGCCCTGTGCCAGCTCCAGCAGCTCATACAGCTCCAGCGTGACACGCCTGCGCCGATCCGGCACGACATCGGCGGCATCCATGGAACGGGAGAGGTCGACCACGGCGATAACCGCCTGTCCCGTCGGCGGTGCACTCCCGTCAACCTGCACAGCGTGGCGCGGTCCCGACAGGGCCAATGCCAACAGTATCCAGGACAGCAGGTAGGCGCTGTCACGGGAGAACACCATCCGCCACGCCCTCTGCCCCTCGTTCACGCGCAACCAGGGCAACAAGGCGGTATCGGCATAACCGTTGGCGCGTCGGGCCAGCTGCAACCGTCGCAGCAGCAGCCCCAATGGCACCAGCATCAGCAGCAGCCACAACGGCTCACGCCACTCCAGGGTTGCCAACGTCATGGCTGCGACCTGCTACGCGGCAGTGTGATTAAACTGAGCAACAACAGCACGACAGCCATCAGCAGCGGCCACTGATAGAGCGGAAGACGCACGAATTCGGGCTCTCCCCGGCGTTGCTGCGCAGCACGCGCCGTGATGTCGCTCACCGCCTGCTCCAGCGCCGTGGTGCTGTCGGCATGGTAGCTGCCGGCACCGGTGCGCTGTGCCAGCCGCTGTAGTAGCTCAAGGTTGGCCGGATGATAGACCAACCCCGAGACGCTACTCTCTTCCGCCTGACGCGAAGCGGCGCCGATGGCCACGGTATAGAGCGGCAGCTGCGCCTCGGCTGCCAGTTCTGCCGCGGCAAGCGGTGCAATCTGACCCGCGCTCAGCTGGGCATCGGTAAACTCCCGTGACAGCGGCTGCAGCTGCTCACTGTCCGGGGCACGCCCGGTGCCA
>OBLN01000545.1_pt1 | contig 13525 bp, 10 predicted proteins | sample 1519301 | NCBI WGS metagenome assembly OBLN01 (sample SAMEA2452533, study PRJEB22499) | sediment metagenome | reverse complement strand
TGATCGAGCAGACCGTAAAGACCCTCAAAATGGAAAGATTCTTCCAGGTCGTGATCGGCGGAACTGTACGTGCGGCTTCCCGACGAACTGCGGGAATACCCATTGAGCTCATAGGCCGCCTCCCCCCAAGAGCGAAAATCACCCAATAAAAAGAGCGCCCTGGGCTGGGCCAGAGCGCCCGGGGGCAGAAGCAGAAACAGAACGACCACAGCGCAAATTCTCCGGAAAACCCGGTATTTTTTCTGGAGGCAATGTCGTCGTGGTGTCAAAGGCATGAAAAAAACCGGGCTTGGAGGTGATGGCCGCTGCAGGATCGTCAGCGGAGGAAATAACGGGCCTGCCCTGAATGAGGATCATGACAGTCGCCACAGGCCATCGACCGGTCTGATACCTTTTGATGCATGGTGGCCGCCAGTCGTTCCTCCCGGTGGCAGCTTTGACAGATCTTTTCCGGTTGTTGCCGCAGGAGAAAAGGGTTGGACGAACTATGGGGCAGATGGCAGGCAAGACAATCACCGACAGCCACCGGGCCATGAACGAAGGTTCCGGCAATGATGGTGTCGTGGCAGACAAAACAGAGTTCCTGTCTGGGATGAATCAGTCCGCCGTTCTCGGTTTTGCTCTGGGCATGGCAATCGTTGCAGCGCTTTTCCGTGTAGGGTTTATGATTTGACCCTGTCGCAGCCGGGCCCTGCCCCTCCCCCTGAGCAGCGGTTGTTTTTTGCGCGTCCAAATAACCCGCACAGATGTCGTCAGGATTGGGGGGAGCGGGCACCCCATCAAAAACCGTCGAAAGGACCTTGTGCCGCGTCACCGGATCGCAGCCACAGAGCATCCCGAGACAGCAAAGTGAAGCGGTCAGAAAAAAAATCAAGGTCCAGCGGTTGTCATGTTTGCTCGCCATCGATTCATCCCGCCCAGGAAATCACCACTACTTCGAGGGACTTCCCTCTTTCTCGCGGCGCTGCTGCTCTTTGCGCCTCTCTTCCTCGGCCTGACGATAGAAGGCGTCATAATCCACCCCGCGCATGTGCCCCAAACCATAAATGGACAACTTCGCCGGACCTTCCTGGTTGGCGACGACAATCAGTTCACTCAATTCAAAGTTCTTGGCCGCCAGTGTCTGGAAGTAGTCGAGCCGTGTGGAAGACACCGCGATGCCGGCGGGAATGTTCAGAGACCCTCTGGACTGACCGGGATCGCCGAAAAACATCAACAGGCGATAATCCCGGTTGAACATCTGCACATTCTGAAAAGCGGCATCGACGACATAGAGTCGCCCATCTTTCCCAGCCGCCACCCCTCGGGGACGACTGAACTGACCGAAACCATCGCCAAGTTTGCCGAAGCCGCCCAGATAATTGCCATCCCGGTCATAAGAGAGGATCCGGCCGGAAAGTACATTGCTGATGGAAAACTTACCCTGGTCGTCTAGGGTCATGCTGATGGGCAGGCGGAACCGGCTGTCCGGTTCGCCCGTGTTGCCGAACTCACTATTCTGCTTGCCGCTCTGCCGGTCGAGCACCCGGATACTGTGGTTTTCCGAATCGAGGATATAGACCTGACGGGAATCAACCGCGACGTCGACCGGTTTCATCTTCAGATCGTCGCCATAGCTGCGGACGAAATTGCCCAGAGCGTCGTAAGCCAGCACCAGCCGCCGCTGGGTATCGGCCACAAAGAGCTGTCCTTCGCGGTCTACGGCGATCCCGGTCGGCTTTTTGAGGGAACCGGGGCCGAAATTGCCCTTGAGCAGTTCAAAACGGCCTTCTTCCAGGTCGATCACCACGACAGTACGCTGCATGGTGTCCGACACATAGAGGGTCGTGCCGTTGACGGCCACACCATAGGGTTTGACCAGCGTGCGAACCTGGGTCTTCTGGTTGCCGTTTTGGACACTGAAAAGAGAAAAACCGTCTTCCTTGGCCTCAACATCGCGGGAATCTCTGATTCCCAGCAGAAACTGGATGCGCGGGGGATTGGGCTCGGGGGGAAAAAAGATCGGATCTTTAGATACAGTCGTTTTGCCCGCACATCCCGTCAAGGCTCCTAGAATGCAAAGACATAAAACAACCCCCCTGAGAATTTTTCCCTTCATGCCATCGTTGTTCCTCATTTAGCGTTGCCTCCCATAATGGTGTGGTCCAAATCAAGAGAATGAAGGCTGCAATCTTCATACCCGGGGGATAGACGATCATGCCCTCCTTATTTTTCCCAATTTCAATATCTTCAATAAGACCAGCCACACCCCGAGGCCGTCATTTGCACAATAATTCACGCCTTTTACCGGAACGTCGGGCAGAACCTGCGCAATAACGTGAAAGGGCCACTGGCCAAAGCCAGTGGCCCACATTTCAGCAGTCAGCAGTCAGCAATTTACTTGGCGTGACAGCTGCGGCAGATCTGCGAATCGGCCTGAGGTGCATAGAGGAAGTAGGCGTCCATAACGGTGTTGGCGCTGTTATGAACATCGTGGCAGCTGGCGCAGGTGAAGGTGGTTCCCTCCCAAAGGACATCGGCAATGGTTACACCTTTGGTGCTACCCATGAACGGCGTGGCGGCATCGTTGATCTCGTTATCCGCCGTGGCGACATCGAGGTAATTGAAGCCGATGGGATGGTCGTTCATGAGGATTCCACCGGTACCGACAGCGTATTCATTGTAGAAATCGCCGACCAGGACGTCATTGCCCGCCTTGCCATAATAGGAGTCATAGGCGACGACACCGTCATGACAGCTCATGCACAGACGAGAAGGACCATCCACGACATCGAGGCTGACCACCGCATCCAAAGTCGCACTGGTATAAGGCATAAAGACTTCCTGGGTCAGCGGTTTGGTCCACAGAGGCATGTAATCGGAAAGACTGGCGTCTTCCGCATGGTGAGGAGTGTGGCAATAGGCGCAGACGCGGCCCTGAGCGTCAGGTACATCGTCCAGCATAGTCATATCATGGGGCGAACCAACGATACCGCTGCCGGGAGTATAAGAATTCGTGGCAGCAAAAGAAACAGTGGCAGAGAGTGCGACGGCGCACAAAGCGATAAGCAACTTCTTCATCTTGCTCATTTTGGATCTCCTTTGAATTCATTAAAAAATACGTTTGTAAAAACCTCCATTGTCCACGTTCAGCTCTTTTCTCACCTGCCCTTCGGCCGCAGACACCCCATGTGCAGGGACCATCCGGAGCAGTGACCATTTCCTCCCCCAAAGAAGAAATGATCTTGTGTTGCTGTCTTTCCATTGAGCAAGGGCAATGCCAAGAGGCAATCTCAAATTTTATTCATTTTTTTCTTTATATTTTCAATATGTTATAAAACACCCCCCAAGCACACCCCACCCCATACCCAGGGTGTCTCTCGGGATAGACTAGGGGGTGCTCCTTATCTTTTTATGACCTGGTGCCTTGCCATTTACCCACCTTGGCCACCTTGAAGGCCATATCCCCACCCGTCAAAAACAAAAAAAAAGACCCCGCAACAGCAGGGTCGTGAAAGTCGGTATCTTTAGGTAGGGGGATCAGGGGTTCTGGTAATCCACAGGATTGTCACGATCATAGGAGAGACTGCGATGACAGCCGGGCGTGCAGCCGCCTCCTGTCGCTGTTTTCTCAAAACGGGTGGGAATGCGCCAGTCGCCAAAAGCGGCCCCCTGTTCGCTGACCAGTTTTTCCAGGTTGCTGGCATGGGGCTCATGACAGGCCCGGCAACTGCGCCCCTTCCAGGGATCGGCGACGTGGACGTAATGGAGATTGTTTTTGCCATTGCGGAAGTCGGTATAGATGGAGGTCTCGGGGAATCGCAGCATGTCGCTGTCGTGGCAGTCCATGCACAGGGCGTAGGTATCCGGCTTGAAAGGCGCGTAGAAACCTGCCGGATAGGCGTTTTTCAGCAGTCGGAAATAATCGGAGCCGTGGGGATCGTGACAGGCGGCGCAGGCCCCTTCGGCCACGGGCCCATGCAGCATCGATTTGCCCTCGAGTTCACGCGCCATGTTTTTAAGGGGCCGGGAGCGCCGATTGTCATCCTTGCCATGACAGGAGAGACAAACCTCCTGTTGCGGGACGGGAAGCAGCGCCGGGTAATCGGAAAAATGCGTGGAATGACAGGCACCGCAACTTTCCTCCCGATAAAGCGGCGCGTGTCGGGTAGATGATTTGGTCAGTTTGTCGCCGAAAGCCGGGTGGCAGCCGAGGCACAGGTCGGGTTGCGCCTGTTTCAGCAGTTTTTTGACGGAAGCGGCATGAGGGTTGTGGCAGGTGGTACATTCGGATTCGCGCACGGCCGTATGAACGATGGGAGATTGCTCAAGCCCCTCCGCCATGTCGGCATGGCAGCGGGTACAGGTTTGCACCGGCGATTGCCTGAGAAGAGCAGCGGTATTCGATTCATGGGGATTGTGGCATTCGAGACAGGCGCCGACAGCGGCGGGGCCATGCATGACCTGAGCCTCGAAACCCTGCTTATCGTGGCAGCCGAAACAGAGTAGGCGTACATCCCCCTTATCGACGCTGAGCAGCGCTGGCCTTCCCCCATGCGGGTCATGACAGGCGGTACACTCCCCCGCCTGGGCCGGTGCGTGGACCATACGCTTTTTACCTATTTCCTCATGACACGGACTGCACAGCTTCGCCCCGCTCTCCACAAGAACGATCGTCGGGCGCCCTTTCTGCGGATGAGAAGCGCCCTCGGTTTGGTGGCAGGACAGACACTCCCCCCCCTGCACCGGCGCATGGCGAGAATCCTGTGTTTGCATACCGGCGTGGCAGCCTGAGGTGAGGCAGTCCTGGGCCAGGGCCGCAGACCATTCACCCCAGAAGAGAAAGATAGACACCAGAAGAAGGGCTAAACGGCCACTGAACACGGGTGGGCACATGGCAGTCCTTTACGGGATTTGAGGCAAGAAGAAAGGATTCAACCGGCAGTCGGCGTCAAAACAGCTAGCCAGACGAGACAGAGGCCTCCTGCTCATCATTGGGATAGTTTTCCAGCCCGAACTTCTTACGCCGGTAGCGCAGGGTGTCGAGACTCATGCCGAGACACTTGGCGGCTCGGGTCTGATTGCCCCGGTAACGGGTCAACGCCTGCATGATGTAAGCCTTTTCCACGGCCTCGATGGAAATCCCTTCTGGGGGCAGAATGACACGAGGCAGGCTCGGATCATCGGCAAAAACAGTCTCTTCAGCCTGGATCGAGGCAGGAAAGTCATGGATGATGGCTGAAGATCGGGAAGAGGCAGAGGCTTCCAGGTCTTGGCCGTCGGTAAAATTATCGGATATTTCCTGGACTTCAGGAGGAAAAAAACGGGAGGTCAAAAGCGGCCCCGGTTCCATAATCATGGCGCGTTCAATGACATTGCGCAACTCACGACAGTTCCCGGGCCAATTGTAGCGATTAAGACAATCGAGCGCCTCCGGAGCCAGTCCTTCGATTTTTTTATGGTAGCTTCGATTGATCTTGTCAATGAAATAGGAGGCGATCTGTCCGATGTTCTCCCGACGCGCCCGCAAGGGCGGGAGTTGAATGCTCAGGACATTGAGGCGAAAAAAAAGATCTCCGCGGAAGGTTCCTTCCTGCACCATGGCCGACAGGTTCTGATTGGTGGCAGCGATGATGCGAACGTCGACTTCCGAGTCCCGGTTGCTACCCAGCCGACGATAGCGTTTGTTCTCGATGACCTTAAGAATTTTGGCCTGCATGGCCAAAGGCATGTCACCAATTTCATCCAAAAAGACCGTGCCGCCATCCGCCGCGGCGAAAATGCCTTTTTCCGAGTTGGCGGCGCTGGTAAAGGCGCCTTTTTCATGACCGAAGAGTTCATTTTCGAGAAGATGCTCGGGGATAGCCGCACAATTGATATCGATGAAGGGCCGGTCACGACGGGGACTGTGCTGATGCAGGGCGCGGGCCACGAGTTCTTTGCCGGTGCCGCTTTCGCCTAGGATGAGCACGGTTTTGCACTGCGCTTCGGCACAGACCTTGATCATCTTGAAGACTTCCATCATCTTGGCGCCGGTGCCGATCAGACGGTCGTAATCTTCTTCGGGAGAAGACTGGGGCTGGGGCGGGTTGATCGGCATATTCAGGGTTCTTTTTTCAAGAGCCTGAGCGATGGTCTGATGGATGGCGGCAATATTGAACGGCTTGCCGATGAAATCTTCCGCCCCTTGCTTTAAAGCTTCGACGGCGGAGTCCATATGCGAGTTGGCCGTAATGATAATGACCGCCAGGCTGGGATCATGAGCCTTCATCTGCTTGAGCAGATCCAACCCATTGGCATCAGGCAGAAAGACATCCAGCAACACGACATCCGGGGAAAAGGAATTCAGTTTGGCGAGGGCCTCCTCCCCCGTACCGGCGGTATCGGTCTCATAACCGCTTTTCCCCAGGGATGTTCCTAGAGACCAACGGATCAATTGTTCGTCATCAACGACCAGTACCCGATTATTCGCCATGCGAATCCTACCTTCACCTTTCTGTCGGCGTTACAGCACACAGCCTTATTCGAGGCAAGATAACGACAAGAAGCTTGCCCCATTAAAATACAATTCGTAATTCAAATTTGCAAATATATGGCAATCAATATAAGTATTTAACACCTATCCATTTTGAGATATTGATCCAAACTGTCAAGCAAATATTTTCTAATGAGCCCAAAAGCCTCTATTTAGAGAAAAAATCATATCACAACAATAACACAATCGACAAACACCTGTTTCAATCGTTCTCTTTAATGCTAAATAATAGTTCCATTTTTTAATATATAAGAATACGCAGATATACTCCTTGCCTCTTTTCATTCAATCATATTGCCCGTTCACAGCCTTTCATTTTTAATCTCACCTTGTGAAAACCCTTTTCCGGGGGAATGTCTGATGGGGATTTGCACGTTTTTTAGGGCATTTCGCCTGTCAGTCACTCATCAGCAAGGATCACTTATCTTCCGTGAACATGGCGAACTCATGAAATTCTAAGAGGTTACAAATGAACTCACAAGACGGCACAGCCCCTGCAAAAGCCAGGACATTATCTGCGGACGTTACTGGCGGCCCCCAGTTAAGAACATCATTAAAAGAGAGGATAATCCATTGCCGTCATCTTTCCCTCATCGCGGCTTTTTCTGGGTGCTGGCCTTTTTGGTTCTCGGCATGGAAGCTTTTGGGCCTGTCTGCGTAGCCGGAAACACCGACGTACCGACCTTAAACTCGGAGCATTGTCAGCTTTGCCACAAAACAGCTCCTCTGGATATTGCCGAGGCCGGTGGGGCGCACCAGACCCAGATTACCTGCCTCGACTGCCATCAGGGGCACCCTCCCCTGCAAATGGAAATCATCCCGGCCTGCCAGCTCTGTCACACGGGCAAGCCTCACTACACCCTGGAGCAGTGTCTCTCCTGTCACACCAATCCCCATCGTCCCCTTGAGACGACCTTCCCCGAAAAAATAACCGCGCCCTGTCTGACCTGCCATAAAACTGAGTCAATCGCCTTGCAGACTTATCCATCAGGTCATAGCCAACTCAGCTGCACCGGCTGTCACCTGGTGCACGGCACCCCACCGGCCTGCACCGAGTGCCATCGCCCTCATGATGAGGAGATGAAGTCATCGTCCTGCACGGGGTGTCATGAGGCCCACAGTCCGACACGACTGGAATACAGGCAAGCCGTATCCGCTTCGGAATGCGGCTCCTGCCACGGCGATATTAGGGTTCGTCTGGCCGAAAGCGCCAGTCGCCACACCAGACTGGATTGCCTGACCTGCCACCTTTCCAGGCACGGCAGCATTCTGGATTGCAGCGGGTGCCACGGCACGCCCCACTCCAAGACGATTCACGATCAATTTGACCGCTGTCAGGAATGCCACAATGAGGCTCATAACCTGAGCATCTGACTTTTTATGATGTGCATGCACATGGCTGGTAACGATGGGATGAAATGAATGATGAAAAACTCAGCCGATGAGATGAGAGCACCGGGAAAAACCGCCTATCTCCACAACTTCGCCAATGACCCCGGACTGGACTACGCCCACCGGATTATGGAAGAGAACCAGGAGCGCCTGGAAAAGATTTTTTCCAGCGTCCCGGTGGGTATCCTGGTCATTGAGGCCGAAAGCCACCGCATCATCGATGCCAACCCGAAGGCGCTCGAAATGATCGGGAGCCATCGTGAAAAAATCCTGGGGCACATCTGCCACAATTTCATCTGTCCCGCCAAAGAGGGAGAATGCCCCATCACCGACAAGGATCATGCTCTGGACGGTTCGGAGCGCAGCCTGCTCACCATCAAAGGGGAAAATCTCCCCATCCTGAAAACCGTGTCAACCATCGGCATTGGCGGAAAAAAGCATCTCATCGAGAGTTTTCTGGACATTTCCGACCTGAAGGCGACCAAACTCAAACTGGAGGAGAGCGAAAAGCGTTACCGGGATCTTTTTGAAAACGTCAGCGACATGGTGCAGATGATATCACCGGACGGCCGCATTCTCTACAGCAACCCGGCCTGGGAAAGTCATCTGGGCTACGACAACCGGGAAATCGCCAGCCTGCACATAACCGATATTATCGAACAGGCCTGCCGTGAAAAATTCATGGCTACGGTTGCCCGCCTGTCCGCCAGGCAAAAACCGGGTTTGGTGGAGACCGTATTCACAGCCAAGGACGGGCGAAAAATTCCGGTGGAGGGGAACATCAGCTTTCAGAAGGAAGACGATAAACTGACTGGCATTCATCTGATCTGGCGGGACATCACGGTGCGCAAGGCCGAAGAGGCGCAGATCGTCGATCTGAACAGGCAGCTTGAGTCCATGGTCTCGGAAAAGGATCGGCAACTGCAGGACGCCCAGATCAAGTTGATACGAGCCGAAAAAATGGCGACGATTACGGGCATGGCCCATGGCACAGCCCATGAATTGAACAATCCTGTCAGTGGTATTCTCTGTGCCGTTCAGGTTCTCAGGGAGAGCAAGCAGCTCCTCCTTAACGATCGGGAAACCATCCAGGCCGCCCAGTGGCTGGAGGCCATTGAAAAAGCAGCTACCCGATGCGTCAAGATCGTCGATGACCTGAATGTCTTCTGCGACCAGGAAAAGACGGTTTTTCTCAAAACGGACATCGGCCACATTCTGAACCGCGCCCTTCATGCCCTGGAGCCGGAAATTGAAGCCAAGAGCATCCGGATTACGATGCCTCCCCCCCCCCAGTTGCCCCGCATCGACGCCGACCCCTGGCAGCTTGAGCGCCTACTGACCAACGTGTTGCGAAATGCCATCCTGGCCGTCGACAAAAGCACCGGCGAAATTCGAATAGCAAGCAGTGTGATCAAAGATATTGGCAGTGATGACCCGATGGTTCGCCTTTCCATCGGCGACAACGGCTGCGGCATCCCGACGGAAAACCTGTGCCGCATTTTCGACCCTTTCTTCACCTCCTGGTCTTCGGGCAAAAGAACTGGCCTAGGGTTGACGGTCTGCTACGGCATTGCCCGTCGACATCATGGCGACATCGATGTCTACAGCAGCGAAAAGGGGACCGAGGTGGTTGTCACCTTGCCGATCAGCCATCCCGGCCGAGAAACCTCCGTCTGATTTTCGCCCCTCTTAACGACGGGCGGTTTCCGGCAGGATGACGTGCTCGAGCAGCATGACAGCGGCCACCCCGACCACAAAGCCATTGCCAAGGATAGGCCGCAGCACCGAAGGCATGGACAGCAGGGCCGCCTCCGGTAGGAAAGCGACGATGGTTCCCAACAGCAGGGGAAGGCCAAGGATCAGGCCATCCTCAAAAAGAAAACCGCCGGGAGCTTCGAAAGCCAGCAGCATACCTGCCGCCACCTGGGCGCACAGGATATAGAGCAAAACAGAGCCCATCACCACGGCCGGTATGGCCGCCAGCCAGACCAGAGCCGCCGGCGAAAAAGCCAGCGCCAAAAGCACCAGCCCCGTCGGCAGCAGGGCATATCGCGACGCACAGCCCGTCGCCATCACCACCCCGGGGCTGAGAGAAAAGTTCACGGGTCCGATTACTCCGAGCCAGCCGGACAACAGGTTGGCCACCCCCGTCACCGTAATCCCCCGGCGCACCCTCCCCTCCATGCCTTGCGCCCTGACCACTTCTCCGATGGATTGGATGGATCCCAGGTCATTGATGGCAAGGGCCAGATAGCAGCAGAGAAAAGAGACCAGCACCCCCGGATCCAGACGCAAAGACGAGGTGATATTCACGCCAAAATGCCCAATCCAGGGCAAGGTGACCTGTGCCTCTGGGGAAAGGTCGGGGAAAAGAGCGTAAAAAGCCAGGCTCCCAACCACCATGGCCACCACGATCAGCACGGCTTTTTTCGGACCGCGCAGCCAGCGGTGCAAAAGAAACATGCCCAGAAGCAAGGCCATGGCGAAAACAAGACGGGACAGGGGAGAGCCACCCGACTGGCTGCCGATAAGCAGGTTCATGATAGGCGCGGCCAGGGTAAAGGCGATGAGCAGCAGAACAAGAGCCACCACCCGCGGCGTGAAGAGCCGCTGCAGCACGGGAAAGAGGCCAAAAAAACTGAGCAGGGCCAGCACCGTGCCGCCAATCATGACCGAAGTGTAGATTGTCGGCAGGTCATGTCCCTGGCTGGCGACCACCCCGATAAGGAGCACCGCTGCCGGGCCAAGGACCAGCGGAAGCCGGTGGCCGAACAGGAGCTGGATGATAAGCGTGACAGCCGTGATAAAGAACAGCTTCTGCAGATAAATGATCTGACCGGTCTGCTCCGGAAACTGCAGTTGCCCGACGATTCCGCCCACGATAACCACCCCCGGCAACGAAATTGCCAGCCACTGCAGCCCATACAGAACAAGCTCGCCAGCGGGCAACCTCTCATCAAGACCTCGTTTAAACTTCACGGTTCCACTCCTCTTTCTCATGAATTGCGGTCATCTTGACGCGCTCCCTCTTGTATCACAGGATCACCCGATAGGCCATGATGAAGGTTTTTCGGTATCGGTCCTCTTCGCCCCTGAGGGACTTTCGTGAATTTTCATTCAAATTCGCGGCCGGATATGGTATTTCTAGAGCCCTTGCACCTTCGTTTGACGACCAAAACGAATCCTTCTTTTCAGCCGATTCGACAACAGGGTATCTACCTGCCATGCTTCAGCTTTTTAATATCAGCAAATCCTACCAGAAAGATGCTGCTGCCCTTGAAGACGTCAACTTCAAAGTGGGCAAAGGCGAGTTTGTCTATATCACCGGGCCATCCGGGGCCGGCAAATCCACTCTGCTCAAGCTCCTCTATGGGGCGGAAAAACCGTCCCGGGGGCAGATACTGATGAACGGCCAGAACTTTACCCGCATGGGGGCGGCAAAAATCCCCTACATGCGACGGCGAATCGGCATCGTTTTTCAGGATTTCAAACTTCTCAATACCCGCACAATCTTTGAAAACGTGGCTTTCCCCCTGGAAGTTCAGGGAAAAAAACGTTTTGAAGTCGGCAAAAAAGTCTATCAGGCCCTGCAGCACGTTGGTCTTGAGCACAAACTACAGCGGCGCCCCCTCGAACTCTCCGGCGGAGAACAACAGCGGGTGGCCATTGCCCGCGCCCTGGTCATCGATCCACTCATTCTCATCGCTGACGAACCCACAGGCAATCTCGATGCCGAAGTCACCCGCGATATCATGACGCTTTTCAAGGGAGCTAACGCCCGCGGCTCTACCGTTTTGATTGCCACGCACGACCGTGAGATGATCCGGCAGTTTCCCCGCCGCGTTATTTCTTTGGACAAAGGACGGGTGGTCGAGGACCGCCAGCCCTGATGAGGGGCCGGTGAGGTCAGTCACCGTTGCCGGTCACCAGGAAATACCACAGGGAGTTGTACCTTGTTTGAAAGTCTTCTCTATTTTCCCCTCCGGGCCCTGCGCAACATGCGCCAAAGCCCTTTTTTGTGTACCGCCGCCATTGCCACGGTCGCCGTCTCCCTGACTATTCTGGCTTTTTTTGCCATCGTCGTGCTCAATGTGCAGAAACTGACCTCCCACTGGAGCAAAGAAGTCCAGATTGTAGCCTACCTGGACCAGACTCCCGACCAAGGCCAGCTCAAGGTCTGGATGACCGAGATCGGCAATCTGCCGGAGGTCGCTGCTGTCGTTTATGTTTCTCCCGCTGAAGCCCACAATCGTTTCAAGACCCGCCTGGGACAGGACGCCGGCCTGTTGGACGGACTGGCGACCGACATCCTGCCAGCCTCGCTGGAAATCACCCTGAAGGAAGATCAGCGAAATCGCCTCGGCATCGGCAAAGTCATTTCGCACCTGCGCCAGGACAGCCGCTTTTCCGACCTACGCTATGGCCAGGAGTGGCTGGAAAAATTTGAAGCCTTCGTCGCCTTGCTCAAGATGGCCGGAGCTTTTCTCGGAGGTTTTCTCCTTTTTGCCGCCCTCTTTATCGTTTCCAACACCATACGTCTCACCCTCTTCGCCCGCCGTGACGAACTGGAGGTGATGGCCCTGGTGGGAGGCACTCCCCTCTTCATCAAGACGCCCTTTTTGCTGGAGGGGGCCTTTCAGGGCGCCATCGGCGGCTGCCTCGCCCTGGCCGGTTCATACATGCTCTACCTTGTTTTTCTCAAAGAGGGATTATCCTCCCTGCTTTTGACCACCGGCGTCAACACCATTACCTTTCTCCCTTCCCACTACGGCCTTGCCGTAATTCTGGCCGGCATTACCCTGGGTTTTCTCGGGAGCCTGCTCTCGCTGCGAAAGCTCGTCCGGATCTGATGGCTAACGTCCCTTCTTCAAGATGGCTTCACCTGTTCAGGGTTCTGTGCTGTGTCGGCAGCCTGTTTCTGGCGACGGCTGTTTTGGCCTCACCGCGCGAAGAGTTGGAAAAGAGCCGACAGACACTCGAAGCCATCCAGCAGCGCATTCAGCAGACGGCCAAGGACCTGGATCGGAAAAAGTCGGATGAAGCCTCTTTGCGCCGGGACCTGGAGACGGTCGAAAAAGAACTGCGTAAAATTGATCGACGCAAGGCAGGTCTGAGCAAACGGCTGGAGCAGCTAAAAAAGGAAGTGGCCGAAAAGGAAGAAGACATCCAGCGGACGAAAGTCTCCATCGACCGCCTTGAAGGGCAGGTTGAAAAGCGCCTGGTCGCCCTGTACAAAGGCGCCGACGCCAACTTCATCCGTGTTCTTTTTGCCGGCATTCCTCCGGCTAAAATCGCCGAAGAATATGATTTTCTCGGTCGCATCGTGCAAAAGGATCGGCAGCTTCTTCATGACTACCGTAGCAACCTGGCTAACCTGGAGCAGGCCAGAATCCAGCTGGAAAACTTGCAGGAGGAGCAGAAAGAGGCCTTAACCGCCTTGCGCGGCGAAGAAGCCAACATCGCCCAGGCCCGCAAGCTCAAAAGCCGGTTGCTGGGCCAGGCACGCAGTGATCGAGAATCCCTTGCCTTGGAACTGGCTGAATTAAAAGAAAAAGCCCAGCGTTTGAGCGATCTTGTCAAAAAACTTGAATCGGAAAAGCCGCGCGGGTATAGTCAGAA
>OBLN01000544.1_pt1 | contig 13535 bp, 13 predicted proteins | sample 1519301 | NCBI WGS metagenome assembly OBLN01 (sample SAMEA2452533, study PRJEB22499) | sediment metagenome | reverse complement strand
TCGGGCATCGGGCACCTCACCCTGTCGGCGCCCGGGCTGGGCGGCGACGGCAACGACGGCTCCGTCGATGTCACGCTGGATATGAGCGGAATCGCCTGGCTGCGCCCCGACGGCAACGATGACGGCAGCTATAGCGACACCAACGCCGACGACCCTACCGCCACCGCCACCTTCGGCGTCTACCGCGGCGATGATCGCTTCTACTTCTGGCAGGAGACACCATGAGCGCGAAAGGTTTTACCCTGGTCGAGCTTATCGTGATCCTGGTGCTGGTGGGGATCCTCTCGCTCTACGTGTCGATAAAAAACACCGACTTCACCGCCGAAAGCTCCGCCGAAGAGCTGGTGCAGGCGCTGGAGCATACGCGCGAGATGGCAATGAACAGCACCGGCAGCGGAGTGGCCATCGGCCTGCAGATCGACGGTGACGGTTTTCTCTTCACCGGCGTCGGGGCGCCGCCAGTGGACTGGCAGTTGCTCAAGCCGGGCCCGGCGCTTAGCGTCAGCATCAGCCCCGTCGGCTCCGTCACCTTCAACGGTCGCGGCGAGCCCAGCTGCAGTGGCGGCCTCAGCTGCAGCAACAGCGCCCAGTCGATAACCGTCAGCGCCCGGGGCGAGACAGCGACCCTTGCTATCGAACCCTACACCGGACTGGTGCATCGATGAGTAGAGGCAACGGCTTTACCCTGATCGAGACGCTGATCTTCATCATCGTGGTGGGGATAGGGGTCGCCGGCATCGCCCAGCTCTACGTCAGCAATGTACAGGAGTCGGCCACGCCGCTGGTGCGCGAACGCGGCAGCGCCCTGGCCAAGGCCTTTATGGACGAGATCATGGCCAAACGCTGGGATGAAAACACGCCCGTCGGCGGCGGCTGCGTCGAGACCGGCTCCAACAGCTGCACCAGCTACTGCGCCGCGCTGAGCGACACGCAGTGTAACTACAGTAAATGCTCACTTACTGCACCCGGCAACTGCGAGCCCGCCGCCACCGTCTCCGCCTCACTCGGTGCCGACGAGGCGAGCCGCAGTGAGTGGGACGACCTGGACGACTATAACGGCTACACTCCCACCACGCCGCAGGATATCGATGGCAACGACCTCACCCAGTACAGCGGCTATGCACTCTCAGTCACGGTGGCGCCGCCGGGCAGCGCCTGGAACGGCGTCCCGGCAGCCGATGTGCGCCGCATCGAGGTGAATGTCACCAACCCGCTGGGCGAGAGCTATACCCTGATCAGCTACCGGGTGAATATGTGATGCAACGTATCTACTCACCCCATGTGCTCTCCATGCTGTCATTGCCAGGTGCCAGAGCGGCGAAGCAATTACCTTTCCGCCATGGCTGTGTAGCTCCTTCTGTGATGCCGGGGGCAAGCAGTTACCATATGGTGGAACTTCGCCCCGGCCACATCCAGCCACGCGGCTTCACCCTGATCGAGATGGTAGTGACCATCGTCCTGCTGGGTATCATCTCCGCTGCCCTGGCGCCGTTCTTCTTCAGCGCCGTCAGCGGCTATTTCGACACCCAGGCACGTGCACGGCTCACCGGAGAGGGGCGGCTGGCGCTGGAGCGACTCAGCCGCGATCTGCGTGAGGCCGACCCTGCCAGTATCAGTGTCATCGGCGGCAACCAGCTCAGCTTTACCCTCATCAGCGACCTTGCCGGCGTCACCCAGGTCGGCAGCACGGTGGTCAAGACCTACCAGGCCTGCCGCACTATCCGCGTGGCACAAAGCGGCAGCAACCTGGTGTGGGACGAGGGGGGCGACGGCAGTGCAGAAGGCATCCTCGCCACCCACCTCAGCGGTATCCAGTTCCGTTACTCTGCCGGCACTACCCACCGCAGCGGCCTCGTCAGCATCACCATGACGCTGAGCCGCGACGGCGAGAGCATCGAGCTCTACCGCGAGGCGCACCTGCGCAATGCTCTGGGGAGTGTGGTATGCCCATGACGCCGCTCCAACACCGCCAGCGCGGCGTCTCCCTGGTGGCCGCGATCTTCCTGCTGGTCGCCCTGGCGACACTCGGTGCGCTGATGACCGTGTTGCTCAGCTCGCAAAGCCTCACCAGCGTCTCCGACTACTACGCCAACCAGGCCCTCTACAGCGCCGAAAGCGCCGTGCAGCGCGCCGCCTACCACATCAACCAGGGCCGGGACTGCACTGCCGGTAACGTTAGCGAACAACCCCTAGAGGCCGGTCTCGACGCCTGGTACAGCATCAGCGGCAGCAGCGACACCATCGGCGGCCATCAAGTCTGCCGTATCATCGCCACCGGCATGGCCGGCGGCAGCAGCGCCAACCCCATCTCCCAGCGCCAGATCACCGTGCTCTACGGCACCTCATTCCTCAATTACCCATAGGGCGCGCCATGCGTGCCACAATCTCGGCGCCCGCGGGGCGCCCTATCTCATGCTTATAGGGCGTGCAGTACACGCCAAACTTTGGCTGCTTCGGGAAACCGTTAACTCTCCTCCATCCCCAACTCCTTGATCTTGCGGGTGATGGTATTGCGCCCCCAGCCGAGCAGGTGCGCCGCTTCCTGGCGGTGGCCGCCGGATTTGGCCAGCGCCACCTCGATCATCAGCCGCTCAAAATCCGCCACCGCCTCATCCAGGATCGCCGTTGCGCCGCTGTTCAGCCGCTGCTCTGCCCAGCGGCGCAGTGGGGTCAGCCAGTCCTGTGCATCGCCTACTCGCTCCCGGCTCTGCTTCAGTTCGGGCGGCAGGTCGTCGATGTGAATCTCCTGACCCGGCGACATCACGGTCAGCCAGCGGCAGGTGTTTTCCAGCTGGCGCACGTTGCCCGGCCACTCCAGGCTGCTGAGGTAGGACTCGGTCGCCTTGTCGACCCATTTGGTCTCCACGCCGATCTCTTCACTGGCCTTTTTCAGAAAGTGCTTCATCAGCAGCGGAATATCCTCGCCGCGCTCGCGCAGCGCCGGGATGTGGATGCGGATGACGTTGAGGCGGTGGAACAGGTCTTCACGGAACAGGCCATCGCGCACCCGCTGCTCCAGATCCTGGTGGGTGGCGGCGATCACCCGTACGTCCACCTTAACCGGCGAGCGCCCGCCGACGCGGTAGAACTGTCCATCCGAGAGCACCCGCAGCAGGCGGGTCTGCAGTTCGGCGGGCATGTCGCCGATCTCGTCCAGGAAGAGGGTGCCGCCGTCGGCCTGTTCGAAGCGTCCCTCCCTTGCACTCTGCGCGCCGGTGAAGGCGCCGCGTTCGTGGCCGAACAGCTCCGACTCGAGCAGGTCCTTGGGGATCGCCGCGGTATTTAGGGCGATGAAGGGTTTGTCCCGCCGTGGGCTATGGCGGTGCAGGGCATGGGCCACTAACTCCTTGCCGGTACCGGACTCGCCGTTGATCAGCACCGTGATGTTGGAGGAGGAGAGGCGGCCGATGGCGCGAAACACCTCCTGCATCGACGGCGCTTCACCGATGATCTCCATGCTCTCGAAATGCTGCTCGCCACCGGCCTCCCTGCTCTGCTCCTTGCGGTGGGCCATGGCGCGGCGCACCAGCTCGATGGCATCATCCACATCGAACGGCTTGGGCAGGTATTCGAAGGCACCGCCCTGGTAGGCGGAGACCGCGCTGTCGAGGTCGGAGTGGGCGGTCATGATGATCACCGGCAGCTGCGGACGCTGCTCTGTGATCGCCTGCAGCAACTCCAGCCCGCTGGTGCCCGGCATACGGATGTCGGTGATCAACACATCCGGCTCTTCCCTTGCCAACAGGCTCAGCGCGCTGTCCGCCGACTCGAAACTCTGTACATTCATCCCCTCGTGCTTGAGTGCCTTCTCCAGCACCCAGCGGATGGAGCGGTCATCATCGATAACCCAGATGTTACTGTCGTCACTCATGTGTCTCTCCCCTGCGGTAACTCCCGATCGAGCTCGATCGGCAGCAATACGGTGAATACCGTCTGGCCCGGGCGGCTCTCCCACTCGATGAGTCCGCCGTTGGCGTTGATCAGTGACTGGGCAATGGGGAGCCCCAGGCCGGTGCCCTCGGCGCGTCCGGTCACCATCGGCAGAAACAGGTTCTCCCGCATCTCCTCGGCGATCCCGGGGCCGTTGTCGATCACATCGAGGCGTGCCACCAGTTTGTGCAACACGCTGCCGATGGTGTACTGGCGAAGGGTGCGGGTGCGCAGGGTGATCTCTCCCTCGCCCACAGCCTCCAGTGCCTGAGCGGCATTGCGCACCAAATTCATCACCGCCTGGATCAGCTGGTCCACGTCGGCGTAGATCTCGGGGATACTCGGGTCGTAATCGCGCCGCAAGCGGATGTGCGGGCTGATCTCCACTCCCACCACCTGACGCACCCGTTCAACCGCTTCATGGATATTGATCTTGCGCTTGTGCGGCAGGGCGTTGGGGCCCAGCATGCGATCCATCAGTGCGTGCAGGCGGTCCGCCTCGCTGATGATGATGTGGGTGTATTCCTTTAGCTCCTCGTTGTGCAGCTCGCGCTCCAGCAGCTGGGCGGCACCGCGCAGCCCCCCCAGAGGATTTTTGATCTCGTGCGCCAGACCCCGCACCAGGGCACGGGTGGCGTGGCTCTGCGCCAGCAAGCCCTCCTCGCGGGTGATGCGCAGCTGCCGGTCCACCTGCTTCATCTCCACCAGCAGCTCTGTCTCGCCGCCACCGCCCTCGTAGAGCGGGATCGCCGTCAGGTCTACCGTGACCTTGTCGCGGTAGCCCAGGTTCAACACCAGTTCCCGCTCGGTAAAGGGTGTCCCGGTCTGCAACACCTGCTGCAGTGCGGCGCTGGCCTCATGGTCAAACAGCACATTGTCCACCGTATGGCCAAGAAAGCGCTGCGCGCTGACCGCAAACAGCATCTCCCCGGCAGGATTGATAAACCGCAGCTGGAGGGAGCCGTCCAGCAGCAACACCGCGGTGTGCATGTTCTCCACTACCCGCTGCAATGCTGCAACCTGTGTTTCGCTAGCCATCGTCATGCACTCTTCCAAGCAAGATGCACACCACATCGGGCCATCCCGAGTGCAAAATGCAAGCTATTGAATTTGCACCAAACAGGGCAGCACAGGGGTCACTCAGCCAGGATTGGCTGCATCATGGTTGTGCACCAAAATAGTACATAGGAGTATATGCACTAAATTAGTGCATAGCGAGCAGGGGAGGGGGAATTACTTGATGCTGTGCTGACGCATGAAGAAGGTGACCGGGTCCGCCTTGATCAGCGTGGCGCCGGATTCGTCCTCGATCCGGGCATCGATGGTGTGGCTGCCGCGGAAGACCTGTGGCAGGCTGAAGCTGGACTGCCGCCCACGGGCGATCTCCTTGCCATCCAGGCTGATGACCACGCTGTGCTCCTTGCCAAGCTGCGGCTCGATGCTGAGGCTCACCTGGATCGCGCTGCCATCGAACCAGATGGTCTGTTCCTGTTGCGGTGCGGTGATGGCTAGGCTGTCGTAGCTGCTCTCCTCGCCGTTACTCTCCTTTGCCTGCTCCTTGGCCGACGTACTGCTGATCGTCTTGCCCGGCTTTGGCGCCTGGATGGTCGGTGCCTCGTGCAGTGGGATCTGTTCACCGCCACGGTTGGGGTCATCGGTGAACTCTACGGTACCGTCCGGATGGACGATGCGGTAACCGGTCTCCGCCGCGATCAGCGGCAGGGCGAAGAAGAGGAGAAGAAGCGGCAGTCTTTTCATACGCCAAGCATAATCCACCCAGACACGTACGACAAATCCCCGCCGGGATTTCCCTCTGCAAGCGACACAAACAAAAACGCCCCCATGAAGGGGGCGTTCTGTGTCGGCAGTGACCGCTCCCTAGCAGGAGTAGTACATGTCGAACTCCACCGGGTGGGTGGTCATGCGGATGCGGGTCACATCGGCCATCTTCAGCTTGATGTAGGCATCGATCATGTCGTCGGTAAAGACGCCACCCTGGGTGAGGAACTCGCGATCCTTGTCCAGCTCTTCCAGCGCCTGATCAAGGGCGTGGCAGACGGTCGGGATCAGCTTCTCCTCCTCGGGGGGCAGGTCGTAGAGGTCCTTGTCCATTGCCTCACCCGGGTGGATCTTGTTCATGATGCCGTCCAGGCCGGCCATCATCAGGGCGGAGAAGGAGAGGTAGGGATTGGCGGTCGGGTCGGGGAAACGTACCTCGACGCGACGGCCCTTAGGGTTGGTCACGTAGGGAATACGGATGGAGGCGGAACGGTTGCGGGCGGAGTAGGCCAGCATCACCGGGGCCTCGAAGCCGGGCACCAGACGCTTGTAGGAGTTGGTGGACGGGTTGGTGAAGGCGTTCAGCGCCTTGGCGTGCTTGATAATGCCGCCGATGTAGTAGAGTGCGGTCTCGGAGAGGCCGCCGTACTCGTTACCGGCAAACAGGTTGGTGCCATCCTTGGAGATGGACATGTGGACGTGCATACCGGAACCGTTGTCACCGACCATCGGCTTGGGCATGAAGGTGGCGGTCTTGCCGTAGCTGTGAGCGACGTTGTGCACACAGTACTTGAGGATCTGCACCTCGTCGGCCTTCTTGGTCAGGGTGGCGGCGCCGACGCCGATCTCGCACTGGCCGGCGGTGGCCACCTCGTGGTGGTGCACCTCAACATCGAGACCCATCTCTTCCATCGCCAGGCACATGGCGGCGCGGATGTCGTGCAGCGAATCGACCGGCGGTACCGGGAAGTAGCCGCCCTTGACGCCCGGACGGTGGCCCATGTTGCCGTCTGCGTAGACCTTCTCGGAGTTCCACTCGGCCTCTTCGGAGTCGATCTTGACGAAGGAGCCGCTCATGTCGGAGCCCCAACGGACGTCGTCGAAGATGAAGAACTCGGGCTCGGGGCCGAACAGGGCGGTGTCGCCGATGCCGGTGGACTTGAGGTACTCCTCGGCGCGTCTGGCCACGGAGCGCGGGTCGCGCTCGTAACCCTGCAAGGTGTTGGGCTCGACGATGTCACAGGTAATGTTGACCATCGGCTCATCGGCAAAGGGATCCAGCACCGCGGTGGTGGCGTCGGGCATCAAAACCATGTCCGATTCATTGATACCCTTCCAGCCCTGGATGGAGGAACCATCGAACATCTTGCCCTCTTCAAAGGTGTCCTCATCGATCTGGGTGATCGGCATGGTCACGTGCTGCTCCTTGCCGTGGGTATCGGTGAAGCGGAAATCGACGAACTTAGCGCCACTTTCCTTGATCAATTTCATTACGTTCTCAGCAGACATCGGTGCCTCCAATCAAATTTAAGGGTAATACAGTGCCACATCGGGCAAAACTTTATGTGCATTAATAGTGCATGAACCATGCCAGCACCATAACTCATTGACTACATTGAGGTTGTCTTTTTTACCCTGCATGCATTATGGGGATATTGCACCAAATAAATGCATCAGTGCACCCGCAGCACTATTTTGGTGCGTTGCGGTAGTAAAAACTCACCTCGCGCACCTGCTTCAGCTGCAGCGCCGCCTCGCGCATCTTCTGCAACTCGCTACGCGCTGTCTCATTCGCGGGCATCGCCTCCAGCGGCAGACAGACCTCCACATCCAGCCGGCCATCCAGATAGTGTAAGACAATACGCTCGATTTTCCCCGCCAGCGCGATCCCTGCCCAGCGCTCATCCAGCCGGCTGCGGATCCAGCTGCGTGTGGGCAGGCCGAGACTCGGCTTCATCTGCTCGTCATCTTCGGGGTCGACGTGAACCATCACATCGGTCACCTCCTCGACCTCCTCGATCAGACGTTTGCGTACCATCTCGCCGATATAGTGACCCTCGGAGACGCTCAGTTTCGGGTCGACGATCACGTGCACATCAACCAGTGCATCCCCCCCCATCAGCCGGGTGCGCAACATGTGCAGTTCGCGTACCCCGCCGACACCGAGGATCTCCTTGCGGATCAACTCCACCCGCTCCGGCTCCAGTGCGGTATCGACCAGCTCATGCACACTGGCCCAGGCCAGGTCCCAGCCGATCTTGGCCACCATCGCGCCGACCAGCACCGCGGCCACCGAATCGAGATACTCCAGCCCGGCCATGGTGCCGCCGACACCGATCACCACCACGACGGATGAGATGGCATCGGAGCGGCTATGCCAGGCGTTGGCCTTGAGCATGCTCGACTTGAGCTTTTTCGCCACCCGCATGGTGTAGTGGTAGATCCACTCCTTGGAGAAGACCGAAACCACCGCTACTGCCAGCGCCCAGATGCCGGGCTCGAGCAGCTCCTCGGGGTGAAACAGCCGATCCACCGCATCCCAGGCAATACCCGCCGCCACCACGATCAGCGCGATGCCCAACGCCACCGTCGCCAGGGTTTCAAAGCGTCCGTGACCGTAGGGGTGGGTCTCGTCCGCATCGCGGCTACCGTGCTTGGCGGCAAACAACACCATGAAGTCTGTGGCCAGGTCGGAGAGGGAGTGGATACCGTCGGCGATCAGCGCCTGAGAGTTGGCGAGAAATCCGAACAACAGCTTGAGTACGCCGAGGGCGAGATCGATCGCCGAGCCAATCAGTGTGACCTTGCGCATCTCCCGATAGCGTACATCACCCGGCTCCATGGCGTGGGGGTCGGGGTGGTGGTGATGATGATGTCCGCCCATGCTTCCTTTCCTATTCGGCGCTGCCGACCTCGACGAGGATGATAATATCGCCGTTTTCCTCACGGGTTTCCACCACCCGGTGACCGTTGATACGGCACCAGGCGGGGATGTCATTGACCACTCCCGGGTCGGTGGCGAACACCTCCAGCAGATCCCCCGGCTGCAACTCTGCCACCTTGTCCTGGGTGCGGATCACCGGCATCGGGCAAAACATCCGTCGCGCATCGAGTTCGTATTTCATATTTTTCCCAAATAAAACCCATTCACCGAAAAGGCGCAGAGGTCGCAAAGTTACCCATCATTCCAGCTGCCTATAAGAATCCGAGGGTGAACATTATTAAATGTGCTCTGCACTTTCACCACTCATACCCCTTTGCGCTCTTTGCGCCTTTGCGGTGAAATCATTCAGACCATCCACTCTTCCTTGAGATCATGGGGTGGCAGGGGAGTCACCTCCACGGTGTGGCTCTCGCCGTCGGGGCGGTGGATCTCCACCGTGACCTGCTCGGCGGTGCGGCCCTTGCTGTAGCGGGCGACGATGCGGGCGGCGAACTCCAGGTCAGCATCCGTCGGCTCGCCGTCGACCAGCGCCAGCGGTCCCGGGTGGGAGGTGGTGAAGAGGTGGATGAACTGTTTTTTGTAACCGGAGAGGAAGTTGTTTTCCCCCTCCTCGCGGCTGACGATGAGCTTGTAGTGCGGCGCCGGGCGGATGTGGCGGCCCACCTTGAGCAGCATGATGTCATCCATCTCGTATTCGCGCGAACCGCGCCCCTGCCACAAGTCCACCAGCTTGCGCGAGTAGGACTCGTCGGTGAGGAAACAGCAGCCGCCGGCGGGGGAGGCGTAATCCTCGAAGCCGAACTGTTTGGCCAGCGCCATCTGCGGCTTGCGGTTGCGGCCGGAGAAGTCGTAGAGCTTCTCCCGATCGACCCAACCCTCGCGCTCGGGCAGGGTGGGGGGCAGGTTCTTGGCGCACAGCGGTCGCAGCAACCGATCCTCGGCACCCGACTCGCGCGCCACCACCGGCATGGTCTCCTTGCGTTGCGACATGGGGCGCTGACCGATCACCTCGCCGGTGATGATAAAGTCGAAGCCGTGTTTCTCCGCCCACTCCAGCGCCTTGTGCACCATGAAGATCTTGCAGTCGAGGCAGGGGTTCATGTTCGCCCCGTAACCGTGCTTGGGATTGAGCAGCACATCCTTGTACTCCTCCACGATATCGATGATGTGCAGCTTGATGCCCAGCCTCTCAGCGGACCATAGTGCGTTGTTACGCTTCGGCTTCGCCTTGTCCCGCTGGCGGATGGCGTGGGTGTGCCCCTCCACGCAGAAACCGGTGAAAAAGTTGATCCCCTCTACATGGATGCCCTGCTCGAGCATCACCTTAGCGGCAAGTAGGGAGTCGAGACCGCCGGAGATGAGGGCGACCGCTTTACGTTGTTGCGTCATGGGTGGAAATTCGGGACTGCTGTGGTGAACTGACGTGAATTTTACACCATCGAGCTATTAGATCCCATTAAAAGCCTTAAACGCAAAGGCGCAAAGACGCTAAGAGCGCAAAGGATAGCTGTGCTTCTGTTCGTTTGTTTCATTGCGAAACATCTACCGAACTCAGCTGTTTAATGCTTATAACCCATTGTAATAGCGATGATTTTATTGAACATACATCCATATAATCAGAATATGTAACTACACATCAAACAACTTTGCGCCCTTTGCGACTTTGCGCCTTTGCGTTGAAAGCCTTTAAACCCCCTGTTATCAGATGCTTAGGGCAAGCTATAATGCATGGCTTTGTAACAGAACATATAAAAGGTATCACCTTGAGCGGAACGAATTCAGCAGACGTCTCGACCTTTCAGGGTCTCATCCTCGCGCTGCAGCAGTACTGGGCGGAGCAGGGCTGTGTGATCCTGCAGCCGCTGGACATGGAGGTGGGCGCCGGCACCTTCCACCCGGCCACCTTCCTGCGCGCCATCGGCCCAGAGCCGTGGAGCACCGCCTATGTGCAGCCCTCGCGCCGCCCCACCGACGGGCGCTACGGCGAGAATCCCAACCGTCTGCAGCACTACTACCAGTTCCAGGTGATCCTCAAGCCCTCGCCGCTGGATATCCAGGAGCTCTACCTGGGCTCGCTGAAGATGCTCGGTATCGACCCGCTGGAGCACGACATCCGTTTCGTCGAGGATAACTGGGAGTCGCCCACCCTCGGCGCCTGGGGCCTGGGCTGGGAAGTGTGGCTCAACGGTATGGAGGTGACCCAGTTCACCTACTTCCAGCAGGTGGGCGGCCTCGACTGCAAACCGGTCACCGGCGAGATCACCTACGGCCTGGAGCGCATCGCCATGTACCTGCAGGGGGTGGAGAGCGTCTATGACCTGGTCTGGACCCGTGGTCCCAACGGCCCGGTCACCTACGGCGATGTCTACCACCAGAACGAGGTAGAGCAGTCCACCTACAACTTCGAACACGCCGACACCGAGTTCAACTTCGCCCTGTTCGATCAGTGCGAGAAGGCCTCCAGTCAGCTCATCGAGGCCGGCCTGCCGTTGCCCGCCTACGAGCAGGTGCTCAAGGCCTCCCACACCTTCAACCTCCTCGATGCCCGCCACGCCATCTCGGTGACCGAGCGCCAGCGCTACATCCTGCGCGTACGCGCCCTGGCCCGCGCCGTGGCCCAGGCCTACTACGAAGCCCGCGAGAAGCTCGGCTTCCCCATGCTGAAAGGCAAGGACAATTAGCCACAGAGCACACAGAGAGCACGGAGGGTTGATGTCATGGATGACTCGAAACTTACTGGCAAGATAATCGGTGCAGCGATAGAGGTGCACCGTGCATTGGGACCGGGCCTTTTGGAATCGATATATGAAGAGGCTTTGTGTCATGAGCTTGAGCTACGAGGAATCAACTATCAACGTCAGGTCTCGGTTAACGTCAACTACAAAGGTAAGCAAATTAGTGGGCAAATTCTGGATCTACTGGTTGAGTCAAAAGTCATAATTGAACTTAAGTCCCTGCGTACTTTGCCTGATGTGGCTACAGCTCAAACCCTCTCCTATCTGAAGGCAACGGGTTTACACCGAGCACTGTTGATAAATTTTGGCGAAAAGCGCTTGGCCAACGGCATTAAACGCCTCAGCTTATAAATCTGCCTGGCAGGCACCGAGGCCAAGCGAACCACACTCAGTGACCTCTGCGGTCTCTGTGGCAATAAAAGGTTTATTAAATGAGCAATAAAAAAGACTTACTGATCGAGATTGGTACCGAAGAGCTGCCGCCGAAGGCGCTGCTCAAGCTCTCCAATGCCTTCACCAGCGGTATCACCGAGGGGCTGCGCAAGGCAGAGCTCGACTTCGGTATGGTGCATGACTATGCCACCCCGCGCCGTCTTGCCGTCCTTATCAAGGACCTTGACGAAACCCAGGCGGACAAGGCGGTGGAACGACGCGGTCCGGCGGTCAGTGCCGCCTTCGACGATGACGGCAATCCCACCAAGGCCACCGAGGGTTTCGCCCGCTCCTGCGGCATCACCCCGGATCAGCTGGAGACCATGGAGACCGACAAAGGCGCTTGGCTGGTCTACCGTAGCACCCAGGCGGGCCAGCCGACCGCCGCGCTGATCCCGGAGATCCTCACCGAGGCGCTGCACAAACTTCCCATCCCCAAACGCATGCGTTGGGGCGATCTCAACGCCGAGTTCGTGCGCCCGGTGCACTGGGTGGTGCTGCTGTTTGGCGATGAGGTGATCGATACCGAGGTGCTGAGCGTCAAATCCGGGCGCGATACCTACGGTCACCGTTTCCACCATCCCGAACCGATCTACCTGGGCGAACCGGCGGCCTACGCGCCGATCCTCGAAAGCAGCGGTCGAGTCATGCCGTTGTTTGCCGATCGCCGTGAAGCGATCCGTGCCCAGGTAATGGAGGCCGCGGAGAAGGCCGGCGGCAAGGCAGTGATCGATGAGGCGCTGCTTGATGAGGTCACCGGCCTGGTGGAGTGGCCGCTGGCGGTGGTCGGCAGTTTCGAGGAGCGTTTCCTGGAGGTACCGCCCGAGTGTCTGATCTCGGCGATGAAGGGGCACCAGAAGTATTTCCACATGGTCGATGGCGAGGGCAAACTGATGCCCAACTTCATCACCGTGAGCAACATCGAATCCCGTCACCCGCAGTACGTGCGCGAGGGCAACGAACGGGTGATCCGCCCGCGCCTCACCGATGCCGACTTCTTCTGGAACCAGGACCGCAAACGCAAGCTCGCCGAGCGCATCGACAGCCTCGCTACGGTCGTGTTCCAAAAACAGCTCGGCACCATCGCCGACAAGTCTAAGCGGGTCGCCGTGATTGCCGAGCAGATCGCCACCGACATCGGCGGCGACGCCAAGCTCGCCGCCCGAGCCGCGCTGCTTGCCAAGTGCGACCTGATGACCGAGATGGTGGGAGAGTTCCCGGAGCTGCAGGGAATCATGGGGCGCTACTATGCGCAACACGACGACGAAGCGCAGGAGGTTGCCGAGGCGCTGGATGAGCAGTACATGCCGCGCTTTGCCGGCGATGCGCTGCCGGCCGGCAAGACCGGCCAGGCACTGGCGGTGGCCGACAAGCTCGATACCCTGATCGGCATCTTCGGCATCGGCCAGCTCCCCAGCGGCGACAAGGACCCGTTCGCGTTGCGCCGCGCCGCCCTCGGCGCCCTGCGTATCATTATCGAGCAGCGGCTCGATCTCGATCTCTACGCGCTTTTGCAACATGCCGCCGAGGCCAATTCGGGCCTCTTCGACAATCCTGCGGTTGCCGACCAGGTATTCGACTTCATGATGGGCCGACTCAAGGCCTATTATCACGAACTCAAGGTCGCCCCCGACACCTTCGAGGCGGTGCTGGCGCAGCGTCCCACCCAGCCGCTCGATTTCGATGCCAGGCTCAAGGCCGTTACCGCCTTCCGC
>OBLN01000543.1_pt1 | contig 13555 bp, 15 predicted proteins | sample 1519301 | NCBI WGS metagenome assembly OBLN01 (sample SAMEA2452533, study PRJEB22499) | sediment metagenome | reverse complement strand
AATCAGCAACTTAAAAAAAAAACAGGTCAACGGTAACGGTAACGGAGTTACAGTTACTTACAGACCTTCCGTCCTTCCGCTTCAGGCTGCGGACGTCAGGCCTGTTTGTTGGCGGGGAAGCCCCTGCTACCCCAATTTCAGATAGAAAAAGAAATACATTCTGTCTGGGTTCACATCTGTGCTTGGATAAGCGCGTCGACGTTGTAAATTTGCACAATCAACGAGAAGCGCATTTAAACGCCGTGTAACAAGATTTTCTCTGTTTGGCTACGTTGATATGGTTGAATGTGCGATCGTTGAAATTTGGCACCTCAAAACGCGTCTAAGGCGCCTTCTAGGTTCAGTGCGGAGACGGTTTTGCTATAGCCAGATGTTTCTAGCGACTTTGCATTCTTTTTGCTTATCTAAGATCTCCGCTTTCTTTTCGTGCTGCGCTACGACGTAATAGTCATCATTTCCAGATCTGGAATGCGCACAGATCCCGCAAAAACAGCCCAACGAAATCCTTTTCTTTTAGAGTCTTTAATAGCTTTACGGTTAGTGCATTGCAAATATCTTTGATTTTTTTGCCAAAATAATCTAAAATAGAGGTTATAGGAGAAGGTGTTGCATGGCTTTTAAGCCCATGGATGAAGATGTGTACCTGAAGTGCCTCAAGATGGTTGGATGGAGCCTTGTCAAAGGCAGCATAGACCACAAGCTTTACAACGAAGACGGAGAGTTCCTTTGCTCGATTAAAATCGCTCATGGCAAGAGAGCCAAAAAAGAAGTGGTAGCCTTCAGTGTGCAAAAAACATCTAAAGAATTTAAAAAAAGAGGGTGGCCATGGCCTCCAAGAAAGAAGTCGAAAAGCATCTAAAAATTGCCCTAGAGGAAGTTGGGCCGATCAATCCGTGGTTTGATAAAGAGTATGATGCATGGATTTTCAGTAGTAAAATTTATCCTGATGTAGAGTACGCTGGCGAATCTGCTGAAGAGGTGAAGGAGAACTACCATCTTTATCTTCGTGATTTCATAGAAGAGCGCCTTAACGATAACCTCGCTTGCCATATTGAAAAAGCAACCAAAGGACGAGGGGGAAAGAGAGATGGTGCCGGTCGTCCTAAGGGAACAAAAAAAGAAGCCAAGATTAGAGTTTCCGTTCCGGTAGATGTGGCTGACTGGTTAAAAGATCCGGCTGCGATCCCTCAGGTTCGAAGGCTCATTGCTAAGTCTCGTCATTAGTATTTCGTGGAAACTGGGGCTTTACTTTCCCTTTGCTCTTCCAGCATTTCCCAGTACCTTGCGTCATAAAATTTGCTGTCTGCAGAACTTCTTAGGGAGTTTATGCCATAGCAAACGCAAAAGTTCAGTAACCATATGCATGCTACCCATTTCCATCGAAATTTCCTGTTATATAGCCAAGAAAGCGCTCTTTCTAAAAAAACAGCGAATACAATATCTAGAACAGGAGACATGATAAACATAGCTAACAAAGGTACGGTCATTATTTTTTCTTCATTTGCATTTCTTTTTCAAAATTCCAGATGCTATCACTCCACATAATAATCGATCAACTGATCTCCTAGATTAGAGGAGGTAAATGTTCACCTCATGTCGTAGGAACGAGATGAACATTTACTGAGAGAGAGCTGCCAGTGCGTGGAAGACAAGTGTTGTTTTTATTCCCTTCCTGAGCGCCGTTCTTCTTCAGCATATGTTTTTATCATATCGCTAAAGAGATGTTCTCCGATTTGGCTGTTGAAATTTAGCGCGTCGCGCCCAGCGTCCTGTGTGAAGCGGCCTGCCGCCTCTAGAGCTGGTTTTGCGTCATTTAGGAGGCGATCTGCCGCTAATCCCGCTCGTTCGCATCCATCTGCGAATGTTAGAGCATTTTGTTGCTTGGCACCAGCTGCAGCCTCGGCAGAACCTAAAGTCAGTTGCCATAAGTCTCTTGCGATATCTCCTGCCGTTCTCTCTTTGGACGATGAGTCATCTCTAGTTGCACCCGGAGCTCTGTCTTGTACGTCATTGTCTGGACATGGGCATTCTTTTGGTTCCACCATAGCAGATGCTTTTGTTAAAAAGGAAAGATCTCCCCCCTTTTTTGCTTTTGCTGTCACAACTGTAATTCGCGTTTCTTCGGGGATTTCTTTAATCGGATCGGAGACTTCTTTTTTTTCTTCTGCCGTACTATCGGGTTTTTCTTCTTTTTTATCGATTCTAGGTGAATCTGCTAAAGTGCCGTCCGGAGGAACGCACCCCCACGACTGCAGTGTAGATATAATCCATCCAGAAAAGCTCCATCCAGATTTAGACACTGAATCGGATGAATCAGAGCTTCCAACAGAAACGTCATAACTAGATCCCACAGGCACTCTATCCAATCCTCTATCTCCGGGAGCTAAGACTCCGCCTCTTCCATAAGAAGAGGGTAGGCTGGCTCCGTAAAGTCTTCCACTGTCCGAAGAGCTATAACTATAAGAAGTCGAAGATGAAGAACCTCCTCCTACGGGAGCTCTTGTAAAGCCATCGCTGCTAGAAGAGTAACTGACGCTACTTCCCCAGCTCTCTCCAAAACTGGGGCCGCTGCCTCCCCCTCCACCTACTGGCGCTCTCATACAATCCTTCCTTCTCATTTTAGATGTAAAGAGGGACATACTCTTCTTGAGTACTATTTATTTCAATTTAAGATATTTTTTTAAAAACATTTGGGTTTCTAGTTAATGTAGTAGCAGTCGAAGAAATCCCAAACGGCCGCCGTTATCGATGTAGTGACATACGTCATGGCGACAAGGAAGACCAGTTCGGCGACATTGTGTTTACGGTGACGCGGGAGGTTTAATCCGCTATTCCAAAAAAGACTCGAATCGTTTACCCTTTTCCGCCAAAGGCTTACGTATGAGAATTCTAAAGATCGGCGTGCATTACTCTTGGAAAGGTTTGAAGTGGCTTTTGCTCTTTATCGCTGCCCTGCCTATGAGGATAGTGCCTATACTTTTTATCGCGCTTTGGTTGTTGGTTGCCGGAGCTTTACTTGGAGCTGGAATTATGGCTGGGATAGAGATGTACCAAAAGTATGTAAAAGAGATGCCATAACCTCACCTCTTCTCTATTCTAGAGCAAGCGTTGGATATCTCTTTAACGCTTTTCACTATCCCCTTCGTCTGCTCAATCAACTCGTTGAATCGATAATTCATCCAAAGTGTGCTAAGGAATCCAGAGGCTATAATAACCACCATAAGCAGCCAAAAGTCAAACCTCTTCATTTCCCCTCTTCTATCCCCAAGATCTGTTGAGCATGTACATTACCCTTAACAGCTTCCGTAACGATATCTAGCGTGCTATGGCGGATCTTGTACTCATTCTTCAAGAGATAGATCGCTACCCTGTTTCCTTGGAGAGCCTCTTGCTTCACAAAGCCCATGATTTTGGCCTCTTTGCGATCTTTTCGACCCAAGAAGTATATCAGTGACCCAAAAAATACGGCTATTGATCCAACTGTTGCGACGATTTTTACGACTTCTTCCACGGCTCTACTCCTTATCAATCAAAGGAATCGCTTTTGAGGAACTGCAAAGCAAGCTCTAGGCCTTTTTCCGCAATCCGCAGACGGTCTTCACGCGATAAGGAAGTTTGTGGTTTTGGGAAACATTGGTTGGTCGTTGCTTCGCTCATTTTTGGGCGAGTTACCGTAAAAGATCTCTTGCCACCTTTGCTAAGGTCTTCCTCTAAAAACCCTCTTGCGACGAGCTTTCGAAGCGTTCCTTCTGTTTTATGTCGAGAGATGCCAAATTTCTGCTGCAAAACAACCTGTGGCACCGTCGAACCGACCTGCATAGAACGTAACCAGCGGACAATATCTTCTTGAGACCCGCCTATGTCCGATGGAAAAACCTTGGGGTCATGCCCCACAAAATAAGAGTTAGATTGTCTTCCTACTGGGGGGTTAAGCTTTTCACGCACAACTAATCCTTCCTTAACCAATCGATCCAAACACTTCTCCACTAATCCTCGAGAGCAACCAAACTTTCGGGCTAGATCCGATATTTTAAGGGGGTATTTGTCGTTTTTTTTTTGTACGAAATCCCGCATGGCGGTAAGTGTATCTGATAGTTCCTTTCTCACAATCGCTCCTTTTTGAAAGGAAGGTATGTTGCAGAGTAGTCGGAATTTTTGTCAACATAACGTGCTGAACTAAAGCGAGTTCTGTAACGCGTAACTGCACGATAGCGTGATAACCTTCAAGGATGCAAATAGCTGATTTTCAACGAGATAAGAAAGTCGCCTCTTTGAATTAGAGGCGCGTTGGTGTACAGAACTTACAATTTTTCTGCTGAAGATGTACCCTTAATGCTGTCCAATATCTCCTGCAAAAGCTTGTCATTTGGAGGCGTATCGTCTTTGGTGTTTTCCTTTTGACCCAACCGCTGCTTCCCTAGCCAAATCAACATCGTAACGTTTCCGTTCATTGCTACTTGGAACTGCTTCATTCGAAGAATCGACTCGCCTTTTTCCCTCTTAGTGCTTAGGTATTCACTAAAAGTTATTCCATGTTCGGCAACAGTCCTTTCATAAAGTGTATTTGGGTGTATGCCAAGATGCGCTGCTATTTCAACACCTTCGCAGCCAGCACCTATGGCTTTCTCTACAAGATCCCAATCAATCGGTTTTTGGGGTCTTCCAGTGGGTCGGCTTTCTTTTTGTTTGGCTTCTCTCTTCATTGGTAAGATCTCAATGTTAGTTCACTACTTCATTATAACATATTTCTTGAAGTAAGTTAATATTTTACATGAAATTTTGCGGTTTTTACTGCATGATCTTTATTCATAAGTTTTGTATAATGTTAGGCGGATTAAAGAATAAAAGAGTGATTATTATGTTAGATAATGCAATTACCAAACTAAAAGATTCAATTGAACGCCAAGACAGCCATTCATGGTATCGTTTTCAAGAGTACCCTGTTGTAGGTGCTCTCTTATCCGTACCCGTGGGGCTTGTGTTTGGAGCTAGCGCTATTTATCACCTAGCCAAGTCGGTGTTTGCTTCTAAAGAAGAATTCTATGTTGATCTCGCAGACAAAACCTGCCATGAATATCATATATGTTGCGCGAATGATTTTTCAATTATAGCCGCTAACCACCTACTGAATATTTTTACTCTTGGCTTTCTGAATTTTGCTTGGATACGTGGTGCCAGTCTATTTCATGACCCAGAACACCACCACCTAACTTCCGATGAACTCGATGAATTCGACAAGGAAAGGGCAATAAAGGCAACGGGCTATTGCGATATGAGTGGAGTAATATGGGACACGTTAGAAGTAGAAGTTACCGCGCAAGAAAAAAAACATGAGGACTTCCACGTTGGATATGCCTCACCTAACCCATCTTCTCCTTACACTACCGAAAACCTTGCCGATATAGATTGATAACCAATTACACAAGCGCAGCCATCTTAGAGATATTTTCCTTCTGATCCGTTTTGTCATAGGCGTTCAGCATCGCAGTGGATGCGTGTCCTGTTAGTCGTTGCAATTGGAAATCTTGGAACCCAAGAGAGCGGTAATGGGTAATAGCAGAAGCTCTAAGGCAATGAGGGTGTACTCTCTTCTCTATCTTGGCTCGTTTAGCTCCCTGCTTGAGTGAATATTCGAACTGCTTGTAATCCAATTTACGACCGGTTTTTGTAGCGAATAGATAGCCAGTAGTACGATCCCCTATCAAAGCCAAGATATCGCAAAATAGGATATCTGGAAGGGCTACAAATATGATCTTCTCTAGACCCTTCCCCTTCGATGACATGATCTTTAGCGACTTCTCTATTGGATCCACGTCTGCAATCTTTGCATCTAACACCTCCCCGATTCTTCTAGCTCCTTGTATGCATACAGCTGCAATAGTTGCATCTCTCATGTTAACTTTACGCATTTCCGTTAGCAGAGCTTGCCATTCAGTGTAATTCAATGCCTCAGATGCGACCTTGTCTCGCACACGAAAAAACGTTCGATCCGTTCCCTCTCTGCAAGCCTCGGCCTTTTGGATGATGCCACGGGTCTTTCTGGAAAGGTATCTAGTAAAGGCAATGAACAGAGCTGATCGCGCCTGCTTTGTGGCTGCGCTCCATCCATAGACACCCTTAATTGCATCTAGAACCCCGTTAAAATCCACTAACCCAAACATCTGAAGGGTCATGGTCTGATCGATAATGTTATGCTGCTGTAGCTGCTGAACTCCGCTGCGATAATTTTTTTTCGTAAGGGAATTTGTTAGGGATTCTAGCCAAGCTTGGATCGCGTCTTTTACCAATATATTAGCCAATTGGATCCACATCGCCTCTTTTCGTAGACTTATGGCTTGTTTGTGGGACAGTTTGTCTAATTTTACCAAGTGCGCGGTCTCATCGATTGGGATCAAATCAGCGGTCATGGCATCCTCTTCGCTAAAGTTTTTCAGTTACCCGTATAATTAGCATTATAGGGGCAAGAAAAGACTGCCGGAAGTGTGGGTATTTTTGCAACAGCTGTATTTTCCCAGCCCCCCTAAACCAAAACCCCATAAACCTAAACTTTTTTGCAAAAGCGCATTTGACATTTTATTTGATACCACTTATACCGATAATGTCAGAAAACCTTAAGGAGGGGTCATGCCGATTGTGGTAGTAGGTGGAGTTAAAGGCGGATCAGGGAAAAGCACTCTTGCAACCAACTTTGCCGTCTTGAGATCTGCTGAAGGAAGAAAGGTTCTTCTTGTAGATGCAGACGACCAAAGAAGCGCAAGCGATTGGGCGGAGCACAGAGAGTGCTTGGGCATCGAAACTAAATGGACGACCATATCCCTGCTCGGTTCTTCCGTAAGAGCGCAGATACTGAGGTTAGCTGAAGATTACGATGATATTATATGCGATGTAGGCGGAAGAGACACAATTTCTCAACGTGCTGCTCTTACTGTAGCAGACATCTTTCTTACACCTTTTCAGCCAAAATCTTACGACGTGTGGACTATTGGCAAAGTAGCTGCTCTGATCGCAGAAGTTAAAACGGTAAACCCTAAGCTCGTCGCATATGCTGTACTAAACAGAAGTGACGCTCAGGGAGCGGACAACGAAGGAGCTGAAGATATTATCCAAAAAAACGGAGAAGAGATCATATGCCTTCCATTTAGAGTCGGTCAGAGAAAAGCGTTCAGTAATGCAGCGAGCGAAGGTTTAGGCGTGTCCGAAATGAAGGTTCAAGACAAAAAAGCCACTATGGAAATCCGCCAACTATGTGAGGCTGTGTTTTCTGGTAAATACGGTATCAAAAGTATCGATGATACCAAAAAACCAGAGTAACCTTTAAACTAAAGCAATCTATATACCAAAAAAACCATCGATATCAAACACACCAAAAGAAGGGAAAGATGACTCTTAAGCAAAAACAGTCGAAACCACGGGTTGAGCAAACAGATTTTGTTACCCAAGAAGATGCAGCCTTGAGTTTTATCAACAAAGGTGGAAGTGTAGCCAAGTTGGACTCCGAAACGGAAGAGCCCACAGAGCAAACGACCTCAAAGATCAGTGAATATAAAGACACGGGAGTCGCCTGCTTTAGTTTAAGGGTTCCCAAAAGCTTTGTACCAAGGCTGGACGCGCTGCGAAAACAAAAAGATCTCATAAGCTCTCGTAACCAAACGATCATAGAGATACTAGAGAAAGCCTTTCAAGATTCTATGGTATGAGTGGTATCATTGGTTTTAATAATCATGAATACCAATTAAACCATGTGTAGCAAAGATACCAAAGGTTGAAACGGGGAGAGTTGCCGATTGAACGAAGATAAGTCACTAGCTAAATCAATCCCTACAAAAGAGGTATGCGAACGCCTTGGACTCGACATCTACCGCGATCGCAATATCATTTGCCCATTCCATCCAGATAGAAACCCCTCATGTCACATATACCCCGATCACTTCCATTGTTTCGCTTGCGGCGCTACAGGGGATAACATCGCTTTGGCAATGAAGGTTTTGTTTCTGGATTTTACAGATGCCACAGAATGGCTTTTAAAGGGTCAAATTTCGCATGACATGCGCATGAGCTGTACAGACATTCCTAACAGACAGATCGTTGATTCTAAGCCAAATAAAGTGGCAACTTTTTCTCATACATATGAAAAGTTGCTCTCTTTGTTGCCTAACTGCGAATCGAATCACTATCTTGTGGGTAAGCGTAAGTTGTCTGAAGCTGTTTTGAAGGAAAACTCCATCAAGTCAATCCCAAAAGATACTCGCGAGATCGTGCAAGGATTAAAGAAAGCTTTCGACGAGTCCACGCTATTTGAATCTGGACTATTTTCCATATCTAAGAAGAGCGGCAAGCCCTATTTTTTCTTCTTCTCCTGCTGCGCCGTCGTACCTTTCTTCAGAGGTGACAAAATCATCTATTTCCAGGGGATCAACGGAGAAGAAGCTCGAGCAAAAGGAGGGAAAAAAACGCTAAACTTAAAGGGTGGGAGCATTCCCGCTATGTGGGCACCCAAAAACCTTCCAAAATCTGGATCCGATCTGTACATTGTTGAAGGGATCATCACAGCCCTTACCGCTCCATCTCTCGGGATTTCTTCTGCCGCCGTTACCTCATCCAAAGCCAATCCAGAAGAAGTGTGTAATATCTTGGAGCCATACAAGGAACGAAAGATTCTTCTTATACCTGATATTGATAACGTAGGCGTAGAAGGGTTTCGCAATCTAGCTATAACCCTCAAGGAAAGGGGGTTCAATGTTGATCCCAAGTTGAAATCAGTACGCAATTTTGCTAGATACTGGGGAGCGAATGAAGCCGATCTGCTAAAGATAAAAGATTTAAACGATTTAAGATTAATAACATATATGGGTGATTAAATGAATGAGTATACAGCCGAAGAAGATGCGTGTAAAGAAGCTCTTCTAAAAGAAATTGATGCCATGCGAGAGGAAGTAGTAAAGGAACCGCCTAGTCTTGAAAAGCCCAAAGAGATAATCAAAAGATTGCAAAAGGTTGCAGATACATACGCACCCAAGAAGGATGATGGCTTTCCTATCAAACCTATATGCGAAATTTCCATAGACTATTTTTCAAAAGAACCCGCAGAAAAACCAGTACTTCTTTCTTATATCGAAAAGGGGGACACCAAAGCAAAAAAAATCCCATTCTTGCACAAAGAAATCACCGCCATGATCGTAGCTGAAGGGGGGAGGGGGAAGACTCACTTGTGCGCACACTTAGCATGTTGCATTACTTCAGGCGTCCCATTCCTAGGAAATTTCGAGATAAGAAGTCCCGGCGCCGCATGCTTCATTGTGGGGGAAAATAACGATCAAGATATCCAAAGACTTCTCTTCAAGACCCGAAAGCACATAGCAGAAATGCTAGAGTTAAACGAGACAAAAGGTCATGAAAAATTTCCTACCGATGGGAAAGAACTTGATCGCATAGAAAAGCTTCTCTATCCCGTCTCAATACATGGAAAGCAAGCCGCTCTTGTCGATGAGAATGGGAAAAAAACAGACTTCTTTTATCATCTTTTGAAAGGCCTAAAAAGGGAAGAACCGGAAGAAGGTTTTCAGCTCATCATCGTAGACCCCGCATCGCGCTTTTCCGGAGCGAGTGCAGAAAAAGATAACGCTATCGCAACAGCCTTCATCGCCTCTCTAGAGGAAATTTCGGACAACTTAAAGGGGAAGCCAACAATACTTCTTTCTCATCATAAAAGCAAAGCAGCAACAAAAGAAAGCAGCGGTCAAGGTGATGCAAGAGGCTCCACCGCTCTTGTGGATGGGTGCCGATGGATGGCTACAATGCAAAAAGGGAAAGAAAAAGATACGCTCCTGTTTGATGTAGCAAAAACTAACTTTACCCCACCAATACAAACTATAACCATCAAGAAATCATGGAACGGATTACTAAGCTTTGGAGGATTCGTTGAAAAAAAAATCCAATAAAAAAACAGACACTTCGCTCCCCAAAAGAACCGAGAGGGTCTCTCCACAAGAAGGGGATCACTTCACTTTTACCGGAGAACATGTCAAAGCATGGGGCGATAATGACCTGATGCCACAAGAGCTGGTTTCCAAATTTTTAGAGAAATTGGAGCAAGGGAAAAAGCAACACGAAAGACTGCAAAAATACAGAAAAAATAACCCAGATGCACCTATTGAGCAAATCTTAAAAGACGTCTTTGGCCTACCCAAAAACCTGTCCGCACAAGAAATCGAAGATGTGAAAATTGATGCCGATCACTCCAAAAGGTTTTATGAATTTTTAGAAGAAAACTGGCTGAAATTAATTTCTTTTTCGAGCTCAACTCATCGTAATCTTTACAAGGATGTGGATACTTCAGAATATTTTGGAGTATCGCACTCCATATGCAACTCTTTGTACCACTTGGAGGGTCTTTTGGGTAGCATGAAAAGCTACGAAATTGGCGAGTCTCTTTACGAAGCTAAGGGCACTGTCACCAACTCAAACCTACAGTCTATTAGCCTGGTATACAACTTTCAAGCATCTTCAAAAGAAGAGGCCGATAAGATTTTGATAGCCTACAAGCAGCTCATGATTACAAAGGGTCTTATCGTTTGGCTTGGGCACTGGTTGATGGCAAATAAAAGGGGAAAGCTTGAGTATCGCTGCACGATGACAGATATCATGAAGTTAATTGCAGACGAAGACCGAACAGCATTTTTTAGCGTTAAAGAAAAGGAAGAGCACTGGGCAATCACAAAAATTCTTTCCATGTCAAAACTGCTTAAGGAAAAGCCTGTTACTAAGAAAGGAACCGCCGAAAAGGTAACTCAATGGGAGGAACAGCCCCTTATCGAAATTCTTGGCGGAGAGAAAGAAATGCTGGGAGAAGAAAAATACCCCATATCACTTGCGGTTCGCGTCATGTCACCAATTGAAGGCAAAAAAAATTTTGCTCCGCACTCTTACCATAACAATACCGTTACTCTAGCGCCAAAAGACGCTATGTTAGCCTTTAAAGTACAAACCCGAGCCGGCCAACTTGAAAAAGGGAAAAGGCAATTTACCATTGACTGGGATCTTGTGTTTAAAGCTGGAAACCTTCAAAGCACTGCAAAAACAAAGAAAGCTGTAGCCAAAACTCAAGCTCGAAAAAAACTGGGCCGTTTGAAAGATAAAAAAATCATCAAAAACTGGAAAGAAGACGAGTGCGGTGTGCTCATAACCCCAAGAGACTCTTCAAAAAAACCAAAAAGTAAAGAAAAAACCACTTAGGGCAACGGTTTACCTTACTTAGGGCAACGGTTTACCTTACTTAGGGCAACGGTTTACCTTTTTCTCTATGAAAAAATCATCCTTAAGATATTAAGATATTAAGATCTTAAGATATTAAGGCTGGGCTATCGCCGCCCCTGCTTAAGGCAGGGCGGCTTGCCCCCCTCCCAAACAGAAAAACCCACCTTCTATCGAGCGATCTTAATCTCCGCTATTCTCTTCATGGCGCTCAACTTGGTCATACCACTGGTATCAATTCCTTTCCTCTTCAGAAACGTTTCTTGTTTTTCCGTCATAGGCCCATCTTCGATTTGCCTTTGCCGCCACTGCTTTCTTCCACGTGCCAGTAGCTGCCGAATCTTTAGCGCTGCTTCAGCCTTGGTAATGCCATCGGGTACAGATTCGCTACTTAGGAGCCTGCTCAGGAGATCCAATTGTGCATCTGTTGCAGGAGCTTCTTTTGCCATCCATGGAGCTTCTACCGTTGCGAAATTAAGTTTGAAACGCTTGTTAGCAAAGTCTTGTACTATCCCCGAGCACATTTCCAGCGATAGCGGTTGATCTACCAGCATGAATTGCGCACCACCCTTCCAAAAGACTTTTGCCGTATATCCGGATCCGCTTGGACTCACAACAATCTCATTTCCGTCATCATCGGAAAGCGACCATTCCCCATCCCCAATATCAACCCAAGTAAACCTAGAGGTGGTGCCGATTACGTCAAAAGCTTCATCGACTTGATCGGATCGAACGCGGTACTCCCTGGGAACATATTCGCTAGTTGACTCTCTTTCTTGTGTTGATTGAGTCGATGGAATCGCATTATTTAGCGTAATAGCAGCATTTAATCCATGCCCACTATCGGCGAAATCCAAGATCAAACAATTTTCCTTTCCCGGGTGCAGCCTTAGCCCCCTGCCAATGCACTGGATGTAAAGCCCCTTTGATTTCGTGGGTCTTGTCATGCCAATGCAACTGATCGAGGGCTCATCGAACCCTTCTGTCAAGATACCGCATGAGGTCAACACTTGGACCGAGCCACTTCTAAGCCCTGTCAAGTAAGCCTTTCTTTCCACGCTAGGCATGTCGCCATAAACCGCTTCCGATGTTATTCCTGCTTCTTTTAGCGCATCTGCTACCCTTTTGGAATGCTCCACATCGCAGCAGAAGATGATACCTTTTCGATCCCTAGCGTATTTCTTGTAAGAGGTAGCTATGAAATTATTTCTTTCATCGGTGTTTACCAATTCTGTTAGCTGATCTAACAAAAAGTCTCCCTCTCTTGAGCGAATCCCGTCTATCGTGGTTCTGGTCAGCAATCTTCTCCCCATGACAGGACTTAGGTATCCATCTTGGATCATGCGCTCGATGGAGATGCTGTAGGTTACCTCTTCAAAAATATCACCCAGCTCCCTTTTGTCAGATCTCATGGGTGTTGCAGTGACACCCAACAGTAATTTTTTGGGATTCCCCCCTAGAAAGCCAAGATGCCGCAATGTTTTTACATAAGATTCCGAGCTTGCATGATGCGCCTCGTCCACAAGCGCTAGACCAAAATTTGCCTCTGCTAGGGCTTTTAAGCGGCCATTTCTGCAACAAGATTGAATGCTGCCGATGACTACATCTCTTCCCTCGATTTCGTTTCTTTCTGCCATACATACGCCTACTGAGGCTTGCGGGTATACGAGATGGAATTTTTCAACGGCTTGATCTATCAGCTCTTCCCGATGAGCCAAAAGCAATGTTCTTTTTCCCAAGGTTTGAGCCAGAGACGCCATGATGATTGTCTTGCCGGCTCCCGTTGGTAACACGACGAGCTGTCTAGACGAAGATCTGTTTTCAAAGGAGGAGGTAACGCGCTCGATACATTCGTTTTGATATGGTCTTAGTGATATTCTCATAATTATCCGATCCAGTTTATTCGATTTCCATATCTGTATTGTAACATTTATTTTGGTTTGTATCTAGAAAATGTGGGGTGTTGTATATGTGAAAATCACTTTGTCGAAGGCGGCAGACCGATGTTCATTTCTTTGGATAATGGAGAGCAAAAATGACAAATCGACGTAGAGCCTGTTTATTTGCCCTATAATCGATTTTTCTTATGTTGGCTACGTTGATATTATCGAAAGCGCGATCGTTGAAATTTGGTGCTTTAAAATACGTCTAAAGTGCATTCTGGGTTCAGTGCGGAGGCAGTTTTGCTATAACCAGATGTTTCTAGCGACTTTGCATTCTTTTTGCTTATCCAAAATCCCCGCTTTCTTCTCGTGCTGCGCTACGACGTAATAGTCATCATTTCCAGATCTGGAATGCGCACAGA
>OBLN01000542.1_pt1 | contig 13572 bp, 13 predicted proteins | sample 1519301 | NCBI WGS metagenome assembly OBLN01 (sample SAMEA2452533, study PRJEB22499) | sediment metagenome | reverse complement strand
CTCAAAAATCAAATCCGATCCAGAAGTTGAACCCGTAGTAGTAGGATTCGCGGAAATCCCAGCGCCGCACCCATTCAAAATGCATGGGAACACCGAACAGGAATGCCTGGATGCCGAAACCATAGGAGGCAAGGCCATCCTGCAGCTGCAAGCCGCCATCCGGCTTGAAGAGGCGGAAGTCCTGGCCGGAGTACCAGGCGCCGCCCAGGTCGAAAAAGAAGACTCCGCGGACCGGGCCGATCAGGCCGAGGGGTGTCGCGGCCAGATGGATCAGCGAGAAGCGGAATTCGGCGTTGAAGTGGAAGCCATGGTTACCGGTGATGCGGGCGTACCCGGCGGAGCGGATGGTGTTGTCTCCGCCCATCCAGAAAAGCAGGGGGTTGTCTCCGCCGGAAGTGAATCCCCGCAGCCGGAAAGCCAGCAGTGTCTGGGTGTCCAGATGCATGTACTTGCGGAAGTCGCCGCTCAGCGTATAGGCGTCCTGGAATGAATCTCCGAGTTTGAAAAATTTCTGGTAGGTGATGTCGAATGTATGTCCCATGAGCGGGCCGAAAGATGCGAAGCGGGTGGTCTCTTCGGTCAGCGACAGGGTCAGGGGGGCCGCGTAGCCGGTGAAGTATTGTCCATAGGGCAGTTTGCGTTGCAGGTAGATGAGGTCGGAATCCTCTTCCTGGCGGTAGAAGGAAGCCCCGGCGACCAGGCGCGTCGAGCGGCTGAAGGGGTAGATCAACCCCAGGTCAAGGCCGAAACGTTTGCGCAAGGAGAAGTATGAACGGGTGTAATAATAGTAATAGCCGTCATTCCAGGAGAAAAGGCTGGCGTAATACTGCAGGCGGTGGGAGAGGTTCATGTAGGACATGCGGAAGGAGCGATAACCGTATTGAGTGGCCAGGTACAGGCTGAGGCTGTGGTCGCCCATGAGGTCGCTGGCCTGCAGGTAGGTGTACCCCAGGAAGTTTCCCTGTGTGGAATAACCGACTCCGATGGAGGGAAGGGAATCGATATAGAGTTTTTTGAACGGTTTGTAGTCGCCCTTTTCCTCTATTTCAATTTCCGGCGTGCTGTATGCCGCGCTGAGTCGGGAAGTGTACACGGCTTCCGGATCACTCGCGGTTGCCGCGCCCACCCGCACGGGTTCAGGCAACGGTTTCTGTTCCAGGCTGACGGCGATGTTTTTGCGGAACAGGGTGAACATGCCTTTGTGAAAAGAGGATATCACCACTTCCGCGGGGCTGCCGGGAATCTGGATGGGAAAGAAGTTTCCGGTGCGTACGTCACTGTATCGCTGTCTTGTGCGCGTATCGAGGTCGATGCCGCAGATGTTGAACGCACCGCGGTCATCGGAGCTGAAATAGATGAAGCGGCCGTCCTCGGAAAAGAAGGGGGCGATATCATTCCAATCGTCCCGGGTCAACTGCACTGGATCGGCCAGGTTGTCACGCGCGGCCGTGAAAATGTGGTAGTGTTCGCCGGTCCGCGCGGAGAAGACCACCTGTTTCCCGTCTTTTGAGATGTCCATGGCGCGGATATAGAGTTTATCGCCGGTGAGCGCGCGGGGAACACCTTTCTCGATGTTGACTTCATAAATCCGGGCAATCGAATTTTCCACTGCCGTGAACCAGATGGTCTGATTGTCCGGCAGGAAAGCGGGTGAGGCGGGAGCGTGAATCGAGGCCATTGGCAATTGCCGGACGACTTTGCCGCTGACCGCGTCCATGACCACCAGGTAGTTGGTCAATTCCTTGCGGGCGAAGAATGCGATTTTTTCTCCACGGCGATCCCAGGTAAAGGATGTCCCTTCCGCGGGGTCGAACTGGTATTCGATGAAATCGTACCTGGAGGTGAATCCGGGTGTGATGTTTTTGATCACCTTGCCGTCTTTCATGGAAACCAGCACCAGCTCCAATTTCCCGCGTTTCATGTGGGCCGTGAGCACGGCCAGCAGTTCGCCCGATGGCGAGATGCGATGGGAGAATGCATAGGCGTATGGGGGGTATTCGGGACCGATGGGGAAGCTGTAGTCTTCGGGGTTTTCGCGGTACAGGAAGTCGCGGAAACGGTCTCGGGCGTATTTTTTGAATTCAAAATTGAATTCCTTTGCCGGGGTGTCGAAAAATTTGAAGGGATTGCGGCCCCTGCCCAGGAGAGATCCGGGGCGGACCGATTCCAGCAGGTTGCGTACGGCGCGTTTGCCGTAGCGCTGTTCAATGTATTCGTAGAGCAGGTGTCCCATGTCGTATGGAGTGCGTCCGGTAGCCATCGCGGATTGCAGGTTCCAGTCTTTTGTCAGTTCGGGGATGTTGTCGTTCAGGACGGAATCGCGGACGGTCATCAGGCTGAAACTGTTCCAGTTGTCGGTGACGTATTCAGAGAAACCCTCCATGATCCACAAGGGCGGTTGGCGCAGGGCGGCGGATGACAGGTTGGTTCCTTTGTACAGGATCTGGAATTCAAAGATATGGCCCAGCTCATGGGTAATGGTGCGTGCCAGTTCTTCTGGAGCCATATCGCCGTGACAGACGACGCGTTGGGCGATGGGTTCGGCAAATGCCTGCACGCCGATGGGCAGAAAGCCGGGGAAGAGGTTTGTCTGTTCGAAGTCGATGTGAGAACGGTAGAATATGAGCGGAATTTTTTCTTCGACCTGCACGTTGAGGAATTGCGAGATGCGATTGTATGCGCCTTCAGCCGAACGGGTGATAAAACGGATCAAGTCCTTGTTGTCGATGTAGTAGTACACCTGGAAGTGTTCGGACTCGACGAATTGCCAGTTGAATTGAGAGCGGCGGACTTTGTTTTTTCCGTAAAAACCGTACTGGGCGGACAGGTTGAAAACGGCGGCAAGCAAGAAAGCCGCGATGAAGGCTGTTTTTTTCTTGTTCATGTTTTCCACCTATTCTGTGAGCAAAAAGCGATCCTGTTGGCGTTCCCGGGTGGTCAACCGGTTGACGAACAGGTCGGTGACCTGGTTGTACAATTTGCGGTAGTTGAAATCGCGATCGGTATTTTCCACGCCTTTCAACTCTCGCGTGGCGGAAAATTCCGCCACTTTTTCCCGGGTTGCGGCATTGAACATGGTGACTTCCAGGCGCATCTCCCAGTTCTGTACGTCCTTGAACGTGCGCATCAGGTCGCCAAAGCGGCTTCTGGTTTCGTTGATCACGTTGCGTTGATTGAAGCGGGTCTTCAGACTGCCCGTGATCAACAGGGCCGGACCGTAGCTGGCGAGGGAGGCGGAGTCCGGGGTCAGGTCGGGAACATGCCGGATCGGTTTTTCGATCAGCGTGGCGACGTCATCGGTAAAGAAGTTGCGGATGTGTACGCCCGGAGAGTATTCCCCGGGTTCCACCGTTTCCGTGAAACTTCCCAATATGACGCGGGAATATTCTGCCAGGGGCAGCGGATCCTCCGTGGGCAGCGGAACGGATACACGCATATAGGTGTCCATGCATCCGCCCAGCGCCAAGAGCAGGAACAGGCTAACGCTCAGCGCCCTTGCTGCGGGAAGGCTGTTGTTTTTTTTCATCTTGATCCTCCGTTTTACCGGGATCCGGATTCATGAACTGGTTGAAATTGCGCTGAATCATGGCGTTATTCGGCGCCAGTTTCAGGGCCTTGCGGTAAAGTTCTTCCGCTTTTTCCCGGTTGCCCGCCTGCTCCATGGCCACGGCCAGGTTGTTGAGCAGGGCCGGGGAATCCGGGTTTTCCGCAAATTGTTTTTCCCAGCGGTAGAGGGCTTCTTTCCATAGTCCGGCTTCAGCCAGCTGGTTGGCGAAGTGTGTCTCTGTGCGTACCATCGGGGTGGCACAGGAAACAGCCACTAAAGACAGGACAATCAATAAAGTGAGGCTTTTCACGTTCACCTCCATTCCGGGTCTGCTGCAATTCGACATCGCTATCATTATAAATGAAATCGCGTGAATGTCTGCTATCTCCGTTCTTGTAGCATCGTCAATGCCGATGAATGGACGCGTGATTGTCCCTTGCGGATGACAAGGGTGGAGTATCCGCCCGGCTTGAGATATAATTTATCAATGGCGCTACGCGGAATCGGCATTGACATGGTGGAAATCCGGCGCGTGCGTGAGGCCCTGGATCGCAACCCCCATTTCGCCGATAAACTCTTTACCCCCGGGGAGATCGCTTATTGCGAGTCGATGGCCCGGCGTGAAACCCATTATGCAGCCCGCTTCGCGGCCAAGGAAGCGTTTTTCAAGGCGCTGGGGACAGGCTGGCGGCTGGGGATGGGCTGGCAGGAAGTCGATGTCCGTCATGATGAGCTGGGCAAACCGCTCCTGCATTTGAGCGGACGCACGGCGGAGGAATTCCGCCGCCGCAGACTGCGTTGCCTGCACCTGTCCATTACGCATGAAAGAAACCAGGCCATGGCCGTTGTTGTAGTGGAGTAGGCCGATTGCAATCATGCGGCTGATTCATTACAATGGCCGCGAACAGACCGATTCGAGGTGAGTCGATGAAGCACTTTCAATTGCGTTCCCGCATTCTGGATAAAGTGGCCGTGATCTATCCACGGGGTCATCTGGACGCCCACAATGTGGAGCGTTTTGAACAGGAAATCCGGCGCATCATGGAAACCCGGGTGATGAGGATCGTGATCAATTGCGAAAACCTCGACTATATCAGTTCAGCGGGCATGGGAGTGATTATGGGATACCTGGATGAAATCCGGGAAAACGCCGGCGACATCAAGCTATGTTGTGTAAAAAACCAGGTATACGATATTTTCGACCTGGTGGGTTTTACCGATGTCTACGATTTTCTCAAGGACGAGGAAACGGCCATTCAAGCGTTTGCTTAGCATGTTCAAGGGCGAGGCGGATCTGATTATCACCATACCGGCCAGCACGGAACTGCTGAAAATGGTGGTCGACCTGACCCGGCATGTGGTCCGGGTCCTCGAGTTTCCCGACAAGGAAGTGCAGCAGATTGCCCTCGCCGTTGACGAGGCGATCACCAACGTGATCAAACATTCGTATCGTTACGAAAAATTGCGGGACATCCGAATCGAGTTTTTTACCGCCGCGGCGGGAGTGAAGATTCGCATCATCTATGCCGGCATTGCGCCCGAACTGGATCCGGCTGAAGTCAACGTGGAAAACCTGATCAAACAGAAACGCAAGGGTGGACTGGGAGTCCAGTTGATGCGCAAGATCATGGACTCCGTGGAATATTCTTCCCGCAACGGGCTCAACACCTGTGAGATGATCAAATGGAAGAAGCGGGAAGCGGTCGACTGATCCGCGAGTTGAAACTCAAACGCCTGCAGTTCAATTCTATTTCCGAATTTTCTGCCACGCTGTATTCCTCTTTCGATATCGATCATGTCATCCGGGTGTTTTTCTCCACCATTATGGGGCAATTGGGGATTTCGCGCATTCTGCTTTACGACCAGGAGAACGGAATATTCCGCAAACGCGGCTTTTCATCGGGCGGGGAGAAAGAAAACCCGATCAGCAAGTGCCTGGATACACTGATCTTGAATAGCGCCGTTTGCCGGGTTGAGGAATTGCCGCGGGAACAAGAGATTCGCAAGCAATTGTTGAAGCATCGGATTCATTACCTGATTCCTGTCGAATCGAGCGGCAGGCCCGTTCTGGTCGGTTTGGGATTGAAGTTCAACAGCCGTGAACTGAGTGAAGAAGACCTGGAACTGGCCGGCTTTATCGCCCGTTTCGCCATGATCGCCGTCAACAACACCATCATGGTCAACCGCCTGATCGAAAGTCAGCGCATTGAGCACGAGATATCGATTGCGCGAGACATTCAGCAATCCTTGCTGCCCCAGGCGATTCCCTCGCTGGATCATTTCGATCTGTGCGTGGAGTATCGTCCCATCCATGAGGTCGGCGGCGATTACTACGATATCCTCGGCCCGCGGCGTGACGGGCACGTCATCCTGATCGCGGACGTGGAAGGCAAGGGATTGCCCGCGGCTTTGCTGGCGGCGTCATCTCAGGCCGTATTCCATGTGGTGAACGACCTTTTCGTGTCCTCATCCTCGCGCTTCATGGCCAAAGCCAATTCCCTGATCTGCGATTTTACCCATTGCAACCGCTTCATAACGGTCTTCTGGATGCTCCTGGACGGACGCGCGCGCAGGGTGACCTGTGTGAACGCGGGCCACGAGCCGCCTTTTCATGTCGACACGCAAGGCCGGGTGCGGCGCCTTGAGCGCGGGGGATTCCTGGCCGGATTCGTCCCGGATGCCGAATACGAACAGGAAGAGTTCGTCATGCAGCCGGGAGAGATCATCGTGGCGTTCACGGACGGAGTGATCGAGGCTGAAAACGAAGCCGGGCAAGAGTTCGGACGGGAACGCCTGGAGGAGATCACACTCGCGCATCGGGAACTGGGTGCCCGCGCTCTGACCGACCGGATCATCGCCGCCATCGACGGTTTTACAGCCGGCCGCATTTCCCGCGACGATTTCACCCTGTTGGTGCTCAAGTCCCGCTGAAACTGCGGAGCACAATCAGCCACTCCCGGCGGGCGGTGACCGCGGGTTGTACATTCATCATGCATCTTTACTTGACAAAACCCGCGCATTTCAGTAATATGGGCTCTTACAATCGCAGGTTTGAGAGGTTATTGTGAAAAGAACTTTCCAGCCGAATAACTTGAAACGCAAGAAGACCCATGGTTTTCGGGCGCGCATGGCCACTCGGGGGGGGCGGGCCGTTCTGAGCAGTCGACGCCGCAAAGGGCGCAAGCGGCTGGTCTTGTAATGGAATCACGCCGCTTTCCCCGTTCCCAGAGGATTCGCCGCGGAGATGATTTCCGCCGCATGTTAAAACATGCCGTGCGGATCCGGAACCGGCTTTTTTTTTCTACTACCTCAGGAGTTCACTGCCATTCCACCGGTTTGCCGTTTCGGTAAATCGACGCGTCGGTTCATCGGTCCAGCGCAACTATACAAAACGCGTCATGAAGGAGTTGTTCCGGAATCACAGAGAATTGCTTGAAACACCGCATGATTTGTGGGTGGTGATCAAGCAGCGGTTCGGGCATGACGAGAGAGATGAGGTTGAGCGCCTCTTTGTCGATGCGCTCATCCGGGTCAATTACCGGAAATGAGATTTCTGTTACTGGCTTTTCTGAAGATGTACAAGCGGTTCCTGTCTCCAATGCTGGGGAATCATTGCCGCTTTGTGCCCACTTGTTCCGAATACGCGGCCGGCGCCATCCAGCGTTTCGGCGCCCTGCGTGGTTCCTGGCTGGCCCTGGTGCGCCTGCTCAAGTGTCATCCGTTCCATCCCGGAGGATATGATCCTGTTCCCGAGAAAACCGAGGTGTTGCAAACATGGATACAAAACGACTGATTCTGGCCATTGCCCTGTCGATTATCGTCATTTCCGTTTACCAGTACTTTCTGGGGCCGAAGCCGCCGCAGAACGGATCGGTGGAGGCCCGGAGGGCCGCCACTCCCGCCCCGGGCACGGAAGATGCCGCCGCCGGCGAACCGCGACGTGAGAGCGATGTCTCTTCCCTGTTTTCGAAAAAGGCCCGGGAAGGTGCAGACACCGTTGAGGAAAACCCGCCGGTACAGGTCGACGCGGATATCCGCGGCCAAGCGGAAGCCGATGTGGTGGTGGAAAACGATGTGTTTACCGCCGTGTTTACCCCCCGCGGGGCGGCATTGAAGTCCCTGGTGTTGAAAAACTACCTGGACGATGAAAAAAAGCCCCTCGACCTGGTGGCTCGCAGCGCGGAACGCTTCGGCATCTATCCGTTTCATTTTGAACCGTTTTCCGGAGATGAGGTTTTTCGGCGTTTGAACGGGGAATTGTACCGCACGTCGGCCACGGAAACGCTGCGGGTGGGCAAAGAAGGCGGGGAAGTGGCTTTTGAGTTCGCCGAAGCCGCTTCCGGCGTTTATGTGCGCAAAACCTTCCGTTTTCAGCCCGATTCCTACGTGATCGACCTGGATGTTCAGGTCCTGCGTGACGGCAAACAAGAGGCGGCGCCGCTGGTGTTCGGGCCGGACCTGGAAAATGAGCGCAACCCGGAACGCGCCATGCAGGCGGGGCTGAAAATCGGCGCTTACGACGGATCGGATATCAGCTCCGTGGTTTTCGCAAAGGAAAAGGTATTGCCAACCATCGACGACCCGAAAATTGAAACGGCCCAGGGCGGACTGAGTGGGCGGTACTACTGGGCCGCTTACGAAACCACCTATTTCGCCGCCATCTTTGACACCTCCGGTAAAGATACGGAGGTGCGTTGGAACCTGATCCGTGATCGCTCGGACAAAAACAAGCCAATTCTTCATGCCTACATGACCGTCGTGAATCCGGGCCCGGTTTACATGGGACCCAAGGACGAAGATGTCCTGGCCGGGGTGAGCGAGCGGTTTGATCGCGTCAACAAGGTCATTGAGTATGGGTGGTTCGGTTCCATTGCCAAAATCATGCTGCAGGGCATCAACCTGGTCCATCGGTTTGTGCCCAATTACGGCTGGGCGATTGTCATCTTCACCTTTTTCCTCAAGCTGATCCTCTTCCCGCTCACCTATTCCTCCAGCGTATCCATGGCCAAAATGCAGACCCTGCAGCCCAAGATCAAGGCCATAAAAAAGAAATACCGCAATCCCAAGGATCCGGAACAGCGTCAGAAAATGAACATGGAGATGATGGCGCTGTACAAACAGGAAAAAGTCAATCCCGCCGGGGGGTGCCTGCCCCTGTTGTTGCAGTTGCCGATTCTCTGGGGGTTGTTCCGCCTGCTGGCCGTATCCATCTCCGTGCGCCATGAACCCTGGGTGTTGTGGATCCGCGACCTTTCGTTGAAAGACCCGTATTACGTGTTGCCGATTCTGATGGGGATCACCCAGATCATCCTGCAGAAGATGACACCTTCCAGCGGCGAAGGCGCGCAGAAAAAGATGATGTACATCATGCCGGTGGTGATCACCATTTTCGTGGCCAATCTTCCCAGCGGCCTGACCCTGTACTGGGCGGTGTCGAACGTGTTGCAACTGGGTCAGCAGCATATTATCAACAAGCAGATCTACACGCGCAAAAAAGAGGAAGATCGCCAGCAGAAAACATTAAAACGCAAAAAAGGAATCAAGAAGCCATGAGTGAAAAAAAGGAGTTTTTTGCCAATACCCTCAAAGACGCGTTGTTGCAGGCTTCCATAGATCTCGGTGTAGCGGAAGAAGATTTGAAATACGAAATCGTCACCGAAAAAACCCGCTTTTTCGGTCGCCAGAAACGCGAGATCTGCATCCGGGCGTGGGCGGTTGAGGAAGCAGCGCTGCCCGCGCTGGAGCGCTTTGTGAAACAGTTGATCGACGCCATGGGCCTGCAATTGAAATCATCCGTGCAGGAGTTCGATGAACACGTCATGGTGCATTTCACGGGCAGGGACTACCGCCTGATGCTTTACCAGAACGGCAACCTGCTCAACGCGGTGCAATACCTGTTGAACCGTCTCTTTTCAGCCGGCGTGGAAAAGAAAATCTTTTGCGAATGCGAGAATTTCCGCCGGCAGCGCGAGCGGGAGTTGACCCAGTTGGCCCATCGCTTTGCCCGCGAAGTGAAGAGTGCCGGCCAACCGCTGGAGTTAAAGGAGCTCAACCCGTTCGAGCGTCGCATCGTGCACATGACCATCAACAAGTACGCCGACCTGGAATCGGTCAGTAATGGCGATCATTTTCTCAAGGTGATAACCATTCGTCCCAAGTGAGGCGACAAGTCGATCTCTGGCTGGACAGCGATACCATCGCGGCGTTGTCTACACCACCGGGGATCAGCGGGTTGGCGGTGGTCCGCGTATCGGGCCCGCGGGCACTTGAACTCGCCCGCGCCTGTGCCCCGGAACTGCCGCAGTTTCCCCGTCCCCGTCGCGCGACCCGCGTCGGCCTGGTAATCGAGGGGCAGCCATTGGATCAGGCGGTGGTGACGGTTTTCCCCGCGCCCAATTCCTATACGGGTGAAGATCTGGTCGAGATTTCACTGCACGGTTCTCCTGTACTGGTGGATCGTCTGCTCGCCGCGCTGTTTTCGGCCGGGGCGCGCCGCGCCGAAGCCGGAGAGTTCACCTTGCGCGCGTTTCGCAACCGCCGCGTCGACCTCATTCAGGCCGAGGCGGTCAATGCCCTGATCCATGCCCGCACCCTGGATGGGGCACGCCTGGCGCTTTCATCCCTGGATGGGGCGTTGTCCCGGCGCATGGTACGCCTGCGCGGACACCTGATTGAACTTGGAGCCGCGCTGGAATCGGAGATCGAGTTCGCCGAAGAACAGCATATCGGTTCCATTCCGGTGCTGGACGAGGTCAAACGCGCGCGTGATGAAATCGGCGTCATCCTGGAGCACGCCCCGTTCAACGAGATTCTCGCTCATGGATTGAATGTGGTGATCGCCGGACGGGTGAACGCGGGGAAGTCAACATTGTTCAACCGCCTGCTGGGGCAGGAGCGCGCGCTTGTTTCCAGCCGGCCGGGCACCACGCGGGATTTTCTGACGGAAACCATCTATATGGACGGATTCCCCGTGAACCTGACCGATGTGGCGGGTTGGGAGAGCGAATCCTTGGATGAACTGGAATCCAGGGGCATCCGCCGCGGCGTGGAGCGCCTGCAGTCGGCGGACGCCGTCTTGTTCCTGGTGGATGCGTCGCGACCCATGAGCGCGGCGGATTCAGAGATGAATCGCATGACCTCTGGTCATTGCCGGCTGGTTGTGGCGACAAAAATGGATCGCGCCGATGACGATGTGGTGAAACGGATCCGGGAACTCCATGGAGCTGATGACTATTGCGAGGTCTGCGCCTTGAATGATCCGGACCTGCCAATGGTGCGCCAGTTTCTGCGCCGACGGGTGCGTGGGCTGGCCCGCAGGGAAAACGATTTTTCCGTGTCCGCGCGTCAACGGGAACTGCTGCGTGACCTGGAGGAGCGTTTGAACCGCATCTGTGCCGGCCTGGAACAGGGGAATCCCGGGGTGGAATTGCTGGCTGAGGAATTGCGCCGGGCGCTGGACTGCATCGGGCGCCTGACTGGAGAAATCACCGCGGGGGATGTCATTGAAGCGGTGTTTTCGCGTTTCTGCATCGGGAAATAGCCGTGGAAAAATCAGATCGGATCGTGGTGATCGGTGCCGGTCATGCCGGTGTCGAAGCGGCGGCGGCCGCTGCGCGGATGGGCGTGGAAACGGTTTTGGTCACCCAGCAATTGGAATGCATCGGGCAGATGTCCTGCAATCCGTCCATCGGGGGAATCGCCAAAGGGCACCTGGTACACGAAATCGACGTGTTCGGCGGCATCATGCCGCGGGCGGCGGATGCGACCGGAATCCATTTCAAGGTATTGAACCGCAGCCGCGGACCGGCGGTGAGGGCGACAAGAACCCAGAACGACCGCAATGGCTACCGTGAAGCGGTTCGCCGCATGCTGGAACGCGTGCCGAACCTGCGCCTGTACCAGGGAACCGTGTGCGAATTTGGAATCCGGAACGGAAGAATCGCATCCGTGCGCTTGCTGGAAGGCGAAACCCTGGAATGCGGTGTCGTGGTGATCGCGGCCGGAACATTCCTGGACGGCAAGGTAACCATTGGTGAAAATGCGTTTTCTTCCGGTCGGGCCAATGAGCCGGCGTCATTGGAACTTGCCCGGCGGATCCGCGAACTGGGTTTTCACGTGCTGCGCCTCAAGACGGGGACCCCCATGCGTTTGCATGCGGATTCGATTGATTACCGGTTTTTCTCGGCTCAACCCGGAGATGAACCGCCGGTGACGTTCTCCATGTACACCAAACGCAAGGTTCGCAATCGCGTAATCTGTTATCTGGGACACACCAATCCCGATGCCCATCGCGTGATCCGGGACAACCTCGATCGTTCACCGCTCTATTCAGGTCGCATTGAAGGGATCGGCCCGCGCTACTGTCCTTCCATTGAAGACAAGGTCGTCAAGTTTCCCCAGCGGGAGGCCCACCATATCTACCTCGAACCGGAAGGCGTGAATACCCGTGAAGTGTATGTGAATGGACTGTCATCCAGCCTGCCCCTGGATGTGCAACGCGCCGTGCTTGACGCGATCCCCGGTCTGGAAGGCAGCGTGATGATGCGCCCGGCTTACGCGATCGAATACGATTCACTGCAACCCACGGAATTGAAAACAAGCCTTGAGTCACGCAGGATCACCGGGTTGTTCTTTGCCGGACAGGTGAACGGCACGTCCGGATACGAGGAGGCTGCCGCCCAGGGATTGCTGGCCGGGATCAATGCCGTGATGTACCTGCGCGGTGAAGAGCCGGTGGTATTGCGGCGCGACCAGGCATACACCGGGGTGATGATTGACGATATCGTGCACAAGGGCGTGGATGAACCGTATCGCCTGTTTACCTCGCGGGCGGAATACCGTTTGCAGTTGCGCGAGGACAACGCGTTTGAGCGCCTGGGCGCCCTGGCCCGGAAACTGGGGCTGATGAATGAACGCCGCTACCGCGAACAATCCGCTCGCCTGGGGCGTTTACGGGCGGTGATCAACGGCATGCGCGAGAGCCGGGTCGATTACAATGGCGAAAAACGCAGCCTGATCCAGTTGCTGAAACAACCGGAGATGGATTTCCCGCACGTGCAGGAACTCTGGCCGCAACCCGGGCTTGATCCGTTGACTCCCGCGGACGCCGCCTATGTTGAGGCGGAAGTGAAATACGAAGGCTACATTCGCATCCAGCAGGAAGAGGCCCGGCGATTGGAACGGGTAAGGTCCCAGCCGATTCCCGAGGACCTGGAATACGCGGCGGTAGAGAGCCTGTCCACCGAGATCCGCCAGAAACTGCAGGGCAGCCGCCCGGCCACACTGGGTGAAGCCATGGATGTTCCGGGAGTGACTCCCGCGGCGGTTACGGCGATCCGTATCCACCTGGTGCTGCGCGAAAGGCAAAAAAAACCGGGACGGACCGAGCCCGTCCCGGTTGATCGAGGAGATTAATCGTCGAGTGAACTGGTTACTTTCTGCAGGCGCTCATTCGCATCCTTGACCGCCTGGTCCTCACCGTATTGCATCAATTTTCCCATGATCCCCATCATGCGCGGACCCATGGATTCAAAACGATCCTTGAATTGCTCAAAGCCGGCCGGGAGTTCATTCCCCTTCATGCCCTTCAATTCCGGGTGGGCTTCCATCATGGCTTTCATGCGCGGAGTCAGGGCCTCCATGCGGTCCGCAAATGCGTTCGTGGCTTTTGCCACATCCGCGGCGCTGGCGGATTTTTCCATGTCATTGATATAACCTTCCGTGGCGGTCAGGTAATCACCCATTACGGCTTTGGGATCGTTGCTCTTTCCACCGCAGGCCTGGAAAGCCAGCAATGCAACAAAAAGCATGCTCAAAATCAGGATCCGTTTCATGATTTCCTCCTAATATGGAAAGCGGATAATCCGCATTGTATGCCTCGCTCAATACAAATGCAACTAAGGAATCAGGTGACCGGAGGCAGGAAGGCAGGGAGACCCTGAATAAGGAATAAAGCAGAAGGAATTAAGCGCGACAATCAACCGGGTTGCGTTGTTTCCTACCTTCTACTTTCTACAATGATCAAT
>OBLN01000541.1_pt1 | contig 13581 bp, 15 predicted proteins | sample 1519301 | NCBI WGS metagenome assembly OBLN01 (sample SAMEA2452533, study PRJEB22499) | sediment metagenome | reverse complement strand
AGCCCCCTGTGGCTGGGCACCCTGTTCACCAAAAAGCTCAAAGATTCCTACGAAATCGTCCTGCAGCGGGACATCCCCCGGATTACCGCCGACTCCGGCAGCAACCATAACCGCTTTTAATCGCAAAGAAGCTCCTCTTTCTAAAAAAAGGCGAACCGCCTGGACAGTTCGCCTTTTTTTCACGCTTCACGCCTACAACGGCATAACCTGGTAAAGCAGCCGACTGTTGATGATATAATGGCTTTCGCCGCAGTCGAAGGGAAAAAAGTCCGGCGCAGCGTTGAGAAAATCCTTAAGTCGGCTTTTGTCCCGGGGCATTTCGATATAAAGCGTCCCTTCCAGAGTTTCTCCTCCGAAAAAAAACAGGCTCACCGCCACTTTCTCTCCAAGGGGAATCCCTTCCGGGCCTTCAACTGTGCCTGCTGCAAGGCGGGCATGGCTGACAGCACCCTTGTTCACGAGCCGCAGGCTGCCGTCGCGGTCCCGCAGCGGCAGAAAAGGCTCAGGCTCCCGCAGCAGCTCAAGAAGAGTCTGGGGGCCGGCATGGGTATAGGCATGAGGCGCAAGGAAAACCGTGCCCTCAAGGACGATCCCGTCGGCGAGGAACAAAACCACTTCCTGCTCGATTTTGTCGAAGCGAAAATCACTCATGGCAAACTCTCCCTGTTCTGCCGGTGGCATTCAGTCAGATAAATAAAAGAAATCTTAGTATGAAATCAGCTTGACGGCAACCCCGCTTAGCTTCGGCGCGATGCGGATGCTGTTGACAATGCAGGGGTAATGTTTACAATGAATTTGTTTGTAACATCAACACGGTTGAAGTGTTCTGGTACCGGCTGCGGTGTTGGGAACCGTGGATTCAAAATCATTGGGTGCGTAAAAGCTATAAGACATAACCGTTTGGCGTCGTCTTCTCCCTGGCGCCCTTTTCAAGAGAGGAATGATTTCATGGCTGAGTTAACCGGCAGCAAGACCGAAAATAATCTCAAGGAAGCTTTTGCTGGGGAATCCCAGGCCAACCGTACCTACCTGGCCTTTGCCAAAAAAGCCGAACAAGACGGGCACCCACAGGTCGCCAAGCTGTTCCGTGCCGCGGCTGCGGCTGAAACCATCCACGCCCATGCTCATCTGCGCGCCCTTAAAGGGGTCGGCAGCACCGAAGAGAACCTCAAAGAGGCCGTCGGCGGCGAAACGCATGAATTTACCGAGATGTATCCCAAGATGATCGAAGAGGCCGAAAAAGAAGGCTTCGCCGACGCCCTGCGGAGCTTCAAGCTCGCCAACCAGGTGGAAAAGGTGCATGCCGGTCTCTACAAGGCTGCGCTGGACAACCTCGGCAGCAATCCCGAGGTGGATTACTACGTCTGTTCAGTCTGCGGCCACACTATTGAGGGCGCACCGACCGGACCCTGCGAAATCTGCGGAGCCGCCGCCAAGGCTTTTCAGAAGATCGACTGACCTTAACCCCATAAACGCGACGACCAGAAACCGGGTCCCTGCGGGGGCCCGGTTTTTTATTGAGATAACTCATGCACCTGTCGCAGTGCCGTGAGCTGTCAATTCTATTGCCGTTAGAAGAGGTGGATTCCATGGAAAAATGCCCTGTCTGCAAACAACCCCAGAAAGGAAAGTTCTGGTGCAGCCACTGCAAAACTGTCTTCGTCTGCCCCAACCCCAATTGCGACACCCGTATCTCAAGCCGCGGACTCGAGGCCTGCCCCCGCTGCGGCCTTTTGTTCGCTGATTACATTGAAAAACGCAAAATGTATCGGATCTGCCCCAAGTGCAAAAAACGCCAGGGTCTGTCTGAAATTCAGTGCAAATTCTGCAAATACTTTTTCAACTGCCCGACCTGCGGACACCGTGTACCCTCAACCAGCATGCTGACCTGCCCCCGCTGCGCCACCAGCTTGCGGCGCTAGTGTCCCGTGCGGTTAAATTCTGAGCAATTTTGCCTGCTGGTAAGGCGGGTCGACGCAGGCCTGGCCAAAGCTAAGCCGAGGAGGCGCAACGATGGCAGCGGGCAAAAGGGCCATAATCAATGAATGGAACTGTTTGCACGGGACACTAAAGTCAGAACACCGTTCTTTTAATGTAGACCTGGTCTAATTATCTGGTATCATTGAAAAAGACATCAAGCAGCGACAGATCAACTGTCGGCGCGGGCGACCGACAATATGCGCCCGTGCCGCTAACTGAAGGTACACTCTTTGCTTTCAACCACCCTTTGGCTTATCCTTAACGGCCTCGGCGTTTTTTCGGCGGGGCACGCGCTGCTCAACAAACTCGATCCGCGAGCCGCGCTGGGCTGGATCGTGACCAACCTGGCCGTTCCCGGCATCGGTCCTCTTTTTTACTGGCTGTTCGGGGTCAACCGCATCCGTTCGCGCGCCCGCGACTGGCAGACCCGGGGGCAGGGACTGCCCTGGACCGAACCCGAGTTCTGCCCCTGGTCGCCGGAGATTGCCGAAACCCTTCCCTTCCGCCATGAGAACTTCCAGGCTCTGTTGAGCCTTTCCGACGCGGTCACCCGACGCCCTCTCTGCCCCAGCAACCACATCACTGTGCTGTTCAATGGCGAGCAGGCCTATCCCGCCATGCTTGACGCCATTCGCAATGCGCGTGAGAGCGTTCATCTGGCCACCTATATTTTCGAAAGCAACACCGTGGGACGCGAATTCGCCGATGCCCTGCGCACCGCCGCCGACCGGGGCGTCACGGTAAGGGTGCTGGTGGATGCGCTGGGCGAATGTTACTCCCTGCCCCTTGCCCGCAAATTATTACGCGGCTCAAAGGTCCATGTCGCTCGATTTCTACCTCCCTCTCTGTCGGGACGGGGCATTTATTTCAACATGCGCAATCATCGAAAGATTCTGGTGGTGGATGATGAAATCGGATTTACCGGAGGGATGAATATCGGCGACCGCCATCTGGCGGCCGACACGCACAACAAGCATCGCGTGGTGGATATTCACTTTAAAATCGAAGGACCGACAGTCGCCCATCTGCAGGACGCATTCCTTGAGGATTGGGGGTTTGCAACCCGCGAGCGGGTGACCCCGTCACGCATTCCCGAGGCGATCCCCCATGGTGAAGCTTTCTGCCGTGGAATCAGTGCCGGCCCCAACGAAGACTTTGAAAAGCTTCACTGGATCGTCATCGGTGCTCTCAACTGCGCGCGGGAACGGATCTGCATCATGACCCCCTATTTCATCCCCAACCGCGCACTGGTCTCCGCCATCAACTCCGCGGCGCTACGTGGCGTCAAGGTGGATGTGATCCTTCCGCGTCAGAACAACCTGCCTTTTGTCGGCTGGGCGACAGAAGCCTATGTATGGGAGCTGGCACGCTACGGTACGCGCATCTATTTTCAGCCGCCGCCGTTCGTTCACAGCAAGCTGCTGCTGGTGGACAATGACTATGCCCTGGTGGGCTCCGCCAACCTCGATCCGCGCAGCCTGCGCCTAAATTTCGAATTCAATGTCGAAATCTATTCCAGCACTCTGGTGAAACAACTCAAAGATCACTGCGACAGCATCATCAGCATTTCCGACCGCACCACGGTCTATGAGATAGACAGCCGCCCGATGCTGCGGCGGCTGTGGACCAGCTTCTTCAAGCTGTTTTCTCCCTACCTCTGATACAATCTATTTGTGTGACAGCGGGCCAATAGTCAATGCCCATTCTTCGAACATACTGCCTCCCCCCAGTTTGATGCATCGCCAACCTGTAAGACGAACGCCCTCTCACGAAAATTTTCGAACCCGAAAGAAAAAATTTCTTATGCTATTCGCGATTCGCGAATAGCATATAGTCATGGTACTCAAACCTCAAGACATCCTCATTCTCCTTAAGCTCGTCACCATGGGTGCCAAACCTTGGTCTTACAATGGCCTGGCTAACGAGCTGTTCATGAGTCCATCGGAAACTCACAGTGGAATAAAGAGGGCTACAATGGCGCGGCTATTTGATGTGAGCCGGAATATCCCGCTGGTCAAGGCTCTTGAAGAATTTCTGGTTCACGGGGTCAAGTATGCCTTTCCACCGATCCGCGGTCCTCTGACAAGAGGAATTCCCACCTCACATGCAGCGCCGCCACTGAAGGAGTATTTTGCCCTATCCAAGGACCCACCTCCTGTTTGGCCCGATGCGGAGGGTCCCGTGCGGGGATACGAATTTTCCCCCCTGTACAAATCTGTTCCGAAAGCGGCTGCCTGTGACAGAAATCTTTACGAACTGCTCGCGTTGGTGGATGCCATCCGTGAGGGTCGGGCACGTGAAAGGGAACTGGCTGTGAAAGAACTTAAATTACGCTTGGAGAAGAGGCCTTGAAAATAGCCGCTGGAAATCTGGAGATGGTCCGCCACGTTGCAGAGCGCCTTGGCGAATTGCGGGGGGCAAGTGGTTTTTCTGGGAGGTGCTGCCACAACTCTGCTGATTACCGACGAAGCGGCTCCGGATGTACGGCCGACTCTGGATGTCGATGTCATTGTCGAAATCGGAAGCAGTTCCGAATACTACCGACTGGGAGAAACCCTGAGAAAAATCGCACGGCCTTTTACGAAATACAGAGTTTCTGGACGCTCTGCCCGGCCATCTTCCACCTGACGCTGCCAGTCAGAAAAGAGCTACGGTTGTAATCAACAGAATCCGGAAGATCGCGGGGATTGAGTAATGATATCTCGAGAACGTCACAAACTTTTTATAGCATCTCTATCCATTTGTTTTTTTAACTTTTATCACATCTTTATCCTCAGTCTTTTTCTTCCGCACGGGAAGATCGCAGCTGCCCGACATTCAGGTGGGCACGCCGAGGCGCGGCAGAATCCAGCGGTTGAGCACGAACCAAATGGCCACAACTCCCAGCAGAATCAATATTTCATTCATAAAAATCTCCTTTTTGCTTCCCTTCAATCTATATCGATATTTGAATACTTGTCAAGCGCTTGACGTTTGTCCGGAGCACGCTATAGTCCTGTGGCAAGATCACAAATCTAACGCAGAGGCCCTTGCCTCTCCGCGCCTCAGCGTTAAAAAGTCCAATGAAACCTATCAGGGAGGAATTTATTATGAACAAGCCTTTGCAACGCAGGGATTTCATGGTACGCAGCGCATTGACGGCTGGCGGCGTGCTGCTTGCGGCCAATCAGGTGCTGGCGCAGAAGGAGAAGGACTTCCAGGGATACTACGATGTCGACAAGGAACTGTTCGCCAACATCAACCGGGTCGCAAATCCCGAGGAAAAGACGACGCTGGAAAAAAAACATGCGCCGGTCATCGAGGCGCCGGACAAAGTCAAATCCGGCGAGCCTTTCGAGGTGACGATTACCGTGGGCGAGATCGTGCACCCCATGGGAGCGACGCATTATATTCAGATGGTGCAGCTCTATGTCGGCAACGAGCCGGCAGGACGGGTCGATTTTTCACATCAGTTCAATGAGCCGCGCGCCCGCTTCACGCTTAAAACCGACAAGCCGGTCACGCTTGTGGTGCGTGAGTACTGCAACCTCCACGGGCTGTGGGAGAGCCGCAAACAGATCGCCCTTGCCGAGTGAAGGTCTCTGTTGCAGATCGATCAGATCAGTAGCACCGGACATCGCACCTGGTGCAGCACATAGTTGGTGACCGAGCCGAACAGCACGTCGCGGATCTCGCCGGCGTGGCTGCGGCCGATCACCAGCATCCCCACCTCTTCCTCCTCCGCGACTCGCGGGATGACCTTGCGCGGGCTGCCGGTCTCGAGACGGGTGCGCGCCTGCAAACCCGCATCACTCACTCGCTGCAGCTGTTCAGCCAGAAACTCCTCCCCCGACTGCCGTGCCCGCTCCTTGACCATATTGAGCTGAAAATCAGGGATCATCCGATAGGCCAGCTTGTCCACATCGATCACATGCAGCAGAATCAACGGAGAGGCGAAACGCGCCGGGTGAGCCAGCACATAATCAATTGTGGCGGCCGATGTGGGTGAATCATCAAGAGGAATGAGAACTTTTGCGTCCATGATGAGCTCCGGCAAAAATCAGCCGCCGTATCCATAAACCAGGCGTGGCAGCAGCAGCACCAGATCCGGCCAGAAAGTCAGCAGCAGCAGAATGGCGATCTGAATCAGCAGAAAAGGCATGACGGCGCGCGATACGTACAGCAGGTTGCGGTTCACGGTCGCGCCTGAAATATACAGGCTCACCCCCAGCGGCGGCGTGCAGTAGCCGATGCCGAGATTGATGGTCATCAACAGGCCGAAATGCATGGTGTCGATGCCGAACTTAGCCAGCAGCGGCAGGAAAATGGGAGTCAGGATCAGCGTGGCGGAAATGATGTCCATGAACATGCCGATCAGCAGCAGCAGGATGTTCACTGCCAGCAGAAAGACCCAGGGCGACTGTATGCTTGCCACCACCGCATTGGCAATCTTGTCGGGGATCTGCTCAAAGGTCAGATATTCGCCGAAAACAGAGGCCCCGGCGACGATCACCAGCAGCGTCGACGAGGTCACGGCAGAAGAAACCACCACCTGCTTGACGTCGCGCAGCTTAAGATCGCGGTGAATCAGGATTTCAACGAACAGGGCGTAAAAACAGGCCACTACAGCCGCTTCATTGGCGGTAAACAGCCCCGAATAAATGCCGCCGAAAATCAGCACCGGCAGAAACAGCGCCCAGGCACTCTCGCGCAGTATCCTGAGGGTCTCCTGCAAGGTCGGTCGCGGCGGCGGCTGCATTCCTGCCTTCTTGCATACGATATAGGCGTACAGGGACATGGCCGCCATGATCAGCAGGCCGGGCACGAAACCGGTCAGAAACAGCGATTCCAGTGCGTCATTGGACACCATGGCGTAAAGGATCATGGCAATGGAGGGCGGAATGATCACGCCGAGGATCGGTGCGGTGGTCATGACTCCGACCGAAAAACGCTCGTCGTAGCCGTTTTTCACCAGCGCCGGGATCATAAAACCGCCGATCGCCACCACCGTCGCCACAGTAGAGCCGGAGATCGCGCCAAAGAAGCCGCAGGCGAGAATCCCCGCCATCGCCAGGCCGCCGGGGAGCCATCCCACCAGGCAGTTGGCGGCCTTGATCAGTTTTTCGACGATGCTGCCGGTGGTCATGATGTTGCCGCACAGCACAAAAAAAAGCACCACCACCAGCGCGAACTTGTCCATGCTGCGGTAGAGAACCTCGATCACGATCTGAGGATCGATTCCCACCACCCACACCAGGCCGATCATGCCGGTGAAAAACAGCGCCATGAAAACCGGCACAGTGGCACCGAGCAGGCCGAGAAGCAGTGCCCCGATAATCAGATAACTGCTCTCCATCAGAACATCTCCCCGCGCCAGTCTTCCACCATCACCACCAGGGTGCGGAAAAACATCATCACGCCCATCAACGGCAGCACGGCATAGAGAATCCATTCAGGAATCTGCAGGCTGGTCGTGCGTGCATATTCATCCTGGTACATCATCCAGGTCATCTGGCCGCCGAGGTGAACCATCATGCCGCAGAAAACCAGCACCACCAGGTGACTGACCAGGGTCAGAAATCGCTTGGTGACAGGAAACAGCTGAGGGATGGCATCGATACGGATGAGAGAGCGTGTCCTCACCGCAGCGACGCACCCGATATAGGTGGTGTAAAAGATAACCTTGCGCACCACTTCATCTGACCAGTAGAGGTTGATGTCGGCGGTGAACTTGCGCAACACGACATTGGCCATGGCGGTGCACAGTGCCACTGTGACCGCCAGAAACAGCGACCACTCCTCTACAAACGCCAGAGTTCGGTCAATGATGCGGAAAACTTTTTTCAAAACGGACCTCAAAAAAGGACCGGGGGTCAGAGCCCCCGGTCGCGGAAATTTCGGTCATTATATAGAGTCGGAGTTCAGTTGCCAAGAGTCTCGCGAACCTTCTGGAGATACAGGGGACCGATGCGCTCGCCCCACTTACTCACCACCGGTTCGGCCAGATTGATAAGCCGAGCCGCTCTGCCACATTGGCGGCAGCCACCGAGGAGCTGAGCATGCCGTGCATCGCTTCGAGGCGTAACTTGATGGGCGCGGAGGCGGTCGGTACTGATGAGTCGAGGAACTTGAACCACCCGTTCACTTCGTTCACTAGAGAACACAGAGGTCACCGAGACAAGAAGTGAGAATTTTTATGGTTTTCTCTGTGCCATCCTCTGTGCTCTCCGTGATCTCTGTGGTGAAAGATTATTTTCTGAGGTTTCAATCTCCCAGGCGCGTGCGAACTTTTGCCAGGTAATCCTCACCGATCTTTCTGCCCCATTTTTCATATACCGGGGCAGCGAGCTCTTTGAGACGCTGGCGGTCCTGTTCGGAAAGCTGGTAAAAGGTCACCCCGTCTTCGCGCGCGGCGGCGATCTGCGCTTCCTGCTGCAGCTGGGTCAGGTTGCGGGCGCGGGCGCTCTCCTCGCGGATGGTGTCGAGCAGAATTTTGCGCAGATCTTCGGGCAGGCGGTCGAACCAGCGCCGGTTCATCAGGTGAATGTAAAGCCCCTGCGCATAATCGACCTGGGTAAAATAACGGGCGATATTGAATTTACGGGTAATGCCGCACACGATAGGAGTGTGGTCCAGCCCGTCGATGACCCCGGTCTGCAGCGCCTGGGGCACATCAGGCCAGGGCATGACGGTAAACTTCATATCCCAGGCTTTATACAAATCGGTGTTGACCGGTGCCTCGGCGATACGAAAATTGACCTCGCGCGCCTCTTCGAGAGTTCTCACCGGGGAAGTGGAGGCCCAGCCATAGCTGCCGTAGCCGGTAAAGTCCACCGCAGTCACCCCCTGGGAAGCGGCAGCCTGCGAAAAAGGCTCGAACAGCTCTGGGTCGTTGCGGAACGCTTCCAGCTTTTCAAAAGTGTTGATGACGAAAGGAAGGTTGACGATGCCGAGCCCCGGCGCCAGGTTGGCAGCCGCCACCGATGAGCAGAGCATCCCCTGCACGGCCCCCAGTTTAAGCTTCTGCAGGACGTCGCGCTCGCCACCCAATTGTGCCAGAGGACGAAAATCTACATAAAGACGCCCTTTGGAGCGCTCCCACACCTTGTCGCGGATGTGATATCCAACCGCGATTCCCTCGATGGAGGGATGGTCGACATTGGAGAGAATGTAGGTATATTGAGCGCCACTCGGATCGAACTCGGGCGTCCAGGATGCAAGAGGATCACCTTCCGCAGTCGCTCCGGCAGGCATAATAAAACCAATCAGAGCTAAAACAATCAACCAATTAAACAATCTTCGGGACATGGGCAGCTCCTTTGCAGCACCGATTTTTTCCTGGTCTCAAACCTGAAACAGTCGAAATTCAGACAGCTTTGTCACATCGATTAATGCAAAATAGTCCGTAACATGGCTGTGGTCAAGGATGATCTCTGTCCTCTGAAATTCAAACTTTAGAGGCGAAACTCCTCCGCCAGTTCGCGCAGCTCGTCGGTGAGACGCTCCATCTCGCTGATCCCGCGGATAATCCCTGCAGTTTTTTCGGCGTTGCGCCGCAGGCGCTCCTCGGAACGCCCGAAATGCTCGGAAACTTTGTTGGAGATCTCCATCTGGTAGCGGGTGGATTCGGTGACTTTCCTGATCTGGCTCTCGCGCTCATTGAGGCTGCAATCAAATTCGTGGTTGGCGCGCACCTGCTCTTCCATGCCGCGGGCAATCTGATCCGAGGAGCCTTTCATATCGTTGACTCCCGCCTCGATCTCACGCAGGTCGCTCTGCTGCTTCTGCATAGCCATGGCCATGGACTTGACAGCGTTGAGGTTCTTGCCTGCCTGGTCAAGAAGCCCCTGCGCACGCTCGTTCTGCTCTCCGGTCAAGCGGGCGATCTGCTCGGAGGCCCCCGCGGCATCGACCGCACTGGCCATGATCTTGCGCAGCGCCTCGCCGGTGGAGAGGGAGAGCTTTTTGCCGGTGGCGATGCGCTTGGCGGTGGCGTCCACTGCCACGGTCACCTCCCGGGTATCGCCGCTGATACCACGCACGATACGGTGAATATCCTGGGCGCTGGCGGTGGTGCGATCCGCCAGGTCGCGAATCTCCTCGGCCACCACCGAAAATCCTTTCCCCTCTTCGCCGGCCTTGGCGGCGATGATGGCGGCATTGAAGGCCAGCAGCTCCGTGTCCGACACCAGCTCTTTGATCACCTCAATGATCTTGGCAACCTCGCCGGTCTGCACCGAGAGCCTCTTCATGGCGTCGATGGCCCGGAGGCTCTCCTCCTCGATGCGCTCCATCTCTTCAATGGAGGTTTTGACAACCTCAAGGCCCTCGCGTGCGTCGTTTTTAACCCGGTCGGCCGCCTCGGAACTCGATGAAGCGCCCCAGCGGATTTTTTCCAGGGAATCCCCAAGGGTGTCAAGATCCTGGGTGGTGTTCCCAACCGCGCTGATGACTTCATCGGCCTGGCTCTGCACCTTGGCGATGCTGGTGGTCATCTGTTCCGTGATGCGCGAGGTCTCCTGGAATTTAACCCGGGTGCGCTCCATAGCACCGGCCATCTCCTCCAGCGAAGCGGACAGCTCCCGCGAAAGAGCGGCCTCATCCTGAGATCGATGGGAGAGGCTTTCGAGCTGTTCAAGCACCTGCTGCTGTTTCTCCATCATCCCGGCGACATCCTTGTTGGAAGCGGTCGCCGCGGCCAGCCCCTCACGGGTACGGTCAGAGAGATAGCGGGTCGAATCGGCCAGGGTGCGAAAATGCGGGATCAGTTCATTGACGGCGCCGTAGGTGCCGCCCACCAGGCGCCGGACACGTTCGACGGCGTTCTCCACCGCCAGAAGCAGGGCTTCAACCGATTCCCCACCGGAGAATTCCATCGGCCCGGCAATACTCTCGAGCAGCCGCAACTGAGAGCGCAGCTGTTTTTTGAGCGTCCCGCGCACGAAAAAAAAACTCAGCGCCCCGATGCAGTAGCCCATCCCCAGGCAGAGGGCCCAGAAACCCGGGGAGTAAGCAACCGGACCCAGCAGTGGCCGCGCCGTAAAGGGGAAAACAATGGCTACCCCCAAGCCGACCGCATGGGTGAAAAGCATCACTTTTTTGATATAACTGAGATCCTGGGAACGTTGAGAGACCATATTCGCCCCGCCTGAAGGTGTTAGATAGGATTAATTATCTGTTTTTTCTACCACATTCCCTGCAAAGGCGCAACCTGCAAAGAGCATTTCAACGAGCATTCTCCTGTGCTAGGATTCATTGCCATGACGGATCCGCCTCTTCTGCTCGATACCCACATTCATCTCGATCACCCCGCAATGCGGGAGGATTTGGCGCGCCATGTCGCCGAAGCCAATAAATGCGGCGTCTCCCGCTTTCTGCTTCCCGGCGTGACGGATGAGAGCTGGGACGGTCTGCTGGCGGTCACAGCGGCCACCCAAGGCGCGCTCGCAGCGCCGGGGATTCATCCCCAGGCTGCTCACCGATGGGATTCTTCCTGTGCAGAACGGCTGTCTGACCTGCTGGAACGACCTGAGGTTGTCGCCGTGGGAGAGATCGGCCTTGACGGCTATCCGGGCCTCCCACCGATGGAGGTGCAGGAAAGTGCCTTTCGTGCCCAGCTGCGGCTGGCCGTTGCAGCTCAGCGTCCGGTGATCATTCACTGCCGCAAGGCTCTGGGACGGCTGTTCGGGATTCTCAAGGAGGAAGAGGCCGCTCAAGTCGGAGGAATTATGCACGCGTTTGCCGGCAGCGTCGAGCTGGCCCGGCAGGCCGTGGAGATGAACTTTGCCCTCGGGTTCGGCGGAGTGCTGACCTATCCCAACGCCCGCCGCGCCCCACAGGTTTTCTGCGAACTGCCGGCCGAATGGCTGGTGCTGGAAACGGATGCGCCCGACATGGCTCCCCACCCTCACCGGGGGGAAACCAACCGTCCGGCCTGGCTGAAGCTGATCGCATGCAGGGCGGCCGAACTGCGCGGCTGGTCCCTGGAGCAGACCGCTCGCATCACCACCGCCAATGCCTGCCGCATTCTTAACCTGGTTTCCATGGATAATCCAGGTTAATATTCAAGATGATGGAGTCGACCCGCATGGATGAACTCACCACCCAACCCCGCTTCGACCGCCTGCAGCGTCTGATCGGTCGCAGAGGGCTTGAAACCCTGGCGGCCGCCCGCGTGGCCGTCTTCGGACTGGGCGGCGTCGGCAGCTATGCCGCCGAGGCGCTGGTGCGCGGAGGCGTCGGCCAGCTGACCCTGGTCGACTTCGACACCATTCATCCCTCCAACATCAACCGTCAGCTCCATGCCCTGGATGACACGATCGGCCGTCCCAAGGCGCTGGAGATGGCGGAGCGCTGCAGAAAGATCAACCCGGACGCCGAGATCATCCCGGTGCAGGAGTTTTTCCTGGAGAAAAACAGCGATCAGCTGCTGGAATCTCATTACGACTACGTTCTTGACTGCATCGACCACATCAGCGCCAAACTGCACCTGATCGAGGAATGCAAGCGCAGAAAGCTGCCCATCATCTCCTCCATGGGGGCCGCCAACAAGCTCGACCCCACCTGCATCCATGTGGCCGACCTGTTCAAAACCCGCAACTGCCGCCTGGCACGCATTATACGCAAGAACCTGCGCAGGCGCGGCATCGATTCCGGAGTTCCGGTCGTCTATTCCACCGAGGAGTTCCGCCCGCTGCATGCGGGACGTTGCGCGGCGGCGCCCGCTGGCGAGGATCCGACAGATTACCAGGACCTGCGCGCGCCCCTGGGCAGTTCCTCCTATATCCCGCCCCTGTTCGGGCTCACCATGGCGGGCGAGGTGATCCGCACTCTGCTGGGAGAAAAAAACTGATGGACACGCCCTTTGCTCTTCAGGCCGCCGCTCTTTTTCTGATCGGCGCCTTTACCGGCGTTATCAACGTACTGGCCGGCGGCGGCTCGCTGCTGACCCTGCCGATGCTGATCTTTCTCGGCCTGCCGGCCAGCGTCGCCAACGGCACCAACCGCATCGGGATTCTGTGCCAGAGCATTACCGCCATCGGCGGTTTTCGCCAGAAAAAGATGCTGCCGACCGGACTGGCGCTGCTGTGCACCCTGCCCGCGCTGGCAGGCAGCTACCTCGGTGCCCGCTGGGCGGTGGATATTGATGACCGCCTCTTTGAGCAGATCCTGGCCGCAATCATGATCGGCATCCTCATCTTCATGCTGATCGACCCGGTCAAAAAATTGCACGACAAACCTCTCCATATCACACGCCTGCGCGGCGCGGTCATCGTGGTGAGCTTTTTCTTCATCGGCATTTACGGCGGCTTCGTGCAGGCGGGGGTGGGTTTTCTGATTATCACCGCCCTGCTCGCCCACGGCCTCGACCTGGTGCGTATCAACGCCATCAAGGTGTTTGTGGTGCTGGTTTTTACCGTGCTGGCGCTGGCGGTGTTCGTGGTGCATGACCAGGTCAACTGGCCGCTGGGCCTCTCCCTCGGCGTCGGCAACGCCCTGGGTGGCTGGCTCGGCACGCGGCTGGCGATCAGCAAAGGGCACGACTGGACCAAAAAGGTCGTCTCCATCACCGTCTTTCTCTTCGCTCTCAAGCTGCTGCTCGGTTAATGAAGATTATTGACA
>OBLN01000540.1_pt1 | contig 13593 bp, 11 predicted proteins | sample 1519301 | NCBI WGS metagenome assembly OBLN01 (sample SAMEA2452533, study PRJEB22499) | sediment metagenome | reverse complement strand
GCTCAGGGATCTCACAACAAAAGAGGGAGGAAAACTCATCTATATCTCTGGCGATGCTACCGAGGAAGAGACTCTAAGGAATGCCGGGGTTGATACTGCCCAAGGATTGCTCGCCTGTCTACCAGATGATGTTGACAATATATTTGTTGTCCTTACGGCTAGAGGAATGAACAAGAAGATGAAAATAATCTCCAAGGTTACCCACCAAGAGAACATAAACAAACTCAGCTATGCGGGCGCCGACAAAGTAATCCCTATCCAGGAAATCGGGGCACATAGAATGGTGTCGATGATGCTTAATCCAACTATAATAGGCTTTCTCGACAGCATTTCTCAGTCCGGGTCGCTTCAGTTGCGCTTTGAAGAGGTCAAGGTACCCCGCACTTTCACTAAAGAGGGGATGTCGATGGAGGCATTGAAGATCCCGCAAAAAACTGGCTTGATAGTCATTGCGACAGTCAACGATGGAGTCAACAAGTTCAACCCAAGCGCTTCGACTTTAGTGAAGCCCGGAGACAGTCTTATGGTGCTCGGTGAACACGAGCAAGTTGTCAAACTTCAGACTTTGCTGAACGCCGGCCTGGAGGATTGATTCTGCACAAGACACAATCCAGAAAATCCGAAAGGAAGTAAACGCGTCTTTCTGAACAATTATCGGTTGATCTAGATTTCCAGACTACTGTAGATAAGATCACTTTTGACAAAAAACTCAGTTCTGAATAGGAGGAATTAAAATGGCAGACAAAGCGATAAAGTATTCGGCAAAAGGAGTAGATTTCGCACCTGGAGTTAAGGGATTCTCAGCAAAGGCTGTGGAGATAAAAGCTCCGTTCTCGGGAAAGCCTGAGGCCCACAAGTACCAGCATGATCTGTATGTTGTGATTTCAGGAACTGCGAAGGTAAAGACGGGCGTACTAAACGGTGACATCAACGAAATCTCCGATGGCGAGTACAGGAGTGACGAAATGATTGTCGAAGAAGAACACATCCTCCAATTAGGCGATTCACTGCTCATTCCTACCGGGGTAGGCCACTCTCTAATAGTCGAATCCGGCACCTATTCACAATGGGTCTTCAAGATCGATAAGAAGTGATCAAAGGCTAAGAGCGGCTGTGTGTGGTACTTGGCAGGAGGTTTGTTAAGAGCAAGGAGCCAAAACACTCTCATATTTCCACGGTGACAGACTCCATTATTTACATCCAGTTAACATAAGGGAGTGCCGGGAATATTTGCAGACACAATGCCTGCAAAAGATCGTCCCGGAACGCAATACACCGAAGTGAAGGGTTAAGAAGATCGGGTTACGAAGAACTGGTTAAGAAAACCGGGTTATAGAGAGCGAGTTTTGCTTGATGAATAAGGAAGATTCCACAGGTAACTCCAATATCTACATCGATTAGCATCTGTATCCTGATGAAATGAACCATTTTGTTTAGACTTGCCAGTTGGGATTTACCGGACGATATTACACGCGATGGTGCTTCTCGTGCAATACGTCTTGTTTAGTAGCGACTAAATACAATATTTACTGCCTTCTCGTGAGTGAAGTTATCTTCTCGAAATGATCTTTCTCGTCTTCTCTCGAACTTATAGGTTGAAGAGTCTTCGCTATCGGAGGGTCAACGATTCTTCACTTTCAATGTCTGCTTAGTCGGGTGTGATAGGCTACAGGGATAAAAACCCTGGCGCCGCCAGCTCTTTCCTGAAGAGACTTACCTATTTTTATCGTTTCGTCTTTGTCGACGTTTCCCTCGGAATCATGAATTACTAGTTTCCCTTCAGGACTGTTCCTTGCCAACTCAGAAGCAGCATTAATTGCATCGACTTTGTCGTCGAACCGGTGAATTATTCTCTCTTCACTTTCGTGGTCCACTATCCAGGACCCTTCGTGGGGCTTAACATGGTAAATGTCTTCCATAACGTTTTCACTTATACTCGGAATCTTGTTTAGATCTTCATGATGGTCCATGAAATGCACCTCCAACAAAATTATGACAAATCGAAGGTCGCAGAAGTTCAAAGGCTCATCTAATGATGCTCTCGGGGCTTGACCCTCTTGCGAACAGGGCTGCGCCGTAAGCTCCCATGATATCCGGCACGTCGGGAATGAGGATCTCCGTTTTGAACAACATCTTCATAGCCTCAACTACTCCGGCATTTCTGGCAACACCTCCAGTGAAGACAAGAGGTGTTGGTGATCCCAGTCTTGAATACATCGCACCCACTCTTTTTGCTATCGCCTTGAACAGACCGGCCGATATATCTTCAATTCCTTCTCCCATTCCAATTAGCGAGACGACTTCAGACTCCGCAAATACAGTGCAAACTGAACTTATCGAAATGTCCTTCTTCGATTTTCGGGCAAGCGAAGACATCTTTTCGGTGTCCAGTTCAAGAGCAGAAGCCATGACCTCAAGAAATCTTCCTGTTCCGGCGGCACACTTATCATTCATTGCAAAGTCTTCAACGTTCCCCTCGGAATTCAAGCGAATAACTTTGCTATCTTGCCCGCCGATGTCAATAATCCCGCGCGCTTCGGGAAAGAGTTCGAAAACACCTCTCGCATGACACGAGATTTCAGTGATCTTATCGCTTGCAGACGAGACAAGCAGTCTTCCATAACCCGTAGAGATGCACTTTCCTATCTGATTTCCATTCTTTCGGGAGAATTCGGTCATCTCCTGCATAAGAGCTTCGGCAGTATTGGAAGCCCTAATTCCCGTCCTCACGGTCTTTGAAAATACTATCCTGCCTTTTCCATCAATCAGGACGCCGTTGGTTGTAGTAGAGCCGGAATCAACTCCTGCGTAAATCACCGTAGTTCCCTCCTCAGTATGCAGTACCGATCTGGAGTCGTTCTTTTCCATCAGTGCCCCGATTCTAGTGGTCAGTTGTCCATCGGAATTTAGAGGAAAATCGAGTTCAACTCTGTATGTCTTCTCGTTGTCAAGGGGACGAACAAAATCAAAGAAGTCGCAGAACTTGGGAACTACAAAGACAGTCGCGTCCGCACTCTCATCTGAAGCTGAAATTCTCTCGGAGAAACGAGCGCAAGGAGATCTCCACTTCAGCAGACGTTCGGCAATCGCCATTAGTGGCTCGATGTTATCGGCAGTCTTATTGGAAAACGGTCTTCTTCCCAGGCAAGTGTCATTGGATACTGTTATTCCGCCGGCCTTCTCTACTGCAGTATCGAAGGCCCTCATATCAGTTATCCCCCCAGTTAGTGCAATTCGTTTTCTCGCTCCACCGCTCACGAGATTAGAGGAGTCGATTTCGGTTTTTTTCCCATCCAACGCCGAAAGATATAGCCTTGACAAGTCGGCCCCCTGTACTCTAATCTCATTTGTAAGGACGTGATCTACGAGATCGTTGAATCGACCGATGCCTTTATGCAGGTTAACAGCAACACCAGAGTTTTCGAGGAAAGTCGTCAGATCTCCGATCTCACCCGAAAGGAATTCAATTGCATCAACATCACTCTTCCACGGAAGTCTGAGGATGAAAACCCTGGCCGATGAAAGTTCGGAAAGAAGATCTCCGATTCTACGCATCGCGTCACAGGAGTCGGCAATCAAGAGACAATCACCTGAATTAAGTTCCATTCCTTTTTCGTAGACCGTCTTTGCATAACCACATAAATTGCATCCTAATTCGTGGCAAGAGATAGGCGTTTCGGATGTAATTCTGTGGAATTCACTGTCGCTTCCTAGCATTACTTCCATCGGTATGTAACTGCACGAGTAGTAGATCATTTTCTATTCTCCATTATCTCCAGAAACGCTTCTGTCCTTGTTCGTAACTGCCCGGCTCCCTGAGATGCATGGTCCACGCAGTCACCCGTGAGCTCGAGAAAGGAAATATCCTCCTCTTCGAAGACTTTTTTCAAGTAGCTCACTCCTCCTGCCGACTGTCTGCATCCCCAATGAGAAAAGTGGATCACTCCATCGACACCGAAGTTTCGTGCAAGATTCAGGCAGAAATTCCCACGATCGACCACGCTTCCGCAAAGAGGGTTGTATACCAGTTTCTCCGCGAGACTCTCAAGCGGTCGCTGCGGATCGACCGGATACATCCAGTCCCACATTAGCTCGTTCGCAACCACGAGGTTTTTCGATCCCGGGAGGAAGAGATTGAAAAGCTCGTTGTCGTAATAAGGGGGGATGTGAAGCCAGAGTACCTTCCTGGCATTTTCGGGAATCGCTTCAAGCCTCTCGCCAATACTTCTGGAGGCCTCAGCAATTCTGCTGTCGCCGGCCAAAGTATGCAGTACATACAGTGAGTTCATGTGTTCGTAGAGATGCTGAGGCAAATACTCGTCTTTCGCTCTGGACTTTATCTCCTCTAGGTTTTCCATCAGTTCTCGTTCATAAGATAATCTCATTGACAACTCTTCCATCTTGAAAGCGGTCCCGGTGATTTCTTCGATCGTGCCGATAACTGCCTTCAGTTGCGAGACAACATAACCTACGGCCTCCGGCTTTCGACCTCTGGGCACATCTATCAAAATGAAAGGAACGTCGTACTCTCTGGCTATCCTCTTGAATGTCGGAAGATTTCCATCGCAAAGAATGCTTGTCGTCATCACCAACTTCGGTGGAGGGAGAAGTTTTCTCATGGACACTCCGAGAGAAGCTCTATGAAACGTGCACAGGGAATCGCTGATTCCTGCCTGTGAAGAATATGCAATCGCCGTGTCCTCAAGATGCATCGACGAAAGCGCTCCTGAAATGCCTTCGGCCGAGACGGGGTTAAGACCCGCCGAAAGAAGAAGCTCAGAAGGAGCCATTAAGTTCACCCACACGGTACTCGAGCCCTTTATCGCAAGATACACTTCCTCCAACGCCAGGTGATTGACCGTGTTGACAAATCGTGGTCGATCCCTGTCTGGAAAGTGCCTTCTTCTGAAATTCTCAAATCCCATGCCAAGCTGAAGCCATTTCTTGAACTTATCAGTATCATCTATGTAATTTCTTAGAAAGCTGCCGAACTTCACGCTCTTTCCTGACATCTATTATGTTCTCACTCCCGCCATAAAGAATCGCTGACATCAATCCGCCATCCCTATGAGTCGAGATATCGGACTGAATTCAATTATAACCTCTTGCGAGAAAAGAACCTGGAATTAACCGGTCGGCAACTTTCTTTTTCCTATATGTGGGCTCACTTTGAATTCTGGTCTCCGTGACTCAGCGGCTGTTTTTATCCTCTCTGCCTAACCCAAAAGAAAGAGATTTTCGGAAGTGATAGCCGTATATCGCAAATTCAACTGACAGCGGGAATAGCGATGGCTTAAAGAAAGCCGTCCACAGGAGCAACAACCAATAGTTCATTCGACCTTTTTCCCTTATTCCAATTAGCCATAGTGACTTCAGAAAAGCCTTCAGACTATCTGAAAGGGGCCTGACATGTTTAAGCGAATTGGGTTTGTAGTTTTTGAGAAAGGTTATTACTCTCTGGCGATATGGTTTTGGAGCGTAAATGTTTCTGAGTATTTTATAGTAACCGTCTACAAGGTTATTGAGACCCATTTTGGGAACTATGTTAGTTAGAATGCTAGTGTTGTTTCCTGAAAACTCCGAAGCGATCCTGTTCTCTTCTTTCAACCTCAGGAAGAGTCTTGTGCCCGTAGGCGCTGTGAGGACACCAACCATTGCCGTCACTATGCCGCTCTTCTGGATGAAATCGATCATGTTCCGAAATACCGAAGGCTTATCGTGATCAAAGCCTACAATGAATCCTCCCTGAACCTGCAGTCCGAACTCCTGCATTTTCTTCACAGAAGAGAGTAAATCTCTGTTTCGGTTCTGGTACTTACCGCATTCAACGAGGCTTTCCTCTTCGGTAGTCTCGATGCCTACGAAGACCGTTCCGAAATTAGCGTCCACCATGAGTCTCATCAGTTCATCGTCATCTGAAAGATCAATCGAGGCTTCCGTATTCAACACAAACGGATAATTCCTGTCTTTCATCCATTCGGCAATAGCCGGAAGAATCTCTCTCTTCAGTTTAGTCTTATTGCCGATAAAGTTATCGTCAACTATGAATACTCCTCCACGCCAGCCGGCTTTATATAATGCTTCCATTTCGCCAATGAGTTTCTCTGCACTCTTCGTCCTGGGAATACGTCCGTTTAGCAGAACAATGTCACAAAACTCACAGTTATAAGGACAACCTCTAGAATACTGGATATTCATAGAAGAGTACTTTCTCATGTCGAGAAGTTTCCATTCAGGAATGGGGCAATTTGAAATATCTGGAAACCCATCGGACTTGTAAATGTGCTTAGCCTGACCCTTCTCTAAATCATGAAGAAAGGGTGCTAGAGTCACTTCTGCTTCACCAAGAACTAGATGATCGACTTCACTGAACTCCTCTGGTCTCGTTGTGAAAAGCGGCCCGCCTGCTATAGTCTTGACGCCCAACTCCTTGCATCTTTTGATAACCTTCTTTGCCGAGTCAAGCTGAATATCCATTGAGCTGATCATCACGTAATCGGACTTTGAGATATCTTCATCACGTAGACTGTCAGTATTCATATCTACGAGTTTCTTCTCCCAATCTTCGGGCAACATAGCGGCAACAGTCATGAGGCCCAGCGGAGGGTACGCCGCTTTTTTTGAGACAAATTTTAGTGCGTGCTTGAAACTCCAAAATGTTTCTGGATATTCTGGATAGACCATCAAAACCTTCATATCTCCACTTCCCTTTTTTATAGTGACACTCGAACCTTTGCTGGAAACACCTTGCTCTGCAAGTTGATGAATTTGTGCAATATCGATAGTGGTTGAGTCTCCAAGTTGTTTGATTTTTGGCTGGAGCGACTGGTCTTTGATCTACAAGAATTTCGAAGTATCCACAGATTCCATACTGTTGGAAAGCGTAGTAATTAGTTGAAGACCGAAACACATCACTCATCCTGCAGTGCCATCTAATCAATATTATCACAACGGACCGATCGAAAGGAGTAATCATTGCATATCTGCCCAGCGGATCGGAACTGTCCCCAGCTAATCACAACTATTTGTTTTCAAAGAGAACACCCGCTTGATCCCCGGCGCCGTGGATGTCCGCAACGCGATCATGCGTCTTCGTGCCTACTGCAATCATGATCTATTTCGCTCCCTTCGGACAACCCACTTATAACAACGACAAACTAAAATCCTAGATCCCAAGTTAAACCAGGGACAACGAAGAAGGAGAATTTCAAAGACTTCAATTCAGTGTCTTACGTCCCAGTACGATCTTCGGCCGACGTTGCGTCTTCCAGTGTTCTTAGGCACTTGTGCATGTTAACTAAATGTAAATAATGGAGTCTGTCCCCAAGGGAAGGAGAATTGTTCTTAAGAAGTGTAAGAGGACGAAAACATCTTTGCTACAACCGAAATTGAGTATCTCCTGTAAACGGTCTTGCTGCCGTTTTCGGCAATCATTTTCATCTTTCGGGCCGAGTTTTGACGGTCTAGCAGGACTTTCTGAAGGTCGTTCCTTATAGTCGACTCATTGGTCGTATCCATAAGAAAACCGTTTTTTTCGTGACGTATATAGCTCTTCACCCCTCCTCGCCTGGGTCCTATTGCAACGAAACCGGCCGCCATAGCCTCGAGAATCGCAATGCCAAACTCCTCTTTGAAAGAAGGTGCAACATAGATGGGGGGCCAGGGAGTAGTCTTTACATGTGCGATGCTGTTCTCAAGACATCTTATCCTATCATTATTCATCGCAGGCAAGTGACAGAACCTACCCTGAATTTTGCGGTTTTCCTGCGCGTACTTTCTTATCTCTTCCAGTTCGTTCAGCTCAATTTGATTTGGATTCTCTATGTCTCCTCCAATAATAACCAGATTGAATGAGTCCCTGAGCTGTGAATCTCCCCAGGCCTTTAGCAGTTTTGTCTGTCCCTTTGCAGGATCGAGCCTGCCAATCGTAAGCAGAAGCGGGTTTTCCCTGAATGCGCGGTCGAGAAAGAATTCTCTGTTTTTGTCAAACAAAATCGAGAAGAGTGGGCCTTCGACGGCAATGGGACATTCATTACTTAGTGAGATGCCCTCAGGCATCATTTCAAGTTTTTTCGCGACACTCTTCTCGACAAGCTGAGGATAATAGGATAAGAGCTGACTGTGACTTTCTTCCGCACCGATACCAAATAATCTGTCGCACTCTCTCACCATTGAGTGTGAGATCTCCACTCTTGATGTCTCCTTCAATGCCTTGATTGAATCCAGGCTGATGAGATCTCCGTTATGATCGGAAAAGCTTCGCTGCGGATCTGGAGTTATCGTGAAGAACGACTTCGAGTTCATCTCATTAGCCAAATGGAGCATTGAATAGGAAGCATAATCGGAAAAGCGCATGTGAAATTGTGCTGGATGAATACCACCAATCGCGAGAATATCACTTACGTTTGATAGAACGTCCAACCTTCCTTCTAGAAAACTATCTGCCTTCACTTTCTCATAGTCAATTAACGGCACATAAATGAAGAGATGCCGCTCTCTTTCTTTGTTTAACAAGAGATTGTTTTTCAACAGGTCTTTGGCATCGATCGGAACGACTGTAATCACGCCCGGAAGAGTCTCAGACAGCTTATTGCCAAGTGTTCTAAGGAAGGTTCCAATGCCTCCGCTAGAACCTTTCCCCGCCTTCAGCGGATCACCATAAAAGCTGAACTGAACCAGAGGATTTCCGATAATTGAGTGATTTCCCAGATTCTTCAGGGACTCACGGAGCGTACTGATTGAGGTATCGGAACTGAGTATGGGATGATTTGGAGGCAGATCGATCCCATATCTGGTAGCCTTCATTAAGCCCATAAGGGCGAGAGATTTGTCAGATCCATCAATTCTGTTAAGCATATCTCTGATGAGCATCTCGTTCCCATCCGCCAGGTACAGCAGAGATCGCCGAATGCTTCTCTCTTTTTCCCAGAGACTCAGCAGGAGATCCGCGTCCCAATCCTTCCTTTGACTCAGAATTGCCGATTCAGCAACTATCGGCAGCAGCTCTCTCGAAAAAACCGCTTCCAGCTCTTGACTACGGAGCAGTCGGGCGAGGAGAAAATCCGTTTCTTCAGAGATTCCTGCCAAACTCAGGACACTATTCTCATGGACTTCCTTTCCAGCTCGAACCATGCCTCTCAGAAGCGACGTCATCAGAAGACTGTCTCCTCTCCACTCCTTTGCTTGATCGTCGAACTTCTCTGGGCTCAGAAGCTCCCCTATCCTGATCGCTGCCAGGATTCTTAGCAGAGAATTCTCATGTCTAGCTATTTCGGAGAGTTTCTCGCGATTATTGAGCATGTTTATAAGATTAATAGCAGCAGCGAATCCATCTGCAATCTGCCCGCTCTTACTTACGACTTCACAGGCAGATTCAAAAGTCATCAGAGATCGATCCACTGAATCAGAGGTTTCTCGAATTGTATCAATAAGGAGTGCACCTGCTTCCTTCACTTTCTCACCTCACTGATCATCATACCAGCGACTTAACGTTCTAAATAAGTGAAAGTCAAACTCTACGTACGATGTCTTTTTAGTCTTGACTCACCGCGACTACCTCACAAAAGGATTACGTCCCGCCTCAGTACTGACTTTAGATCTCTCTTTTGACGAGGACGTCGAGATTTCTCAAGACTATTGCTATAGGTACCCAGAAAGAGCACTAAATACTCCGACCGGTGACGACACCTTTCCTACCATCACAGATATTATCTCTTCAGGATATAAATAGGCTCTGTGTCTTAAGTAGATCAACCCTTATAGAAGCCTCCGCTTCTAATGAAGGCCACTCTTTGACATTCTTTTCACTGCAAAGAGATCTACAGAGTGGCATATCACAAGGAGCAAATAAAAAAAAGGGGAGAAATCTCCCCTCTGGTGGAGCCGAGGGGATTCGAACCCCCGGCCTCCGCCTTGCGAAGGCGGCGCGCTCCCAGCTGTGCTACGGCCCCACACAAGATTGATTATAGCCCGAATTATCAAGGAATTCAATCTATCACGAAAAATCAAAGGCTCGAAGGAATCCCAATCAGCTCTCCAAATTCAAAGAGACTCAGATCAATGGAATGACACGGTTTGACAATGTAGGCAGTATCTATTCCATGTCCGGTTCCTCCCGAGGTGATCGCCCAGTCGCCGACTCTTATCAATCCGGCGTCGGCAGCCATGATCGCGATCTCCACGGCCACCTTCGTTCCCTGACCGAATAGCCGCAGAGCAGTCGCAAATACCTGAGGCGGATAGACCCCACCGTTCGCCTTGGCAAAGGCGCCATCAATACCCCGAAAGAGATGAGTCGCCGTCAACAAAGAGTGCCTGCTACCTGCGTAAAGCTTCCTGATCGCCGGATCGAATTCATCACCGTTTGGCTCCCTGAAGCCCACGCTATGAGTAACAACGGTCAGTTTAACTGAATCGGGGACGAGCTCATGGGCAATTTCTGCGACTCTTCCACTAGTCGAAGGCAAAACCACATCCCTGATCCGCGTTTCCTCCGATCGCTGGAAAATCCTTTGAAGAAGAGCTCTGGTAGTCTCTTCATCACTCTTAGAGAAATACATAGTCATTCACTCATCACTCCCAATCCACAATCTTCATCGTCTTTTTTATTATCTCTTCCTCCACCAGGAATGGAAGAGTAATCTGCTCGCTTCTCCCTTTCTCTTTGTTGAATTCGGAGGCAACCAACAGGGCATTTTCGTTTCTCGCCCAGGCTCTCCTTGCAACACCGCTCATGACATCCCAGGATATTGATGTCTTGATTATCTCATCAACTCTCCGACTTCCGTCTAGAACAAGCCCAAATCCTCCGTTTATTGCCTTCCCTATTCCCACTCCACCCCCATTGTGAAGCGAGACCATGCTCATACCTCGGGCCGCATTTCCTGCAAAGCACTGTGTTGCCATGTCTGCCATGACATTACTTCCGTCCTTAATATTTGCGGTCTCCCTGAAAGGCGAGTCCGTTCCTCCGGTGTCGTGATGATCTCTTCCTATCATTACCGGTCCTATCTCTCCATTTCTAACCATGTCATTGAATTCCAGGGCAATATCGCGCCTGCCTGACGCATCCTGATACAGTATTCTTGCCTGAGTACCTACAACCAACTTGTTTTTGTCTGCATCCTTTATCCACATGTAGTTGTCTCTGTCCTGTCCACGGCGTTCTGGATCGATACATCTCAGTGCGGCAGCATCTGTTTTGAGTAGATCTTCCTTTCTCCCGCTCAGACAAACCCAGCGAAAGGGACCGTAACCGAAATCGAACAACATGGGGCCCATGATGTCCTCGACGTACGACGGGAAGATGAATCCTTCAGAAGTGTCTAATCCGTTCTTAGCGATTTCCTTTGCTCCTGCATCAAAGACTGCCTTCATAAAAGAGTTCCCGTAATCGAAGAAGTAAGTTCCCCCTTCTACCAGCTGTCTAATGCATTCGAAGTGCTTAATGAGAGATTTGTCAACGGCCTCTCTGAATTTGCGCTTGTCCGTTCTGAGGAGTTCTGTTCTCTCCTCGAATGTAAGTCCCTGAGGGCAGTAGCCGCCGTCGTACGGAGCATGGCAAGACGTTTGGTCCGACAGAAGCTCAATGTTCAAACCTTTTTCAACCGCAAATTCCAGTAGATCGACTATGTTTCCGTGGAAGGCAATCGCATGACTCTCATTGTTCCTGGTCTTTCTTCCTGCAAGCTCAAAGGCCTTTTCGGGTGCTTCTACAACTTCATCGATCCAGCCCTGCTCCAATCTAGTCCTAATTCTCGATCGATCAACCTCGGCAATAATCCCCACACCGCCGGCTATCCTTACCGCCTTTCCCTGCGCTCCGCTCATCCCTCCGAGGCCAGAGGAAACAAAGAGATGTCCGCGAAGATCACCGTCGTCTGGAATTCCCAGCTTCAGCCTTCCGGCGTTGAGAATCGTGTTGAACGTACCGTGTACTATCCCCTGAGGCCCAATGTACATCCACCCGCCTGCAGTCATCTGTCCGTAATTGGCTACTCCCAGAGCCTGAGCCTTGATCCACTGCTCCTGGTTATCGAACATTCCCACCATAAGCGCATTGGTGATAATGACCCTCGGGCTTGAACTACCCGATTTGAATAGGCCAAGCGGGTGTCCGGACATTACCACAAGAGTCTGCTCATCGGTCAGCTCCTCGAGATATCTCTTAATAAGCCTGTACTGCATCCAGTTCTGGCAGACCTGCCCAGTCTCTCCATAAGTTACCAGTTCGTAAGGGTAAAGGGCCACTTCGAAGTCAAGATTATTGTCGATCATTACCTGGAATGCCTTACCCTCAATGCATTTTCCTTTGTACTGATCGATTGGCTTTCCCTTTATCTCACCCTGAGGACGATAACGGTATCCGTAGATCCTTCCCATGGTCAAAAGCTCTTGAAGAAACTCAGGAGCTAGCCTGTCATGAAGTCCTGTCGGTATATAACGAAGCGCATTATGCAGAGCAAGTTCAATCTCTTTCCGGGAGAGATTGAGCTCTCTTTTCGGCGCCCTTCTAATTCCTTGCCTAAAGACAGGATCTGGTGGCAAACTCTCATCTAATTTGATCTCCATCGATCCGTACATATCTGCGGAAAGCAAAATGAAACCTCCTTTCTCAACACTTATCTGTAGTTATTGGGTAAACGCTCTCAATTGAAGAAAGCTCTACTGAATACCGTAACCCCCCGTCAAAGAGTCCTTGAAAGGCTCCCAGTGAGGTGGAATGAACGTAAATACTACGAAAGCAACTCCGAGCGCGAAAAGCATTACTAATGACAATAGGGCCAATGCTCGACCGATTTCCACCCTCGAAGAGACAAAATAAGAAACCACCTGCCCGAGCGCCACTGCGATAGCCATAAGAAGTATGTCGATAATCAAGAAATGATGGATAAAGAGAGTATAGAAATAAAAGCCTCCTAGAATAGTGCCGCACATGATATATATGCCCAGCGTCTTTCCAAGGATCAAGGATGGGAATGTGATCTCTTTGCACAAGATGGCCTCAAGAACTAGAAGGACAATTCCTGGAAGGAATACCATTTTCAGGTGCTCCCAGATACTTTCATTGACGGGAGTCAGAGCACCAACGACAATATTGCCGTTACTCCATTCATAGAACATATGGAGAAGAGCACCAAGAAAGAATATGAAAAAGAAACCGAAGACCTCCCATTGGAAAAACCTCGTTTTGTTCATAAGAGCCCCCGTTGGAGTTTCCGATTACCAGACATACCCTTCCGTAATCTTGGACTTCACGATTCTAAGCTTCCTCGGAATATCTATCCCGTAAGGACATCGCTCGTTGCATATGCCGCAGTCGGTACAGGCATCGACACCGGGAATCATTGATTTATATTCAGCAATACCCTGATCTTCGCTTCCAAACCAGTGAGCGAGTCTGTCCCTTAAGGCATAGTCTGCAGCACTTCTAACTTTTCCATCCAGCATCTGCCTGTCGTAACGACCCTCTGCAAGAAAATGACCGGGAATGTTAATGCCCTGAGGGCATGGGAGACATTTCATGCACTGTCTGCAAACGTAATTGCCGAGTTCTGGTCCCTCAAAAAACAGCCGCTCGAGTTCTTCAGGAGA
>OBLN01000539.1_pt1 | contig 13618 bp, 8 predicted proteins | sample 1519301 | NCBI WGS metagenome assembly OBLN01 (sample SAMEA2452533, study PRJEB22499) | sediment metagenome | reverse complement strand
AGAGATAAAGGAAGGGGAAAAGGATACCACAACCTGATCTATATGATTAATTCCGAAAATATAAATGTGCATGACCTCTACATGCACGACAGCCACGGAGACGGGCTGAAAGTTACTAAATGCTCAAACGTCCGGTTTTACAACAATAGAGTGTATAAGCTAGGTCATGATGCTTTTTATTCAGTTTATTCCTCAAATATGGAGGCCTGGAACAATACAATAACATGCAGGACGAATAGCGGGCTAAGGGTTTACAACTCAAACCACGTAAAATTTTACAATAACACCATTAACTCCGAAGGAGAAGGAGGGGCAGGAATTCAGGTCCAGAAAGAAGGTTCGTCGACCATTGTTGATGATATAGAAATCTTCAATAATTTTCTATACGAGACCAATGCTGCAGGTGTCTGGATTACAGGTTACGGACCCAAGTACTCTAAAGATGATGCAAAAGACATATACATCCACGATAACAAATTTTACAAAACCGGTATTAACCAGGGTGCTGATTGGGCAGGCGGTGTTGTTCTCAATGGGTTCCAGAATACTGTCATAGAAAATAATCTGTTCGACGGATGCTATGGTGCAGCTGTTGCCCATAAAAGGGTTAAAGCGTTTTCAGCCCCGGAGTCGGGGTATACTACGATTGTAAAAAACAATATAATAATTAATACTCAGCCCAGCCGTGAAGCTGGAAAAGGGTATGCAATATTTAATAAGTTAAACAATACCCATGAATTTATCCTGGAAAATAACTGCCTTTCAAACAATACCGGTGGAAATTATTTATATGCAAATTCCACATCCGACGTTAATTTTGATAACGGATACGTTGAACAGGTGAGTAAAAACGAATCGATGAGAAAAGAATTTCCATGGAAAGAAGCACTGTCCGCAGGGACAAAGTAACCCTGACCAGTGCTCAGTTGCGTAATACTTTGATTTGCATAATAATGTGACCTGTTATCTGTTAAGAACTTCAGGTTTATCGACCTTTGATATCGTTATAACTGGCTTTATACACAGGCTGGACAAAGACTGCAGAGAAAAGGAATTATCCTCTTATTTCAAATGGTTCTTTTTTTCAGTAGTTCGTTTTGCATTTTTCTTTTTAGCAACTTCTCGGAAATCCAGCCAGTAGCATTGTAATTGGACACCAATTTATTATTTACTGGAAGTATAATAAGAATAGTAAATAAGAAAAATAAGAATAGTAAACGAGGATAATAAGAATAGTAAATAGGGATAATACCATTTTGCACCGGACACAAATCCATTATTTTTATCAGGAGTAATTAGCAGCTAAAAAATTGAGAATTTCAACTTATCTCAACCATATTTCAGTTATATATAAATGAAGGACAAGTATATTTTCTCTGAGAAATATAATATAAAAGGTCGAGCATTGTTCTTTAAATCAATATTTCAGACCTTTAAATCGATATTTCAGATCTTTAAATCAATATTTCAGATCTTTAAATAAATATTTTCTGTAAAAATATCTTTACCTTTGATTTTAAAGTGTCAAATCTTTCATGGGGGTGAAAGAATCACTTCACTAATATCCGAAGATGCAGGACCTGAAGAACTTGAAGCGATAGCAATGGCAGTACATTCCCTCGTCGGGCTTCCGACTACAATCCGCAGTTTAAAGAGAAGAGGGCTTCGCCTGGAAAATGGAAGAATAATTGACAGGGACTATACGGGACCTATACTTGAAGAGGTGCTCAGGACAGGTAAGACAGCACGCGGAGTTCCTAAAGAGGGGACATACATGGGCAGGAACGTTGCCGTTTCCCCTATTTTCTCCAGAAGCGGAAAAGTTATTGCAGCAATAGGAATTGTCGATTTGCTATCTGTCCTTAAGATGCAGGAAATAATCAGGACTGTAGTAAATAATAGCCCTGCAGTCGTTTTCCTGTGGAGAAATGAAGGAAAATGGCCTTCGGAATTTGTCTCAGAAAACGTCGTCCAGTTCGGGTACACAGTTGAGGACTTCATTTCCGGCAATTTCCTTTACGGAGATATTATCCATCCCGATGATCTGAAAAAAGTCAAAGAAGCGCTTGAAAGACGCATCCGAAGAGGAGAAGTTGACTTCAATATAGAGTACAGGATATTCACAAAAGCCGGAGACCTGAGATGGGTCAACGAAAGGGCATTCATTCAGCGAAATGAAGACGGAGAGATAACACATTTACAGGGGCTCGTCCTTGACGTGACCGAAAGGAAAGAGAAAGAAGAAGCCCTGAGAGAATCTTTTGAAATGCAGAGGCTTTTGAGGACTATAATAAATAATAGTCAGGCAGTAGCTTTTCTGTGGGAAAATAAAGAAAATCTGCCTGCAAAATATGTTTCTGAGAATGTCGCCCAGTTAGGGTATACAGTAGAAGATTTCATTTCAGGAAAAGTGATATACGGGAATATAATTCATAGGGATGACACAGACAGGGTTAATGAAACCCTTAAACGCAATATTGCGGAAGGACAGGATTCTTTCGGGATTGAATACAGGATTTTTACGGGAGACGGAAAAATGCTCTGGGTAGACGAGAGGGTCTTTATCCAGAGGGAGCCGGAAGGCAGAGCAACCCACCTGCAGGGCCTTGTTGTTGATATCACTGACAGAAAAGAAGCCCAGAAAATGCTTGAAATCCAGAGGGAACTTGGAGCGAAACTTAATACCAGCTGGAACCTCCATTCAATCCTTAATATGGTACTTGATGCCTGCCTGCAGATAAACGGGATAGATGCCGGAGGAATTTACATCAAAGACGAACTTATGGACCAGATAAACCTTGTCGAATCTCGCGGGATCTCCCCTGAATTCAAAGAGAAAGTTTCCAGGTTTAAAGAAGACTCAAGTGAAGCAAAACAGGTTTGGGCTGAAAAACCCATTTACTCAATGGATTTTTATTCGGAAAATATGGCTGAAGCTGTAAAAAAAGAAGGCATCACGGCAGTTGCAGTAATCCCTCTAAAATACAGTAACGAAATCATAGGTAGCCTGAACTTTGCATCTCATACCATGGACAGGATTCCCTGGAATATCCGCAACTTCCTTGAAAGCATTGCTCTTCAGGTAGTAAGCCACATAGCTCCGGTCTGTATCCAGGCGGACCTATCTTAAGAGTGCAAATAAGGATGATGCATGGGCTTAAAAACATAGTGCAAATAGCAGATAATGCACGGGCTTAAAAGCATGTATGCTTAACAGGAAAGGTATCATAAAAAACGTCATCAAATTGAAAATGAGAAATTGAAAGTCAGATAAGTCAGTAAAAGTCAGGTGGTTCAAAGGGCTCTGCGTTAATGAAGTATATTACGGGATCAGCTTTCAGACTGTCCTGAATTTGCTCCATTTACACCTTACGCGCCAATGAAGTAGATTTCGGGATCAGTTTTTACGCTGTCCAGAGTTTGCTTCATTTTACATCCTGCGCGCCAATGAAGTAGATTTCGGGATCAGTTTTCAGGCTGTCCTGAATTTGCTCCATTTTACAGTACTTCCCTTATGAACCAATTAATACTATGTAAGTTATAATATAAAATTCCAGCGATAGAATTCAAGATAATTTAATAAGTCTGAAAATTTAATAAGCGGAAGCCTTTATTCAGATATAGAAATGCCTTTATCCGTCTTTATTTTATCTGCCTTTATGTTATTATCCACTTTTACCTCAACTTCCCTTTTACATTGAATGAATCGCCTCAAAGATTTTCGTACCTTATTCTTTTCTTCTTTATTTTCCGGCTTCCCGGATATTTTTCAGGATTTCCTTTATGCCGGGTCTTTTCCCGTACATGAGCAGATAAACCCGGAACAACCGACTTGAGACTATGATTACGGCATGTATGGAAATAAAAAGGATGAAAAGACTTGCTGCGATCTGATAAAAAGGAACTTCCGAAGCCCCTATCCTGGAAAGCATAGCCACAGGCGATGTGAACGGAAAAAGAGAAAGGAAGACTGCAAGGGAACTGTCGGGCTTTGTAAGGATAAGCTGCATGAAAACGAGGGGAAACGCCGCTGCAAATGTAAAGATTCCCGCAACTTGCTGGCTCTCCTGAAGAGAACCGGTTACTGCACCGATCCCTGCCATCATACTGGCAAAAAAGAGAAAACCCAGGAGGAAATAGGTAAGCGCAATGAAGAGGAGCATGGGTTCTACCTTTACAGGAAAAGCATACCCGCCTCCGAGAATTACTACTGAAAGCCATACAATAATCTGAAGGAGACCAACTGCGCCAAGCCCAATTACTTTTCCTGTAAGAAGTTCGGCAGGAGTTGCGGAAGAGAGGAGAACTTCAATAACCCTATTTTCTTTTTCTTCAGCGACCCCACGGAGAAGATAACCTGATGACGAAAAAATGCTGAAAAAGAGAAGAAAAGCCATCAGAAAAGGTAGACCGAAGTTGGTCAGGATTTCGGCTATGCCCTGCTCTGAGGACTCACCATTGTCCCCCACATTATAAAGCTTCAGGTTAATCGGGTTTTTAACCCTCTGAAGTACAGCTTCGTCCACACGGTCTTTCAGGAGAGAATCTATAGCGATATTTGAAAGTTCGGCTGAGAGCTCGGACCCGGGAACTGAGATTTCCTTTTCCGAAGAATAGACCTCGATTATACCGGTCTCAAGGAAATTCTCAGGAACTATAAGATAGGAAGAAATTTGCCCGGACTTCAGATCTTCTCTGGCTTCAGAGCTTTCTTCGTAATCTATAAACTCTATAGTTGAAGCCTTCGCCCCCAGTGGTCCTACGGAAAAGCCCTGACTGACAGAAGACGCAGGAAACTCAAAAGAGCCTGTCATATCAATATAGCCTATCCTCTGGTCTTCGACAGGGGCAGTGCCGGCAAGCAGAGGAGGAATAAAGGCAACTGCGGCAAGGAAAAGAGGAAAAGCGAAAGTCATAAAGAGAAACTCTTTACGCCTTATAGTTTTAAGAAACTCATATCTGGCAACAATAAAAGTTTTTCCGGAAATTTTACTCACCAGAAGCACTCTCCACAGTTTCAATAAAAATTTCGTTCAGGGAAGGAAGAGCTTGCTCGAAGCGAAGGATTTCAACTCTCTTTATAAGTTCCTGAAGGACTGCCTGTGTACCTATATTCTCTTCAGGAAAAATCTCAACCGACCCCTCATGCTCTGCAATTCTTTTAATGCCCGGAATTTCTTGAATAGTATTTAAACTTCCTCTATCCGCAAACTCCACAAAAAGAGAGTTTTTTCCGTGTTCCTTTCTTATTCCTGCAACGGTGCCGTAGAGCACTCGCTGTCCTTTGTTGAGCATAAGGATTCTGTCGCAGAGTGTCTGCGCCTGCTCCATTATATGCGTGGAGAAAATAATGGTCCTGCCTTCATTCCTGTACTCGAGAATTTTTGCTTTAATGGTTTTTGTGCTTACTGGATCAAGCCCGGAAAATGGTTCATCAAGAATAATAAGATCAGGGTTATGGATAATTGAAGATAGAAACTGAATTTTTTGCTGCATCCCTTTTGAGAGCTCTTCTACTCTTTTCCCCCTGTGTTCATACAGGCCAATGGATTTCAAAAGAGCTTCTGCATTCACCTGAGCTTCCTTTTTAGGGACATTTTTAAGCTGGGCAAGGTAGACAAGCGTGTCAAGAGGCTTTGTCTTCCTGTAAAGACCCCTTTCTTCAGGGAGGTAGCCTATCCTGTCCTTTCCGGCAGCAGTAAGATGATCCCCAAAAACACGAACTTCCCCTGAATCCGGTTTTATAATATCAAGAAGCAGCCTTATAAGAGTAGTTTTCCCAGCCCCGTTTGGACCAAGCAGTCCGAAGATCTCACCCTGTTCGACTGAAAAGGAGATATCTCTTATAACATTTTTTTCTGCAAAAGACTTTGATACGCCTTTAAATTCCAGAGCATGCATCCAGATTAAATATATTCCAATATAGAATAAGTTTATTGAATATTCAATTTGAATTAATAAGTAGCTTTAATTGAGTTAATATTTGAGTGATTTGGGTTAATATTTAAGTTAATAAATTACTTTAATGGGGAACAGGTGACAATATGCTACCCAGAGTGGTTATACACAACAGCGTAAGTCTTGATGGTTCGACTACCGGTTTTACGGCAAACCTTGACGTTCATTATGGAATCCTGGGGAGTTACGAGCCCGATGCCATGATAATCGGCTCAAATACTGCAAAGACAGGCACACAATTTTTTTGCGAAAAAATCCCTCAGGAAGAGGAGTCCGACTTTAAGAAACCTGAAATTCTGCCTGATGACACCCGAGCATACTGGATGATTGCAGACTCAAGGGGAATCCTCGAAGGACTTATGCATGTATTCAGGCGTTCCGAATACAGCAAAGGTGTAATTGTCCTTGTTTCCGAGAAAACTCCTGAAGGTTACCTCAAATACCTCAAAGAAAGAAATTACGACATTATCCAGGCGGGAGCAGAACGTGTGGATATCAAGCAAGCTCTTGAAATTGCAGCTGAGCGACACGGCTTCAAACTTATTGTCTCTGACAGCGGAGGAATATTAAACAGTATCTTACTTGAACAGGGGCTTGTTGAGGAAATAAGTTTGATCCTTACCCCTGAGATTGTAGGAAAAAACGGAACGAACCTTTTCAGAGGCATTGAAAAAAGCGGGGTTCAACTGGAACTTGTAAAAAATGAAATTGTAGAAAAGAAATATGTGCATCTCGTTTACAGGGTTTTGAAAGAATAAGAATAAATTATTTTAGTTTTGTACAGTCTCCAGAATCGATTCAGGATCTGCTTATACTCAGTGCAAGTTAATCAGGAGCTTAATGCAGAGAAGTTGGCAAGGGAAGTGAGAAACAAAAGATACGGAGAAATTGGTCAGAGAGGTTAATATTGGTATCAGGAAAGTTATTCAGGAGAGCTGATTAATCCGGTTAGATCTTTTTCCGGTTAAATTATATATATCCTCCCTGATTGCCAGTAATAATCAGGAGTTCTGGCATTTACAAGTGTTCTGGCATTTACAAGTGTTCTGGCATTTACAGGTGTTCAGCTTGGCATTCAACTCAGACGTCCAATTTGAAAGGCAGCCTAAAAACTGTTGACTCGTGACATCCGGAAATTACCCAAAAATTACCCGAAAATTCTTTGGGTTTAGATTAATTTTTTTATTATGTTCAGGATTATGAATACTCATTTTAGAAATTAACCGTAATATTAATATTAGACCATTATAATTGAAAATGTTTCGACATCCTGGTAAAAGCAAAGTAGAATAAAAAGTTGCCTCCCAATAAAAGGAGTAATTGGCATACTTATTACATTTTTCAGGTGTTTATCCTCTTTTTTTCGAAGCTTTATTGATTATTTTCCAGAAAAATATATATCATGATTAATAATTAGTAATCCGTGCAATAAACTTTATAATGTAAACCTATATAATATTAGAGAGTATTAGGCAAAAAACGTTCCCGGGAAAAGCGACTCCCTGGATGAAATTTACGGTGGAATGTCAATACGAATTACATAACTAACCCTATCATCTCATACAAAGAGGATAGTTTCAAAGGTCCCGCTTCAAGCAGGATAGAAGCTGAAAAATCAGAACTTTTTACCCTAATTGAAAAATTGTTTCCAGCTTTTCTTTTAACTTTCAGATCAAGAGCTGTCAGATCAAGGTTTGAGGAGTGAATATATTGCTCGAAGCCTTAATGTATGGTGCAATCGCTGCCCTTGTATCCGGGACCGTCCTTCCTCTCCTGTACCGCAGTAAAAACATAAGAAAGGCCTCTTTTGGCCTTTCTCTCCTTTCGTCAATCCTGCTTCTCGTCTTTGCAGGCACGATTCTTTATACAGGGAAAGAGCCTGTTTTTCCAGCTATCGGATTTCTTCCGGGCCTGGACTTTACCCTGAATGCAGACAGGCTTGCAGCCGGGTTTATCCTGTTAATCGCAGCAGTCGTGCCCGGAGTTTCGATATATTCAATCGAATATGCAGAGCACGCTAAAAGCGAAGCCAGAAAAAGCCTGCAGGCAGCCCTGACAAATCTCTTTATCCTTGCCATGCTAATGGTCATAATTGCAGGCAATATGGTAGGTTTCCTGGTTTTCTGGGAAATAATGTCCCTTTCTTCTCTCCTGCTCGTGCTACACGACTACTCTTCCGAGGAGAATAAAAAAGCCGGATTCTTCTACTTTGTAATGACCAATATAAGTACGGCTTTTCTTTTCATTGGTTTCATAAGCCTCTTCAGGCTTACAGGCTCTGCGGATTTCGGACCTCTTGAATACTCTGCAGCAGACCTCACCCTTCCCTTCATTTTCCTGTTTATTGGCTTCGGGGTCAAGGCAGGGCTTGTTCCTTTTCACAAATGGCTGCCTTATGCTCATCCTGCAGCCCCATCAAGCGTTTCAGCTCTAATGTCAGGGGTTATGCTTAAGGTTGCAGTTTATGGCTTTCTGCGTTTTCTGCTTTCTGTCCCTATGCCTGAACTCGGATGGGGGGTACTTATCCTTACAGCCGGCACTATTTCAGCCCTTTTCGGAGTAATATATGCCCTTAAAGAAAACGATATAAAAAGGCTCCTTGCTTACAGCAGCATCGAGAATATAGGGATTATTTTTACAGGAATCGGACTGTACGCGATTTTCAAAGTTGAAGGGCTTGATTCCCTTGCTCAGTTAAGTCTTGCGGGAGCCTGCTTCCACGCATTTAACCATGCCCTCTTTAAAAGCCTGCTCTTCCTCTGTGCAGGCTCGGTGGTTCACGCTACAGGCACGAGGAAAATCGAAGCATTCGGAGGGCTTGTAAAAAGTATGCCCATAACTTCAGCCCTTTTCATGATAGGTTCGGTCTCGATTGCAGCCCTACCACCGACAAATGGTTTTGCTGGCGAGCTCCTGCTCTACCAGGCATTCTTCCAGTCTTTCGCCGTAACCGACCCTCTGCTTACTGTATTTCTTATAATTGCCCTCTCAAGCTTTGCCTTAACCGGAGCTCTTGCAGCTGCCCTTTTTGTAAAACTTTTCGGAATCACATGCCTTGCCCTCCCGCGTTCTGAAAAGAGCCGCCTTGCTGAAGAGGTCCGGAAACCCATGCTTTTAGGGCCTGCAATACCTGCAGCTCTCTGTATACTCACAGGACTCTTCTCAAAACAAATTATCTCTCTTGCAGGCTGGAGAATTGAGTTTCCGGACATGCTTTTACTGGGGCTTTTGCTCGGGTTAATATACGCAGCCCTTTTCCTGATAACCCGCTCAAAGGAAACGAGCCCTATCAGAGTCAGCGAAACCTGGGGATGCGGGATTCCAACCCTTGCACCTTATATGGAATACAGCTCTTCAGGCTTTTCCGAGCCTCTTGTAATGATCTTCAAAAGTATTTACAGGACAAAAATTGTTCACAGAGCTGAGTATTTTGATAGACAGGAAAGCCTCTTTAAGGGTGGAAACGTGGAAATCCGTCTGGTCCGCTTCTTTGAAGAGTATCTTTATATTCCTCCTGCAAGGGCAATCGGGAACTTTTCAAAGTACGTCTCAAGACTTCAGAACGGAAAACTTGACAGTTACGTCCTTTATGCTTTTCTCGCGGTCATAGTATTGATTATAGCAACAGGAGGCCTTGTATGAACACATCGTTCCTTCTTTTTGCCTTCTTAAATCCTTTATTTGCCCTGCTTACAGCTCCTCTATATATGTCTCTGATTCGAAAAGTAAAGGCATATTCTCAGGGAAGAAAGGGCCCCCGGCTCTTTCAGGTGTATTATGACTTAAGAAAACTCATGAAAAAAGAAGCTGTTTACTCTCCTACTTCTTCATGGGTTATGCGATTTACTCCGTACCTGAACCTCTCGACCCTGCTGGTCTGTTCCCTTTTCGTTCCCCTGATCTTTGTCCCTGAGCCGGCGGGAGGATTAGGAAATATAATTGTCTTCCTCTACCTCCTGGCGCTTGAGAGGTTTTTTACCGCCCTTGGAGGACTTGATGCAGGAAGTGCTTTCGGAGGCATGGGCAGTTCAAGGTCTATGAGCCTGGCAGCTGTGATCGAACCTACAATGGTTATTTCTTTTGCAGCTCTGGCATTTGTCCTGAAGAGCCTGAACCTGCACCAGATGTTTGCACTTACCGCAGGTACGATTCTTCCTATTAGCCCGACCCTTGTCCTGGTCTCAATCTCCCTCTTCATTATCCTTATAGTTGAGACCGGAAGGCTGCCTGTGGACAATCCGGCAACACACCTCGAACTTACCATGATTAATGAAGCAATGATCCTTGAACAGGCAGGAAAGAACCTTGCCCTGCTTGAACTTACCCATGCCCTCAAGCAATTCCTGCTTATGGGGATATTGATTAATGCAATTCTTCCGGTAGGGCTCAGCACTGAGATAGACGCCGGAAAAATTGCGGTTTCGGCCCTTCTCTTCCTTGCAAAAGCAGGTCTTCTTGCAATAATAATCGGGCTCTTTGAATCAGCCCTCGCAAAAATGAGGCTCTTCAGGCTTCCTTCATTTTATGTTATGGCATTTTTCTTTTCAGCCATTACAATCCTTATTGAGGTGTTTGCATGATTGACCCGACTTTCCTTGAAGGCATAATAAAGATTTTTTTTGTTTTTGTCCTTATCAGTGCAGGGCTGATCATCTCAACCCGCAACCTGAGTTCAGTATTAACCGCATACACAATCCAGTCTTTCCTGCTGGCTGCAGTCTCATTCCTTCTCTATATGATAGATGGAAAAAGTCAGCTTCTGCTGCTGGCAGGCCTGACTCTTGCGAGTAAAGTGATTTTGATCCCTTACTTTATCTCCAGGATAGAAGAGAAAATCAAGATAGGAAGAGACCTCCACTTTGCATATCTCGAGCCAACACCCTCTCTTCTGCTTAGTATAGGCCTTATAATCCTCTCCCATACTTTCCTTTCGAGAGTATTCGAAGGATTGCCACTCCCTAAGCTTTTCTTCTTCGGAGCTGTAATAGGGCTCTCCCTTACCCTTATGGGTATGCTTGTAGTGTTCAGCAGAAAAAGAGTCATAACAAAGGCTCTAGGTTACCTCAGTATGGAAAATGGGGTGCTGATGTTCGGCCTTTTTGTAACAGAGCTCCCCTTCATTATAGAAGTCCTGATTATAATCGACCTCATTATTCTGGTAATGCTGACCACAATCCTGGCCGTGGGGATGGACTCGAGCATTGAAGAGTACAGGCAGAAATTCCGAAAACTGCAGGTCTGGACAGGAGTGGAATCCCAGTGATCCGGTACTATCTGTTAATAATGGGCTTATTCCTGGCACTCGGTCTTATTCCGAAGTCTCACAGGCTAATGAATGCGCTTGCAGCAGGAAACGGACTACTGCACCTTGTTGTAAGCTGCGTAGCTCTTTTTATGCTTGACCTTCCTGGTAGGCTTGGAGAATCGCTTTACCTTGACCATCTCAACCTTTACGTGGAACTGATAACCGCACTTGGGTTCACTGCTGCAGCCTTCTATGCCAGAGGGTACACTGACAGCCTTATGGAAGCCGGAGAGCTCGACCCTAAAAATCTGAAGACCTTTTACCTCGCCTTCAATCTCTTGCTTGTTACAGCCACTGTTGCGCTCTTTTCAGATAACCTGGCACTTTTCTGGATCTTTGCTGAACTCACAACGGTTTGTGCTGCTATGCTTGTTGCAATCCTTTCTGCAAGAGAGAATATAGATGCTGCCTTAAAATATGTCTTCATAGTCTCGGGAGCCATGCTCTTTGCTTTCCTCGGGTTGATTTTTCTGTTCACCCTGTCGGAACAGGCACTTGGGGAAGGGACACTTAACTGGACAGAACTTGTGATTCATGTTTCCGAGTTTTCGCCTGCCCTTCTGCTTGCAAGCTTCACCCTCATGTTCATAGGTTTCGGAGCAAAAGCAGGAGTAGCCCCTTTCCATACATGGCTTCCGGATGCTTACGCAAGGGCTCCCTCGGTGAGCGCAATCCTTTCGGGACTTATGCAGAACCTTGGAATCTATGGCATAATCAGGATGTATGCACTGCTTAGAGAGAGCAGTGCAGCCCCACAGGCGTCTTCGATCCTGCTTGCAGCAGGAGTCTTCTCAATTGCTCTCGCCTCGTTTAGCATGTTCCAGCAAAGAAATCTAAAGAGGCTAATAGCTTTCTCAAGTGTCGAGCATATGGGCCTTCTTCTCATAGGTATAGGAATAGGGACACCTCTTGCCCTTTTCTGGGCTCTTTTCTATATGCTTGTCCATGTGCTGGTAAAAGAAACCCTGCTGTTTTCCGCAGGCATCCTGCACAGGCAGTACAGGAGCAATATGCGTGAAGATATGAGGGACGTTTTTAAACTCCAGCCCAGAGCAGCCTGGGGTATGATCCTCGGGAGCATTGCAATAGTAGGAATGCCGCCTTTCCCCCTTTTTCCGGCAAAGTTTTTCATCCTGCTGGAGAGTGCGGCAGTTTCCCCTTACCTTACACTTACAGTAATGCTCATGCTCATCCTTGCAGCCGCATCCTTTACAAACTTCCTCCTTAAAGCTTTCTCAAAAGTGACCATAGAGGAAGAAAGCGGAAAAGAAAGGCACGTAACCGGCAATCATGAAGCTACAGGAAAAGCTGGACTGGAAAGTGTTGCAAAAAAAGAATCCGGAGAAGAAGAAAATTACGAGGAAAACAGGCTTCCGGAGCGATATCTGGTGAAAAGCGGAATGAGAGTTCCAGCTATCTGTATGCTGGCTCTTGCCCTTGCCCTGGGCTTTTATTTCCCTGACTCCCTGAAGGATTTGCTTAATGCTATAATTCTTGAACTCGGGTATGTTTAAGGGGCGGTTGATATGGAAACCAAAATGAATAAAGATAAAATGAAGTTACTTTCGATAGTTTCGAGTATTAAAGAAGAAGAAGAAGAATCTGAAGAACTGCTCAATACCCGTGAAAACGAGGTATATCTGAAGGTTTCGGAAGACAGGTTTAAGGATATCTGTCCTGCACTGGCAGAAAAACAGTTTAGCCTTATAGGGCTCTTTTGTGCGGAAGCCTTTGAAAAGAAGGAGGGTTTTACCCTTTTCCATGTGTTTAAGCAGGCTGGTAAGGCACCTGTCCTTATACTGGTCCAGGATATAGGAAAAGAAAAAAAAGCTAGCTCAATTGCAGAAACATTCCCTTCGGCTTCCTGGTTCGAGAGAGAAGTAAGGGACGGTTTCGGTGTTGAGTTTGCCGGAGCATTTGATACTCGGAGACTCTTCCTTCATGAATGCTATCCCGAGGGTTTCCACCCCCTGCGGAAAGATTTCAAAAATGCGCCTTTTAATCTAGCTGAAACTCCGCGTACGGAGTACAGGTTCAGGCAGGTCAAAGGAGAAGGTGTATATCAGATCCCTGTAGGACCCGTACATGCAGGAATAATCGAACCCGGACATTTCAGGTTCAGCGTAATAGGTGAACCCATATTTAGCCTGGAGATTCGGCTTTTTTACAAGCACAGAGGAATAGAAAAACTGGCTGAAGGAAAAAACCCTTCGGAATGCGTTGCCCTTGCAGAAGCCATAAGCGGGGATGAAAGCATGGCAAACGCAGCAGGATTCTGTATGGCAATAGAAGAGGTCTGCAGAATAAAGGTACCTGAGAGGGCAGAACGCCTGCGAGCGGTTATGCTCGAACTCG
>OBLN01000538.1_pt1 | contig 13636 bp, 12 predicted proteins | sample 1519301 | NCBI WGS metagenome assembly OBLN01 (sample SAMEA2452533, study PRJEB22499) | sediment metagenome | reverse complement strand
GAATTTAACAAAGAAAGCCCACCTCCAAAAGGAAAATGGAATTCCGAAGTATTTGACAAAGCTCAGCCAATTGTACTGGAGCTGGCATGTGGCAAAGGGGAGTACTCAATCGGGCTTGCAGAAATTGAACCTGAAAAAAACTACGTCGGCCTGGATGTAAAGGGTAATCGGCTTTGGGTTGGGGCAAAAGAAGCTCTGGATAAAGGATTAGAAAACGTCAGGTACTTTCGCTGTTTCATAGATCATCTGGACCTTTATTTCGGGGAAAATGAAGTGGATGAAGCATGGATCGTCTTTTCGGACCCATACCTCAAAAAGAAGAGAAAGCGCCTCACGCACCCAAAATTTCTTAAACTCTACCGAAAAGTGATGAAACCCGGTTCCGTCATTCACCTGAAAACGGATAGCGATGTACTGTATGAGTATACGAAGGAGGTCATTCAGAAAGAAAAACTGGAACTGCTTGTGGATGAACCTGATGTCCATAAAAACCGCCCGGATGATCCGAAGTTATCCATCATCACTTATTACGAAAATATGCATATCGAAAAGGGGAAGACAATAAAATACCTGTCCTTTAAACTTTAGAACACTCTTAAAAGAGAGTAGTTGATTTACGCTCCACATTAATTTCTGTACCTCTCTTGATTTTCGCTTTGGATTGGTTAAATTAAATCAGTTAACACTGTTAACCTAAATCAGGAAATGAGCGAAGAAAACCCGTTACGTGATCAAATACTGGAAATTAGTCGAGCCATGCTATTCAATGAAGGATATAAATCATTGTCTATGCGGAAGATCGCCAAGAAAGCCGGAGTATCGGCAACCAGTATCTATCTCTATTTCGAGAACAAAGATCATCTTTTACATACGCTGATCGAGGAGTCTGTCGAGGATCTTAGCCGGTTCATTGAAAAAAAGGCTCTGCCGGTTGGCAATTGCATTGACCGGTTCAAAGCGATCATTCATGCCTATGCGGAATTCGGGATCACGTATCCTGAGAAGTATGAGATCATCTATAAGGTGAGACCTGATTCTATGGCGAGATACCCTAAAGAAAAATTCAGAAAAGCCAGGCGGGCCTATGAACTGCTGGTGAAAACGATAGAGGAGAGCGTAGAAAAGAATCAGATGGATGTGGATGATCCGTTGGTTGCTGCTTATTCCATTTGGGCTCAGATGCACGGAATTGTATCAGTGGTACTAAATGGCCGGTTAGACAGCCGTATTAACAGAGAACAATTTATTGATGACTCGATCGAGCATGTGATACAGGGATTCCTGATTCGTGCAGCGGTCACTTAAAAAAGGAGAATAAAATGGATGCTATGAGTGAATTATTTGGATTTTTTGCAGAGGTGCCCTTATGGGCTTCGATCGTTTCAGGTGTATTGATCCTGTTAGTGCTTGGTTTTACAGGAGCCCCGCTATGGACATGGGCTATTGCCGGTTATGCAGGATTAGCAGGACTTAATGCACCGGGCTGGTTATTTATTACCTATACCGTGCTTGTTCTGGTTTTCAACGTGAAAGCGCTACGAAGATTAGTGTTAAGCGGACCGCTCATGAAGTTATTGGATGCCATAAACTTTCTGCCAAAGATATCTGAAACCGAACAAACGGCTATTGAAGCGGGTAACGTGTGGGTTGAAGGTGAACTTTTTTCCGGAAAACCTGACATGAAACGCATCCTGAATGAAGATTATCCCGACCTGACAGAAGAAGAGCAGGCTTATATGGATGGTCCCGTAGAAAAACTTTGCGAAATGGTTACAGACTGGGACGTGATGGTGCGTAAAGGATTTACGGATGAAGTTTGGGAGTTCATGCGTAAGGAAAAATTCTTTGGGCTGATCATACCTAAAAAATACGGAGGACTCGAATTTTCAGCCACTGCCCACAGTGCCATTGTTGCTAAACTAGCCTCTCGCTGTGGTCCTTTAGCAACAACGGTAATGGTGCCAAACTCATTGGGACCGGCTGAGTTGCTGCTGCATTATGGAACCGAGGAACAAAAGGATCACTACCTGCCAAGATTGGCAACCGGAGAGGAAATGCCTTGCTTTGGTTTAACAGAACCCAACGCCGGCTCAGATGCCGGAAGCATGCGTTCAGAAGGGGTGGTCTTTAAAGGGGAAGACGGCAAGCTCTACCTTCGCATGAATTTTGAGAAACGTTACATCACTTTGGCAGCCATTTCAACGGTGATAGGTCTGGCCTTTAATCTGAAGGATCCGGATCATCTGATCGGAGACGAAGAAAACAGAGGTATCACCTGTGCGCTGATCCCATCTGATACAGAAGGGGTCGAACTTGGTCGCCGCCATGACCCGTTGGGAATTCCATTCTACAACTGCCCGATAGACGGTAAGGATGTCATTATTCCTGTAGACTCGATCATAGGAGGTGTGGACGGAGCCGGAAACGGTTGGAGAATGTTGATGGAATCTCTGGCTGTTGGACGTGGAATATCACTGCCGGCGCAAAGTGCAGGTGGAGCCAAAGTAGCGACCCGGGCAATAGGAGCCTACGCTGCTATCCGTAAGCAATTTGGATTGAATATTGGAAAGTTTGAAGGTATTGAAGAACCCATGGCGCGTATCGGTGGGTATAACTACCTGCTTGAGGCCGCGAGACGGTACACAACCGGTGGTCTTGACAGAGGACAAAAACCAGCCGTCGTAACTGCGATAGCCAAATATAACTTTACTGAACTGGGCAGGGAGATTGCAAACGATGCTATGGATATTGTGGGTGGAGCCGGTATTTCAAGGGGACCCCGTAATATTTTTGCAAGTACTTACACGGCACTCCCCATTGCGATCACGGTTGAAGGGGCTAATATTCTTACCAGAACCCTCATGATATTTGGTCAGGGAGCGATCCGTTGTCATCCGTATGCCTACAATGAGATCGATGCCCTGATGAACAAGGACGTTAAAAAATTCGATGATAATTTCTGGAAGCATATTGGACATGTGGTTACAAATATGTTCAGGTCATTATTGCTAAGTGTGACTCGCGGCAAGCTTGCCGGATCCCCTGTTAGCGGGCCTGCTTCCAAATATTTCAGGAAATTATCATGGGCGTCTGCTTCCTTTGCTTTCTTTGCTGATCTGGCTCTCGGTTCTTATGGCGGAGCACTGAAAATGAAAGAAAAGATTGCCGGCCGCTATGCCGATATTCTTAGCTTTCTTTATTTAGCTTCCGGAACCCTGAAACGTTTTGAAGCAGAAGGAAGAAGGGAAGCTGACAGTGCCTACTTTGAGTGGGCTATGGAATACAATTTCTATCGCATTCAGCAGGCTTTTGAGGGCATTCTACGAGAGATCAAGGTGCCCGGTTTGAGCTGGTTGTTCCGCTTAGTAGGAGTCTGGGGGCGTTTGAATCCGATCGGTACCTATCCTTCCGATAAACTAGGCCATAAGGTAGCACAGGCTATGCAGGTCCGAGGAGCGGACCGTGACCATATGACAAGTGGCATGTACTTACCGGAAGATAGAGAATCAGCCATTGGCCGGTATGAATACACCATGCAGCTTAATGAAGAAGCATGGCCGGTGTTCAAAAAGCTGTACAAAGCCATCAAATCAAAAGAGTTGCCTAAGGAGCCTTATCTGGATATAGCGGATCTTGCAGTAGAAAAAGGAGTGATCACAAAGGCAGAAGGTGAGCTTGTCAAGAAAACGGAGATAGCCCGGAATGATGCCATTCAGGTAGATGAATTCACGCTGGAGGAGTATCTCAATCAAACACCAACCAATCCGGTTGGAAGTGGTAAGGAATCAACAATGGTATCTTAACTGTACCCTGAAAATACTGGTAAAATAAAAAAAGGGAATCTGAACAGATTCCCTTTTTGTTTGTCGTTTAATTTCTTCGGATCTGGAATATCGTGTTGGTCACAATCGCAGCCAGTGAAACGATCGTGGAAAGAACGGTAATTCTTTCCGTTGTACTTAATCTGTCTCTTTGTTCTTTTGGAGGGATGATCACGGTGGAACCCGGTTCCACATCCGGATAGTTCTTAAAAAACAGAAACTTCTTAGTTCGGTCCACTTCACCATTTGCGTACACTACATATCCTCTTTTAGTGTTTGCCTGCTCTGTAAAACCACCGGCAGAACCTATATAGCTTTTAAAGGATTTAGAATCTTCAAAACGAACATTAATAGGATAAAGAACTTCACCACGAACCTGTACGGTTTCAAGTCGTTTAGGAATGGTGATCTGATCACCGGGCTGAAGAAGTAGATTATAGTTTGAGTTAGGATTATTCAAAGCCTCGTTCAGGCGAATTCCCACTTTAGACAAAGATTGGGTGCGCTGTTGTAGTACCGAATCAGCAAGATTTATTTCTGTTTCATCTAATTCATCGATGATATCTCTCGTCAGCGAAGCGCCTTCTGCATAGGCAAATTCTGTAAGTCCGCCACTTTTTTCTATCAGATCTGCTAACCTGAAATCTCTGGATGAGATGGCGTATTCACCGGGAAAGAGAACTTCACCGGAAATCTTAACTGTTTGTTGGGTTTCGTAAGAAGGTGATTTTCGAACAAAGACCTGGTCAAAAGGTTTGAGTTCGATCTCCTCTAATTCTTTTGAGTATGTAAGACCATTCTCAATATTGACCGTTATGATCTCGGCAATTTCGTTATGAACGGTGCCGGAATGATCGTCCGCAATTCTTCTTGCTATTTCAATATTATACGGAGCGGCCTCATCCTTGAATCCATCGGCTTCAAAGATCAGATCTTTTAATGAACTCTTTTGTACAAAAGGATAGGTTCCGGGAGTCAGAACGGAACCGGTGATCTTAACGGTTTGAAATTCCCTTAGGTCAAAAATGGATGATATTTTGATCCGGTCGTCTTTCTTCAGTTCCACATCGTGGGTTGAAGGATCAGACATCAGGTCGTTCAGGTTAACCGGGATAGCCTCGATGGAGTAATCAGGGAGGGTTCTGTAAATAATAGCTCTTTCCATAAAGGCATCACCCATCAGTCCTTCTGCATTCTGAATAAGTGTAAAGAGGGTAGCGTTTTGTTCAAGCTGATAAACGCCGGGGCGGAATACAGGGCCTTCGATCTCAATTTTGTTTTCATATCGGTCTAAAATACGTTCAGCAGTTACAATATCACCGGATCGCAAAACGGTATTTGCCTGATCGGGGTAACTAATGTCGATAACCCGTTTTTCAGATTCCGTATTTCGTTCAACGTTAATACGCTTGGTGTAGGCATATTGATTGAATCCCCCGGTGTATGAAAGAAGATCTTCAAAGGTTTCTCCCTGCAGGGTTTCGAACAAACCAACCTGCTTGAATTCCCCTTTTACCTGAATACGGTTCACGTAAGGATCGACCTTAATGATATCCTGATCCTGAAGGGTGATATTTGAGCTTAAATCACCATGTATCAAGAAGTCGTAAAGGTCAATTTCCTTATAAGCAGAACCATCACGAATAACTTTGATAGAGCGGTAAGTACCGTGTTCATTGGGTCCCCCTGCTACATACAACGCATTAAAAACTGAGGAAAGTGATGACAGTGTGTAGGTTCCTGGTACACGCACTTCACCAACCATATTCACTTTAATACTTCTTACATCTCCAAGAGATATCTGAACGTACGTGTTTTTATCTTCCCCTTTCAGACCTGAGTAAATTTCAGAAAGCTTGTTTGTCAAGCGTTCACGGGCTTCTTCAATGGTAAGCCCATTAACGTAAATTGGACCAAGGTTATCTATACGAACCGCACCTTCAGGACTCACCGGCAACTGATAGGTGTTTTCTGAAGCGCCCCAGATATCTACCACAAGTTCGTCTCCCGGTCCAAGAACGTAATTTGCAGGAGTTGGGATATTTACTGATGGCTCAAAGGTCAGATACTGATTAGAGAATACTTTCGCACCAAAAACGGTTGAAGAGTCTGGTTTTTCTCTATCCAACAACATATCAACGGTATCAACTCTTACGCTATCATAGGGTGGAACCATTCCAGGTGGAAGCTGTCCCTGAACCTGTCCTTGCTGATTTCTGCCTTGACTTTCACCTGATAATTGCGAAGAATCACCTGATGACGATCGAACATCATTAATTCTTCTCCTTAGCTTACTGACCTCTGCAGGGTCCATACCACGAGCCAATGCAAGTTGTTCAACCTCTGAGATACTTAGACCCCGATCTTGCATTCGCTGGTAAAGCTGACTGATCTGAGAATCACTGAGTTGATCCACTTTTATGTTCTCAAAGTCGATGCCTACATCCTGTGCCAGAAGGGGGAGAGATAAAACCGAAAATAGTAAACCGAAAACAATGTATTTAATTTGTCGCATTCAGTATCAAAAGATTTTGAAATTAGATTGTTTAGGTGCGATATGCTATACTGATATTTAATAAGGTAAGTTAAGAAACAAATAATTAAAGCACTAAAATGAAGTCCCTTATAGTCAAATTTATTGCCAAGGCTTTAGGATTCTTTGCGATCTGGTATCTTATTTATGACCTGTGGCTTCTACCGGCCGGGGACCTGGATCGATGGTTATCTTTGAATATTGTTATGGTTGGAGGCGGAATACTTGAGGCCTTTGGGTTTGATGTTTATGCGTTTGGCCGAGTCATAGGCATTGTGGAATATCCCGGTATAGAGATCGTGGATGGATGTAATGGAGTGGCAGCCATCGGCTTGTTTTTGGGATTTATCTTTGCGTATCCCGGTGATTGGAGGAACAAGTTAAGTTTCAGTTTATTCGGGGTTTCTTTGATATATCTAGTGAACCTATTTCGGATCATCACCCTGACAATCACACAAGCCCATTACCCGTCGTTATTTGATTTTATGCATGATTACTCCACGACCACTATTTTTTATCTGTTCATTTTCTTGTTGTGGATGATCTGGGTCAACTTTAATGACAGCACAATAGGCGGAACGGAGTAATATGAAGTTGTCAAAGAGAGTATTTTGGATGGGTATATATCTTCTGATCCATTTCTTGATCCTGTCAGATCTGAGAACGAACCTGTTTCAATTACAGATCAAAGGGGTAGATGAATACTTTAGTACCACCACCAATGAGCTAAGTATCAGCAGAATTGACAGCCGGATCATTGATTTTGTGCGAACCAGTGGCACCCGTAAATCCCCAAAAGTCATCACCTATAAAATACCATTCGGCTTCTTCTTTTTGATCGGATTGGTTGGGTTGCTCGCTGTTAGTGCGAACCGACAAATGTACCTTGTACTGATTTTATCACATTTGGCTGTACTGCTGCTTGGCAGTTTGGTATTTTACCTCTCAATAAATGTAAATACGTGGCTTTTGGCTATCAATGACCTGTTCACGCGGTATTTTATTCCACTGATATCGGTTGGAGTTGTTGCATATGCTGTACTTGAGAAAAAGAAAATAGATGGTGATGAAAAAGAAGTTGGAAGAACAGGCTGAGATCCTCCTGGATCTGGCCGGATTTGTATCAAAAACTGAGATAGGAACTTCAGGGGTTCAATCAGCCTTCTCCAGATTAAATAAACGCAAGCCGGTCTGGATATTGGGAGCCGGTAAGGCTTCCGTGAGCATGGCAAAACGAGCAGAATTCTATTTTGGAGACGCGATCAAAGACGGGATGATCATAACCAATGCTCCAACCGATAAACTCTCATACACGCAGGTATTTAACGGGTCTCATCCCTATCCACATGAGGATTCAGTTTCAGCCTCTTACGAGTTGATGGAGTTCGCTTCAAAAATTCCTGAATCGGATCAGGTGCTGTTTTGTCTATCTGGAGGGGCTTCTTCATTGTTCTGCATTCCTGCCGGTGATATTGAGATCGATGAGCTAAGTACTACCTATAAATTACTGCTCAACTCAGGGGCTTCCATTCATGAGATCAATGTGGTTCGAAAACATCTTAGTGAAACTTCAGGGGGTAGGTTGGGAAGTTTATTATCCAGCCACCGATTACTTTCTGTCATCGTATCAGATGTTCCGGGAGATGAACCCTCAGTGATCGGCAGCGGACCGACTGTACCCGATCCTTCAACTTTCAAAGAATGCTTTGCGATCGTAAAAAAATATCGGATCTGGCCAAAGTTACCTCACGCTGTCAGAATTCATATTTCGAAAGGTATGCACGGGGATGTGGAAGAAACTCCGAAGCCTCGCCGGAATAAATGGAAGCAGCATCAGGTTGAGGTTATTTCAGGAGCTAAGTTACTGGCTGAAGATGTAGGACAGAAACTAACTGAAATAGGCTATAAGGTGGAGATATCTCAAACAGCTTATAACCGTGATGTGTCTTCGATATCAAAGAAAATATGCAGTGATGCCATAAGCATCCTGAGTAAACGCGGAGAGATAAAAGCCCCGGCCGCATTAGTCTATTTTGGAGAGAGTACTGTCAAAGTAAAAGGGGATGGCAAAGGGGGAAGGAATCAGCACTTGGCCTTAATGGCTGCATTAACGATAGAAGGTCAACATCCGGTCTCTGTTATGAGTCTTGCTACAGATGGCATCGATGGTCCAACTGATTCAGCGGGTGCGATCATTAACTCAATGACCACACTGAAGGCCCGCAAGAAAAAGCTTGAGCCGGAGTCGTATCTGCAGAATTTCAACTCTTATGAGTTTCATTCGGCAATGAACTCACATATTAAGATCGGGTCAACCGGTCAAAATGCTATGGATCTTCAGGTAGTACTGGTTGGATAAGCTTATTCGCAGTATAAAATTCTAAATATTATTTATAAAAAGCATAATATCCTTATTTAGTATGTTATAAGGTTGATAAAACCATAATAGTAGATTTTGGAAGAATAAATGATTACAATAATGCTGTAATCTTAGGTAATAATTCTTCCATGGCACTTCCAAAATTAGATCAAACTGATAAGCAGATCATTCAGATCCTTCAGCAGGAAGGCAGGATCGCAAACAATGAGCTGGCTAAACGAATCGGTTTAACGACAACTCCGACCCTGGAGCGTGTAAGACGACTTGAACGGGAAGGGGTGATAGATGGATATGCTGCCAAGGTAAATAAAGATTCAGTGGGTCGGGGATTTACGGCTTTCGTTAAAGTGACGTTAAAAGTTCACCAATTGAATTTAATGGAAGAATTCACGGCGGCAATCCGTGACATTCCTGAGATCCTTGCCTGCTATCATACCACCGGTGACGGTGATTTTTTACTCCACGTAGTGGCAAAAGACACCAAAGATTATGAGCAACTGATGCGAAATAAACTCACTACGCTCCCTGATGTGGAGCGGCTTCACACCAGCATTGTACTGAATACCATCAAAGATCAATCTCCAATCCCAGTTCATCATGAAGACTAAAGTAAAACCTACCTTTGCCTCAACAGCCATACATGGCGGAAAAGGAAACAAAGATCAATATGGTGCACACACTTCACCGATCTATCAGACGTCCACGTTTGTTTTTGATGATGTGGAATCGGGAGCGAAAGCCTTTCGCCATGAGGAAAGCGGGGCAAGCCATGTGTATTCAAGACTGGGAAATCCAACTGTAGAAGAACTGGAACGAACTATTTGTGCTCTGGAAACCTATCATTTAGATAATTCAGAGCAATACATGGGCATGGCATTTGGCAGTGGAATGGCGGCTATTTCCACCGGCATCATCAGTTTTGCGTATGGAGGGCATATTATTGCTCAAAATGATCTGTACGGCTGTACCTCACAGTTTCTGAAGGAAGAAGCTCCCGGAATGGGAATGACCGTTTCATTCACAGATACCTCTGATATCAGGAACATAGAAAAGCTTATTGAAGAGCATCCAAACACAAAATTGATCTACCTGGAGAGTATCGCGAACCCAACGCTTAGAATTTCTGATATCAAAGCTATTGCACAGCTGGCCGAGTCTTACAATGCAATGCTTATGGTAGATAATACCTTTGCCACACCTTACCACATTCAGCCTCTTGCACTTGGTGCAGACATCGTAGTCCACTCCACGACAAAATATCTTGGTGGCCACGGAACTTTGATCGGTGGTGCGGTGGTGGCTAAAAAGGAGGACTTTGAGGAAGCCAATACTTTTCTATTCAGAAAAAACCTCGGTGGCATTGCCGGTCCGATGGATGCCTGGCTGACTACAAATGGGATCAAGACCCTTTCGATCAGAATGAAGCAGCATAACGAGAATGCCATGAAAGTGGCAGAATGGCTGGAGTCTCACCCGAAAGTTGACCGGGTATTTTATCCGGGATTGAGTTCACATCCACAACATGAATTAGCTAAAGAGCTGATGAAAAATGGGTTCGGTGGGATGATCACTTTTGAGCTGACCGGCGGCTTTAATGCAGGGGTGAGCCTGATGAATAGCGTTGAGCTTTGTACGCTGGCCGTAAGCCTTGGTGCTGTTGATACTTTGATCCAACACCCGGCCTCTATGACGCATTCTATAGTAGATGAAGAGATCAAAAAAGCAGCAGGTATCACGGATGGCTTAGTTCGGCTCTCAGTTGGGATCGAAGGAGTTGAAGATATTATTGCAGATCTGGAGCAAGCACTGGAAAACGCCTAAAATTATGTATGGTTCTTTTCCTGAAGGTTGATAGTGTGATTGAGGATCTCAGGGGTTTAAAGGAGTGCTTACCAGCCACCGCTGGCACCACCGCCACCTGAGCTGAATCCGCCACCGCCGCCAAAACCTCCGAATCCGCCACCTCCACCAAAGGAGCTGCCGCCTCCACGGCTGCCACCGCCAAAACCTCCGCCGTAAAAGATGATGCCGCTGGAACCGATGGAATGTCTGCGACCACCTTTGCCTCGGGTGATGAGAATGAAAATAATGATGATAAAAATTAATAAGACATCTATGGGGAAGCCATCACCGGATGATTTTTGTTCCGGAAATCCTTCAAACTCTCCGGCAGCCAGATCGATCAGGACATTGGTAGCCTGATCCAGGCCGCCGTAAAAATCATTAGCCCTGAAGCTGGGAGTCAGGATCTCGTTAATGATACGCCCGGCTATGACATCCGGAATGGCTCCCTCAAGTCCATATCCAACCTCAATACGCATAGCACGATCTTGTTCAGAGATCAGGATCAATACCCCATTTCCTCGTTCCTCATATTGGATATTCCAGTCGTTATGCATTTGTAGGGCCACATCCTCAATGGGGTAGCCCTCCAAACTTTCAATGGTAGCTATGACTAAAGCGTTGGTGGTAGTATCCCGGTAGGCTCTTAGTTTAGATTCAAGCTGACGCTCTTCAGGCTGCGTAAGCATGTTGGCAAAATCATTGACCATACCAACGGGTTGTTCAGGAATGAAGTCCTGTGCGTTTACAGATACTGAAATGAATAGAAATACAAATGTGGCTAAAATTTTACGCATCGTCCTGTTCTTTATTGTAGCTGATGGTATTGGAAAGCTCATTTACATCATCAGATTGGTAAGGGAAGTTTTCCTTCAACTTTTGACCAATTTGCAAAATTACTTCTGAAAGGCCCGTTTCATATTCTTCTTTTTTAAAAAAAGAAATGAGCAAATCTACTTCCTCCTCCCAAAAGGATTGTCCAACTTTTTCGTGAATCCCTTCGTCTCCCCAAATGGCTACCTTATGGTCTTTCCAGGCTACATATACAATAACCCCATTCCGTAATTCAGTTTCGTGCATTTTAAGTTCGGAAAACACCTGTTGTGCTCTTTCAATGGGAGACTCGGCTTTGCACTTTTTTTCAATGTGAACGCGGATCTCACCGGAGGTAGCCTCTTCGGCCTGTTGAATGGCTTCAACAATATGCTCTTCCTGTTCTTGTGATAAAAATTTAGCCATGTTTGATCAAACTGAGGTTAAAGACATGAGATCAGTAACAAGATTAAAACCTGACTAATCTCATGATAATAAGTGGTTTATGATTGATTTTTTAATTACCGAAGTCGACTTCAGGAGCTTGTTCTGCACCTTCTTCCGCCTGGAAGTACTCTTTTTGATCAAAGCCCAGTATGGACGCAAACAGGCTGGTTGGGAATTTACGGATCTGCGTATTGAAGCCCTGAGCGGCCTGATTGAAGCGCATACGTTCGGTTGCGATCCTGTTTTCAGTTCCTTCAAGTTGAACCTGAAGGTCCCTGAAATTCTGGTTGGCCTGTAATTCCGGATATCGCTCAACGGTTACCAGAAGCCTGGATAACGCTCCGCTAAGCTGACTTTGAGCCTCCTGAAATTGTTGAAACATTTCAGGATTATTGAGGTCATTGGCGTCGATGTTTACCGAGGTAGCACGACTGCGTGCCTCAATCACATCCTGTAGCGTCTCAGACTCAAAATCTGCGGCCCCTCTCACGGTATTAACAAGATTAGGAATGAGGTCAGCTCTGCGCTGATATTGGTTTTCAACCTGAGCCCAGGCACTGTTAACCTGTTCTTCTGCTGTAACCAGGCTGTTGTTTACACTGATGCCGTAAAAGACAAGGAGTGCGAGTACTCCGAGGATGATAAAAAATTTAGCTTTCATGAGTTTTGAATTTGTGGTTTATTTGATGCCCCAATACGAGCGAGAACATGTTTTGTTTTGCCGATTGACAAATAAAATTATCAATATTTATTTACTCTAAACAATAATCAAAAACTATTCCATTGTCACAACTGAAACCAAAATTCATTTATTTTGACCTGGATGATACCCTGCTGGACCATAAAAAGGCAGAAAGGGCAGGTTTGTCTGACGTACATCAACATTTTGACATGTTCAGGGATATCCCCGAAAGGCAGTTATTAGATACCTATCATCATATCAACAAAGGCCTATGGGAAGAATATGGCAGGGGAGAGATCGATCGGCACGAATTGCACCGTCGCAGATTTCAGGAAACGTTCCGGGATCTTGGAGTGGATCAGGACATGCACGAAGAAGCCGGTCAGGTTTACATGAATTATTACCGGAATCACTGGGAGTGGATCGATGGGGCAAAAGAGACCTATGACCGAATCGCCGCGAGATATGAGGTGGGTATTATCACCAATGGATTTGCTGAAACGCAATGGCTGAAAATTGATCGGTTCAACCTTAAAGATACCGCACGACATATTGTGATATCAGAAGAAGTGGGGGAAATGAAGCCCCACCCAAAAGTATTTGATCATGCCACAGATCTAACCGGATATGAGAGACAGGACATTTTGTACGTTGGAGATTCCTTTACGTCTGATATAGTGGGCGGCTCCAAAGCAAACTGGCAGGTTGCATGGTTTACCAAAAATCCGATCGATCAGGGTTACAAATTGGCAAACCTTGTGTTCAGTGACTTTAAGGTCTTGCTAAGATCATTGAATATTGAGGATTAATGGTATAGCCTTTCATTTTTAAATGAAGATATTCTTTTGATCGATGTATGTCAGTGAGTCTGATTTCCATTCAAGGGTCATCTTCCATCGGCCATCCTCAAAATCAGAAACCGGAATGGATTGCCGGCCATTTTCATCCAGCTGGAGTTTGTATCGCCGGTCCTGATTCGAATCATTTGGACGATAGAAGGTCACATTTCCGGATAGTGAATCAGTTATAAGGGCCTGTGGGAAGGTGATTTTGATAGAAACCGTTGGCTCATCAAACAGTATTAAAACCGGTGTTTCCAGGTTTTTGGCTCTCTGAAT
>OBLN01000537.1_pt1 | contig 13641 bp, 13 predicted proteins | sample 1519301 | NCBI WGS metagenome assembly OBLN01 (sample SAMEA2452533, study PRJEB22499) | sediment metagenome | reverse complement strand
TAGTTGTAGTGTATAGATTGTTGCCGGGCTTAGTTGGAAACCTTAGCTATGCAAGATGCTTCGGGGGTACCCTCAGCATGACCGAAAAGGATGGATAAGAATTAATTAAGAACCAACTATAAAGGGAGTCATCCTTAGGAACCGAAGAACCTGGGAAACACAAAACAACATCAACCCCAAACTTCAATGTTGAGTGTTGAATGTTCCCAATTCTCACCGCCCTTTCAAAACACCGGAAAGATTCAGCTTATGAATAGGAATGAGATAAGAAGAAAGCATTTCATCTTTATGGATACCCAGCTCACCTGTTCCTCTGAAATCGACCATACACACTTTTTCGGCCGTTTGAACCACCTCTCCGATGCCATAATACTCCGGACTGGGGCCATAATAGACCAGGTCACCCGCCTTCAGGGTATTATTCGCCCGTCGGTGATAGGGTTTGATCACGGGAAGCAGGTCCAGCCGGTATGATAATTTTCGTTTTTTGGAGAGTGCCATCACTCTGGGTTCTTCTGATGAATATGTATTTCGCGTTCAGTGCCCGAAAGATGTGAAATTTTGATCCAAATCGCATCGTCGGGGATGAGAGAGCCGATCTTTTCGGGCCATTCGACCAAACAAACGCCGTCGCCGTAAAAATATTCCTCGGCTCCGATCTCCAGTGCTTCCTCTTCATGCTCAAGGCGGTAACAGTCAAAATGGTACACCGGCATATCCCCCTGATACTCGTTGATCAGGGTATAGGTCGGTGAATGGACCTTGTCCGGATCCACCCCAAAATGTGAGGCTACACCTTTCACAAAATGGGTCTTGCCGGCTCCAAGATCACCGGTCAGGCAAACCACGTCTCCGGCACTGAGTTGCTTACCAAACTCAGATCCGGCCCGAATGGTTTCATCCACAGATTGCGATCTAAAAGGAGTACTTAGGTCCATACCGTATTGCGTAATTATTTAATTCAAAAACACCCAAAGATAATACCCTTTGTTATCATCTTTGGGAAAAATGTGGGGCATGGATTCGAGAAGATAAATCCCGTAGGGGCAATTCATGAATTGCCCCTACGGGATTTACTTATGATTAAGTAACGAACTTTATTCTGCCACCGCACAGGCGAGACGCCCGCGCTAGTGCTAAGTTGAATGGTGGTGCATTATCAAGCTATTAGATCCCCGCCTGCGCGGGGATGACCGGTGGAGGGACGGTGGAAGATCAGACATCTGCGAAATCCAAAAATCCCCTGAATCCGCGATTCACAAATGGTACATTCATTAGTAAAACACTTCGGAATGGAACGCGGATTACACGGTTCTTGCGGATGGTCACGGATTAGGATTGATGAATGGAACGACCGATTCACCGATTTGCGATGGACCGAAGGAACAGAAAAAGTACTAAGTTGTCATCCCGAACCTAGTCACAAAGGAGAATCAGTCTAACACGAGGGATCTCAAAGCATGCACTATTTGCCAGATCAAACTTTGAGATCCTTCGCGGCAAAACTCCCAAATCTACATCAAACCTCACTACGCTCAGGTTGACAACTACTCGAACCGGAGGTTCTGTCAGGCATTCTCCCGATTATATCGGGAAGGTTGGGAACGAGTTCACCAGGATAGGTCAGAAACCCAGGGATTCATTATTCCTTGCCTGCCTGCCGGCGAGGCAGGTTCGTTATTCAATATTCCTTTCTCTACTTCGGCTTCAACGTGGCAATTGGTAAAATAACTTCCTCCATGGAAGCCCCGCCGTGTTGAAACGTATCGCGGTACATATTCTGATACTTGTGATAGTTGGTGGGATAGACAAAATAGTAATCCTCCCGTGCCACCATGTAGTTATTCACTGCACCTACTTTTGGTAATCTGAATTGCTCTGGATCATCCATGAAGATGACGGTCTCGGACTCATCAGCTTTTAGGTTGCGGCCATATTTGTAGCGCAAATTTGTGGCTGTGTCCTTATCGCCATACACCTTGGTATCCCGGAGAGCACGCACTGAACCGTGGTCGGTGGTAATGATCAGGGTAACATCTTCCTTCGCCAGTCCCTTGAACATCTGAAGCAGGGTAGAGTGCTGAAACCAGGCTTCGGTTACTGAACGGAAGGCTGAAACGTCCGGAGCCAGCTCTTTGATGACATCGGAATCAGAACGAGAATGAACCAGGGTATCCACGAAATTGAAGACAAAAGCCGCTAAACGCGATTGAGCATAACTTCCGATCCGGTCAGCCACCTTTCTACCGGCATCGGCATTCAGGATCTTTTCATATTTGAAGTTGATATCGATGCCGTGGCGATCCAGCTGTCGCTTCAGTAATTCCTCTTCATGCCGGTTCAGGGAGGATTCATCTTGCCCCTGTTGCCATAATTCAGGATACATACGCTCAATATCAGCCGGATAAAGCCCGGAAAAGATCGCATTTCGGGAATAGGGCGTGGCTGTGGGTAAAATAGAGTAATAAAAATCCGTATTGATGGTATAGTAGCTGGATAAGAACGGCTCAAACAACAGCCATTGGTCATAACGCATACAATCGATGATGAAGAACATGACGTTTTCCCCTTTATCCAGATGAGGATTCACGTACTTTTTTATGATCTCGGGAGAAAGCATGGGTCGGTTTTCATCCGTTCGCATCCATTTCCGATACTCCTGATCCATAAACTTTCCGAACTCTTTGTTAGCCTGCTGAAACTGATCGGACAGGACCTGCTTCAATCCTTCATCGCCATCACCGAGATCGATCTCCCATTGGGTCAGCTCTTTGTACACATCGATCCATTCCTTCCAGTGTGTGCCGGGGTGAATGCGGGATGAAAGTTCATTGAATTGTCTCAGATAGGTTTGAGCCGATTTCTCTGATTGGAGCCGCCCGCGTTCCAATAATCGTTTGGTAGTCAGTAATATCTGATTCGGATTAACGGGTTTGATAAGGTAGTCTGAGATCTTCCCACCGATAGCATCTTCCATGATAGATTCTTCCTCACTCTTGGTGATCATGACCACGGGAAGCGATGGCTGTATGGCCTTGATCCTTTCGAGCGTTTCGATGCCGCCCATGCCGGGCATTTGTTCATCCAGATATACGATATCAAACGCCTCGCTTTCAATAAGGCTGATGGCATCGGCTCCATTGGTTACCGGAGTGATATCAAATCCCTTTTTCTCTAAAAAAATGATGTGTGATTGCAGATGATCGATCTCATCATCAGCCCATAGTATTCTTGGCATAAGCCTGTTGTCTAACCTCTTTTATGGCTCTAAAGTTACATACGGGCGGATGGCTTCCAGTCGTTTTTCACCAATGCCCTTTATATTTATGAGTTCCTCAATAGTCTTGAATCCACCATTCGCCTCACGGTATTCAATGATCCTGCCGGCGTAAGTGGGTCCGATGCCATCCAGGGTTTGAAGTTCTGCAAGTCCGGCTGTGTTAATATTAATGATCTCCGGAACCGATTCGATCTCCTTCTCGGGAGTTTCATCCGAATCCATCGGTTCTGAAGTCACCGATTGAGTCACAGCCGGTTGAGTATCGGTATTTTCATCGTTACTAACTGTAAAATCAGGATTATATTTTTCGGCAATGGTGGCCTGTTCCTGCTCGGCTAATTTAGTTCGTTCTTCAAACAGAGCAAGGATCTCATCATACTCCTCCTGCTGATAGTTCAGTTTTTGTTTGATGAAGAATGAACTCAAAAACATCAGGCTCAAAATAAACAGCAATAAGGTGAAAGAAACACGCTCTTTTCGCGTGATCTGTAACTTATCGATCCAGAAAAAGGCCTTTCGTTTGAAATTATTGAGCTTCATCTGAGTAATATGAGTTTGAGGAAGGAAAAACTCAATAATATTCTTGTATCAGTCTGCAGGAAGTGTGAAGTTTGGCAAAATTCAGATCATGGCAGAAAATCACACTTTTAATTACGGCGACCAATCTATCATCTATCAAACCATTGGGGATGGCAAACCTTTGGTGGTACTGCATGGCTGGGGGAGCAGTAAACGTGTGATGATGCCGGTGGCTAAAAACCTTTCACGCTTACGGAAAAGCTATGTACTGGACCTTCCGGGATTCGGGGATTCCCCGGAACCTGACCGCGGCTGGTCGATCGATGATTATGCCGACGCGGTTGAGGCTTTTATTAATGACCTGCCTTATGAAAAAGTAGATGTTCTGGTTCATTCTTTTGGCGGAAGGATAATTCTGAAACTACTCGCGCGAGAATTTGGAAAAGCTCACATCAATAGGGTATTGATCACGGGAGGAGCCGGGATGAAACCAAAACGATCTATGAAATATTATATCAGGAAATACACGGCCAAAACGCTTAAGGCCCCATTCATGATACTCCCGGGAAGCCTCAGAGAAAAAGCCTTGAGCTGGCTGAGGAGTACATCGGTGTGGAAAAGCCTGGGTTCAAGCGAATACAGCGAATTATCCGGGGTGATGAGAGAGACCTTTGTGAGGTCCGTGACCGAATATCTTGAGCCATGTTTGCCCAATATTCCGCACGAGGTACTGTTGATCTGGGGACGTAATGACGATGCCACTCCGGTCTATCAGGGTCAGCGTATTGAAAAGGGTATTGAGCATGCGGCTTTGGTTATTATTGAAGATGCCGGCCACTATGCCTTCCTCGACAAACCCAAACAATTTGCCCGAATCGCAGAAGCATTCTTTAAATAGGTGTTAGGTGTTAGGTGTTAGGTGTTAGGTACAAGGTGCAAGGTGCAAGTAAATCCTAAAACCTAACACCTTGAGCCTTGTACCTTATCCTCTCCAGCTTTCCGGAATTTCCAGCTCGGCTTTGATGCCCAGTGAGTCAATTTCCAGGCCCGCATTCAGTAAACTTATGGCTTTTTTTTGTGCGGTTTGACTACTTTTGTCTCCATTCAGGCCATATATCGGATCGTCAATGATGGGGTAGCCCCACTGCTCCAGGTGCAGTCGTATCTGATGGGTACGCCCTGTTTTTGGGTGGCACTTTATGATGGAAGAATCTGTGCTTTTTTCAACGACCTCAAATTCGGTGATGGCTTCTTTAGCACGGGTAAGGCCCAGTTTGGATTCAAACACAAACCCCGTCTTACGCCGAATGGGTGCATCGATCGTCATGGTGCGCTCCTTAGGTGTTCCCGCAACTTTGGCATAATAGGTTTTCCGGACTTCAGATCGGCTGAAGTTAAGCATCGCCTGCCTGGCAAATTCTTTGTTGCGGGCAAACAGGACGAGACCGGAAGTAACCGCATCCAGCCGATGTACAATTCTCAGGTCGCCATACCCCTGATTTTTCAGGATCTCTGTCATGGAATTTTTATTGTACCGTCCTCCGGGATGCATGGGCAGGGGAGCCGGTTTGTAGGCAATCAGGTAATCGGGTTGTGTTTCAAGTACCTGTACTTCATCAGGCACGGTTGGCTCAACAACCTTTGGATTGTGATGATACACTTCATCCCTCAGTTTGAGGACTTGATCAGGAGCTGCTTTTTCTTCATTTACCCCAACCAGACCGTTGTTGATCTTATATTCCCAAACCTGCCTTCTGTGAAAAGGGAACCGCGTGCTCATTGTCTCAAGCAGGGTTTCTCCGTGGAATTCCTCGTTTACCTTGAAACGATAGGTAATGGGATAGGGAGATACAATGCGGATCTTACGCGCATCCAACGGGTCGTTCCTTGAAATCTTCTCCAAAATAATTGTACCATTTTCGGAAAGGTTTGAAAGCATTTTCAGGATCGAAAGGGCGCTTGTATTCACTTTTCTTACATTCTTCGCTGCAGCAGCCTTCCATCTGATGGGCACCTTCTTCTGAGCATACAAAGAGTTTGTTACATTCCATGTTTGCGCAATTGATGTAGGTATCGGCCGGCTTTCCGGTGATCTCGCATCGCGCGATCGGCTCCAGATCCTGAGGATTAACGGGCACAACCAGTCGGTCATCAAAGACAAAGCATTTTCCTTTAAAATGCTTGCCGCCTTCTTCCTTGCCATACCGTAATATGCCACCATGCAGCTGATTCACATCTTCCCAGCCTTTTTCCTTCATTAATACAGAGAACTTTTCACACCGGATTCCACCGGTGCAGTACATCAATACTTTTTTGTTTTTGGGGATGTCCACGTCATCCAGCCATTGCGGAAAGTCATAGAAATTCTCGAGGTCAGGTTTGATAGCGCCTTCAAAATGACCCACTTTGGATTCATAATTATTGCGCACGTCGATGATCACATGATCCTCTTCCTCGATCACACGACGAAATTCTTCCGGTTCCAGGTAATTCCCTCCATTTTTGGGATCCACACCGTCCATATGCAGAGAAACGATCTCTTCACGCACCTTGCAGGTCAGCCGCGGAAAGGGAATGTACTCACATTCATCCTGTTTAAAAGCGGTATCAGAAAAACCGGGTATGGACCACACAAAATTCTTGTATTCCTCGATCTGCTGTTCGGTTCCAGCGGCCGTTCCATTCAGTCCCTCTTCAGAAATATAAATACGGCCTTTTAAACCGATCTCTTTACAGAATTTTTTATGGGCTTTACAGAACCTGTCCGGCTCTTCGATCTTCTGGAAGTTGTAGTAAAGTATTACTTGATACATTTTTCTCTTAAATTATAAGTATAAGAAGTGTCAGGTCTTGACGTTCATCATTTGGGCGAACCTGAAAGTTAAGCAAAATACAAACAATGCATAAGTCCGGATTTATAAATAAAAGATTCAAGAGAGCGTTTTTGTGCATCCTGTTTATTCCGGGAATCCTGACGGCTCAGGTCCGGCCGGTACAGGAAACCTTGCTATCGGTGCAGTCCTCGTTTGAAAGGGGGGAGCTGGATGTGCGATCAGCAGCACTGCAGCAATTAGAATTGCTGGAGCGACCCGTTTCAGAGACGCATGCCATCAACAAATGTCTCACACCGGCCACCATGTTTTTGCATCAGCACCGGGATGAACTGGATAGCGATATCCTGACCAAAGCGCAGAGCCTGGGATTGGTGGAGTCACAGAATTCTACCATGGCCGAAGAGTCTTACATCTCACCTTCCGGTAAATTTGAGATCATTTACCAAACCTCGGGCCCCGATTCGGTGTCAATTACCGATGATGATGGAAACGGAGTGCCTGATTATATCGATCATGTGGCAGAAGCGGCCGACTCATCGTATCGCCATGAGGTATTGACCATTGGATTTACAGATCCCATTCCTCCGGGACAAACGTACAAGGTGCGTGTGGAAGATGATCTTGCCGGAGGAGCTTATGGGTATACTGAAACCTCATCAACCTCCTCGGGAGGGACTTTTATCGTCATTGAATCAAATTTTGATGGATTTCCTGAAAACACCCATCCGGATGGGGATCAGATCGGGGCGATCTATGTAACCATGGCTCATGAATTCAAGCATGCTATTCAATATGCACAAAATAACTGGTCATCACCATCGGGAGCGTTTAACTGGTCTGAGATGGACGCTACACTCATGGAAGAAGTCGTTTATGATGATGTAAACGATTACTACAATTATATTAAAAATGGGATCAATTCTGATAACCCTAATTCAAGTTCGATATTCTACTCCCCGGGCTCCGGTACACCGGGAGCTTACTGGCATGTAAGCTGGATGATCTATTATTATGAGAAATTCGGCTCCACGGTGTGGCACGAAGTGTGGCAGGAAATTGAATCGGAGAATAACCTCAGTATTGATGATGCCCTGCGTCGAATCCTTCCCGCTCAGGGAGAGGATTTCAGTGAGAGCTTTGTTCAAAACCATTTGTGGCATTTGGCGTCCGGGTCACGGACTGGAACAGGTATCTACGGATTTAAGGAGAAAGAGGAATACCCGAATGCTAACCTGGAGGCGACCTTTAACTCCGTTCCGGAAAGCAGTGTAAACCTGAACAGCGTAAGCCGCATGGCTGCGCGTTATTACGAGGTCATTCCATCCCCCGGAGATATGGGCACCATAGAAGTAGCGGTCGATTTTGATACCACTCAGGTTGGGGTTGGCCTTCTTTTTTATCATAAAGATGGTAGAATGACCGACCTGATCGCAACCGGCGAAAATAAAGCACAGCTTTTTGTGCCCACACAGGTCAACTGGGCTGATATCGATCGGTTAGGCCTGGTGATCGCCAATTACAGCAATGCACTGACAACACGTGATCTGAGCATTCAATTTGGTAAGACCGGGCAGGTTGTCGATATCCGCGATCCGGAGTACGGGGATATCCCGGAACAGATCGCAGTTTTTCAAAACTACCCGAATCCCTTCAACCCCTCTACTAAAATTAGTTTTGAGCTCCCACAGTCAGCTTTTGTGAATCTTGAAGTGTTTGATATCATGGGCAGAAAGGTTCAGACTCTGGCCAATGAAACATTAAACCCAAGAAGCAGGCCTTATGAATACACCTTCAACGCCGAAGGACTGAGCTCAGGCATGTATATCTACCGGCTCAGGATCGATGGGGAAGTGTTCACTAAAAAGATGATGTACATCAAATAGATCAGGAGTAAGGCGGTAATACTTTTCCACGGACTTCCCCAAAACCGACTCGATATCCATCTGCCTGACCAAAGCCGCTCATGATCACCTCATCTCCATCTTTAAGATAGCTTCGTTCCTCACCGTTGGGCAGTTTTATGGGATCAGTTCCCATCCACGCCAGTTCCAGCATACTTCCATAACTGTGTTTTTCTTCCCCGCTGATGGTGCCTGAGCCAAACAGATCGCCGGTTCTGATATTACAACCATTAACGGTATGATGAGCCAGCTGCTGTTCCATACTCCAGTAGAGATTCTTGTAATTAGACGTACAGATCTTATAAGGTTGATCCATATTGGCCGTTTTAAGGTGAACGTCAAGCTGAAGGTCATAGGCAGACCTCTGATCTGAATTCAGGTAGGCTAATGGGGATGGATCTTGCCGGGGTGCTTTGGTTTTAAAAGGCTCAAGGGCTTGTAAAGTGACTACCCAGGGAGAAACCGAAGTAGCCCAGTTCTTGGCCAGAAAGGGGCCAAGAGGCTGATATTCCCATTTTTGGATATCCCGCGCACTCCAGTCGTTTATTAAAACCAAGCCAAAGATATGATCGGCAGCTTTATCGATTGGGATGGGCTGCCCGAGTGTATTTTCAGGACCGGTCAGGAAGCCGACCTCCAATTCAAAATCAACCCGTTTGGAGGGTGAGAATTCAGGGGATGAGCCGTCATCAGGCAATATCTGCCCATTGGGGCGGTGAACGTCGGTTCCGCTCATAACAATGGAACTGGCTCTTCCGTGGTAGGCAACGGGCAGGTGCTTCCAGTTTGGTAAGAGGGCATTCTCAGGATCCCGAAACATGGCTCCCACATTTCGGGCATGCTGTTCAGATGAGTAGAAATCAGTATAGTCTCCCACTTCGACCGGAAAAACGAGTTGTATCTCACTTTGTTTGAAAAACACCCGGTCTATTAACGTTTCGTTATCTCTGAGTGTGGGCTCATCAGCAGATAACAAGGTTTGGAGGGTGCTCCGGGCTTCCTGCCAAGCCGTTTTACCCAGGCTCATGAAGTAGTTGAGAGAAGAATCCTGAAAGGCCATTTTTCCGTTAAGCTCAGGTCCGTTGAACAGGCCCTCTTCGTCCAAAACAAACAGATCAACTACCTTGTCGCCGATTGCTGTACAGAGATGTATCTCCCCCTGATCCGTGATGAATGCCCCATAAGGCAGGTTTTGAATTGGGAAATGTGAGTCAGGATGGACGTCTATGAAAGATCTGAGCATGTCCGGGTTTCTTAGATATTTATAATTTCATGCAATGATAACAAACCTTAATGTATCCCAAAATCTTAAATAATGCGGAATAGCAGAATATCAGCGAAAATTGCATATTTTGTTCTTTTAACATTTATTCAATTGAACGTTGGTACAAATTAAGGATTTGTTTTATGACAAAATCGGAGGTGCTTAAGTCGATATCCAGGGAACTGGATCTGACCATTGCCGAAACGGAACAGTTGTATGATTCCTTTGTGAATGGGATGAATACACTGCTTTCCAATAATGTGGGGTTTACCCTGCCGGGCGTGGGCAGTTTCAGTACGGAACTACGGGATGCGCATAAATCATATAATCCCCACTATGAGCAAATGATGCTTATCCCGCCTAAAAACGTGGTACATTTCAGCCAAAGCAGTACCCTGAAAGACGAAATAAACCGGGATAGCGATGAATAAAAAAGTCACTTATTCGGATATTGTCAATGCTCTGTCTGCTAAAACCGGTTTCAGTAAGCAAAAGAGTGAGGCTTTTGTGAAGGCCCTGCTAAATCAGGTAAAAGACGAATTACGGGAATCCGGAAAAGCCTCGATCACTAATTTTGGGAGTTTTAAGGTTAAAGAAGTTGCCGAGAGGCAGGGTAAAAACCCGCAGACAGGCGATCCCATCGTTATTCCGGCTCATAAACGGGTTTCTTTTTCTCCATATAAATCACTTCGTGAGAATGTGAATGCAAAATATGGTCACCTGGAAAGTGAGCTGATCAATGAAGAAGAAGAGGCGAAGCAGACCGATGAAAGTACCACGGATCTAACACAGGATACTCAGCCCAATGAAACTACAGAACCTGAGAATCCTGAAGAAGAGCAGGCAGATGACGTGTTCGCGATTTCAACCAATCCGAATGCAAAAGAGGAAGCATCGGAAGATGATGAGAAATCGGACGACCAGATAGAGAATGAGATCGAAGAGGATACACCTGAGCAAACTGAGGGAGATACCAATACCGTTAAAACAGAGCCTGAAGATGATATCGAGTCAGATGAAGCTGAAGAGGATGTGGAACCTGAGCATGCAGTGACCGACTCAGATGCACCTGATGGGAGTGAGCGCAACTATACCAATGTACTATCGATACTGGCCGTATTAATGCTGACGGTCATTGCCATCACTACCGTTTGGCTCCTGGTGGATAACGGTTCGGGTGAGAAAAGGCAGGCAATAAACGGTTCACAAAACAATATTCAGGCCGGCGCTGTTGCTCAGGGTAGTGAAGTTGGGCAGAAGGCATCATTAAGAACCTATGAATCGATTAAGAGTGAAGCCGATGAGCTCGAAAAACGGATCAAAGCCTTGACCCGGCAAACAGAAAGGCTCAGAGCACAACAAAGCGAACAGAATATCAGACCCGCTGAAGCAGAAGAAAATCCAGTTTCTGAAGAGGTGTCCGCTGATGAACCGTCCAATCAGGTTTCAGATACAGATGAGGAACGATCAGTAAATAAAAGATATGAGGTTCAGCAGGGAGAATGGTACTGGGTGATATCAGAAAAATTGTACGGGAAACCGCGATTCTGGCCATTGTTATTTATGGAAAATCATTCGGTAAATGAAGACCCCGACAGCCTTTTAAAACTGACTAATATCGTAGTGCCGGTTATGGAAGGATCGGCAGATAACCCAAGCAGGAATGATTACAAAGATCTGGCAGCAGCCACAAAAATGGTGGCAGAAGCGTATAAAAAGGCAGGGAAGACCGAGAAGGCTGACGAGTATGAAAAATTTGCCCGCATGTGGGAGAAGATGGGTGCCTGAACTCTTATTTGGTCAGAATGTCTAATAGGATCGTGTCTGCGATCTTTAAACCTTTTGTTGTGAGCCTGAGGTTTTGATCAAAAATGGCCTTTCTCTCGTCAGCCAATCGATCGATATACTGAAGCTGTTTTTCTGAAAATGAGAACTGATATCTGCTACTGAGTTCTTTACTCGCAACGCCCTTTCGGGTTCGCAGGCCAAGCATTAACCGTTCCTCAGCCAGTGCTTGCATGTTTAAAGTTTCCTGTTCGAAAGGCTGTTCCCATTCCTGTTTTAAATAAGACCTGAGGTCCGGTTTGTTACTCCACCTATGAGCTGTTTTCAGATCTTCCTCCCACCAAAAAGAATGTGCTCCCGGGCCCAGCCCCAGGTAGTTCACATGATCCCAATAGTTTGAGTTGTGAATCGCCTCCTTGCCAGGTTTTGCATAGTTGCTCACTTCATATTGCATGATATCGGCCTCCTTCAGCTTATTGACCACCAGATCAAAATGCCGGGCGACCGTATCATCTTCAGGCGGGACGATTCGCCCTAATTTAACCTGTTTACCAAGCCTGGTTTGGGGCTCCACGGTGAGCGAATACGCTGAGATATGGGGAGGATCAAACTGAAGGATGGTTTCAATATCCTTTTCCAAAACCTCAAGGGATTGTCCCGGATTGCCGTAGATCAGATCTATGGTGAAGACGTTGAAATCAGAGGCTTGTAGTAACTCCAGGCAGCGGAGGGCTTCATCTGAGGTATGTGCCCGATGCATAAAATTCAGAAGATCGGTATCGAAACTCTGAACGCCCATACTTGCACGATCGATGCCGGCACTTTTTATCCCCGATAGAAAATCGCGGGTCACATCATCCGGATTCATTTCAAGGGTGATCTCTTCGGCCTGAACATCAAACACAGAATATATGGCTTCGAGGATAGATCCAGTCTGGGCCGGAGTTAGGAGTGAGGGAGTGCCTCCCCCAAAATAAATCGTTTGAATAGGGTCTGTAGTAAAACGGGTATCTTTATGGGAGTAGATCTCACGGATCAATTCATCCACGAACTCCTGTTTATACTTTTGCTGTGTTACGAAATAGAAATCGCAGTATGAGCAGGCTTGCTTGCAAAAGGGGATGTGTATGTAAAGACCTGCCATGGGAGTTTTTGGGTGTTTGTTTTAAGTGCTGAGTAAGCACTTAAAAAGTAAAAATTATTTAGTGTAGAATGGATTTTCGTTATGCTGGTCTTTGCCCTGATAGGCACGGGAGTATTTTACGTAGTTGGAGGCATATTTTTTTATAGAGGCGATCTCCTCTAAAGAAAGTTTGCGGGCTTTTGTAGCCGGGGAACCCATGTACAAATAGCCACTTTCTAAAGTTTTTCCGGGTGGAACCAGCGTGCCTGCAGCAACGATCACATCCGATTCAATGACGGCTTTATCGAGAATGGTTGCATTGATCCCCACCAATACACGATCATTGATGGTGCAGCCATGCACCACGGCTCCGTGACCGATCGTAACCTCATTCCCAATAACGGTGGGTCCGGTTTGATTCATCACATGAATGCAGACGTTATCCTGAACATTACTGCGATCACCGATCTTGATATAGTTGACATCTCCACGAATGGTAACATTGAACCATACACTGCTTTCATTACCAAGTGTTACATCTCCGATGATCTCGGCACTATCTGCAATAAAAACGGAATCATTGTACTGAGGAGTTCGGCCTAAGAATTCGTGGATCATGGATGTAGTGGTTGATTGAATTTTACCTAAGGTATGAATATCCAACATCCAATATCCATCACGGAATGTAGATGTCAGTTAATTCGAAGACAGAATATTAAACATTTTCCTGTACAACCCTGAAGGGGTCACATATGAATAGCCTCGGCCAATGAAATGCGGTAGCATGGAAGCAGGCCGGGGTTAGAAATATGAATAAATAAAGCTTCGCCCAATAGGTGATTTAGTCTATACCGTTTAACGAAGCTTGGGCAACCAACTTTTTAGTGGCTTTGGTGCCCGTTTGCCCCAACCCTGCGATAGCTATGTGATATTTT
>OBLN01000536.1_pt1 | contig 13641 bp, 18 predicted proteins | sample 1519301 | NCBI WGS metagenome assembly OBLN01 (sample SAMEA2452533, study PRJEB22499) | sediment metagenome | reverse complement strand
GATGCAGAAACAAAGTCAAGGTACTGCCAGGCACTGATGAGAGCTGGAAAAGGAGAAAATGTGCTGATAACTTCTGAGAACATAACCTGTCCTGCCTCAGCCGCTGCTTTTGGTCTGAAACCTTTGCCTGAAATGCTCGCTTCCGGGCAGATGATGTTCAAAATGGGCTTGTTCGAGAGTCCCGATGCTGCCAGGAATGCTATGGAAGGAATGACCCGGTTAGAGCAAGAAAAATATGCGGCAGTTCTATTAAGCCCCCTTGAGAACATTGAAATTGAACCGGATATTGTTGTTATAGAAGCCTTACCTGAACAACTGATGTGGTTATCACTTGCATCCATCTACGACACTGGGAAAAGATTAGAATTCAATACGGCCGTGTTCCAGGCGACATGTGTGGATTCAACAGTAATACCTTTTGTGACAGGAAAACTAAATTCGAGTCTTGGTTGCTACGGATGCCGAGAAGCTACAGATGCACTTGATGAAGAAAACCTCATAGGTATACCTTACACAGAACTTGAAAGAATCACCCGGAACCTTCAAAAACTTGCCGCAAAGCCTATGAAAAGGGCAAGATCAAAGGAAGCATTGAAGTCGTTCAGTGGATGTGGATCTGACAGTGAATGATAGTATAAAAGGAGGAATGAGATGAACGATCAACAGAACCCAATGGAAATGATGCAGATGATGATGTCAGGTGGAAAAATGCCTGAGATGATGCAGAAATGTATGGCTACTTTGGAAACAATGGCAAATGCTGTTGAAAAAAGTGCAGAGCTTGGGGCATATGCAACACCTGAACTGCACAGAATGTTCGAAGAATGGATGGATAGTACCAGTGGAGACCTTTTGGAGGCACTGGAAGAAACTCAGGATATAGGGGAGCTCTCCAGTAAGCTGGGATTGTCAGAGCAGAGTATTAACGTACTCCTTTTAAGGCTTGCATCTATGGGAAAAGTCCAAATAAAGATAACAAAGGCTTAATGAGAAATTGTTTCTTTAACCATTAATATTTAAAGCTTTATTTCAACTTGTTACTTATTGGTAGTTCAAGGGAAGATAAATTCTTTCTATGATAAAAAGGGAAGAAAGTATCTTCTCAAGACACTTTTTTAACATCCGATACATAATCATAGATCAGAGCTGCAACAAGTGCTCCAATGATAGGTCCGATCAGGTATATTGGGAATTGCCACCACAGATTTTGCCCGCCTAACAGGAACTCTGCAATATATGGACCAAAGGTACGAGCCGGATTCAGGGATGAACCCGTTATATTACCTACTACCGTGATATCCGCAGCAACCACAAGGCCTATGGCAAGACCTGCAAATCCCCCTGGAGCCCTTTTATCAACAGCAGCCCCCATAATGGTAAGCATCAGGAAGAATGTTGCCACAGCTTCACATAATATTGCTTGCCCATAGCTCACACCGTCGAACATGGCAGTTGCGCCAAGACCGGTTGCAACGGCCCTTGAACCAAGAATGCCCACAATGGTAAAGGATGCCAGACTTGCACCTATGAGCTGGGCCACGATATAACTGACCATATCCGAAGTTTTCATGCGCTTTGTAGCCCACAATGCAATGCTGACTGCCGGATTGATGTGCGTTCCCGAAATATGCCCGAAAGCATAGATCATTGCCAATACAGCAATTCCGAATGAAATTCCTATGGCAAACCATGCAGCAATGTCAATACCTATATTGAAAGTATTGCCAGGGATCGAAGTAGCCCCTTGTGTCAACAGGACAGTTGTCACAACTGAACCTGTCCCCAGGAAGACCAGTACATAAGTCCCTATCAATTCTGCGATGGATCTCTTAAACAGATCCTGTTCTGACATAAAACCACCTGCCTGAAAACAAAATGTGCCTCATCGAGGCACATCTGTGATCAAACTGCCTCCGTCCAGTTACAGTACTTGCACTTGTAATCGAAGTAGTTTGCCGCACAGAACTTGCAGGTACGTGCAGGCGAATGTGGTTCGGTCTTGTGTAGAGCTATAATGTTGGTCAGCATTGTAGCAGTTACGGGCTCACTTGTCAGCAGGCATGGGAAATCAGCCAGACGCATGAGTGCCGAGAAACGAACAGTGATGGCACATGCAGGATATGTGTAGCGCTGAGGGTTGTTGAGGACCTCGTTCTTCTCGATCGGACTAAGGTCAATTGGTATGCCCTGGACCATTCCGCCCATTCCCCTTGGCTTGTGATCTATGATACGTTCACCCTTTTCGATCAAGTCCATGAAGTCAACGTTGTGAAGTTCAGCTGCGGCACCTCTTGTTGGATTGGTGAGCACAAGGTTATGGAATCTCTTGACCAGCAAGTCGAGAACCATCATAGTTGTGAATCCATCCATCCAGAGTATTTTCGTAGTTGCTCCTGCGGCTGCATCTGTTGCAATGGTCAGTGGTGAGTATTCATCTTTGAACTTGCCCATGGCATTCTTCATGGTCCCGTCCATGACGTCTGTCACGGCATTGATAACTGCCATTACGACATCATCTTTTGTCATGTTGAACATCGACTGGGATATGTGATGAGCAACATCTCCCACACCATATGCAGGAACTGTGACGATATTACCGTAGAAAACATCAGCATCCATTGCAGCTTTTATAGTTGGCTTCATTTTCTGCTTATACTGACTCATGTATTTCTTCACATCAAAAGACGTGTGACCAGCTTCGTCCATAAGCTTGGCCTGCGCAGCCATGGGTGCATCATAGACCATCTGAAGCATCTCAATTTCTTCTTTAACAGCTTCATCAGGAGTCTTGCCGTTCTCAATTGCCATCTGGAACTTGGCACCTATTCCGTATGATGTGTTCATTCCCCAGGACTTGGAGGAGAGTATTGCACGCTTGTGGTCTACAGGGATGTCTGTTTTCTGCAGTATCCTGTTAACGACATTGCTGGTGCTTCCAGGAGAAAAAGCAAAGTCTACCACACATGTAGGACCATAGAAGCCTGCATATCTTCTGATGGATTCTTTACCTATAAGTGCCTCTGACCTGCCAATCCTGTCAATAAACTTTTCCACTGAATCCCTGAAGGCTGGGTCTTCCTCATACAATATGTCCAATATAGGAGGCGTCTGATAATGTTCTACGTAAGGATCATCTTCCGGCCTTACACTGTCGGTTAACCCGGAGAGGACCTCATAATGCGTGTTAACTGAATTGATGTGCAGATCGAATACTTCTTTGCACTGTTCACCTTTGGGCTGCATTTTATTGACTGCATCTACGTATGGTTTTGCATCCTCTACTTTAAAAGCAGTGCCTCGCTTCTTATTTATAGTGCTTACAACTGCCTTCTGTGCATTCATGGCTTCTATTGCCATTTTGTCATATATCTCTTTCATATTTAACTCCCCTATACGAAAGATATGCTCAAAACAATCAAGATGCTCCGCACACTAAATTTACCAGGCCTTTAAAGATAATACCCTACATTAACAAATAGAGCATCGCTTAAATATTTCAAATCATTTTGACATACCCACATAATATCCTTTTGTATAATGGTATTTATATTTAGTGGAGTCTGTAATGGAGAGATTCCCATAAACGAATTATCAGTTATTATATGGACATGAAAAATCAGCCATGTTTTCAACCTGCTTTTCTCATCAGCGCAAAAAAGAAATAAAATCATCCTCCATTTTAATACATGGCTACGGACCAAAAAGAGACAACTCAAAAAACAACCTCACAAAACACATCTGCATCAAATGAGGATATTGATGAGGATGAGGACCTTTTATACACTTACATGCCAAAAAAGGATGCTACACAGATGCGATGGAACACTAATTTGTGCAGGAAACCTGGAAAATAAGAGAAATAAAAATAAATAATGCCAGAAAATATATGTGGCATACTACTGTTCACACTTTTTAAGAGTTGCTGACATTGTTATTGTATGTATCTCTAAGTGCCATCAGAGGATCACCCACTCCTACAACAATGATTTTAGTTTCTATAGGAGGATGAGGCCAATTGTCAGGTGCCGTTATTTGTTTTGATACATTCACGATTGTATCAGCTTTAATGATACCACATCGCCTCTCATAATCAAGTACTATAGACTGCCCTATTTTGGTAGCGTAATCTACTGCATCAGCATAATTATCAAAACGTTCTCTGCCTTCGGAAGAAAATACAAGAAAATCATTATCTGGTGTAAGCAAAGAAGCTGGTTTGATCATAATTTCCACTCTCTTCACGCTTTTTCCGACAAGTGCCCCTACTGCATTTCCCACACGGGCAAATTGTGGAACCTGCACGTCCGCATCGATCAGAGATTTCAGATCATCTACATATGCAGGGACAGGACCACCAAGCAGCACTACTGGAATATCGGTTTTGAACCTCGCAGGATAGTTGCCACTCAGAACCTCATCTATTGCATTTGTCGGTATCGTGGGTATTAGGAATGACAGTAGATCATGAGCCATATTCAATGTAAAAAGATCTTTGACATGCCTACAAAACTCGTATTTGCCCATATTAGCATACTTAGCTAAATAAAAAGCTCCCGTTTCTGATGCTTCTTTGTTCCATTGCTCATATTCTCCAAGTACGTGAAGCACATCAGTCGGCGTAAATCCAATGGCCTGGATAAGTTTTTTATTAATAAGCGAATCCAGTGTTTTATTGACGAGCATCATTTCCTTAGCATCAGTCATATTGGTTATTTCACTTACAGGGACCGGCTCATCGCCTATTAGTCTGAGTATATCCTTTTCTTTTTCTTTCAACCCTTTAGCTTCATACTCCGTTCTGACAACGAATTTTGTTTGTTGATAGTTCTCATTTGTGTCTTTGCGCAATATCATTTTGTTATGCTTTAATCTGTAAAGAAAATCAGGATAGAGGTTTGCTGCCACGCACAGAGGTATAACCCGCCTGGGACCGATATGCACTCTTTTATCATTTACCCAAACATGGCTATCCCCGCCCAATGCCGAAGTTTCCATCTTCATGGCCTTTACTCGTGTCATCCAGCCGCCTACTATGCAACCCTCTGAACTTATCTGAGGAATGCCATCCTTGATAGCTGCCACATCAGTGCTTGTGCCACCAACATCAATGACCGCACACGTGTCAACCTGTGAAAGGTATGAAGCACCAAGAATACTTGCGGCTGGACCTGAGAATATTGTTTCAATGGGTTTTTCCAGGGCATCTTCTATGTTGTAGACAGAACCGTCACACTTTAGCATCAATATCCTGGCATTGATACCGCGCTTTTTTATATCTGAAACAACTGCATTTACGAACTGATAGGTGACGGGTATCAGCTGAGCATTGAGAACGGATGTTACAGCTCTTTCATATACCCCCAGTTCCTGGGACAGTTCATGACCACATACAACTGGGAGGTCGATCATAGTGTGAATAATGTTCTTTACTTTAAGTTCATGTTCGGGATTACGTGTACCAAAGTATGCAGAAACAGCATAAGCTGATACCCATTCTTTAGACCTCTCCACATAGTTTTTTACAGCTTCGGTATCAAGAGGATATTCCTCTTCACCGTTCGTGTCATGTCCGCCCGATACAAAAACAACGCTCTCAGCAGGATAGTTTTTATCTTTTGGTTGCTCACCCACCAGTATCAAACCAACTGGTTTGCCCGTATTCTCAAGGAGCGCATTTGTAGAAAGAGTGGTAGATACTGAAACCAGATTAACATCTTTCAAATAGTTCTGGTCCAATTCATCCAGTACATTTTTAATGGCCTGCTCAATGTAAGGATAAGTGGTAAAAGATTTTTTTGCATCAACGATCATCCCATCTGACCCCCTAACAATAACAGCGTCAGTATAGGTCCCTCCTGCATCGATCCCTAACCCATAATGCATTATATATCACTTCTTTTTGTCTGTAACTGAAAACGTTCATTTTTCGGAAGATTTGGAGTATTAAATCTTCAAAGTAAACGGCGTTAACTATTAAATAACAATGAATGGTTAGTATTTAACAATATCCATTTCAAATAAATTCAAAACATCATTGGATGTATGCGCAATCCTTTAAAATGCAAAAATGAAGTGATAACGGCATCAATAGATATTTTTGTCGTTACGATAGGCTGCTCTTTCCTGCATGTCTCTCTATGTTTCCTATGAATTCATTCATCTATAAGATTCATTTGTTCTGAAGAATTCTGAGTCGTTATTTTTAAATATCATATCGACACTCATAAATATGACTTATAGGCGATCATTCGTAAGCGAGGCATGTTCAATGAGTAAAATTGGAAAAAGTCTATTTGGATTGTTCACGGGGAACAATAAAAGTTCTTGTTGCGGCGGTTCTTTGATGTTGAGTGTCAAAAAAGTCAATGTTGACGGTAAAGACATGGATATTGCTGGAATGGATGAGGAATTTGCAAAACATTTGGCAGCAGGCGCAACACCAGATACAGTTAATGGTGACGAACTTTCGATCAGCCTGTTGCGCATGAATAAAATCCAGGGTATTGACAGTGGACTTTTCAAGGCCGCTGTTCTCAAGGAGTAAAAAGTATACTGGCAGGATAATAAAAAGTAGTTCATATTTATGTACGTTGATATGATTCGGTGTGATTTTGCTACTTAAGTGCAGATATCTCAGGAGGTTCAAAAATGAGTTTTCAGTGTGCAATATGTGGAAAAGAAGAAAACTCTTTGCTTAGGGTGAATCACAAGAATCTTGGAAACATAAAGCTCTGTGTAGATTGCTGGTCCGCAGAGAATAGTAGGAAAAAACTGCTTCCTGTAGAAGATAGGAGATTTTGTTGCAGATAATGTAAGGAAATGAGGTATTCTTGTGATTTCGGAAAGGAAAGAAGTAGAGACTGACAGATTAAAGCGATTCATATCTGACAGGCATGAGTATGGGTCAAGGGCACAAAGACTTAGTTCTCTTGTAGAGAAACTGAATGAAGAAGTTTTATTGTCTGAAGTCAAGATCTTCAAGGCTCTGGCAGATATCAACCGTCTCAAGATCATAAATCTGCTTAAAGAAGGAGAACTTTGTGCCTGTGAACTGACAATTGCACTTCCCAATTCTCAATCGACTGTTTCTCACCATCTTTCAGTACTGAAAAACGCGGGCCTGATCAAAGAAAGAAAAGATGGAAAATGGTCCTATTTCCGCCTGTCGGACGGAGCTGTGATCGAACTGCTCAACCAGGCAAATCTGCTTACAGAAGATTGAACTTCAATATATCAGGTAAGTTTGGAAGATGATGATTTTCGAGTGTGATCAAGATGTTTTTGGATAATTTAGGCGTGGCGGTTAATTTTTTCATTGAAATCGCCGTAGAACTTACGGTTCTGTTTATAGGCATAACCTTTCTTGTTGGGCTCATTCAAGAATATGTACCGGAAGAAACCATAAAGAAAGCGCTCGGAGGAAAGAATAAATTCGCAGGCAGCATCCTCGGAACAGGATTCGGTGCGCTAACTCCTTTCTGCTCATGTTCGACCATACCGCTTTTACTGGGAATGCTCAGAGCCGGTGTTCCTTTTGCTGCGGCAATGTCTTTCCTGTTCGCATCCCCATTGCTGAATCCGGTGATTATATCCATGTTCGTCATTCTGCTGGGATGGAAGATAGCTGCTCTCTATTTCACTGTCACTTTCGTGGCTACGATCATTATCGGTATTTTGCTTGAAGAGCTAGGCTTTGCTGATCAGGTAAAATCAGTGATGTTCATGCAGAATGGTTGTGATTGCCAATTGGCAACAGACGCAAGGTCCAGAGTGCAGCGATCTGCTGGATTTGCATTTAATCTATTCCGCCAGCTTATGCCTTATCTCCTGCTTGGAGCGGCCATTGGTGCATTCATTCACGGGTTCGTACCTGCGGAGATCATTTCCCGCCTCGCCGGACCAGGTAATCCCCTCGCAGTCCCTGTGGCTGCAATTATCGGTATTCCCATATATATCCGTGCTGAGACCATGATCCCTATCGGACTGGCGCTCATTGAAAAAGGAATGAGTATAGGGGCCGTCCTGGCACTGATAATCGGAGGCGCAGGAGCCAGCATACCCGAGGTGACATTACTTTCCGCCATATTCAAAAAGAAACTGTTGGCAGCCTTCCTTCTGACCGTATTCACTATAGCTGTGGCAGCTGGATATCTGGCCAACCTGTTGATAATGTAAAAACCTAAAGAAAATCGAGAGATTCCGTCAGGATTGCTGCCGGAATCCTGGTATTATTCCCCAAATGTTCCGGTAATCCAATCTTTGATCTCATCCCGGATTTGCCTGAACACCCTGAGTTGTTCCTCTTCTGAACCCACAGCCGATGCTGGGTCTTCAAAGCTTTTGTGGATCACTTTTCTTGCTTTGGGAGAATTGTTATCTTCTGAAGTCGGCAGTTCAAAAGGCATACTGCAGACAGGGCAGGCCTGTTTGGCCTGGTCGCAGACAGTTACAGCAATGTCAAATATAATGTCCTGTAACTCCCTGGAAGTTTTGGAGTGCTGAGCAGAGATGTCGATGCCAATCTCATTCATGACCTTGATAGCGCGGGGATCCACACGAGTGGCCTCTACTCCTGCGCTATATACTTCATAACGGCCTCCATAAGTGGCTCTCAGGAGACCCTCAGCTATCTGGGATCTGGCTGAGTTGTGTGTGCATAAGAACAGCACCTTCTTTTTTTCCTGTGATTTCATAATTGACATGACCTTCCGGTTTAGATGTGATGACATATTTGAGTTATGGTCGACTGCTCTTAAGGTTGCATCTAAAGATTAGTAAATGTTTTTCTCACTTTCCAGTTTCCTTATTCATCTCTCTTGTTATCCCCTTCATCATCTCTCCGACAAGATTCGCCTTTTCACAATGAGAAGCCTCTTTCGGTTTACAGTTAAGAAGAACGCTCATTAATCTGTCAGCCAGGCGGTAGATTTCCATATCTTCAAGTGTCATCAGGAGGTAGGACAATCTTTCGCTAAACTCCCTGCATTTATCGTGGTTACAGACTGCCTGCTCATGCAGCCTGCATATAGATAGAAGTTCTTCCACGATGTCTTCCGGGATATCCTCATCCATAATGATCTAGCGTTCGGCATGCCCTTGAATAGTTTAAACGAGGGCAGGATTCCCAAACGTGATTGATGCTTTCAGCCCTTTTTTATTTTGGATATCATTCTTTGCTGGATCAAAATTTCATATTTTCTCCAGCTATTCTCATCAATTTCCGGCATGACATATTTTGACGCTTCTTTTCTCTCTTTACAAACACAGGAGTCTATTTCCTTCTGAATTGATTCCGGATCAGTGATATCTATTAGATCAACAATTTTAATTTCTCGCAGAAAGCGGTTTATTGCTTTCATGGGGATCTCATCAAGATAAGGAATTACACCTTTTGAGCCTATTATCTTTTTATAGCCGCCCATGGTCGAGACCCCGTTTTCTACAAGTGCCATAATGGACTGGCCTGCAAAGTGTTTGCTTTCTTTTCCACAGACTATCAGACAGCTGATCCCGGGATTTGAAAGTACGTTGACAATTACTTTCTGTATTCCGAAATTCTCTGTGAAACAAGTGCCACATATTGCATAATTTTGAAGGTGAAGTGTCTGGTAATCTGAAGCAAGTGTCACGACTGCAACCAGGGATGTAGGATCGCCTGTAACATAATCTCCATCTGTTACCGGCCAGTCGTTAGTATGTGTTGGCTCTATTGCAGTCATGCTATCCACTTGTATAGTTTCAGTTTTGTTTTAATTACCCAGAACGGTCTCAACTTTGGCCATGATATCTTTTACATCACTTTCTTCCAGGTCCAGGCTTCCGCCTTTTTTCATACCGAGCTCGCTTATCACTATACTCTTATCAACTGTAAAACCTGCACGCTCCAGTGACTTCTTTGCACATACAAGGAGACAACCATCAATTGCGACGATCTCATCTGTGCCTTCTGTGCTCTTTATGATTCCAGGGACATCGCCCCCTATTCCGACAGTACACATTATCTTGCCTTTTCCCTGTTTAGTAAGCTCAACTGCTACTTTATTTGACATCTGTCCCACATTGGAGCCACCTGCACACGCATACAACCCTATAATTGCTGCCTCACATGCACATTTCACTCCTTCCGCCATTTTCAGTTCTTCTGCCATGATATATCCTCCGTTGTTCTGATACGTATTATGATAGCCATTCCTTTACTTTCTCTATCGTCGGGACCTTCCCTGCCATCTTTACATCACCATCGATAACAACAGCAGGCGTGATCATTACGCCATAATCCAATGCAGCATTTATGTCCTCGACTTTGACAACTTCTGCGTTGACACCAAGCTCAGCGACAGCCTGCTCAACTAGTTCCTTTGTCTTCTTGCACTTTGCACAGCCTGTTCCAAGAATTTCTATTTTCATCATATCACCTTTACTTATTGAATTATCATTTGAGAGAATAACATTTAACTTCACTTCCCTCTTTTTAGTATAGAAATCAGTTCATCCGCATGAGGCATGTTCTTCCTGATCTTGCCGAAAACTGCTTCCATTTCATATTCAACTCTGATGAACTCAGTCTGTAATGTTTCGGTATCAAAAACCACGCAGCTTGCACGAATGTCACCATCTCTGGGCTGGCCAACTGAACCGGGATTTATCATAGTCACATCTCCCACTTTTCGTATGAAAGGAAGATGGGAATGACCCATAAATATGAAATCGGCATCAACCTCTTTTATATACTCCTTTATTGTTTCTTCCGGAGTATCCGGTTTGATGTAATCATAGAAGGACAGGGGACTGCCATGTGCGAAGTAGAGTTCCTTCCCGTTCTCTGTCCTTTCAATATTCATAGGTAGTTTGCGAAGGAAATCCATCTGTATATCATTTAAGATATCTGTGGTATATTCCCTGGTTGCTAGGGAGAGATGTTTGTACTCATAACCACAACCACATTCCATTCCAAAAGCTACTGCATTATCATGGTTTCCTCTGACTGTTGGCACTTTCTGTTCCATCAGCAGATCTATACATTCTTCTGGTGATGGCCCATAGTCCACAAGATCACCGAGGCAGATGACAGTATCATGGGGTACAGCCATGACTGCATCAAGTGCTTCCTTGTTTCCGTGTATGTCTGAAATGATCAATAACTTCATTTATTACACCTTTTTTAACTTACACTATATAGTAGTCGAATGCGAATCCAGAGATCATTGCCATTATGACTACCAGCACAATATACGAAAGTCCTTTTTGAATGCCCATAACCCTGCTGATCACTATCATGCTGGGAAGACTCAATGCCGGGCCGGCGAGTAGCATAGAGAGAGCGGGGCCTTTAGCCATTCCGAGGATAGTAAGAGCACTGATTATAGGGACTTCTGTGAGCGTGGAGAAATACATTAGTGCAGCGGCTATAGAAGCAATAAAGTACGACATGAAATTGCCACCACCAACGTATTTTACCACGATCTCGGAAGGAAGCAGTTCTACAATGATACCTGCGAAGAAAACGCCTATGAGCAACAGAGGAGCTATCATCTTAACAAGGAACCATGTTTCCTGCATCCAGCTTGCCCTTTCTTCTTTGGTGTACCACTTAAAGGACAGGTATACGGTAGCAGCTATGAGAGGGATCTCTACTAGAGCCAGATAGGTCCATGATTGTATTATCTCAGGGATGACAAGTATTGCCAGTAGCAGCAGGAAAATATAGACTGTATGGGAGTGCTCCTCGCCATTGAACGTCTTAATCCCTTTATGCTCGCCTGCCCTTCTTTCATATAGCACTGCCATTATCAGCCCGATCACTATCGATAGCACAATCGCTGCTATTGCCCTGGCGACCCCAATATCATATCCCAGGATCTTTGCTGTATAGACAATAGCCAGAATATTGATGGCTGGTGCAGAGAACAGGAATGTGGTGGCTGGTCCTATTCCAGCCCCCCTTTTGTAGATTCCTGCGAACAATGGAAGCACTGTACAACTGCATACCGCAAGCAGGCAACCAGAAACCGCTGCTACTGAGTAAGAAATGTATTTTGGTGCATCAACACCAAAGTATTTCAGCACCGATTCCTTTGAGAAGAGTGATGCTATGGCACCTGCCAGGAAAAAGGCCGGAACCAGGCACAGCAATACATGCAACGCCAGGTATTCCTGGACAGATTGCAATCCGACATTTATTAGATGGAACAGATAATCTTGAGTCATGTGTTTCAAATATATTTGAAGCATTCTATTTAAGACTTTGTATTTCAAAAATAATTGAAACGCTTATATATAGGAACTGACATTGAACTTATATAATCATCAAAATCAAAGAATGGAGAATCAGTATGACAGAGGTAACTATAAATTCGAATATATGCGGCTTTGTACATCATGTACATGGTAAACGAGATGGGAAAAATATCATTATTGATATTGATACTGATTGTGAGAAGATCAAGAAAATGTCACATATGGAAATACCCATGGATCAGACGCTTGACATCAAGGACAATTATGTCATATCTAAAGCACAGGAAGCGAAATGTTCCTCTAACTGTCTTGTGCCCTGTGGAGTCTTACACGTGTGCAGGATGGAAATGGGTATGCTATCAGAGTCCCTGGCGAAGAAATATGGTAAAATTAGTATAGATTTTAAATAGCTTAATGTTTTTGGCGCAGTAAAGATAAAAGGAATTTTGATCTAAGGAGAAATATGAAAATCCCAGAACAGATATCAAAGGAAATAGAGATAATCGGTGGGATAGACAAGATCATTGAAAGACTGCCGGACGAAAATAAGATGATCAGACAAAGCAATATATATTACGCACTATCATCTCCGCTAAGGCTAAAAATATTGAACCTTCTTTCGATACAACCGCTTTGTGCATGTGTTATACAAAAAATAACTAAAACATCTCCCTCTAAACTTTCTTATCATCTTTCAGTGCTTGCTGATAACAATCTGATAGAAGGAAACAGAGAAGCTTCATGGATTACATACAGTCTTACAGAATTGGGTAAAAAGTATGTTTTCCATAGTAATATTGGATGATATTTATTTACAAACAATTTCTGGCTCTGTAAAAGACCTATCAAAATTACAACCTATCGATTAAAATCGGCAAATCTATTCAATGATAGACAATACTGTTTAAATTATCTTATCGCCTAATTTTCATCAGAATATCGAGGATTTCTACAGAACCTTAAATTCTTCTATTTTTAACAAGCCTCCAGTAGTGATAACCTAAAGATGTCAATCTACAAGATTTAGATTCCATTGCAGCAAAGTATATATTATCGGCATCAACTGCGACTACTAATCCTACACGTTGTAATTTTTGTAGATTCTTGAAGACAGCAATATTATCTGGGTTTGCATATGGCTCTATAACAATGTGTTCAACATCATCCATATTTGTATCCTCATAGGATGGGTCTAGTTTGAATTCATCCTGAGGATTTGGAAAATATTCCACTATCTTTCGAAGTATCTCCGATGATACTTGTTGGGTTACAGTGCGCAATGAAGTAAATCTGGTTACGTTTGTTTTAAATACCGGTCTTTGCTCCCAAGCACCAAGTGCTTGATCAATATAAGCTACACCTCTAGGTGAAACATGTCCTCTTATATCTGCTGCTCCACCCTGA
>OBLN01000535.1_pt1 | contig 13647 bp, 11 predicted proteins | sample 1519301 | NCBI WGS metagenome assembly OBLN01 (sample SAMEA2452533, study PRJEB22499) | sediment metagenome | reverse complement strand
TTTTGGGGATCGTCAGAGTTTCATGGACGGTGAATCCGGCTTCTTCAAGCATCTGAACCCATTGCGAGCGGGTATAGGCCTGCACATGGGTCGGGTCCCGCATCTTCTCCATGGATTGGTAGAAATTAGCGATTTCAGAGTCGTCCGGTAGCAGGGTATCTATGATGACCATGCGACCGCCTCGCCGCAGAACACGAAAAAACTCCCTGACGGCCCGAGGAACATCAGGGAAATGGTGCGGAGCGATTCGGCAAGTGAGAAGAGTAAAGGCCCCAGACGGAAAGGGCAGATCCTCTGCGTCCGCTTCACGAAAGGTGACATTTTCGACCCCACCTTCCTCGCTGATATACTCCTGCGCTTTTTTCAGCATCTGCATGGTAAGGTCGGAAGCGACAACGCTGCGAACTTTGGGGGCGAAGTAGAGGGCCGTATGGCCCCCACCGCAGGCGACATCCAGGAGAATGTCGTCAGGCGTTGGCTTGAGGAGGCGGTCGGCTTCAGCCAGGTCATCTCCTCGGGCGAAACCCCGATCCCTGACATAGCCATCGGCCGTTCTGCCAAACTGCTCTCTTACCTTGTTTTTGAAGTCATTTTTCATGGTTCTTCCGGCCCTTTGCATGATCTGAAGGCAGTATTTCCTGAAAACGGATGTCGCTTTTTGTTTTTCAAAACTTTAACAGGTTAAGATATTTTCGCCTCACGAGAACAAAGAAATTTTATTCGAAAAGCAAAAATTTGGCGGAGAATAGCATGAACTAAGGCTCTTGAAAAGGCTTGTTTGGCCGGCTCTTGGCTAGGGATCTTCTGTCGCGGTGGCGGGCATAAGCGTGGCCAAAAGGGTTTCAAGATCTGTCATTAATTGTGTCAGGTTGTCAACGTGCGCACTGGACAAGTCAGGAACTTCACCCAGAATGGTGGCAAGGCGCCGGGTTGCGCTAAGGGCCGTTTTGCAGTTCTCGGCCAGCGTTTGGTCGGGGTCTTTTCTGGCGCTGGTAACTTCCCGAAACTGCTTGCGAACGGTTGGGAGACTACGGTCCTGCTCGATAACCGCCGTGCGCAGGGCGTCGAATTCTTCTGGAGGGAAATTCTGCTCCTCCCGGGCTTGGCGAAGAAGGTCGATGGAACGGAAGTCGGGCAAGGGTTTCAGTTCACCCTTGCGGGCCAGAAGTGCCGGTTCCTCTTTTTCCAGGTAACGATAAGCCAGCGTGAGTTTTTCTGCCGTCGGTTTTTTAATACGGACTTCACGAGAACAGTATTCCTCAAAGGAGGAATAACCCCAGTGGCTGAAAAGTTTTTCGCGACTGACCAACAACAGCTGCTCCCCTAATTCAACCCAGGATGACTTGAATCGTTTAGCCACATCCAGCACTCGATAGCGTTCCGAGCCGGGATCAAGCTCCTGCATGAGTCGTTCGATATGGATTTCACCGGATGTTTTGGGGGCGTCGTTCATGTCCTCTCCTTCGTCTGCATATCTTCAGGCGCCGAAGTCTAGCATATGGATGGGGGTTGGTGAAGTAGAATTGCCTTGGCTCCTTCTGGCGATGTCAGTACAATGTCGCGCAAATATTCAGGCCGGTTTCAGTAGGGATCTTTGGGCAGGAGGCGATGTGGCAAAAGACGCTGGGTTCATCGTAGGACCCGAAACAGTGAGAATGGTTGAACTGGGGCACCCGTGGGTCATTGCGGACCGCTACACCAAAAGGTGGGCCACAGGTCGTGCTGGCGATATTGTCGCTCTGGTTGATGAGAACGGCGGGTTTGTCGGGACGGCCATGCGTGATCCGGGGGATCGCATCACCGCCCGGCTGCTTTCCCGACATCCCATGAAGCTGGATCGAAACTGGCTCGAAATGAGGGTCAGCCAAGCTGTGCGTCTGCGTGAGAACCATCTCGATCTGGAGGGGACCAATGCCTTTCGACTCATCAACGGCGAAGGCGATTTTCTGCCTGGACTCACCGTAGATCGGTATAAAGACCATCTCATGATTCAGCTGTATTGCGGAGGCTGGAAGCCCTATCTGGGGCTACTGTCCGAAGTGCTCCAGAAGCTGTGCAGTCCACGCGGTATTTATGAAAAACCCCGGCCCCAGGACACCCGCAATCTTGCCGCCAGCCGGGATGATAAAAAAATGAGTCGCCTTCTTTGGGGAGAGCCGGTCTCGGGGAAACTGGCTGTTCTTGAGAGTGGCCTGAATTTCCTGGTGGATTTGGGGGAAGGGCTCAATACCGGACTCTTCCTCGATCAGCGTGAGAATCGAGTCGATCTCATGGGCCGAGTCAAGGGGGCGCGTGTTCTTAACCTGTTTGCCTACACGGGTGCGTTTTCCGTAGCGGCGGCAGTTGCCGATGCGGCCAAAGTAACCAGCGTCGATGTGTCAGAGTCCTATCTTGATTGGGCCCGGGAGAATTTCGGCATCAATCGCCTCAACGCCAAGCGGCATGAATTTATTGCCGGCGATTGCTATGCTGTTCTGCAGGATCTCGAGCGACAGGGGCGCAGTTACGATGTCATCGTCATGGATCCCCCCAGCTTTTCCACCACCAGCAAAAGCCGGTTCACGACCCGCAAGGGAACTTCAGACCTGGTTGCCCTGGCTTCGCGTCTCCTGGTGGATGGTGGGCTGCTTATCACCTCATCCAATCTGCAGAAAATGGATGTCGCTGACTATCTCGAGGAATTGAGGCGCGGCGCTTTGCAGGGCGGTTGCGAGCTCAGGGTAATCAAGTTGGCGGGACAGTCAGCCGATTTTCCCTATCCCGTCACCTTCCCGGAGGGGCGCTATCTGAAATACGTCATCAGCGTAAAGCAGGAAGCCTAGGGTGGCTTAGTCCACGTCATCGAACGCTATTCTCGCCTGCCGAGTTTATCTGAAACGGTTCCTTGCGCCCGGTACGGCAGAAATACGTCCTGGTAAAGAAACTGGTAGCCGGACAGATTCTCTCTGGTCAGCACGGGGTGTCCGTTAGGCAGGATGAGAAAGGGTTCCAGCTGCTCACCGCCTACCGAGCCATGCCCTCCGACCTGATCATCAAAACAGACGATCCTGTTTCCATCGTACGCCCCGAACAGGATCAGGTCCCCGCAACTCTCCTGATTGGCAAAACGGCACAGCTCCGGGAATATCTTTTCAGGGTCACCGTAAGGGGCCAGGAAAGACAGTTGCGATTGGGCAGGGACTTGGTCGGGCTGCGCACAGAGCCGGCCGTGGCGGTGAAAGAAGCAGACCTGTCCGTCTTTGCCTCTGGCGATGAAAAATCCAATTCCCTTGTGTTGTGACAAAAACTGCAACAGCAAAGGTTGCTGGGCCTCCAGCTCGCACCAATGGAGCCTCTGGGGCGTTCCGGTCAAGTAGAGGTGGGCCAAAGAGCTGGAGTAGGTGATGACGATACCACCCTCCGGGTCAACTTTCAGGGTTTCGGGAACGAGGGCATTGATGCGACGCTGAAAAAACTTTTTACTGGCACGGTAGACCTGATGGCGCCAGCCTTTCGGGCTATCCAGTTCTTCCTCAAGGTATCCCAGTTGGAGGTGGGTGAATTCCAGGGGGCCGCTGGAGACGGTAGCCTCCTGGTTTTCGCGCAGGAAGGCGCTCACAGCCTCTCCCAGGGTCGCCCCGAACCGGTCCCGGAAGGGGTAGCCCGGCGTCTGGCCATGGTCGGAGAGGATAATGAGTTCATAGCGTCCGCCGGGCGCATGACGCAGCATCCGCATGATTTCGCCAATGCGCTTGTCCGTGTACTTCAGGTTTTTGAGCGCCTGGTGCGAGGCGGGGCCGAAGTGGTGTGCCAGTTCATCATAGCCGCTGTAGGTCGTGTAGATGTAAGGGACCCCGGCATAGATGTCGGCGATGACCCCGAACGTCTGGAGTTCGCGAAGAATCACGTTGCAGAAAATGCGGATGAAAGGGAAGAGCCCTTCACGCACTTTCCAGGGTCTGGTTTTGGCGAAATGCCAGCGGTCATAGATTTCCATGAAATACTCAAGGACCGAGGCCACCATCATTCGACAGACCCGTAGCGGATGAAGGACCAGTAAGAGAAGGATGCGGGAGCCACCGAAACGACCAAAGAGGGTCTGCGGGTGAGGGGAGGAGACGGTGAAGACGCTGCGGGCGGCACCGCCATCTAAAATGTTGGAGTAGGATGAGCCGCCTTCGAGCAGTCCGGAACGACCGTCGAACAGCTGCCCTCTGAATTTCTGTACGTGGTCGATGTCGTTGCAACTGAACAACTGCCCGGATTTTTTATCAAACCATCGGAAAGCGGGGATGCCTTCCTCAACGCCGTAAAATATGGAGGCTTGGGCGGCGGGCGTGGTGCTGGGCAGACCGGCCTGGTACTGTTTAAGCCCGTAGCCCCTTGAGAGGTGTCGTTCAATATTGGGAAGATACCCCTTCTCAAGGGCCTGTTTGAGATGGCTGGTGGAGAGACCGTCAAGCTGGATGCCGACAAAACCTGTCGAGAGCCCCGAGCGCCGTTTCTGCAAGCGCTCTTTACGAAAAGCGTAGAACTTGAAGAAGTAGTAGATTCGAAAAACCCTGTCCAGCAATTGCGTCCAGTGCACGGCATCATCTCCTTGATGTCTGTGCATCAAGTATAGCAGCCGCAGCGGAAAATCTCTAAGAAGTCAGGGGGATTATCGTTCGTGGAGATAAGAAAGCCGGGGCGAGGTGCCCCGGCTGTGAGGAGATGCTGCTGCTTTAGGCGACAACGCTGGCCTTGTTGATGACGACCGCTTCCTTGGGGACATCCTGGTGCATCCCTTTGTTGCCGGTGGCTACCTGCCGAATGGCATCGACAATATCCATCCCATCAATAACCTTGCCGAAGACAGCGTACCCGTATCCCGAAGGCGTCTCATTCTTGTGATCTAAAAAGGCATTGTCCTTGACGTTGATAAAGAATTGGCAGGTGGCGCTGTCAACGACCTGTGTGCGTGCCATGGCAATCGTCCCCCGCAGGTTTTTCAGCCCGTTGCTGGCTTCATTGCGGATCGGTCCGCGGGTCTTTTTTTCTTTCATGTCCGCGGTCATGCCCCCACCCTGGATCATGAAGCCGTCGATGACGCGATGAAAAATAGTACCGTCATAAAACCCACTGTTAACGTATTCAAGAAAATTGGCGGTTGATTTGGGAGCGTTTTGGGCGTCGAGTTCCAGGGTGATGTCTCCCATGGAAGTCTCCAGTCGGACAGCAGGATTCTTTTCGCTCATCGGTGTGTCTCCTTTTTGAAGGGATCGATTTCAGAAATGCAAAAGGCCAGGAGAAGTACTCCCGGCCCTGATTTGCTGTGGTGCCGAAGGCCGGAATCGAACCGGCACGGCCAGAAGCCATCGGTTTTTGAGACCGACGTGTCTACCAATTCCACCACTTCGGCAAAGCGGAGTGAATTATAGAAATATATGTGGCCACGGTCAAGGGATTTGAGCGTATCGACGAAAAAAAGAAGGGGCGTGTCGGTGGTCAGTCCAGGGTCTTTCTCCCGAGGGACATCAGGAAATTCCTGATATCCCTGTTTCGATTTTTTTGGTAAGGTTGCACCGGTATTGCTTGCGAACAAAGCCCCGCAAGCAAAAGGGCCCCGCATGGTGTGGGGCCCTTCCTTTTGGGGGGTAGTGCTAATGGAAAAAAAGTCCCCCGGCGAATAAACACCGGGGGCATAACAGGTACAACCATTCTGTGTGTTTCGACGTCTATAATAAAAAATTAGAAAATTATTAGTCAACGATTTTTTAGCTGAAATGGCTCAAATCACAAAAAAAGCCTGCGAAATAATTCGCAGGCTTTTTTTATTTGGTGGAGCTAAGCGGGATCGAACCGCTGACCTCTTGAATGCCATTCAAGCGCTCTCCCAGCTGAGCTATAGCCCCTTGTTGACGGAGCACTTTATATCAAAACGGATCGATGACTGTCAACAGGTTTTTTTAAGATATTTTCCATAGGTGCATCTTCGCCTTGCGATTCGGTTCCCCTAGAGGGTCAGGCTGACCAGAGAAAAGATAGCGGCCCCTATCAAGAACGGATCACACTGGCGAATTTTGCCCAAGCAAAGTTTGATAAGAACATAGGAAATAAGTCCGAAGGCCAGTCCCGTCGCGATGGAGTAGGTCAGTGGCATGAGGCTGAAGGTCAGAAATGCCGGAGCCCCTTCCTCGAACTGATAAAAATCGACCTGTCCGATCCCGCGCATCATGAATATCCCCACCAAGATCAAGGCGGGTGCCGTAGCATAGGCGGGAACGGCCGCGATGATCGGGGTAAAAAACAGGGCCAAAAGAAAAAGAAGGGCGGTGACAACGCTGGTGAGGCCGGTGCGCCCGCCATCGGAGACCCCGCTGGCCGACTCAACATAGGTCGTGGTCGTGCTGGTTCCCAGCAGGGCGCCCCCAATGGTCGCCATGGCGTCCGCTGTGAGCATCTTTGGCAGTCCGGGGATATTGCCATCCTTGTCCGCCATGCCGGCCTCGCGACAGACGGCCAGCATGGTTCCCAGGCTGTCAAAGAGGTCGACAAACATGAAAGAAAAAATACTGGCCCACATGGAAATTTTGAGAGCGGCCAGTATGTCCAGTTGAAAGGCGAGGGGAGCAGGAGAGGGGGGGATGGCCATCAGGGCGCTGGGCAGCGGGGATATTTTCAGCACCATGCCTATGCCGGCCGTGATGAGAATCGCCAGCAGGATGGAGCCACGAACGCGCCGGACTTCCAAAATAATCGCCAGCAGGAGGCCGATGAGTCCAAGAACGGCCATGGGTGTGAATGTGCCCAGTTGCACCAGGACGGCTTCGCTTTTGACAATCAGCCCGAGATTCTGCATGCCGATGAACGCAATAAACAGGCCGATGCCAACCGAGGTGGCCAGGCGTAGCGAAAGGGGAATGGCGTGAACGATACGCTCCCGTACACCCAGCCAGGTGAGAATAAGGAAAAAGACGCCGGAGAGAAAGACGACACCCAGAGCTGTTTGCCAGGGAACGCCTTGTCCCAGGACGAGGGCGTAGGTGAAAAAAGCGTTGAGGCCCATTCCGGGAGCCATCATAAGGGGGGCGTTGGCCCACAAAGCCACAAGGAGAGTGGCCAGTGCGGCGGCCAGGCAGGTTACGGTAGTCAGTGCTCCTTTGTCCATGCCAGCTTGAGCCAGCATGGAGGGGTGCACGAAAATGATATAGGCCCCGGTGAGAAAAGTAGTGACGCCGGCAGTGATTTCTGTGCGGACATTGGTGCCGTGCTGGTGCAGCTGAAACAGCTTCTCGAGCATGGAGTGCCTCCGAAAAGAGTGATGTGGTCGGTTGAGGTTGGAGAAAAGGCTATGAAAAGTGTTAAACAAAAAAGCCGGAGGAAAACCCCGGCTTTTGAGTAGCGTCAGTGTATCGCCTTACAGGGAAATACCGGTCAGTCGGGTGAGTGCTTCCATGTATTTTTCCCCGGTTTTGCGAACGATCTCTTCGGGCAGGCTGGGGGCTGGCGCCTTTTTGCCCCAGTCGAGGGTTTCCAGATAGTCCCTCAGAAACTGTTTGTCGAAGCTGGGTTGGGCGCCACCCGGCTGATACTGGTCCTTGGGCCAGAAGCGGGAGGAGTCAGGCGAGAGCGCTTCATCAATCCAGATCAGTTCTCCCTCGTAGAGTCCAAATTCGAACTTGGTATCGGCGATGATGATGCCCTTGCCATCGGCAATGTTGCGAGCTTTTTCGTAAATGGCCAAGGTGGCCTTTCGGACCGCTTCGGCCATTTCAAGGCCGCAGAGCTCTACGACCTTGTCGAAGGCGATGTTTTCGTCATGTTCGCCAAGCTCAGCTTTGGTGGAGGGGGTAAAGATAGGGGTGGGCAGCTGTTGGCTTTCTACCAGTCCTGCCGGCAGGGGAATGCCGCAGATGCTTCCCTGCTTCTGGTATTCCTTCCAGCCTGACCCGGAAATGTAGCCGCGCACAATACACTCTACAGGCAGGGGCTTGGCCTTTTTGACCAGCATGCTGCGTCCTTCGAGCTGGTCACGATATTTGTGGGTTTCCGAAGGGAAATCCGCTACATCCGTGGAGATAACATGATTGGGGATGATGTCCTGCATCTGGTCGAACCAGAATTTGGAAATCTGGGTTAGTACGAACCCCTTGTTGGGGATCCCTTCGTTCATGATTACGTCAAAGGCAGAGATGCGGTCGCTGGTGACAATTAAAAGATGTTCACCAAGGTCAAAGATATCACGGACCTTGCCGTGATTGACCAGTTTGAGATCAGGGCAGTTGGCTTGCATTAAGACCGGCGTCATGGCCTTACTCCTCTTTAATCTTTAAGGGCGCTAAGAATCGTGGGAGCGATGGTAATCTCCGATTGCTCCCGCAGGCTTTTAAGGGTTTCCACCAGTTTCTGCTCTTGTTTCCGCGCCAGCAGGGTTTCTCTGAGGGTGTCTCGTATGGCGGGAGTCAGGGCAGCCATATCGGCTTCCTGGCGGTTTTTCAGGGCGGCGACCAGGTATTGTCCGTTGGTGGTGTAGACTTCGGGCGCCGCCGGGTTCTCCTTGGAGAGAGAGAAGGCGACCTGCGCCAATTCGTTGAGGTCGCCGATCCGGGGGACGAAGGACCCGTAGGACCGGGTGAAAGAGCCGGTCTCTTCGACGGGAAGTCCTTGCTGTGCCGCCTGGGATGACAACGATTTGCCAGACTCAATGCCTTTCAGGACTTTCCGGGCAGCCTCTTGGGCCAATTCGCGACTTTTCTCCTGACGAAAGGCCATCTCGACCTGACGTTGCACTTCGGTCAACTCCGGCAGGCGGGAGGGGCGCTTTTCCTTAACTCCATAGAGAATGATTTGGCCCGGGAGAACGACAGGGCGGGCGAGTTCTTTCGCTTCAAGGGTGAAGGCTACGCCCGAAATTTCAGGGACCATGCCGAGACCGTCAATGGCCTCCTGGCGAGAAAAGAAGCCGGTTTCATGCAACTCGAGGTCGTTGGCGGCCGCTGCTGCAGCCAGATCCCCACTCTTGCGGTTGATGTTGTAGGCATCCATAGCTGCTTCCATGGCCATCTGCTGGGATTTTTCCACTTTTAGACCGGCTTTGATTTCCTCCAGAACATCGGCGAAAGGTTTGATGCCCGCCTCAATATAGCCCTCGCTGCGAATGATGTGAAAACCTTCGGAGGTTTGTACGACCTCGCTGAGGTCGCCGGGTTTAAGGGCGAATGCTGCTTCGACGAATTCCCTGCCGGCCTGATCGCGAGTGATGTAGCCCATCGCTCCGCCATTGGCCGCGGTAGCGACGTCATCGGAATGTTTGCGGGCCAAGGAGGAGAAGTCCTTTCCGGCACGAATCTCGTCCAGTATTTTCTGGGCCAGTTGTCGTTTCTTTTCCAGTAATTCAGACGCGGTCCCCGCCGCCGCTTTGATCAGGATATGCGAAATTTTCGCCTGTTCGTTGATTTCAAAGAGGTCCAGGTGCCGCCGGTAGTATTTTTCGAGATCTTCGTCAGAAAAGGTGACTTTGTCTGTGTACCGGCTGGGGTCAAACTGCAGATACTGCAGGGCGACCGTCTCGGGGAGGCGAAATTCTTCGCGGTTTTCGTTAAAGAAAGATTCCAGATCTTCAGAGTCGACCTTGACTTTGTGTTCAAATAGGGCTGGGGGAGATTTGGCAAAGACAAGATTGACTTTTTCGTTCTGATCCCTGTACTCCTGCTCGATGTCGTCATCGGAGACGCTGACGCCTTCCTGGATTTTTGCCTGAGCCTTGGCGATGAGCAATTGCTGTTTCTGCAGGGCTTCAAAATCTTCAGGCGAGAGGCGCTGATAGGACAGAACCTGCAGGTAGCGTTCTTTGTTGAAGACGCCATTGTCCTGAAAAGCGGGGATGGTGGCAATAGAGTCGACCAGTTCCTTTTGACTCACGCTGATTTTGAGCTTTTTAGCTTCCTGTAACAGGAGGGTCTCATCGATCAGGGACTCGACGACCTGCTTCCTGATGCCGAGCTGTTTCTCCAGGGCTGGCGTAAACTGATCGCGATAGATGTTCTGGTAAAGCTGATAGAGATCGTTGTAGGCGTTCTGGTATTCGTTGTAGCTGATGTCCGTGCCGTTGACCGAGATGGCGACTGCTGGGGTCTCGTCGCGGCCGTCGTCCCCTTTGCCCCAGACGAGGAAAATAGTTCCTACGAACGTGGCAATAATGGCCCAGAAAACGAGTTTAACGATGGTGGATTTCTGTTTTTTGCGAATCAAATCAAGCATTGACGAACCTCTCCTTCAGGCGGTTTAATGAGGTCTAAGGAACAGGGCGCATGTTAGACAATCAGGGGTGGAAATGCAATAACTTTTTCGGTTTATTGGCTTGAAAAAACCTTGTGCTTTTGGTAGTGTAAGCGGCATTTTAAGTAAGGGGAGGGGCCTCCCCTCATGTGGGCGAAAGGAGACATCCGAAACATGTTCAACCTCTTTGATGCCATTCTGGGCATTTTTTCCAATGACCTCGCCATCGATCTGGGAACAGCCAATACCCTGGTCTACCTCAAGGGGAAGGGGATCGTTGTCAGCGAACCGTCGGTCGTGGCGGTGCAGAAGGATAGCATGGGGCAGCGCAAAGTGCTTGCTGTGGGCATGGAAGCAAAGAAGATGCTGGGGAGAACTCCGGGCTCCATCGTAGCCATTCGTCCCATGAAAGACGGCGTCATTGCCGATTTCGATATTACCGAGGAGATGCTGCGGTATTTCATCCAGAAGGTCCATAACCGCAAAACTCTGGTTCGCCCCCGCATTGTCATCTGTGTCCCTTCGGGCATCACCCAGGTGGAGAAGCGGGCCGTCAAGGAATCCGCCGAATCTGCCGGCGCTCGCGAGGTCTATCTGATCGAAGAACCCATGGCGGCCGCCATTGGGGCCGGATTGCCCATCACCGAGGCTTCGGGCAATATGATTGTCGATATCGGTGGCGGAACTACGGAGGTGGCCGTCATCTCGCTGGCGGGTATCGTCTATGCCAAGAGTGTGCGAGTCGGCGGCGACAAGCTCGATGAAGCCATCGTGCAATACATGAAGCGCAAATATAATCTGTTGATCGGGGAGCGCACGGCGGAGCAGATCAAAATCGAGATCGGCAGTGCCTACCCGGACGACCAGGTGCGCAGCATGGAGGTCAAAGGACGCGACCTTGTCAGTGGTATTCCAAAGACTCTCGAGATTGATTCCAACGAAATCAGGGAGGCCCTTTCCGAGCCGATCAACGCTATCGTCGAGGCGGTGCGCATCACTCTGGAAAGAACGCCGCCGGAACTGGCAGCCGACATCGTCGACAAGGGGATTGTGCTGGCCGGTGGTGGCGCTATGCTGAAAAATCTCGATGTTCTGTTGCGTGAAGAGACCGGATTGCCTGTGGTCATCGCTGATGACCCCCTTTCCTGTGTTGTGCTCGGTTCGGGCAAGGTGCTCGATGAGCTCGACCTGCTCAAGCGTGTGGCTATTTCCTATTGAGACAGGGGTGAGCCCTCTGCGGTGACTCGCCCAATTTCCCGTCGTCAAGGAGGGCTGCATGCCCTCCTTTTCTTTCCTGTCATAAGTCCGGACTTCCATGCTGGATCTGTTTAGAAAATACAGGACCCTTCTCCTCCTTTGCGCCTTTGTTCTTTCGGCGCTGCTCTTTTACTCAACTCATCTGCGCACCCAGGAGCGCACTACTCTGTTCGAAAAGATGGTTCTGGTTTTTACCGGACCTTTGCAGCAGGGCATGGACGGCTTGGTAACCACCGTTGCCGATACGTGGAGCCGTTATCTCTGGCTGGTGAGAACCGAGGAAGAAAATCGTGAGTTGCTGCAGGAGACCCGGCGTCTTAAAGCGGCTCTCGACCAGCTTGAGGAAGTTCGTCTGAGCAACGAACGGCTTCGCACCCTTCTGAATTTTCGCGAGGATATTCAGCTGCCAGCTCTTCCCGCCCGCGTCATCGGGGAGGATGCCTCCGGCTGGTTCCGTACGGTGGTCATCGACCGAGGCTCTGCCGACGGCGTCACCGAGGGGCTCGCTGTCGTGGTTCCCGAAGGCGCCGTTGGGAGGATTATCGCGGTCGCTCCCGGGTACGCCCGGGTGCTGCTTGTCACCGACCCCTCATCGGCCGTCGCCGCCCTCGTGCAGCGCAGCCGTACCCGCGGCGTCGCTCGTGGCCGGGGTGACAGCCTCTCCTTTGAGTATGCCCTGCGCGATCAGGATGTCGTCATCGGCGATCGCATCATCAGTTCCGGTATGGGCGGGTTATTCCCCAAGGGGATTGTCCTTGGCACGGTGACCCAGGTGGCTCGCGAAGGCTACCGCATGTTTCAGGAAGTGGAGATCGCCCCCTTCGTCGATTTCGACCAACTCGAAGAGGTGCTGATTCTGTTGAAGGAAGACGCATGAGCCGCGCCGTTTACGTTTATTTTTTGATCGGCTACCTCTTTATCCTATTACAGACCTCGTTGTTGCCTGTTCTCCTTCCTGTTAACCTGGAGCCGGACCTGCTCCTGATCCTGGTCGTCTATGTCGGCCTGCTGGAAAACTATATTCGCGGCAGTCTGCTGACTTTTACTCTGGGATGCCTCTTTGATGTCTTTGCCGGACATTATCTGGGCCTGCACGGTTTTGTTCTGCTGGTTATCTTCCTTCTTGTCCGCGGAACGGTCGATCGCTTCAATACCGAAAACTCTCTACTCCTTTTGCTCATGGTCTTCGCCGGCACCTTTATCGAAGGGGGCCTGCTGGTCTTTTCCCTGAAGTTTTTCGCTCACGCCGGGCCTGTCGGCAGTCTGATCCTGTGGCGCCTGCCGCCCCAGGCTATCCTCAATTTTGTCGCTACCTGGCTGCTGCTCAGTGGCGTGTTGTGGATTCAAAAACGCTTTTTTCCCCGTGAGAGCATCCCCGGGCTACAGAAGCTGAGATAGTTGCTATGGGGCTCAATGCCGGTTGGTCGGAAACTCCCGGCCTGAAAAAACGTTTCGTGATCATTTCTCTCGCGGCAGCCGCTGTATTTCTGCTGTTGCTGATGCGCCTGTGGTATCTGCAGGTGATCAGTGCCGATTCCTATCTCGAACTTTCGGAAAAAAACCGTTTACGTTATATCCCGGTCGAAGCGCCGCGGGGCGCTATCTATGATCGTGACGGTCTCCTTTTGGTTGATAACCGACCGGCTTTCGGAGTCGCTGTGCTGCGCCAGGATGTAGAAGATGTTGATCTTCTGCTGGAAACCCTCGCTGTTTACCTGGGTGAAGATGTGGCCACGCTTCGCGAACGCTATCAGCAGGGCAGGCGCCTGCCTGCCTACCGGCCCTTGCCTTTAGCGGAAGACATTGGGCGGGACCGCATGGAAGTCATTCAGGAAAATGCTTCTGATCTTCCTGGTCTGCTCACCGTCGTTCGCCCTAATCGTACCTATCCTTACCAGGAAATCGGCGCTCATCTGTTCGGCTATCTGGGGGAAATCACCGAACAGCAATTACGCAGCAAGGACTTTGCCGGATACCGGTCCGGTGAATTTGTCGGTAAGAGTGGGATTGAAAAACGTCTGGAAGGCTCCTTGCGCGGCCATGAGGGGCAGCAACGACTTGAGGTCGACGTCCGAGGCCAGCTTCTTCGCAGTCTTCAGACCCGGGATCCCTTTCCGGGAAACCGGGTCTATCTGACGATCAAGCGGGATC
>OBLN01000534.1_pt1 | contig 13663 bp, 13 predicted proteins | sample 1519301 | NCBI WGS metagenome assembly OBLN01 (sample SAMEA2452533, study PRJEB22499) | sediment metagenome | reverse complement strand
CGGATGTTGCTCATAAGACAGGCCAGTCCACTCCACAGAGCCTGTGCCATTCCACATTTTTTTCAGCACCATCTCTTGAGGATACAGAGTAGCATGGCTCAGAGTAGCACCACCCTTTCCCAAATTAGGCAGATATCTCCACCCAAACAGATTGATCTTCGGATCCTTGTTTAGCTCCGACAGATCCTCTTCACTTACCTCATCACCTCTCTGAAGATCGATTTTTAGGAATGTGAACTGCTCGTAGCTGGCCGCCACAAACCAGTGATTCTCCAGATGACGCTCGGACGAGATGTCTGCAAACACCTTTGGTACTCCATCCTCTTCACGTCCCCCGATTATCGGGCAGGTCTTGTTTTCCCACACTACAAGCGCGTAGACTCCTTCAAGACCCTCTGAGTTTCCAACATACTTTACAGGTGTCGTCACCTGAATGAGCCTGTACTCTCCCCCAATCATCCAGTCCACATCCCGACAATTGGTATACTGGACACTGACAACCGGCTCCTTAAGTTCGAAGTCCTCGGGAATGTAGCTTAATAGAGCATTTTCGTCTGTTTCATAGTCAACAGAGATAACTGTATTATCACCGTAGACAACTCTAACCGGGTAGAATGGGGCCCCACCGAAATGCACCGGCATCTTGTAGATAAAGTCCGCGTTAAACACGAATTTCCCTTTTTTCCCAGACACTTCACTTCCTCCTCTCATCATTATGGATGATGGAACTCAATATCCTGCCGCACGCATATTCTTCTAGACCCACAAGATTCTGGAAATCATCTCGGAGAATTTGCTCTATCATTGACCTTTAATGAATCTAAAACCGTCTGGCAATCGTCGAAAAACTGGTAGATGAAGTCAGGATGAATAGGGACTGTATGGGAAGCCCGGCCTCTAATTCATGTTAATTAGATCACAATGCCTAATGAACTTCCAAGCAAAAATGAATGCATGACAACACGAGCAATAAGCTTAATGTTCAAGTAATATCAGCATAAATTATGTCGCTACATTCCCAATGATTTTGTCCCAGAGGCCTTGCTTCATAGTTTCTCTTTAACTACAAGGAACGGCGATTTTGATCAGTAGTGCTATCATCTTTCTTCATAGATGATCAATGTTCAGTAGCTGCAAAAGATTCCAATGTCAAAGGTTCAAACACTGTATAATTGGAGCAAATTCGCGCTTCTATGTAGATTCCGTAGTTAGTCCGAGAAAGAATGCGCTTTTTGCACGGAGGGGATGGAGAATGAAGAAACGCTTTTTGACCGCACTCTCGATATTTGCGATAATCGTCCTGTTATCTGGGTGTCTTTTTTTCGGACTTCCAAACTTGAACGGTAGCTGGGATGCCGTGATGCTTTATTCCGATGGATCATCCGACATTGCAACTTTTCATATTGAACAGCACGTAGTCTACAATTACAGGGGCAGATTCTGTCTTGATTCAAACTGTAAAGAGCTCTTTGGAATGATCTCGAACGATCATAAGGTAAGTATCAACACCTGGACCTCTGAAAGTGGAATAGATTTCGCTGGATCAGTCAACAAGAATACGATGTCGGGAACCTTCACAATATTCGAACCCTTAGCTGAAGGAACTTGGGAGGCAACTAGACGTTAACCCGACATATTCGAAAATCAGCAAGTGGGTAAGAGTTACCTTTCTAAAACTGCCTTAGAATCCATATATTCATCTCACATATTGATCTCTGGAACCCAAGTCTTAGAAAAATGGGTCGAGCACTCTGAGTTATTGCATAGTGCTCTGTGAGTTTTGACCAGAAAACCTTCAGACCAAATCTGTTATCATCTTCTTGAGTAACTTCATGGAGGCATAAAATGACAACAATATATCTGATGCGCCACGGCCAGAGTCAGGCAAATGTTGAAAGGATATTCGCAAATGGCGATGAAGGTTTCCCGCTTACAGAAGAAGGGATACGCCAGGCCGAAATGGCCGCGCGCTTTTTGAGATTGAAAGACATACGCAGGATATATTCCTCGCCGATATTGAGAGCAATTGAGACATCGAGCATAGTATCTTCAGAATTGGAAATTGAGGCCAAACCCCTGGACGAAATCAGGGAGTTTCACGTCGGTGAACTTGAGGGCAAGTTGATTGAAGGCGAAGCAGCGAGCGCATTCCTAAAGCTTGTCAGAGACTGGATCGGGGGCAAGAAAGATGAGCGAATCCCCGAGGGTGAGAGCCATAGACAGGTCATCACACGATTCTGGAAAGCAATTAATACTATCGTAGATGAATGCCCAGAGGGAGAAGTCCTGGCCGTAAGTCACGGAGGCTTTCTGTCAATGACACTTCCCTTCGTCTGCAACGGGATTGATCCTGAGTATTTCTTCTCGAGATCAGGTGTCTCGATAGCCAATTGCGCCATTACCACGGTGAAGGCATGCAGATATGGCGATTCGATTTCTCTGGAGCTTCTAGACTGGGCAAACACATCGCATATGGAACTGGATTTCGAAAAGGAACCAATAGAAAATGTCTGGAACTCAGAAGATTGAAGGATAGATGATTTTGGAAGGAGGCGACAGTCGTGAAGATTGGAATAATTGCCTATTCAAAGACAGGAAATACCTTGTATGTTGCTGAAAAACTAAGAGATAAGTTGATTTCTGAAGGAAAAGAAGCATCTGTGATAAGGCTGAGATCGGAAACCCCCGATCTCGAAAGATACGAGGGCCTTGTCTTTTGCTCTCCAGTTAATGGCGGAGCACCAGCCGATCCCATGAAGAGCTATCTTGCCAAAATGAAGTCACTCCAGGGCAAAAAAGTTGCTCTTATGGCTACTGGTCTATTTCCGGCCGCTTTGGGAAGGAAACAGACACTGACCTACATGAAGAAAGTCTGCAGAGAGAAAGGTGCAGAGATCTGCGGAGAGGGTAGCGTGGGATCGTGGAGATTTGGCCGAGAGAGAAAAATTGAGAGGTTGGTACAAGATCTTGCTTCTTGTTTCTAGCCATCAATAACACAACTGTTTATGAAGTGATCGGAATCGCAATTTCGGCCTAGTTTGGTTTCAGTGGAGTTAATGGGTTGAGCCAGATCTGAAATAAACACCTCGTTTCCAAGAGACCCATTTCAAACAGCCGGTTGCGATTTGCCCAGCAGCTGAAGTGATATGTCACACTCAATACGAAGATTCTTGAAAACACATCAATTCCTACGAACGATTCGGTAATGCTGAAAGCTCAGGCCCCAAGTAAAGCCTTCAAGGTCCTCTCGACTGATATACTAATAGTGAAGATAAAATCATCGCGGTCTCTGGGGTTTGTGTATTTTGGGAGACTGTCTGTGCCGGAGGCTGCTTCCATGAACAGATTCCTCTCGCTTATTATTATCGTTATTTTCGCTTCTTCACTCTGTGCTTCAATACCGGAACAGGTTCTCGTAAACAGGGGAAGCTTTCTCATGGGAACGACATGGAGAGAAGAAGGTGTCGATTATGAACCGGTTCGACGGATTCATCTGAATTACGATTACTACATCGGGAAGTTTGAAGTCACCTTTGAAGAATATGAGGCTTTCTGTGATGAAACGGGAAGAATCCTTCCAGACGACTCCGGTTGGGGAAAAGGCTCCAGACCAGTTATGAACGTGAGCTGGTGGGACGCGATAGCTTATTGCAATTGGTTGAGCAATAAGCAGGAGATACCCCTTGCCTACGATTCCGAGGGTAACCTGCTTGATGGAAGGGGCGAAATAACAACTGATCCCTCCGAAGTAGAGGGGTTCAGGCTGCCGACAGACCCAGAGTGGGAATTTGCGGCAAGAGGCGGTAACGCAAGTGAAGGCTACACAAGATCGGGAGGGAACTCGGTTGATTCGGTAGCATGGTATAAGACTAACTCCGAAAATATGACCCATCCGGTCGGAACCAAAGCTCCAAACGAACTGGGAATTCACGATATGTCGGGAAATGTTTGGGAATGGATTAGTGATTATCACACAGACTACTACTCTTCAGAAGAAACGAATCCATATGTTAGCTCCTTCTCAGCTTACAGAGTTAAGAGAGGTGGCAGCTGGATAGACTGCCCCGTCGGTGTCAGTATCGATGTGAGATCTAAGGGTTTGCCAGGTCACGCCATCACAAATCTCGGCTTCAGAATCTCTAGAACAGCAAAGTGAAGGCTTCTACAACAATCTTCATTCCATAATAGAACCGTGTCCCGAATCATCTGGTGTCAAAGCTAACCCATAACTTGATTATCTGCTGCAGCAGAAAAGAACGGAAATTGAACAGTAGCACACCTTCATGGGTCAAAACGCCGAAACCAATTTCACTCCTATTCCTAATCGTTCACCCAAAATAAAACTGCCAAATCCTTTGCTTCAGTTTTGTTTTATCAAAGGAATGTACTATAATCTAGGTACATATGTTCTGAACAAATGATAGGAGAGATGTCATGACGGGAAAACTGATTAGAATGAACCGGATACTCAGAGAAGACGGAAAGACGGTAATCGTTGCTATGGATCACGGGCAGTTCCAGGGTCCGATAGAAGGCATCAAGGATGTCAGGAGGACATTAAGCAACATAGTCGCTGGCCGGCCCGATGCAATGATTCTAAATCCGGGCGTAATCGAAAAGAACGGAGATTTGCTTGGAGGAAAGGTTTCGATTCTATGTAGAATAACGGGGGCCTCTACTAACTACTCCACAAAGTTTGACTACCACAGAATCACTACTTCCGTCGAACATGCGTTGTCAATAGGAGCTGACGGTGTGGTTGTTATGGGATTCATGGGTGGAGACGGTGAAAACGCGTCGCTTGAAATTATCGGAAAAGTGGCAGAAGAATGCAGCAAGCTAGGAATGCCCTTGATTGCAGAAATGCTTCCTCAGGCCATGGATCACTTTACTGATCCGGAGTATATTGCACTGGGAACGAGAGTAGCGTATGAGCTGGGTGCCGATATTGTAAAAGTCTATTATACTGGCTTTGAGTCATTTACGAAGGTTCTGGAATCAGTACCTGTGCCCGTCGTAATTGCCGGGGGACCGAAGGGAAAGGATGCCTTCGAAATGGCAATAGAGGCTCTGGAGCTCGGCGCAAAGGGGGTTGCTTACGGCAGAAATGTATTTCAAGCCGATGACCAGACTGAATATGTCGAAAAGCTTCTGAAAACTGTTCACGGCTAGTCTGAAAAGAGGGGGCGTTTATGAAGAAAGCACTCTTGCTGGTTTTCTTATTTCTTTTTCTCGGCGCTGTTTTCGGAATTGAGGGCCATGTGTTTGTTGATCTGAACTCAAACGGGATACTCGACTCGGAAGATCAGACCCTTCAGGGTTGCCTTATTTCAAACGGAGTTGAGATAGTCTCTTCAGACAGTGAGGGGGTCTATAGTATTCCCGGTTCAGATGGTTATGTATTCTTGATCAAACCTGACGGATATTTGTGCAGCGAATGGTATGTTAAGGGGCTTGAGAATCACGATTTCTTGCTGATGCCATCTGTGGAGAATGGTATCTTTGCCGTTGTAAACGATATTCACTACGCGGATGACCCCGACCTCTTCTATGAATCTCTAGGTGACAGAGAGATGATTGACAGTCCAGATGAATACATGACCAAGCTTGTTTCGATTCTCGAGACAGTCAAGCCCGATTTCATCGTATGCAACGGAGACATGGGAGCAAGCATCAAAGATATCGACGACGAAGTTGCAACCAGATGGGCTACAAAGGTTAAAGACTATCTAACCATCTCGAATATCCCTGTATATTACTCCGTTGGAAATCACGAGACAAACAAGAAGAAGGCCGATCCGTACGACATTTTTCACAACGTCTACGGGCCCGCGTATTACTCTTTCAACAGCTTTGGAACACACTACATAGTTCTTAACACTCACAACATCGTCGAAGGCAGTTTCGTTTACGAAGTCGATTCTGAGCAGCTTGAATGGTTGAAGAAGGACATTGAGCTAGTTTCCAATAATACAAGAATTGTGATTTTCTCACATGAACCGATATTTAGTCTAGCCAAGACCGATAACTACTACGATCTGATGCAGATTTTTGCTGATGATTGTTCATACCACATTACCGGTCACAAGCACACGATGATTGAGTACTTCGATGCTCCATTTGTGGAGCTAACCTGTGGTGCTGTTTCTGGAGCATGGTGGGAAGGCCCATCTCCAACTGGTGATGAATATGGGTTCACACTTTTTGAGATGAAGAGAAGCGATTTGAATTACTGTTTCGTAACTCTTGCAGATGATAATTCCGGCTGGTTCGACATGAGCAGAGAGGCCCCCTATTCCGGAGTCGAGTACGTCAGATTCTGCACGTTTCCTTCAACAGAAGATATCGTAGTACTTCTCAATGACCGTATCGTGGAATGCGATGTTTTGAAGAAAGATATGAGATTCTGGAGCGAATACTACTTCAATGTCAATCTTTCTTCCTGTGACGATGGGCTGAATGAGATAGTTGTTCGCTCTGGAGATAGAGAGTTCAGAAAGAAGCTCTTCGTTAGAAGCGCCCCGGTAGATATCAAATCTATGAAAACCAATCCAGAATACTTCGAGGGATCACTTGTGCTTGTTTCGAATTGTTCCAATACCGGTCAGTGGGGTAAAACCTACACATTCAACGATGGTAGTGATACTTTCATGGTTCAAATAACCAATCTGGACGTTCCCTTCACCATTTCAAAAGACGATAGATACTCTCTGTACGGAATATTCAGAAACAGCGAGAGAGTGGTTGATCCAATCAAGCTGTTGGTGGCCGAGGGAATTGTTCAGGAAGAATAAGGAGGGGAAATACGTATGAAGAAAGCCTTACTGGTTGTTCTTGCGGCAATGCTTCTCATTTCTGCTGCGGTAATCGCAGATCCTGTAATCAAAATCAGTGGCGTGATCGCATTGAGAAATGAGGAAGGTGTCTGGCAACTCACGCTGGATGAGTTCAAAGAACTGCCCCAAACCGAGTTCTTTGTAACCGATCCGTGGATGGGAGATAAGACATATGTTGGAGTGACTCTCGCCGATCTTTTGAAGTTCGTGGGAGTTCCTTCCGGAACAAAGAATGTTGTTTTGGTATGCTCTGATGAAAAGGAATTTGCAGTCTCTTACGAGGACGCATTGAAGTATCCGGTAATGCTGACTCACTCAACCAGATCGGGCGAAAACCTTAGGGCTCTTCCTGCGAGCCAGGGTGGCCCCATAAAGCTTGCATATCCGATCAACGACTTCCCGGAGATCACCGACAAGTATCCGTCTGACAACTGGGCATGGTACGTAATCGAAGTTAGGGTTGAGATGTGATTTCGTAATGGGGGAGGCAACTCCCCCATTATCTTCGATAAGAGGTGGTTCATTTGAAGGCAGCAATCTACAAGGGCATCGGGAAGATCGAAATCGATGATATTAGCAAGCCCACTATCCAGGCAGATGAAGGTCTCGTGAAGATAGGTATGGTTGGCGTCTGTGGCACAGACATAAAGACATTCAACAAAGGGCATCACATGTTCAAACCGCCTTGCATTCTAGGGCATGAGTTCACCGGAAAAGTTGTTGAAAAAGGAGCATCGGTAAACTACGATTTCGGCGATACTAGCTACGTGATTGCTCCCTACATAGAGTGCGGCAAATGTGAAATGTGTCAGAAAGGAGTTCCCGAGCTCTGCTCAAAGAAACATTGGGTCGAAGGAGCATTTACCGAGTATGTGAAAGTGCCCTCAGAGATCCTGAAAAGGGCAACTCTTAAGATCCCGGATCATGTCCCAGAGAGTACCGCAACCCTGACAGAACCGCTGGCCTGTGCAATTCATGGCATAGACAAAGCCAGGATAATTCCCGAAGACAGAGTCCTGGTTGTTGGAAGCGGTCCTATGGGCTTGCTCCTTGGAAACGCTCTGAAAAACATGAAATGTGAGACATACATTTCCGATATCGATAAGAACAGGCTATCTATGGCTGAGAACTGTGGCCTCAAAACGATAGACTTCAGTGAGTCTGGTTTCGAAAGCTTTAAAAACAGTGATCTTCGCTTCGATTCAATCATCCTTGCAAATGATAGAAAGGAACTTGTCAATCCGCTTCTACCTTTCGTGCATCCAGGCGGAACATTTGAGTTGTTTGGTGGAATGTCGAGAGACACGGTCCTGGAGATAGATCCTTACTTTATTCACTATAAAGAGATAGACCTCGTCGGCACTTTTGGTTTCTCCGAGAAGGACTTCAAGAAGGCCTTCGGCTTCATCACCAGTGATCCAGATTCTTTCTCTAAACTGATTTCCAAAGTATGGGACCTTGAGAATATCGTAGAAGCTTTCAAAGACGCTACAGATAAGACCAAAGCCAAGATTGTCGTAAAGGTCTCAAGCTAGGAGGGATTTAATTGAAGAAGGTATTTGTCATTTCATTGCTTCTAACAATTACCGCGGCGATCTTCGCCATCACCCTGGACTTCTACTGTCTTGCCTGGCAACCTGCAGCCGTTGACAAGATATACGATCTGGTCGATATATGGAACATGGACAATCCAGATATTCAGGTGAACATTATCTGGGGCACCTGGGAATCTTCAGACCAGTATCTGCTGACAAGTTTTCAAGGCGGAAACGCCCCGGATGTCTTTCATACTGACGCCGAGAAATTCCGAGAATATGGAATGATGGGATATGCAGCCCCCCTTAACAGTTACGTGACTGCCGATATGATTAGCGACATTCCTGCTCATATATTCGAAGACTGCTACGATTTTGCCGGAAATTTATACGGGATCCCTTGGTGCCAGGAAACGCAGGTGATCTTCTACAACAAGGACATATTCGAAGAAAATGGAATTAGATTACCTCTCGACAGAATGATTTCGTGGAAAGAGCTGCTTGACATTGCTCAAAGAGTTACAAAGAGAGATGATAACGGAAATGTAATAACCTGGGGAATCCTTGCTCCTCTTATGGAGAGGTTTCACTGGACCTTGATCGCTCAGAAAGATGGAACGATACTTACAAAGGACAGCAATCATAAGTGGAAGGTTGAGATCAATGAGGGGGCAAGAGAGGCAATTGAGTTTTACCTTTCACTAATAACTGAACACCAGGTGATGCCTAGAGATGTCATAAGCATTGACTACACTTCTCTAATGCAGGGATTCATAAACGGGAAATACGCAATGGTTACCTTTGGCTGCTGGAACAGGCGCTTCATGCTTCAGAATAAAGGCTTCAACTGGGGTATGCTTCTTGTCAAGAACGAAGACAACAGGATCAATGCATCTGACCCCCAGGCTTTTGGTATCTCAAAGCTCTCCAAACATAAGGATGAAGCCTATGCATTTATAGAATTCATGACAAATACCGAGAACTCAGCAGAGATAAGCTTCAGCGACTATCTCTTCCCAGTAAGGGAATCGGCAATTGGCGACCCGCGATTTGACTCGGCTGAGAACGAATGGGACATAGCGAAGTCCTGGCTCCAATACTCAGACAACGTTAAACCCGGCATGCCTGGATTCTATACTTTCGAATGGAAACTGTTTGTTCCCAATCTGGAAAAGGTGATTCTTGGGAGTATGCGTCTGGACGAAGCTCTTAAGGATACAGTTGTTGAGGGAAACAAAATGCTGAAGAAGCTCGGGCTTCAATGATTTGCTGCAACTTGCAGGAGAATGAAAGGAAATACCCTGAAGAAGCTCTTTGCAACGTGGAAAGGGTTATTTTAGATGTTCCTTTCATGATTCTCGAATCAATTAGAGTGTATTCGCCAGTATGAGGTGATACTGGCAATCAATGAGATATATATTACCGATTCACTCGGTAACTGTCGGGAGTGATGACAAATCAGAAAGAGCGAAACGGCGAAAGCACTGCCATATATATTGCCAGTACTGATAGTAGTGGCGCTAATAAGCGTATATCCATTTGTCAACGGGATATACAACAGCTTCTTCTCCGATGCTGTCTTCGGAGGAGGAAAGTACTACTCCGGCCTTGAGAATTTCAGAGACCTGATGTCTGACAATCTTTTCTGGACCGGGCTCAAGAATAACCTTATATGGTCTGCTGCTTGTGTCGGATTTGAGCTTGTTCTGGGCATGTTGATAGCTCTACTGCTCAATCTGCCATACATAAGGCTAAGAGGTCTATACAGAGCGCTGATCCTTCTGCCCTGGGCGACAACCCCCGTTGTAGCGGCACTGGTATGGAGATACATCTTCGGAGTTATGGGACCGCTTAATTCCTTTCTGAATACAGTGGGCTTTGCAAATCCTCCTAATTGGCTGGTAACTCCAGGCTATTCTCTCTTCGCCTGCATAGTCGCAAACATTTGGATAGGCCTCCCGTTCGTTATTGTGACTCTTCTGGCTGGATTACAATCCCTACCTTCTGATGTGTACGAAGCTGCCGAGATAGATGGTGCCGGAGTATTCAAGAGGTTCTTCCATCTCACTCTGCCTTTAATGAAAAGTCTGATTCTTATCCTCGTTACACTAAACACGATCTGGACTTTCAACATGTTCGACATAGTCTACTCAATGACCAATGGCGGACCGGGGAACTCTTCAATGCTACTATCACTGTATTCTTATCAAAATGCTTTCGCATACTTCCAGCAGGGATACGCCTCTGCAATCGGCGTCATATGTTTGCTTATACTACTTCTACCTGTTGCCTTCTATATAAGGGAGGTAAGAAATGAGGCCTAAGAGAAGCGTAGTAATAACTATGAACATTGTGGCGTTTTTGGTGGTTTTGCTGATCCTCTCTCCTCTCTTAATGCTAATACTAAATTCTTTCAGAGAAACTAATGACATTTATCAGAATCCTTTGAAGCTTCCGGAGAAATTCTATCTGGGAAACTACTCGAAGATCTTCCAGGACACCAGTTTCGGCAGGAACTTCGCAAACAGCATGACGGTTACCCTCGTCACCGTCATGCTATGCATAATTATCACTACACTGGCAGGCTATGCAATGTCCAGATTCAAGTTCAAGGGCAAGAATCCTTTGATACTATGGCTTCTGGCTTCCCAGGCTTTCCCGGGAATTCTAATGATAATCGGTCTCTTTTCTCTCCTTAACCGGTACTCCCTTCAGAACAACCCCCTGGGTCTGATTATTCTATACACTACCTTTACTATCCCGTTCTGCAGCTGGTTACTTAAGGGATACTTCGATGAGATTCCCCAGGCGCTTGAAGAAGCTGCAATGATTGATGGTTGTAATCGATTTCAGGCAATGCGGAAGATAATCGTGCCAATGGCAGTTCCGGGGATAGTCGCCGTCGGAACGTTTGCGTTTCTTCTCTCTTGGAATGAGTTCTTTTTTGCGCTCGTAATCATGAGAGAGAATGCAAATTATACTCTTCCCGTTTTCCTTTCGAGGTTCGTTGGAACCGGAGGTGCCGTAGAGTGGGGCGCTCTATCGGCCGGCGCCCTAATCACTGCTCTTCCTCCTATCCTTCTGTTTCTCCTATCACAGAAGTATCTAATCGGAGGGCTTACGAGAGGTGCGATCAAATGAGAATCGCCGTCATCGGAGCCGCATCTATCGACAGGTATGTGATTCTCGATTTATTTCCAGAAAGAGATTCTATGGTATTTGCAAGAAGCACACATGATTTCATCGGAGGCTCAGGAGCAAACATAGCTTTGAATCTCTCGCGTTGCGTTGAAACGGATTTCTACTTCGGAACGGGAAATGATCTATCTTCGAAGTGGATTCTAGAGAAGCTCTCTTTGTCAGGCATGAATCTTAGTTACGTCGTGGAAAATGGATCTGGCGCCGAGACTTTAGTAATGCTGGATTCACAAGGAGAGCGAAGAATCATATCCCTTGGAGGCCATGCTCTCTTTCGTGGTGTAATCGACGAAAAGAGGTACAGTGCGATTTGCGTGGCGGACAGTTTCAAAGAAGTCGCGCTCGATGCATTCCGAAAGACAGCTGAATCTCTGAAAGTCTATGTACCGGGTGGATGTGGTCTGTATTTTGGAACCGATACCGTTGTTGAGGTAGCTTGTTTATCGGATTTCACTATTTTGTCGGAAGGAGAAGCAGAGAACCTTCAGAGAAGGATCAGTGAGATCTCTTCGAATATTATAATAACCAGAGGATCCGCTGCAACGATCTGGATAGATAGAAACAAGAATAGCCGCTCCTTCGAGGTTGAAGGAATCGCTGAAAAAATCTTGGATACTACGGGAGCCGGTGATGCTTTCGCCGCAGGATTTATTGAGAAGTTTACGAAGTGCGGTGATCCAGTCCAGAGTATCAATTACGGCCACAAGAATGCGGCAAAAGCGGTTTCTGCAATTGGACCCAACCTCGTAGAAGGGAGGAAAGATTTAAGATGAAGGGGCTTATGGCCAATAGAGACACAATGATGAAAGTATGTAAACTCTACTATATTGAGGATAAGACGCAGAGCGAAATCGCCAGATTGGTTGGAATATCCAGACCCCAAGTCAGCAGGCTGCTCACAAAAGCCAAAAACGAGGGAGTCGTTAGGATAGAGATTGATTCGGGAAAAGTGGAAAATCTCGAAGAGATTTCGATAGAAATGAAAGAGAGATTCGGACTGAAGAACGTCATCGTTGCGGACGAAGCATCGGATGGAGGAACCATCACTTCAATTGCGATGTCTGCAGCGAAATTCCTCCCCGATTACGTGAAGAATGGACAGCTTGTGGGGATCTCCTGGGGTCGAACTCTGTATGAGACAGTTGAAAGAGTCGTATTCAATAGTGAGCTTCCAAACACAACATTCATCCCTCTAATCGGAGGTGTCGGCCAGTTGCGTCACGAGTATCAGATGAATTCAATTGTTGAGAAGATTGCGAATTCCTTTCACAGTAACCGTTACTACCTTTTCGCTCCAGCCTTCATAGAAAACGCGAAGACTCTAAACATGATGCTTGAAGACAGTTCGATAAGATTCATGTCGGAGATGTGGAAGAGGTTGGATCTGGCCATTGTCGGGATAGGGGAACCCATATCTCTGTCCAATGCCTTCAAGAACATCTACGATAAGGAGTTCCTTGCTAACCTTATGAAACACGAGGCGGTTGGCGACATAGCAGCGAGATTCTTCAACGTGGACGGAGCACCTTGCGTTTCCGGAAATGAGAATATCCTCGGGATATCTCTTGATCAGCTGAAGGAAGTGCCCGAGGTTATCGGGATTGCAGGTGGCAAAGAGAAAGCTCAGGCGATTCATGCGTCAATAAAGGCCGGATATATCAATTCAATCGTAACGGATAGGAGTACTGCTCTTCAAATACTCCGAGTGCAGAGGTAATATGAGAATCGGATTAGTCTATAATCCTAACTCTGGTAAGCGAGAGAAAGATCTTGCTCTCATGAAGGCTCTTGCCAAGAAGCTTGAGGGATTGCACCTATTCTGTACGAAATCTACCCATCTTCACCTGAAAGAGTACTTCAATCTGGAAGTAATCGGATCGGGGACTACCCACAACGATTACAGAGACACCATAAACGCGGGTAACGCTCTTTCGGAAATGAATCTGGTGATATCGATCGGAGGGGATGGAACCGCATCCGATGTTGTCGCCGGTATGCGGCTGACTGGGAGGCTTGCGCCAGTTGCGGGTGTGGCTTTGGGAACAGCCAATTGCGGACCACTTATTGCTATCAGATCGGTTGCTGACATAGTAG
>OBLN01000533.1_pt1 | contig 13668 bp, 7 predicted proteins | sample 1519301 | NCBI WGS metagenome assembly OBLN01 (sample SAMEA2452533, study PRJEB22499) | sediment metagenome | reverse complement strand
CAGGAAAAACAGATAGACGATTTTTAATTTTTTTCTAAAGTAACGCCAAAGACTGCCGATACGATATAAGCAAGGATGCGCTAAAAATCACAAGGATGTCCCGCAAGGTGCATTCATGTCACGTGTAATAGGCGGTTCCTCTTCAAGAGAGGCATACAACCGTATGCTCGAAGAAACCAGACAAAAAAACAGCGAAAAACAGGCACAGATGTACGCCCGCAGTGAAAGAGTGCGTCAGTATGGCGACGATGCTGTATATCGTCAGCAGACCAGAACACGCTCAATAGAAAGCTCTCAGGCGGACAACAGCAGACAGGAACGCAGGTCGAACTATTCCGGCGGATATTCCGGAGCGTATTTCGACAGCTACGCCTGACAGACTATCAAGACTGAGCGTTGTTTATGTTGATTAAATGTGATAATATTGGTCTGGTGAAACAATGCTCAGAATACTGCTGATATTAACGTTATGTCTGTCCATCTCCGGCTGTATGAAGCAGGAGGACAAAACCAAGATAGGATTTCTCGGCACCATGTCCGGCCGCTATTCGGACATAGGTCAGGACACGCTGAAAGGCGCGATGCTGGCCTATGACGTTTTTCCGGATAAGAAAAGCACCGAGCTGATCGTAAAGGACGACACCGGAACCGCGTCCGGCGGCCTTACCGCTATGAACTATTTTGAGTCAGCAGACGTGCGCTATATCATCGGGCCGGACATAAGCACCGTGGCCACCGCCGTCACTCCATATCTCGACGGCAGATATATGTTCCTGCTCAGCCCCACAGTGAGCACTACCGAGCTGGCCGGAAAAGACGACCATTTTATGCGCACCATGCCACACAACAGCCGCAGGCAGGCTGAAAACATCTCCAAATATCTTATAAACAAACTTCATATAAAAGACATGGTCATAATCTATGACTCACGCAACAGCTCATATTCCACAGACATAGCAAAAAACGTATCCGAAGCCTTCGTAAACAGAGGCGGACGCGTAAGAGACATCAGAAACTTTAATCCGGAATCCGGCGAAAGCATGTATAAGCTCATCGAGCAGGACAAGAACAATCCTCCCCAGCTCTATTATCTGCTGTCATCCGCCATGGACAGCGCTCTCATCTGCTGGCAGATAAAAAAGGCCGGGTACGGCTCAAAAGTGCTCGTTAGAGCATGGGCCGCAACGGAAGAATTTTTCCGGTTCGGCGGAGAGGCCGTGGACGGCACATACATGTTCGACTACTACATAGATACGGCGACACCGGCTTATAAGAGCTTTCAGGCGGCATATGTCAAAAAATATAAAAAAGATCCTTCGATATTCAGCATTTACGGACACGAGTGCATGTACATGCTGCTCAACGCCCTGCCGGACCTCAATAAAGGCGCCAGCTTCTACGACGCTGTATCAGCTTCGGCGAAAAAGCTGACACTGCTCACCGATTTCAGCTTTGACGAATACGGCGACTCATATATCCCGCTGAATTTTTTTGAGGCGAAAAACAACCGATTCGAACGCAAAGGACCTGCCGAATGATTAAAAACTACTCGTTCGGAAGTATTTTCGTATCTGCGTTCGCTTTTTTTCTCATAATACCTCTTATCGTTATAGTGGCTTTCTTCTTTTACGGCGCTTACAACTCGTCGAAAGACAAGATAGTCCGCAACATGGACACTGTGGCCGACTCTATGGCATCCGCTATAGATTCGCGCCTCGAGACACCCTACAGGTTTCTCATGTCGCTGGCCACTGACGCCGAAAGCGGACAGTTCACCGACGCACAGATGCACAGGCTGATAGCCACAGGCATAAGGAACATTCCCGTCTTCGAATCCATATACATGACAGACAAGGACAACAGAATACCCTACATGAATCTGGACCAGTTCTCGTCATATGACCCTGTGGATTTCATAGGCATCAAGGTATCGGACATAAACAGCAGTTCCCTGAAAACCGAATGGAGCCGCCCGCATACCTCGCCGATAACCAACAAGAACGTAGTCAGAATACTGGTGAGATACAGTGAAGGGTGCATCGCTGCGGACATCAGCCTCGATTTTCTGCAAAATCTGATACACACAGGAGACGACAGCAAGGCCTCCGTCTATCTCGCTGACAGCAATGGCGACATAATCTCGTCCACACTGAAGGACAACACAGCATACAACATATCAGACCACCCTCTGATGAAGATAAGGAAATCCGGCACCACGGTATCCTACGGTTATAACGTAAACGGTTCCGCGTCTATCGGAGCTATTCATAAGGTCGTTCTGAGCGACTGGTATCTTATTTATGAACAGCCGATAACATCCGCCCTGAACTTTTACAGCAGTATCCTCTTAGGCACTTTCACCGCCATGCTGCTTCTGATGATATTCTACGCGGCCACTCTGTTCTTCATCCGGTCAAGGCTCATCATCCCCATGAAGTCCATAACGGACCGCAGTAAAATGGTGGCGAAAGGAACTTTCCTGAAATTCAGAGACAGCGATAAAAGCACTTTCAGAGAGCTGAAAACACTCTATGAAAGTTTCGAGGAAATGGCGTCCACCATTGACAGCAGAGAAAAAGAGCTGAAAGACAAAGAGGAATATTTCCGGTCTATCTTCGACTCGGCTATCAGCACAGGGCTGATAATCATCTCTCTGGAAGCCGAGCCTGTGATAGTCGACGCAAACATAGGCACTCAGTCAATTTTCGGCTATAAACTGCCGGAACTTCTCGGCTTGCCCGTCGCCGGTCTGGTGAAAGGACTCTCCGACGACATCACACTGATGTGTTCCGAAAGCAGGGTATCTTCGTCAATGGTTACCAAAAGACTGGACATGGTGAAGACCAACGGCGAGAGCTTCCCCGCTCTCTGCACAGTCTCTCCCCAGTTCAACTACAGCGGAAAAATTCAGGGATTCATAGTCGCCGTCACAGACGTAACAGAGATAACAAAGGTGCAAAATGAGCTGGAAAGCGAAAAAGAGAGACTCGACGTCACCCTGAAAAGCATCGGCGAGGGCGTTATCGCCTCCGACAGATACGGACGGATAACTCTGGCCAACAGCAGCGCCGAACGGATCCTCGGCCACCCTTATCTCTATTTGCTCGGCCGTAACATAGCCGACACAGTGCAGGTTTTCGACTATGACACAGGCAAATCCATAACTCTCAGCCTTACAGATTTCAGCGAAAAACAGAACATGACGTTCCGCGCGAACATGGTAACAAAAGATTCCGGCGTAGTGACCGTCTACATCACATCGTCCGCCATATTCGGTTCAGGTGGAAAACTGCTCGGCTCGGTCTATGTTTTCCGTGACGTAACCGACCGGATAAAAATGGAACAGGAACTGATAAACAGAAAAAAACAGCTGGAAGAGATAAACAAAGGTCTGGAAAAACGCGTTCAGGATGAAACTCTGAAAAGACGCAAAAACGAACAGATGCTGTTCGAACAGGCAAAATTCGCCGCTATGGGCCAGATGATAAACGCCATAGCCCACCAGTGGAGACAGCCGCTGAACGCTCTGGCTCTCTATGTTCAGGATATTGAGGACGCTTACGATGCCGGAGACGTGAACAAGGGCTATCTGGAAGGCTTTACGATAAACGCCATGAGGCTCATCAACCACATGTCGTCCACTATCGACGATTTCCGCAACTTCTTCCACTCAGGCAACGACAAGGAAGAGACAGACATCACCGAAATAATCTTCGAAAGCATGTCCCTTGTCACCACACAGCTTCGCAACCAGCTGATAAACTATAAGATAACCATAACATGCGGCGGAAAGGACTCTGTTTTCGAAAACACACTGCCTGAGAACTACGAGCCTGACTGCACCAGAAAAGTTATGGTCATGCCCAGCGAGCTGAAACAGGTCGTGCTAAACATCATCCAGAACGCCAGATACGCTATCATAGACCACAGAAAATCCACCGGAAATAATAAAATCGGAAATATTTATATTCACGTTATGTACGACGGAGACAGGATAAATCTGGACATTGCCAACGACGGCGGCGAGATACCGGAGGAGACGCTCGGACGCGTTTTCGACCCGTATTTCAGCACAAAGCCCGAGGGAGAAGGCACCGGAATAGGTCTCTACATGTCTAAGATAATCATCGAAGACCATATGAACGGCCTTTTAACAGCCTCCAACAAAAATGGTCACGCAGTGTTCACAATCGTTCTCTCCCCGGCAGAATAACAGCCCGCTTGTATTCGTCTCGTATGTATGATATATTTATATATCGTATGACCATCTGGAAAAGGGTTGGTAATGGGACTTATATACCTTGACGACATAAAACCGGGCATGACCATCGAAAAAGATCTGGTGTGTCCTAACGGACGTTTTCTTCTCCACGCAGGTTCAGTGCTTGAGGAAAAGCACCTCAAGATCGCAAGATCATGGGGAATCACCGAAGCGCACATAGCCGGACTGGACATGGAAGACCTCAAAAAAGAGGCCGAATCCGGTATTGACCCGAAAGCGGTGGAAGCCGCCGAAAGGATCCTCGCCACACAATATACCTATGCCGATCTCAACGTGCCTGTCATGAAAGAGATATACAGTCTCAGCAGGCTCACTCTGGCCAAAAAGATTCAGTCAAACGGCGGCACAGCCCCTTCGTCCAAACAGATAGAAGAGACACGACTGCCGAAATCATTCATAAAAGGTCAGATAACTTTCGCGTCCATAGTCGAGAAAGAAGTCGGTCTGGCGTCTTTCCCCGATATTTACTACAAGATAAAAGACGTGCTGGCATCACCCACAAGCTCCGCATCGCACATGGCGGACGTTGTGGAAAAGGACACCAGCCTGTCCGCGAAACTTCTTAAAATAGTCAACAGCGCGTTTTACAGCTTCCCGTCAAAGATAGACTCTATCAGACGCGCCATAACCATAATAGGCACAAAAGAGCTTGGAACTCTGGCTGTGGGAATTTCCGCCATAGAGGCTTTCAAAGGTATCCCTGTCGAGCTTTCCAACATGCGTGTGTTCTGGAAACACTCGATAGCCTGCGGCGTTTTCGCCAGACTTCTCGGAACCTACGTCGATGAAGTATCCACAGAGAGGCTTTTCGTCTCCGGACTTCTCCACGATATAGGCCGTCTGGTGATCTTCCGCGTTATGCCGGAAGAATCATCATACATCCTCTACATGTCGCACAAGACACACAAACCTCTGTCTGAAATGGAATACGAGGTTCTCGGATTCGACCACACAGAGGTCGGCAGCGCACTGCTGGAAAAATGGAAATTTCCGGCACAGCTCGTCAAAAACGTAAAATATCACCACCATAGCAGGCCGGTGCAGACCGAAGCGTCTATCGTCAACATAGCCGACTGTCTCGCCGTTGCCTTCGGTTCTCCGGTGGCCAGCTCCGCCATAGTTCCTGTGGTTTCTCAGGAGGTATGGGACTCGCTCGGTATCTCGACTTCTGTCATCTCGAACATCGTCAGCCAGTCTGACAGGCAGATAGACGAGATACAGGAAGTATTTTTCGGGTGATACATGACAGAACATGATCGCATGGCATTTCTGGAATCAAAACTGGACCACCTTCAGCAGGAAAAAACAGAAACACTGAAAGCCCTGGAGGGCATACTTTCCGTTAAAAACCTGCACATAAGCCTGAATAAGCTGGACAATACCGATCTGATAATCGACAACGCCTATCATAAAATGATCAGTCTGGTAAAGCTGTCAGGTTCCGGCTTCTTCCTCGTTGAGGAGAACACAGGCCACTTCACTCCGGCGAAATTTTTCCCCGAATCATGCAAACAGCCTCTCATTGAAGAGATAGACCGACTGATACAGGACAACACTTTCTCTCTGGCCGTAAGGTCAAACAGCACAATAATCATCCGCAGTAAAGAGCTTAAATCACACGTCCTGCTCCACGCTCTGGCCACAGTGTCCCGCACCAGAGGCGTTTTCATAGCTATGCTCGACATGCCCAAGGAGGACATACCGGACGCTGTGTTCCAGCTCATCACTATCATGATGAACGACACTGCCCACCAGATAGAGAGCTATGAACTCTATAACCGCAACAAGTCCGCGAACAAGCTTCTCAGCGAATCCGTGGTGAGGCTTGAAGAATCAGAAAAGAAACTGCGCAATTTCAACGAAAAACTTGAGCAGGAAGTCTTTAACAGAACAAAAGAGCTGAAAGAGACCAACGAACTGCTGGAAAACGAAATAACCGAGCGCAAAAAGATAGAAAAACTTCTGTTACAGCAGAAAGAGGCTCTCCAGACCCTGAACGAGACACTCGAACACAGGGTCCAGATTGAAACGGAAAACCGCAGAAAAAGCGAAAGGATACTCCACGAACAAAGCAAGCTGGCCGCTATGGGCCAGATGATGAAAGCCGTCGCCCACCAGTGGCGCCAGCCTCTGAACTCTCTCGGACTGCTCATTCAGGACATGCTGGACGAATACGCCCATCAAGGAATATCCGAGGAATATCTGAAAGACAGCGTGGATAAATCGCTTAAACTGCTGATGCACATGTCATCCACAATAGACGAGTTCACCGATATAGTCCGCACTGATTCAGCGTGCGACGATTTCGACGTTATAAACGCCTCATCAGAGGTGATCTCTCTGCTGGAAAGACAGTATAACAGTCAGGGCATATTCTTCGAAATGCGCATACCCGAAGAGTGCGTCGGACCGGACAGATCAAAAGCGCTCATGGCAAAAGGCGACAGCGGCATGTATAAACAGGTGCTCATCAACCTTCTGTCAAACTCAAAAGACGCGATACTTGATAAGCTCGAAAGCGGCAAAGCCGAAAGAGGGCTTATAACACTTGATATTAAATGTGCGGACTGCAAAGCCTACATCGACATAGAAGATAACGGCGGCGGTATTCCGGACAACATCATAGACAGGATATTCGAACCCTACTTCACAACGAAAAAGAAGGGCACAGGAATAGGTCTCTACATGTCCAGCCTCGTTGTGAACGAACAGATGAGCGGTGAGATCACCGTCAGAAACAGTGCTTCCGGCGCTGTTTTCAGCCTTACGCTGCCAGCATCGGGCGGCAGCTCAGACCAGAACTGAAAAACCACCCCATGTCTGTAAGCTATAAGATAGCCGTTGTTTCAGACGATCCTGAGACGCTTTTCATAAGCAGATCGACCTGCTACGACAACTTCTCACCCGCCGACGTCCGCCTTGTGGGAAACATCAGTTTCGACCTTGTGATAATCGACGCCAGACTCGGCAAGAAAATACCTTCACGGGAAATACTTACCTCTGTTCTGTCAGGCGCTCATATAATGTTCGTCTCCGAAAACTTCACTCCAGCCGACAAAGAGTTCATGTCCAAAGGACTTAAAGCGATCTTTGCCGTCAGCCCTCTGTCCCCGTGCGAGGTGGCATCCGCCGCCGCGCCTTTTGCCAAGCTGAAAGAATCTGTATCCAAATGCCATATGTATAAAGAGCTTGCGGAAGGAACAGGGAGCATGATGCTCCACGTGGACTCAAAAGGCATAGTGACATGGAGCAACAAAGCCGCGGAAAAGATATACGGCATCCCCTGTGAAGAGATAGCCGGCAGGACACTGCCCGAGCTGACGATAGAAGAGGACAGGGAAAGATCGGTCAAGACACTCCGCTCTTGGATAGAAAAAGGCGTCACGTCCGCCAGTATAGAGAATCGCATAAAAACGGCCGGCGGCCACATCAGAAATATCCTTTGGAGCGTGAGCCTGCACTACTCGCCTGAGGGAACAATACAGTCGCTAAACTGCGTGGCCAAGGACATAACCGACCTCAGGTCGGCACAGCACGACGCCATGACAACCATAAAGCAGGCGAGAAAATATCTCGAGGCGGCGGCCAACATAGTCATTGTCCTCAACGAGGACGGGAACATACTTCTGTCCAACCTGAAAGCTCAGGAGCTTCTGTCCAGAGACGGCGACAGCCTGAAAGGCCACAGCCTCATAAACGAATACGTACCGGCCAAAGCGTCCAAAAAAGCGTTCAGGATAACACGCCCCAACCCTCCGAAAAAATACTCCGGCAAAGTGACCGGACTTTTCCCCATAATAACCGCAAGAGGCGACGAAAGAGAGATACTCTGGAACACGTCCAGATTGATCGAATCAGACGGCGCTCTGTCTGTGATAGCCTCCGGCGAGGACATCACGGAGATGCTCAACATTGAGAACGTCATCCGCGAAAAAGAGCTGGCACTCAGAAAGATACTCGACGCGTCCAAAGACATAATCGTCATGCTGGACAAGAGCGCCAGAGTGATAGACTGCAACTCGTTCTTCCTCTCCCGTGTGGACGCCACCGCGGAATCAGCCGCAGGCAAAGTGATCTGGGACCTGCTTCCGGCCAAAGACACGGCCATGATAAAGCCGGAATTCCAGATGGCCATATCCGAAGGGATAACCAGAAACTTCGAGCTGAGAGCTTTTGGCGGCTGGCACGAAACACGCATCAGCCCTATCTTTGAGGATAGCAGAGACATTTCCAGCGTGGTTCTGTTCGGACGGGACATCACAAACAAAAAGCAGTCAGAGCTGTTCGCCACCATGAACGAAAAGCGGAACAAATCTCTGGCCGTTCTGGGCCAGATGTACGAGGCGGAGTTCGAGGAGATGCTCGAATACGCCCTCGACAGCGCCATTGAACAGACATACAGCAAAAGCGGCTCAGTGAGCATTATAGACCCGGACACAGGCAGGCTGAAACTCATCGCCTCCACATCGGAAAAGGATAAGGTGCTCTACTCCATAACCGAAGGGGTCTATATCAACCCGCAGGACATGCCCGGCCTGAACGAGGTGTTCAGGACCAACGAGCCTTTTCTCAGCGGCAGTCAGCCCTATTACATGATAATTCCGCTTATGGTGCAGGGGGGCGTATCCCTGATACTTTTTCTCAGCGGCAAACAGACGGAATACACTGTTGGCGAATCAATCAGCCTTGTCCATTTCATGGAGGGCGTATGGCGTCTGAAAGAGCGCAAGGACGCAGAGGAAAAGATAAGCCGACTAAACGAAGAGCTGGAAAAAATGGTGGAACAGAGGACAAGCGAGCTGAAAGAGAGCGAAAACCGCTTCCGCACAGCTTTTGAACTGTCCGCCAACGGCATGGTTATCATCCGTCTCGACGGCACAATAGTGCAGGTCAACAGAGCTTTCGCCAGCATGCTCGGCCTGATACCGCCGGAGATGAACGGAAAAAGCATCTACAGCTTTCTGCATCCTGAATCCACAGACATATCGGTCAAGCTTCTGCACAAGCTCGAAACAGGAGAGCTGAACAGTTACAGCACAATAAAGAAATATCTCAATAAAGACGGGGAGACAGTAATAATCTCCGTTAGCGCCGTTCTGGCGAAAGACCCGTCCGGAAAACCTCTCTATATGGTCGCCCAGATGGTAGACATCACCGAATCTGAAAAAACCAAGATAGAACGCGACAGAATTTTCGAACACAGCCACGACATCATCTGCATAGTCTCTTTCAGCGGAATAATGACCTACGTCAACAAAGCCTTTGAAGACCTGCTGGGGATACCTGCGGAAACAGTGACAGGCACTAACTTCATGGGTATGTTCGAGGACAGGGGCGTAAAGGCGGTCTTTAAAAGGCTCACCAGAGGCGAGAACATCACAAACTACGAAACCAGACACATTACCGCCTCCGGCAGGCCGATATGGCTCTCGTGGTTCGCATCTTCGGACACGGACAACAGGCTGGTCTACGCCATAGCGAGAAACATCACCGAAAAGAAACTTTACGAAGACTCTCTGAAAGACGCGAAAGAAGCCGCCGAAAAAGCCGACAGGGCCAAAAGCGAGTTCATCGCGAACATCAGCCACGAGATACGCACCCCCATGAACGCTATCATAGGCTTCAGCGAACTGCTGTCCGCCCGCATAAACGACGCAAAATCACTGTCCTACATCACATCAATAAAAAACAGCTCGAACGCTCTGCTCAAGCTGATAAACGATATTCTCGACATATCCAAGCTTCTGGCTGGGGCCACCACTGTCGACCCGGCTCCGGCGAGCATCAGAAACCTGGTCAGCGAGATAGTCACTATCTTCTCGCTGAAAGCCAAGGCCAAAGACGTGCGGTTCGAATCTGAAATTGAAGACAGCGTGCCGGACTATCTGGTGTTCGACTCCTCAAGGCTCAGGCAGATACTGCTGAATCTGGCTGGCAACGCCATAAAATTCACCGACAAAGGCTACGTTAAGATCAAGGCGACCGCGTCGGACATTACAGACGCAAGCGTTACGCTGAACATAGACGTGGAAGACACAGGCATAGGCATACCCGAGCCGGAGTTCGGCTCAATATTCGAACCCTTCCGCCAGAGAAGCGGGCATGACCAGCGAAAATACGGCGGTACAGGTCTGGGGCTTTCCATTTCCAAAAAGCTGACCGAGGTCATGGGCGGCACTATCTCGCTCAAAAGCGTTATAGGCATGGGAACCACCTTCACAGTGACACTACCCGGCATAAAGGTCGGCCAACAGTCCTCATTGGTGGAAAAACACATATGCAGCGTAAGGTTCAAACCAGTCCGGGTGCTCATCGCAGATACTGACGAGATGCAGAGGAACATACTCAGGGAGATGCTCGAGAGTTGCGGCCTTTTTGTTCTGGAAGCACGGAACGGGAACGCCGCCTGTCTGATCGCCTCCGAAATACAGCCGACGCTGATAATACTCAGCTCCGGACTGCCTGATATGACTCCTGAAGCCGCTATCAGCCGACTGAGGTCGTCCGGCACAACGTCATATATTCCCGTTCTGCTGATGAACAATAACGAGAACGGAGCCAGCATTGGCCTTTTTAACGGTTTTCTGACAAAACCGCTCGATTTTCAGTCTGTAATGCGCACGCTAATGAAATTTCTCGATACTGACGACCTGAGTCTCAGTCAGTCTGACGAAGATATGGACGAAACAAAACGCTCTATCAAAGCCGCGCTGAAAAAACTCTCCGGCACTAGTGAGTTATCAACGCTTCTGAAAAACAGTTTTTCAGCCGTAAATATCGAGCAGGCTCAGCAGATTTCTGATATAATAGGTTCAGCGTCAGGAACATCAAAGGACGCGGCAAAAGTTCACAAAACACTGCAAAAATATATAGACAACATGGAGATAGATAAGCTGAAAGAACTGCTTATCGCTATTGCTAAAGAGGCGGGCAGAAGTAAATGACAGAATTTGAGATGGACGAAACAAAAACGCTGATACTGGTGGTGGACGACAACGCTCAAAACCTGAAAGTATTGGGGAACATACTGAAAGAGAACTCACGCTACGGGCTGGCATTTGCCATGAACGGCTTCGAGGCCCTCGAGTTCATAAACGCCACACCGCCGGACATGGTCCTTCTGGACATCATGATGCCGGAAATGGACGGCTATGAGGTATGTGAAAAGATAAAGCAGAACCCCGCCACAGCCAACATCCCTGTGATCTTCATCACAGCCAAGACCGAGCCTGAGGACATAGTGAAAGGGTTCAGGGCCGGAGGCGTGGACTACGTCACCAAGCCTTTTTACGAGGCGGAACTCCTCATGCGTATACGCACCCACCTTGAGCTGAAAATGTCACGCGATCTGCTGATGCAGAAAAATCTGGAGCTGACCGAAGCATATGAAAAGATAGAACAGCTCGCCCTGACAGATTCGCTCACAGGGCTGGCCAACCGCAGGAATATCATGAATATGATGTCGATCGAAGTGTCCAGATGCGGACGCAATGGCGGCAGTTTTGCCCTCATTATGAGCGATATAGACTTCTTCAAGAACGTGAACGACAACTACGGACACGATACAGGCGACTACGTCTTAAAGCGCATATCCGACATCATGCGTGAGAACCTCAGACAACAGGACGTGGTGTCCCGCTGGGGCGGCGAAGAGTTCCTCATCATGCTTCCGTACACCGACCTGCAAAAAGCGGTATCCGTCGCGGAGAAGCTCAGAGAGGCCGTTAAAGGCGCGGAGATGTCATTCGCCGGAGCAAGATTCAGCATAACAATGACTTTCGGCGTTTCCGAGTTTGACAAAAATCTTGGACTTGAAAAAGCTATAAAAAAAGCGGATGATGCACTATATTTGGGTAAACATACAGGCAGAGACAAGGTCCTCTGGATGGAAAAATGACCGTGATTTATTTCTTAAAGGTGTATTTTGCCTATAACAGTTAACAGAACCAAACAGAAAAAACGTAAAGGAAAGCAGATATCCCTAAGAAAATACGTGATACTTCCCTTCATCGTATTTTTTGCCGGTATGCTTATATTTCTGTCCTCTTTCAGCTATTTTTCAGCGCAAAACACCATTAAGGAATTTCAGGTCACCATAGCGAAGGATCTGGGCCAGCGCATCACCATGCACCTCGACAGGCTCTTCGCCGGAACATCTGTGGTAACCAACGTCAACGCGGATTTCATCCGTATAGGCAGTCTCAATACCAAAGATCATCAGGCTCTCCAGAGACATTTCGTCAACCAGATAATGCACCTGCCACATCTCACGTTCATATCCTTCGGCAACACTTCCGGAGAATACGTCGGCGCGACAAGGGACCAGCAGACCGGACAGGTCATGCTGATGACATCCTACGCCGCCAACGACATGCGTGTACGGACCTATACAGTCAACCATATGTACGAACCGGACAAACTGGTGAAAGAGGGCGACGTTTACAAGGCGTCCGAATGTCCGTGGTTCGTTCAGGCACAGATAACCAGACAAACCACATGGTATCCCGTATATAAATATCTTCCATATGAAGGACTTGGACTGGGAGTCACCTCTCCTGTGCTCGCCCACGACGGCAAGACCTTCATAGGCGCTATCACAGCGGACATATCGCTGAAACAGGTATCGCAATATCTTAAAAAGCTGAACCTCGGCCGCAACGGATTCGCCTTCGTCACGGAGATGAACGGCAATCTGGTGGCTACAACATTCGACAAACCCGTCTACAGCAAAGGTGATGGCCACACCCAGAGATACACGCTCTCGACCTATCCCGACGAAAGACTTAACTTCATATCCTGCTTCAAAGATCTGGCCGAAGCGCCAAGCGGCGAAAAATTCTTTAAGCTGGACAACAAAAAATATCTTATCAGCAAAAGCATCTATGAAGACGATCTGGGCCTGAAGATGTCCGTATACGTTGTCCTCGCCGAGGACGACTATCTCAAGAGCTTCCGCCACGGAATGAATCTTGCGGCGCTGGTATTCTTACTGACAGCCATAATAGGCATAGTGGTGATCTACAGGATCGCTAACCACCTGATAAGACCCATAAAAGAACTGAACACCCGCGTAAACGACATCACAAACGGCGACCTGACAACCACCATAGACACGTTCGGCGAGGTGCGTGAACTCACACAGCTCAGCAGTTCTTTCAACACCATGGCCGAAAAACTGAACGAATCCTTCACCACTCTGGAACAGAAGATTCAGGAACGCACGGAAGAGCTGAATCAGGCCAACGTCAAACTCCTGAAACTCTCCATTACAGACGAGCTGACCGGAGTCGCCAACCGCAGACATTTCAACGAAGTGCTTGAAAAAGCATGGGCGGGAGCGTCCAGGACAGGTTCTCCCATAACACTGCTCATGCTGGACGTGGACC
>OBLN01000532.1_pt1 | contig 13670 bp, 13 predicted proteins | sample 1519301 | NCBI WGS metagenome assembly OBLN01 (sample SAMEA2452533, study PRJEB22499) | sediment metagenome | reverse complement strand
AAATTATGCGCAATGCTCTTTCAAATAAAGGGCGACAAGGTTCTTATAGCTGCAGGTGTCAAGGGCGCGGATGCAAAAGCGGGCGAGTGGATCAAAAATATCGCTCCTATTCTTGGCGGAGGCGGCGGAGGCCGTCCCGATTTTGCACAGGCAGGCGGAAAAGATATAACCAAGATAGCAGAGGCTAAAGAGAAGGCGAAAGCTTATATAACAGAGGTTTTGGGATAATGCAGGATATTTTTTTAGAGTATAAGACAGTTATAGTTTTTCTACACGTTATAAGTGCCGTCGTTTGGGTCGGCGGTATGATAGCTATGCGTTATGCGGCGCACTACTCATTTTTGGAGATAGAGTCTCCTCAAAAGAGACTAGAGAGAATCGCGCATGCGCTTAAGAGACTCTTTTATATTGTCCTTCCTTTTGTCGTAACTCTTCTGGTAACGGCTGTTTTTATGATAAAGGGCTACTCTCTTTCGCAGAGTGACTACTCAGCTCTTTCACATGCCAAAGAGGGTATCTGGAGCATTATGTTCATTAATCTTATAGTGATGATACTTAGAAGAAACAGAGGCGAGAAAATGTTAAATGAGGGCAATATGGTCGGTGCTAAAAGCCAGATAGAGCTTATCGGAAAATTTATGGTTCCTCTTAATATTATCCTTGGTATTACGGCCATATTTTTAGGGACATATATATCAAGCAGCATCTAATGCTAAGACTCGCTTCCGCTTCACAGACCCGCGCAAAACTTCTAAATGACGCGGGTATAGACTTTATTCAAGAGAGCGTGGATTTTGATGAGGAGAGCATTGTTGCGACCTCGCCAAAAAACTTTGTATATCAGGCGACACTGGGAAAATTTGAAGCGAACCTAAGAGCTTTCGGGTACGAAGAGTATCCTCTGTTGGTGGCAGATACGGTTGTTGCATCATGCGGCCAGATACTCAGAAAAGCAAAGTGCGTCGATGATGCGCGAAATATACTCCTTACGCAGAGCGGGAGTGTCACAAGCATAATTACATGCATGATATATCAGTCATGTAAGATGAAGATCATAGACATCTCTACGACCGAGTATCTGTTTAGTGAATTTGACCTTGATGATGTCGAGAGATATCTGCAAAGCGGCGAGTGGCGCGGCAAGGCAGGAGGATGCATGGTAGAGGGTTTTTGCAAGCCTTACATAAAAAGTGTCAGAGGCTATGAGAGCACCGCAATGGGATTAAATACGGATTTATTAAAAAGTTTTCTATTAAACAAATAAAAAAGTTGTTAAAATATGTCAAAAAAAAGGGATTACTATTTTAAGATCTAGCAGATTTACGATAGTCAGTATAATTGTTGTAGCGACACTGCTTCTAAGCGGCTGGTTCTATATTGACTTCATTGAGGAGTCAAAGCGTATACTAAATATCTCCAAGAACGATTTTAACTTTTTTATATATAAGTGGTTCACTATCGCGATCATTGTCTCAATGATTGTAGCGGTAACGCTGAGCAGCTACATCTATAGCAAAAATAACAAACAGAGGATGTACTACAAAAACATCATCGACTCATCTTCAAACATAGTGGTCGTAGTAGACAAAAATAGCATAATAGATGTGAATGAGACATTTTTTAAATATTTCAACAAATACAAGACGCTAGAAGAGTTTAAAATGGAGCATAAATCCATATCTGATTTTTTTGTCAAAGATGATGGCTATATACAAAAAGAGAATAATGGTAAAAACTGGCTTGAGTCTCTTATTGAAAATCCAAAAAATAATCAGGTAAGGATAGTTTATAACTCAAAAGAGTACTACTTTAGCGTGGGAGTCTCTCTTATTTCTCCAAAAGATGGGCACTACAGCGCTATATTTTCAGATATTACAAAAGAGAAGCTTTACCAAAAAGAGCTTGAACACACAAACATAACAGACCCTCTTACAAAGATAAAGAACAGATACTACTATAATGTACAGATAAAAAAAGAGAGCGCAAACGCGAACCGCTACTTCTACCCGCTCTCGCTCGTAATCTTTGATATCGACTATTTTAAAAAGATAAATGACGGCTGCGGGCATGACGTGGGAGACAATGTTTTAATAGAGTACACAAAACTTATCTCTTCTCATCTAAGAGAGGGAGATATATTCTGCAGGATCGGAGGGGAGGAGTTTGCTCTTATACTTCCGTACGTGAACAAAGCAGACGCCTATAAAATAGCCGATAAGATCAGAGCAAAAGTTGAAGAACACAAGAAGATATTTGCGATCACTATGAGTTTTGGAGTGACGGAGTATATAAAGGGCGAAGATCTTGAGTTGACGTTTAAGCGGGCGGATAAAGCACTCTATGAGGCGAAAAACGGCGGCAGAAACAGAGTTGTGGTGAGATAATGTACTATGAGAGTGAGCTGCGCGCACTAAAAAAAGCTAAAAGATACAGACAAAGAGAGCTCTACGATAACTCTCTTTTGGATTTTGCTTCAAACGATTATCTCGGTCTTGCACATAAAAAAGAGCTTCATGACGAGAGTTGCAGAACACTCTCAAATATGCCTCTGCACAGCTCAAAAGCCTCACTTTTGGTAAACGGCTATCATCAGATACACAAAGATTTTGAGCAGGCTTTGTGCGAGGCGAACGGCTTTGAGGACGGAGTAGTTCTTGGGAGCGGGTTTAACGCAAACATAGCTCTTATAGAGTCTTTGGTCAGGCGCGGCGACACACTCTTTATGGATGAGAAGTATCATGCATCGGGCGTACTTGCATCAAATATAAAGAGCGTGGATGTAAAGTTCTTTTCTCACAACGATATGTCTGAGCTTGAAGAGCTTTTAAGCTCATCTGATGCAAAACGCAAGATAGTTGCGGTCGAGGGGATCTACTCGATGGACGGAGATCTGGTCGATAGAGAGGTCTTTGAGATATGTGACAGACATGACGCTATATTGATAGTGGATGAGGCTCACAGCAGCGGCGTTATAGGCGAGAAGCTTATGGGGGTGTTTGATCATTACAAGATCGAGATAAAACCCAACTACATAAAGATGGGAACGCTTGGAAAAGCGTATGGGAGCTTTGGTGCTTTTATACTTGCATCTTCGCATATAATCGAGTATCTTATCAATCGTGCCAAGCCGATCATCTACGCAACGTCGCTATCCCTGTATGATACGCTTTTGGCGCATAATGCGCTTAGATATATTTTGCAAAACCAAGAGTCTCTAAAGAGCGAGATTAAAAAGCGTCAAAGCATAGTCTATGAAGAGCTTGGTATTAAAGTCGAGGGACTCATCGTACCGATTACCATCAATGACAATAAAAGAGTTATGGAGATAAAAGAGAGCCTAAAGAACAGAGGGTTCGCAGTAGGTGCCATCAGACAGCCTACGGTTGAGAGCGCAATTGTAAGATTGATAGCAAGACTCGGCGAGAGTTGCGATTCGTTAAGAGAGTTGTGTATAAATTTAGCTAAAATAAAATAATGAATATATCAAGACTCCGTATAAGAACGCAGCAAAAAGAGCTGGTTGACATCTCCTTTAACATCTTATCCTCTTTGGCGCTTGTAGGGCAGAGCGGAAGCGGCAAGAGCTTGACGATAAAAGCTCTTTTGAATATGCTTCCAAGCAGTATGGAGATGGAGCTTGAACATGAGAGCGATTTTGATCTTGTAGTGGGAGAGACACTGGCTTTTGTTCCTCAAAATCCATTTACCGCGCTATCTCCTCTTACAAAGATAAAGAGACAGTTCTTTGTCCCGCAAGAGAGGGTTAAAAAGCTTTTTGCAGAGGTCGGGCTTGATGAGGGGCTGTTAGAGAGGTTTCCTCCCGAACTCTCCGGCGGACAGCTTCAGCGTGTAGTAATTGCAATGGCTCTGAGTCATGAGCCTCGGCTTATTCTGCTTGATGAGCCTACGACTGCGCTTGATCCGCAGAGCAGGGTCTTGATACTTGATCTTTTGAGGTCTCTTCAGGGTGAGTTTGGCTTTAAGATACTTTTTGTGACACACGATATGAATTCTGCTAAAATTTTATGCGAAGATATATGCGTTATAAAAAATGGAAAAGTTATAGAGAGCGGAAAGATGGAAGATATTCTACAAAATCCGCACAGCGAATATACAAAGGTTTTAATAGATGCGAATTTTGCAAACAGGAGTTTTAGAGTATGAAAACTGTTAAAAATATATTTTTTACGCTTTTTCTGCTTGGATTTTTAACTCCGTTTTTGGTTCTGGGCTATTTTTTGGTTGAAGAGGATTACGATATATCTTCCCTAAAAGAGTACAAGCCATCTTTAACTACACGCTTTTATGATAGAAACGGTGAGAAAATAGCCAATATTTTTGATGGCGAACATAGATATTATGCCGAGTTTAACGAGATCCCTCCGCGAATTATAGAAGCACTTCTAGCCATAGAGGATACGACATTTTTTGAACATCCCGGCATAAATGTAGATGCCATATTTAGAGCGATCATCAAAGATATAAAAGCGGGAAAACTGGTCGAGGGGGCGAGTACGATTACCCAGCAGCTAGTCAAGAACAGACTTTTAACCAGAGAGAAGAAGATATCCAGAAAGGTAAAAGAGCTTATCTACGCCTTAAAAGTGGAGATGGCACTAAGCAAAGAGGAGATTTTAGAGAGGTATCTAAACGAGATATACTTCGGGCACGGCTACTACGGGATAAAAACGGCGGCGGACGGCTATTTTCACAAAAAACTCAGCGATTTAACTCTAAAAGAGATGGCGATATTGGTGGGTCTGCCAAAGGCTCCAAGTACATATGCTCCGACAAAGAACTATGAGATCTCGATGGGCAGGGCAAACCGTGTGGTCGCAAGGATGTATGCGCTCGGCTGGATAGATGAAGATACCTACAACGATGCGCTGCTTGAATCGCCGCAGGTGTTTGACGATACGCTAACGCAAAACAGCGCGCCTTTCATAGTCGATGAGGTGTTAAGAAGAGCCGCGGAGTTCGGTATTGAGGATATAAAAAGCGGCGGCTATGAGATATATACGACAATAGATATGAGACTTCAAGAGGCGGCAAGAGACTCGCTGAAAAAAGCTTACGATATGTCAGTTAAAAGAATAGAGGGATATATACAAAACGATAAGAGGAGATTTGAGGCAAACCCAGACCTTGAGGTTCAGCTTGATATAAACACATCAATCTTAAACGGCGCTCTTGTCTCGCTTGATTCAAAAACCGGAGATATTTTAGCGCTTGTTGGGAGTGTAGATTATTGGACAAGCTCATACAACAGAGCGACCCAAGGACGCCGTCAGCCGGGCTCTGCATTTAAGCCTTTCATCTATCAGGTGGCTATCGATCTGGGATACTCCGGGGCAACGGAGCTGATAGATATTGCCAGAACATATACCTATGAAAAAGACGGTGAAGAGCTCAAATGGCAGCCTAAGAACTACGAGAAGAACTATAAGGGGCTTTTGACACTAAGAGAGGCGCTTGTGCACTCAAGAAACCTGGCTACCATAAACCTTGTGAACGATATAGGTCTTAGCGCACTTCTCAAGGAGTTCAAGAAGTTTGGCATAGCAAATCTGCCGCCTGATCTCTCTATAGCACTGGGGAGTATCACGCTCTCGCCTCTGGAGCTTGCAAAATACTATACATCTTTTGCAAACGGGGGCATACAGGTGGAGCCGCACCTTATCCGCTACATAGACAAAGGTTCGACAACAGTTTACGAAAAGGCGGAGCGAACACGCTTTATCACCGAAGAGACGCAGGCTTACATCATGACCACTATTCTTCAAGACGTTATCAAAAAAGGAACGGGAAGAAGGGCGAATGTAAGAGGAATAGAGCTTGCAGGAAAAACAGGGACTACAAACAACAATGTTGACGGCTGGTTTGCAGGGTACTCTCCAACAATAGAGACCGTTGTCTGGTTTGGAAACGATGACAATACGCCGATGCACAGAAGAGAGACGGGCGGAAAGATAGCAGGACCGGCTTTTGCGATGTTCTATGAAGAGGTACTGAAACTATATCCGCAGATACAGAGAAAATTTGAGATGCCCGATGGAGTGATGAAGGTAAATATAAACGGCAAAGAGGAGTTTTTCAGCGATATATCAAAGCCTCCGCGGGTAGAGGCGGAGGTCAACTCAGAGGAGATGCTTCTTTTTTAGAAGTAGTACCCAAGACGAAGCGTAAATGAGTTATCGCTGGCACTATCGCTTAGGCCATACGCGTAGCTAAAGGTCGTAAACCAGTTTTTGTCAATAGAGTAAAAAGTGTACAAAGAGAGCGTCTCTATATCCGTAGTATCTTTGTAGATGCTCTCACTGGTTGTATAATAACCGCTGACGTATAGATTGCTGCGAGCGTAAAATCCTGCACCCATGCTGTATGAGTGGGTGTCTTGGTAGGAAACAACCCCCAAAATATCATCATCATTCACCATCGTGTAGCTGTATCCGCCAAAGAGATTTATCTTGCCCAGCATATAACTAAAACTAGCACTTGCCATCACATCCATATTGTTGTTATCAAGCTCTGTATCGTAAGTAGGAAGAATGATCCCGCCGCCTACTCTTAGAGTGAGTTCGTCTGATGGGGATAGTCTGTAGAATGTACCAATAAACGAATCGTTTAGGCCGCTGTCGTCATCCGAGACATAGTATGAGCTGCTTGCTTGAAGGGAGAAGTCATTATAGTAGTAATCAATTTGAATAGATTGCGAGAGTGTGTCTGAATTTTTAGTTATCGTGTAATCAGCCTCAGAGAAGCTGATGCCGTAGATTATGCTGAGGTGCTCTTTGTTCCAGGCTTTTTTTACGGTGCACCCCTCTATATCTACTAGCTCATTAAATGGAGTATTGGGGCATTTGTCAACAGCGTCGTCCACCCCGTCCATATCATAATCGCTGTATGCCAAAAGACTAAGCGAAACCGCGGTTATTAAAATAAGCGCTTTTTTAAACATCTATATCCTTTTGCAGCGCTACTCAGCGCTGCGTTTAGTAATTTTTATTTTTTCATAAATCTGTTTGGAGTAGTGAGCGCATCTGGAGAGAGACTCGGATTTTGCTGTAAAAATTGCGAACCCACCTGATTTTGATTCATTCTCTGGTTCTCTTGTCTCTCCATCGTCTCATCCATCTGGTTTACGCGGACTCTCTCTCTGACTCTCTCTCTTGCTTGTATCTGTTGGTTTTCAACTTCCATGCCTGAGCGGAACTGCTCGATCGCCTCTGCTCTCTCCTCTTGGCTTAGAGTTGAGAGCGTTGTTTTGAACTCGTTCATAAGTCTTACCCTCTCTTGAGGGGTCGCACTCTTAAGAGCCTCTATCTGTGAGTCAACGTCAACTTCTGCCAAAAGAGATGTAATGGTTAGTGATAGCAGCAAAGCCGCACTTAACATCTGTTTTTTCATTTCTCAATCCTTCTGTTTTGATAGTGTAAGTATTACATTTTAGTGTTAGTTCTCTATAAGCAAGAGCTTAGTGAACTATTAGTTTTGATATGTTCAGCGCAAAGTCGCTCCCCACTCCAAGCTCACTTTTTACCTCTATCTTGATGCCCAGTTCATCAGAGAGTTTCTTTACTATATGAAGCCCTATGCCAAGACCTCTCTCCTGCTCTTTGTAAAATCTCTCAAATATGCGTTTCGGATCTTTTATCCCTCTGCCCGTGTCTGTTATATGCAGAGTCTGGGTTTTGTCGTTGTAGCTTACCATGACAAGGCCGTCTGCTCTGTTGTATTTTGCCGCGTTTGATAAAATATTTCCGACTATGCGCAAGAGCGCATCTCTGTTTGTAAAGAGCTCTATTTTAGGCATCTCCACCTTAAACTCCATATCTGGGTAGTTCTTCTCAAGCATATAGATATTTTCTTCAATAATATTCCTTATATCAAACTTCTCTTTTTCCTGATGATGGTTTTGCAGATAGGAGCGCAGATGCTCTTGGAGGCTAAGGATATTCTCTACGCTCTTCTCTATCCTATCGAGCTTTTCGCTCTCTCCAAGCTCTTTTTTGAGCATCGCACTGTTAAGTCTCAGAGATGAGAGCGGAGTGTTAAAGTCGTGAAGTATATCTTTTATGAACTCCTGTGTAAGAAGCAGCGCGCTTCTTAGAGGGTAGAGTGCATAGACGGAGAAGAGAATGGAGAGGATAAGAACTACTCCAAGGATCGGTAAAAAGCTGTAAAGAGCCTCTTTTTGGAGCTCTTTTAGCGCAATGTCGTAATCTTGCGAGCTAAAGGCAAGCTCCATTATATATTTTTGCGAGTTGGGAATCGGGTAGTAGCTCTTCAGCCCGCTCTCATCCTTGTAGAGCGCATAGAGTTTTTGCTCCTTGGGTTCTATGAACTCTATCTCAAATTTTTCACACTTAAGGTCAAAACTGCAGAGTCTCATCTCCGAGAAGAGCTGTTCGTCAAGTGTTTGGATCTCTTTTGTGTAGTTTATGTAAAAGAGCGTTGCGATCAGGATGCCAAGAGAGCTTAAAAATAGCAAAAAGCTCTTTAAAAATGATTCTCTCTCAGCTCTACTCAACTATGTACCCTACCGAGCGGAGGTTTTTAATATTGAGTCCCGTTGTCTGTTTTAGTTTTGTAAGTGCTACTCTAAGGGCAGATGAGGATGGTTTCTCCAGACAATCAAGCAGCATCTCCTGTGTGACGACCTGAGAGATATTTCTTATAAAGAGGCTAAAGAGTCTCTCTTGAACCTCTCCAAGCGCTATTGTGTGGCCATTTTTTTTAAGAGTCTTTGTTTTTGGATCATACTCCAGATCTTTGTACTTGATGGTAGTACCTGTCTGTGCAAATTTGGCGTTTACCCTGATCAGAAGCTCTTCGGGAAAGAACGGTTTTTTGATGTAGTCCTGCGCTCCCACGGCAAAAGCTTTTGAAATGGAGCCAAGATCGACAAGGGCGCTTATAAATATGGTCGGAGTCTTATCATCAGCTTCTCTGAGCGATTTTAGAAGTTCAACTCCGTTGATGTCGGGAACGTTTATGTCAAATATATAGAGATCGAACACCCCGTCATAAGATGCATCTGCCGCTTCATCACCGTCCCTTGCAAGCGTGATTGAGTAACCTTCACCCTCTAGCAGTTCTACAAGTGTTTGAGCCAAGATGGAGTCATCTTCTAAAAGCAGGATTCTTTTTTTCATGACCAATTATATTACAAAAGTGTTAGCGATATGTTTTTTCGCGGATATTTTAGATAAAAGTTGAGGTTAGTAGTGGCCAAAAGAGAGAACTCCTTTGGCGTTTAGATTTAATGAAATGCTCTGTTAAGAGCGCAGAAAAGTGCTTTTACAGAAGCGGTAGCTATATCGTTGTCGCTCCCTACTCCAAAGCAGGAAAGGGTATCTTCCGTCTCTATCTCTATATAGGCAATAGCTTTTGCCGAGCTCTTGTTTCCAAGAGAGTGCTCATAGTACGAGTTTATGCTAAACTCGTTTTTATACTCTTTCATAAGAGCATCTTTGCAGGCGTCCACAGGACCGTTGCCCTCTCCCTGCGCCACTATCTCTATACCGTCGTAAAAGTATGTAAGCGTACACTTAGAGACCCCTTTTACACTAGAGACCGTAAAGTCTACAAGCGAGATATGCTCTTTTACCTTGAAGTAGTTTTCGTTAAATATCTCAAAGAGCTCCTCCGCTGTTAGCTCCTGTCCTTTTCTGTCACTAACCTCTTGGACAAGTTTCCCCACTTCTGGATGCATCGCTTTTGGAAGCTGATAACCGAAATTTTTCTCTAAAATGTACGCTACTCCGCCTTTGCCTGACTGAGAGTTGATACGGATAATGCTCTCATAGCTTCTTCCCACATCTTCGGGGTCGATCGGGAGATACGGAACTTCCCAGAATGTCTCATTATGAGATTTTCTATATGCCAGACCTTTGTTTATCGCATCTTGGTGTGAGCCTGAGAATGCAGTGTATACAAGCTCTCCTACATAAGGGTGGCGCACGTGAGTCTCTATCTCCGTACATCTCTCTACAATATCTACCACTTCATTTACGTCGCTAAAGTCAAGATTTGACTCAACGCCTTGCGTCGTCATATTAAGCGCAAGCGTTATGATGTCTACGTTACCGGTTCTCTCGCCGTTACATAAAAGCGTGCCCTCTACTCTGTCCGCACCTGCTAAAAGTGCAAGCTCCGTTGCAGCAACGCTTGTCCCTCTGTCGTTGTGGGTGTGTGTGGAGATGATTACATTTTCGCGGTTATGAAGATGCTCGCTCATCCACTCTATCTGGTCTGCATAAACATTTGGAGTTGCCATCTCTACCGTTGCAGGAAGGTTTATGATAACTTTTCTCTTCTCGCTAATGCCCCATCTTGCAGTCACGGCATTGGATATTTCAGCCGCAAACTCTAACTCTGTTCCGGTAAAACTCTCAGGCGAGTACTCTAAAAATATCTCTCCGTCATGATTTTTCTCATACTTCTTGACCAAGTCGACACCCTCTAATGCAAGAGCGATGATCTCCTCTTTTGACTTTTGAAACACTATCTTTCTTTGCGCTGTAGATGTCGAGTTATAAAGATGTACGGTAGCTTTTTTTACACCTTTTAACGCTTCGAACGTCTTTGCAATAAGATGCTCTCTCGCTTGAACCAAGACTTGGATCGTAACATCGTCGGGTATTAGATTGTCATCTACAAGACGGCGTAAAAAATCAAATTCTACTTTAGATGCCGAAGGAAAACCTACCTCGATCTCTTTGAATCCGATTTTGAGTAAGAGTGCATAAAGGGAGAGCTTTTTGTTCATGTCCATAGGGTTTATAAGTGCCTGATTACCGTCACGTAAATCGACACTGCACCACTTAGGAGCTTTTGTTATACTGTTAGAAGGCCATTTTCTATTTGGCAAATCTATCTTTGGATAGGGACGATATTTTCCCTGGGGAATATTTTTCATAATATACCTTTGAACATAAAATTTCAATAATGCACTCTTAAATACTATTATTGTAATGCGAATTATAGCGAATTTACGGTTAGTTGAATGTTTGAAAAGGAGAAGAAGTCCCGCAAAAAAGCGGGACTTAAAGTTTTAGCACTGGTAAGTAGTTTTAAACTCGTAAGCAGTAGGACGACCCTCGTCCGGCCATACGTCTCTTTGAAATCTGTAATCTTTGTACGCGTTGATGAACTCAGGCGTAAATACAGGTTTTAAGAAGTCGTTGTCACGGATAAGAGACTCTAGTGAACCGCGAAGAGTGTGAGGCATCTGAGGAATACCTTTTTCACGGATCTCATCCAAAGTAAGTTCAAACAAATCTTCATCCATCGGACCGATTGGAATATCTTTGTTCTTGATACCGTCAAGTCCTGCCATCATAAGAGCGGCAAATGCAAGGTAAGGACAAGCCGTAGAGTCAGGGAATCTCATCTCTACACGAGTTGATTTCTCACCGGAACCGTAAGGGATACGGCAGCTTGCCGAACGGTTTTGCATAGAGTATGTCAAAATCGAAGGAGCTTCAAAACCAGGGATCAATCTCTTGTAAGAGTTTGTAGTCGGGTTTGTAAATGCAGCGATAGCGCGAGCATGCTTGAAAACACCGCCGATATAGTTAAGCGCCATTTCGCTTAGGTTCGCATAGTTTCCTTTCTCATAGAAAAGGTTTTTGCCATCTTTCCAAAGCGATTGGTGAACGTGCATACCGTTTCCGTTGTCGCCGAATATCGGTTTTGGCATAAATGTAGCAGTTTTACCGTTTAGATGAGCTACCATCTTGACAACATATTTTAGCTTCTGTACATTGTCTGCCGCGCCGATAATGTCAGAGAAAACAATCCCGATTTCGCCTTGACCTTGAGCAACCTCATGGTGTCCAAGAACAACTTCAAGACCTACCTGCTCCAGAACCATCATCATCTCAGCTCTAAGATCAACCATACTGTCAGTAGGAGCTACAGGGAAGTACCCGCCCTTGTTACCAGGTCTGTGACCCGAGTTGTACATATCTGAGTAGCTTGTGTTTGAGTTCCACTCACCCTCTTCGGTATCTATCTTGTAGCCCGCTTCATTAGGATTGTCAACGAACTGGATATTGTCAAAAACAAAGAATTCGTTTTCAGGTCCGAAGTATGCCGCATCAGCTATGCCTAAAGACTCAGCATGCTTAAGTGCCGCTTTTGCGATCGAGCGAGGACATCTCTCATACATACGCTCTTTGTAGATGTCGTAAACGTCACAAAATACGATAACGGTAGGATCTGCAGTAAAAGGATCCAAAAATGCTGTAGGAACGTCTGCTTTTAAGATCATGTCCGATCTGTTGATCGGCTGCCATGCATCGATAGAAGAGCCGTCAAACGGGAAGCCGTTTTCTAGTATCTCTCTTGTAACCGCACTTTTGCGGTAACTTACGTGATGCCAAGTACCTTTAATGTCCGTAAATCTCAAATCTATAAATTGAACATCATTCTCTTCGCAAAAAGTAAAAAATTCATCTATACTGTTTACAAATTTTCCCATTATTTCTATCTCCTGAATTTAATAGTAACAGTATACCTTATTAATTTGGCAATGAAAAAGCAAAACTGATTAAAATTTAAGCAATTTCGATATTTTTTCTTTTTTTCTCCACTGTATAACAGACAGTGGTAGCTTTAGGGGGTTGTAGGGACTTTAGTCCCTGCCACCAAAACGGACGAGTTCGTTTTCTAAAGAAACTTCGTTTTGGTGTATAACATTAGTGAAATTATTTAAAAAGTTTTATCTCTCCACCCTGCTCGGCATACATCATCAAGTTTGCAATATTTACGCTTCTGTCGCATGAGCGTTCGAGTTTTCTAAGGCTTCCCAAAATTTTTACATAGTCTATGGAGAGCTCTTTTTCGTCTATGATCTTGTTTAGTATCTCTTTTTCCAAAACGGCAAAAAGGTCATCGTTCATACTCTCTTCAACTAGGACTTTTCTGTAGTTGTCCTCATAGTTACACTCCTCTTTTCTATCAAAGCACTCCAGAATGTATTTCAGGGCATTTACGCTGCTTTTGTGAAGCAGTATAATGCTTGGTTTAAACTGTTCAATGCTGGACTCGTTAATTGTATGCTCGCTCATTCTGCGGGCATATTTTTTAACTCCCTCTCCGGTGCGTACGATCTCGTTCGTCATCTTCAGATAAGCAACCAAAAATCTAAGCTCTTTTGCTTCCGGACCGAAAAGCGCGAACGTCTTTATGATCTCATTATCGATCTCATCGCCTTTTAAACCGATCTTGTCCAGGCTCTTTTGAACCTCTTTGAACTTTTGTGCGTCAGATAGTTTAAATGCCTCCAGAGCAAGTTCGTCAGCCGCCGTTATCTCTCTTAAAAGAGCAGATATTTTCTCTCTTATATTACTTATTTTCTCATCATATTTACTCAACATATTTATCCTTTATTATCAACCGAATTTTCCGGTAATGTACTCTTCTGTAAGTCTCTCTTTTGGTGTTACGAACAGCTCTTCAGTGCGTCCAAGCTCTACAAGCTCACCTAGATACATAAAGCCCGTATAGTCGCTCACGCGTGCGGCTTGCTGCATATTGTGCGTTACTATGATTATTGAGACCCTCTCTCTAAGTCCCACGACCAGCTCCTCGATCCCTGCCGTTGAGATAGGGTCAAGTGCAGATGTAGGCTCATCGAACAGAAGCACTTCAGGCTCGACGGC